>JAAUYH010029646.1_pt1 | contig 11016 bp, 6 predicted proteins | sample 7278061 | NCBI WGS metagenome assembly JAAUYH01 (sample SAMN14350203, study PRJNA611818) | marine sediment metagenome | isolation source: surface marine sediment (0.6m) | place: French Polynesia: Moorea | collected 2018-08 | reverse complement strand
AGAATTTGTTCTCTAGTTACCACTTCTTGAGGATGGGACATTAAATATTTCAGCAATTCAAACTCTTTCATCGTCAGATCTATCGAACGATCTTGACGGGTGACTCTGCGGGTAACTAGATCTAAAGCCAATTCCCCAAAGCGCAATTCTTCTTTTTTGGTGGCGATCGGTTCTAGATAAAGACGCAAAGCTTGTAAAAAAGCTTCTCTTTGATACGGTTTGAGCAGATAATCATCTGCTCCCGACTCCAAACAAGTCACTCTTTCTTCTACAGTAGCCTGAGATAGCAACATTAAAATTGGGATGCGACTGCCAGAATCTCTAATTTGACGACAAAATTCGGCGCGAGAATTGTCTTTCGAGGCACTAGTATTATCTACAAGTACCATTGCTGGGGAAAATTCTGCAAATTGCGACCAGCCTTTAACCGGATCTTTAACAAATACGCTATTGTAACCCGACTCTTTGAGGGCGATCGACGCTTGTTGGGTAAAGCTCGGATCTGTATTGATTAATAAAATCGGATTGTTACTGCGGGTATTGATATTGGACATACTATCTAAAGTTATTAAAACTCGAGTGTTGTTTTTCCTTTTAGCATTATTTAGTTACATATAAATGACAACTGGGTAGGAATAACACTACTTATATTTAGATTGTTAACGACTCCGACAAACTCAGGGAAGTTCCACTGAATTTGGTTTAGCGATGTGCGGTAAACCCCACCCTAACTTTTCTCTTAAGATTCTGAAAAATTCTGGAGTTGATAAACGAATAAAACGAGCTGGATAGTGGGATCTTGAAATTTCGATGCGATCTTCTGGGAAAATATAACAGCCCCCATTGCCGTCTACTACCATAACTAACTGATTGGGGGTTGCGGGCATGATTTTGACAATTTCTGTTTCGGAAAATACTAAAGCTCGAGAAGCGAGAGAATGGGGGCAGATCGGGGCTAGCTGCAAAACTGGCACGTTAGGGGTTACTACTGGCCCTCCCGCACTTAGGGAATAAGCTGTCGAACCTGTTGGGGTAGAAATAATGACTCCATCGGCTGCAATATCTACCGGTGCGTGTCTGCCTATTTCAATTTCAAAATGGCACATACTGGTCAGTGGCTGTCGGTGTACCACCATTTCATTAAGACAAAGAGCTTCCCAAAGAAGAGTGTTGGAGCGAAATACTCTTATTTGCAGCATCGATCGCTCTTCGATCGCGTAATCTCCGGCTAATAACTTTTCGATCGCTTGGGGTAATTGATTGATGTAAGTTTCTGTTAAAAACCCCATATGTCCGGTATTAACTGTTAGTGCTGGTATGCCGCAGGGAGCTAGTTGACGAAATCCTGATAAAACAGTGCCGTCGCCTCCTAAAACGATCGCAAATTTGACATCGGTATCGAAATTAGGAGGTATCAATTGTTCTATTTTTGCCGCACACACGGGTTGTTCGGGACGGGAATAGCCGAGTATTCCCCCTACACCTGTCGCTTTGCACACTTCCCAACCAAGAGCGGTTAGCTTTTCTTCTAATTCACCAGCTACTTCGATCGCGGTTGGTTTTATGTCGTTGTATATGATGCCTGCTTTGGGCACAACCAACCATCCTATTTAACGTTAATTTTTTCTGTTGGAGCTATTTGCGTCGCCGGTTCGACTTTGTTTCCTGCACCAGAGGATTTCTAAGTCCTTTTATTCATCGATAAGATGTCCGGGTTTAGTAATTAATTCTCGAGCAATTTGCTTTGACAATCTTTTTTTCCCGAACCCTATTACCGAGCAACGACTGCCTGGGAAAACATTTCCTTAAAACGTCTTTACTTATAGGTTTTGAGTTATTGTTTCCCTTTAATGGCAAGTTACATTATTGGTTAACAAATGTCAAGATTTTGATTTAAAGGGGCTTCTTTTTTTCTTCTTCTTGCGTTTTTTAGTTTTATTTTTTTCGTAATCGATTTCTTTGAGTTTTTGCATTATCCTACCAAAATACTCTTGGAAGTAGGCTTCTAGGGTTGTGGTTTCTTTGGGGTCTAGATTGAAGGTTTGATATACTTCTTCCATCGGGGCATCTAGGGATTTTCCACTGGCAAGCACTTCGGCAAAAGCGAGGCGATCGGAAGCGTTTTTACTCCATTTAAAGTAGCGAGTAATACGGCGCATTGCTTTGAGCACCCCCAACGGTACTCGAGAAATTTTTGCTTCTTTACCCGAGAGTCTTTCGCAAACTTTGATAATATCTTCTGCTCCCCAGGTACGAGTGCCGACTACCGGAAAGGTTTGATTGGCTGTTTCTGGCAATTCTGCAGCGCGAACGGCAAATTTAGCAATATCTTGAGTATTCATATAGGCGATCGGCGAGTTTTCTCCGGTCACCCAGACTAGTTGATTGTCTAAAATTGGAATTGCGTATTGACTGATTAACCCTTGCATGAAGCCGCAAAGTTTTAATGTGGTGTATTTTAAACCCGATTCTGCTAAAAACTTTTCAGTACAGTATTTTATTTCCATTAAGGGCACTTCTCGATGTTTTTCGGCATCGAGGATCGAAAAAAAGATATATCTTTCTACCCCAGCTTTTTTGACTGCTTGAATTAAATTTACTTTTCCTTGCCAATCTACTTCTTTAACGCTGGCAGAATCTTCCAATCTGGCAGTTGCTGCATCGATTACGGCATCGACTCCTTCTAAAGCAGGAGGGATAGTTTCTTTTTTGCAGATATTGCCGATAATTAATTCTGCACCCCATTCTTTTAAAAACTTGGCTCTTCTTTGGTTGCGGACTAAACAGCGTACCTGATGTCCTTCGTCGATCGCACGACGAGCGACTTGTCTTCCCAAGGTGCCCGTAGCACCGACCACTAGTAATTTCATTTAATAAGTTATCAATCTTTGTTAAAGTTTCTATAAGATTTTATCAAAGACTGCGATCTGCGGGTTTATTATTTAAGGTTGAACGATCTTGCATTGTGCCTGTTGGACGAGAAGGCGATCGCACAACACTAAAGCTACCATAGCTTCGACCATGGGCACGGCTCTGGGCAAAACGCAAGGATCGTGTCTTCCTTTGGCTGCTAAAGTTGTTTCTGCTCCTGTTTTAGTGACAGTGCGCTGTTCTTTGCCGATAGTGGCAGTAGGTTTGAAGGCAACTCTTAAAATAATATTTTCTCCGTTACTAATGCCCCCTTGGATGCCGCCCGATCGATTAGTTCTGGTGCGGGTTTTACCCGTTTCATCGCGATAAAATTCGTCGTTGTGTTGGCTTCCGGTCAGGAGAGTGCCGGCAAAACCAGAACCAATTTCAAATCCTTTGCTGGCAGGCAATGACATCGCTCCTTTGGCCAACTCTGCTTCTAGTTTATCAAATACCGGATCTCCCAATCCTGGGGGGACGTTACGAGCAACGCATTCAACCACGCCACCGAGGGAATCTTTTTCTAATTTGATTTGTTCGATTAAATCGATAGTTTTAGCAACAAACTCGGGATCTGGAGAGCGAATAATATTATTTTCTACTTCCTCAAAGCTGACTGTATTCGGGTCTACTCTGGCTTCTAAATCTTTAATTCGTTTGACATAGCCGATAATTTCTACCCCGGCAACTTGAAAAAGAATTTTTTTGGCGATCGCCCCGGCCGCAACTCTGCCGATGGTTTCTCTGGCCGAACTTCTGCCCCCACCTTGCCAGTTGCGGATGCCGTATTTAGCTTCGTAGGTGGCATCGGCATGGGAAGGGCGAAATTTTTGGGCCATCTCGTTGTAATCTTGAGATCGAGCATCTTTATTGCGAACTAAGATGGCGATCGGCGTACCTAGAGTTTTACCTTCAAAGACCCCGGAAACAATTTCACAAGTATCGGTTTCTTTGCGAGGGGTCGTAATTTTGCTTTGTCCGGGCCTTCTGCGATCTAAGTCTTTTTGAATTTCTGCTGCAGATATTTCCAGTTGTGGCGGACAACCATCAATAATTACGCCCACACCACCGCCGTGAGACTCGCCAAAAGTAGTAACGCGAAACAAATGCCCGAATGTATTGCCCATAAATATTATCTCGGAGTGAAGCAGTTTCAGATCTTACCATTGTTTTCCGAATTTAAGGGGTGATTTAAAGTTAGCTTTTTAAATCGATTTTGCGGTAAGATTACTTAATATATCAAGATTTTAATTGTAAAGGTTAGGTAAACTTATCGGCTGAGTGACTGGCATCTTCGATATCTGAGTTGGTACTTGTCGCCCTTAAAAACAGAGAATTATTTAATTTCAACAATTTTACTGAGAGCAAAAAATTTTATATCTTACAAAAAGTATAAAAGAACTTCGATCGAATTTACCTAAGTAAAGTAGCCGAAAATTTAGACAGTATTTTTACTCAAGATAGGAAGAAATTATAAATGAAAGTGCCCTTATTTAACAGTCTGAGATTCAAAATGCCCTCTTTGGTGTTGGCGGCAATTTTACCATTAATGTTATTAGCTATTTTTTATGCGGGCAATCGTGCAAGGAAAACCATTCGCTCTGAAGCAAAAGAAAACTTATCTTTAAAAGGAAATATCCTCGCAGAAAGCGTCTCTAGTTGGGAGAGGTCGAATAACTTAGCTTTGCGCTCTCTGGCCAACCAAAAAGATATTGTCAGTATGAACCCAGAGCGGCAACAATCAGTATTATCAACATTTGTCGAAATTTACGAACATTTTTATTTAGCAATCGCAATTGCCCCTGACGGTCAAAATATGGCCCGCAGCGATCGCAACGAACTGAAAAACGATCTCCAGCAAAATTATTTTAAAACAGCAATCTCGGGTAAAACCGGTCAAGAAGTCGTTATTGATACTGCTATTAACCAACCAGCTCTTTGTTTGTCAGCACCGATCGTGCGAGAGGAAGTTAAAATTGTTGGCGTAACAGCGATCTGTACCGATCTTAATGCGATCGCAGCTCAAGTTGGCGAACTAAAATTCGGTCAAACTGGTTATGCTTTTATCGTCGATGACGAAGGACAATTACTGGCCCACCCCAATTCAAAATTACTTTCAAGCAGCACTTTAAAAGATTTTAGTTATTATCCCCCAGTACAAGCATTTTTAGCAAACAAACCAGGTCACTCGTACTTTGAAAATCTGAATAAGGAATGGGTTGCTTATACTAAACCCTTAGATAACGGTTGGGGTGTCATCGTCATTCAAGAAAAGGAAGAATTTTTAACTAGCGAACGGCAATTTGCGAATTTAGTGTGGGCGATCGCTTTAATTACTGTAGCTGGTGTAAGTAGTGTAACTTGGTTAGTGGCCAATCATGCGATCGGGCCTGTCGATCGCCTCACAAAAGAAGCGATTTCGATCGCCCAAGGTCAATTAAACCGTAAAGTCCGGGTCGATCGCAAAGATGAATTGGGAATTTTGGCTAAAGCTTTCAATCACATGGCCGCTCAATTAAGGTATTCTTTTAGCCATTTAGAAGAGAGAATCGACAAACGTACCGTTGAGTTAAAACAGGCTTTAGTCGCCGCAGAATCGGCTAACAAAGCTAAAGATCGTTTCTTAGCTAATGTTTCCCAAGAATTGCGCGCTCCTCTCAATAGCATTTTAGGTTATACAGGAATGTTATTGAGCGATCCGAATTTAGAACCAGATCGCGTGCTTAATTTAAGAATAGTCAAGCAAAGCGGAACTCATTTATTAACTTTAATTAATGACATTTTAGACTTTTCTAAAACTCAAACAACTAAAATAGAATTATATCCAGATGACCTTAATTTTTCAGAATTTCTCGAAGAAATAGTCGGAATTATTGAGATGCGGGCCAGAGAAAAAGAGCTTTTTTTTGAGGCAATTATTTCGAGCAATATTGCCACCGGAATTAAGGCAGATGCCAAGCGACTCCGACAAGTAATCTTAAATCTTTTAGGCAATGCAGTTAAGTTTACTTATAGCGGAAAAGTCACTTTCAAAGTAAAAGTAATTGATGAATTTTGCTCTACAGAAACGAAAGTTTCAAAGCAAACAATTCGCTTTGAAGTTATCGATACTGGAGTTGGAATTAGCCGCGAAGAAATTAATCGAATTTTCCAACCTTTCGAGAAAGTTGAAGAAACGAAAAGAAATTCCCACGGTACTGGTTTGGGCCTGTCAATTTCTAGAGAGTTGGTTGAATTGATGGGAAGTAAAATTGAGGTCAATAGTAAAATAGGTGAAGGTTCGATCTTTGCCTTTAATGCAACTTTTGACTTAGTAGAATTAGAGGTTGCAGACCGAGAGAAAAGTCAAACTACAATCGTCCAAAAAGTAGGTTACAAAGGGCCAGTTCGTAAAATTCTCGTCGTAGACGATCGCTCTAACAATCGCGCGCTGTTAATTAGAATACTCGAACCTTTAGGGTTTAAAGTTATTGAAGCTTCTCACGGACAAGAAGGTTTTGAAAAGGCTTGTAAACATCATCCCGATATTATTTTAACGGATTTACTGATGCCAGTAAAAAGCGGTTTGATGATGGTTTTAGAATTAAGAGAAATGCCGGAATTTCGTAATACTCCAACGATCGCTCTTTCTGCTAGCAATCAAGAAATGATGGAAAGAAAAAGCGATAGTGTCGGTTGCAATGCTTTTTTGCAAAAACCTTTTGAAGAAGAGAGATTGATGGCATACTTAGAATTATTTTTAAATCTCGAATGGATTTATCAAGAAGTTTCGATCGAAGGTCGGGCTAAAATTAATTAATTAAACAATTATTGGCAATTATTTGCGTTTATGTTAGTGCGATCGGCAAAATTATTAATGATTGTAATAATCTGCTACTTGTTATACCGTTTCTATTTAAGATTGCTTCAGGGGTCAGGGGTCAGCGGTCAGGGGTCAGCGGTCAGATAAGGCTTTAGCCAATCCTAGCTTTTAGTGTTATTTGTAGCCTGATTTTTCAGCAATGGTATTTAAAAGCGACTCCATAAACTCCAATTCGCTCTCTGGGAAGATAGGATTTCCAACAACCGATTCGGAAAAATCTCGATCGGAGATTGCAAAATGTTCGATTAATTGCCCTTCTAGAAATTTTTTTTGCATAAAAATAAGGGCGAAATTTGGAATTAAATGGTGAGTAAACCGCAAATAAATTGATTTTTAATAAAATAAAACATTATGCTTCAAGGGTTTGATTGGAAATCCGACGAAATAGATTGTTAGAAGATTCTTGGAGAAAATGCTCAGAAAATCAAAGATTCAGGGTTTACACTAGTTTGATTTGCGCGGCCTTCTGGGATAAGCGAGATCGAGCTGGTTGTCCCAACCTAATGCAAGGCTTAGCCGATTGAAATAGCAAAAAATGGCGATAAAGTTGCCAAATTGAGATGAAAGAGTTAATAAAAACAGAATTAGATGAAATGCTGGCCAAGATAGATGAGGCCGTTTTTAATATAAGAAATCGATATCTTAAAGACGTTGAAACTGCGATCCTTCGAGGAGCGATCGGCGATCGCACTTACGAGCAAATTGCCGAGGAATCTGGATATTCGGCGAGCTATCTCAAGCGAGATGTCGGGCCGAAACTGTGGAAGTTACTATCGGTAGCACTAAGAGAAAAAGTCAGTAAAACTAACTTCAGACAAGCCGTAGAAAGATATCAAATCATTGAAGAGAGATCGCCCCTTCTGCCAAATCGGACTGAATGGGGAGAAGCTCCTGATGTCTCCTTCTTTTTAGGCAGAACTGTTGAATTGCAACATCTCACGAATTGGATTTTAAAAGATTCTTGTCGTCTGATAGCATTATTAGGCATTGGCGGAATCGGTAAAACAGCTTTAGGAGTAAAACTAGCTCGGAAGATTCAAGGAGAATTCGAGTTTGTGATTTGGTGCAGCCTTCGCAACGCTCCATTATTAAAAATCTTGCTAGCTAAAATTGTGCCATTGGTTTCCAGCCAACAAGAAACAAACCCGGAACTAAAATATCTGCTCCATTATCTCCGCGCGGCAAAATGTCTGCTAATTTTTGATAATGTTGAGTCGATTTTAGAGCCGATGCAAGTAGGGCAATTTCGAGTCGGCTACGAAAATTATGGAGAATTATTAAGATCGATCGGAGAAACAAACCATCAAAGTTGTTTGATTATTACCAGCCGCGAAAAACCCTCACCGATCGCCGTACAGGAAGGAAAAGAATTGCCCGTGCGATCGCTCTGTCTGTCGGGTTTGCAAGCAGAAGCAGAAGTTTTACTGACAACCAAAGGATTATTGGGTTCGCTCTTCGAGCGCAAAACCCTAATCGGACTTTACGGAGGCAATCCCCTAGCATTGAAAATTGCCGCCACTTCGATCCGAGACTTATTTGAAGGCAAGATCGCTAATTTTCTCACCGAAGGAACTGCTATATTCAACGGCGTGCGCCAACTGCTTGACGAACAATTTGCCCGTCTTTCACAATTAGAAAAAACGATTATGTATTGGTTGGCCCTCGATCGCGAAGGGGCGAAAGTAGAAGATTTGCTCGAAGATATTATGCCCCCCGTCTCCCGAAATCGTTTATTAGAAGGATTAGAATCCCTCTGGTGGCGCAACTTAATCGAGAAACAGGCGGGTAAATATACTCAGCAATCTGTAGTAATGGAATATGTTTGTCATCGCTTAATTGAAAAGATAATTCTCGAACTAACTACTGGCGAACTGGACTTATTTACTCGCCATGCTTTAGTAAAAACCACCGTCAGGGAATACGTACGCCACGCTCAAATTCGCCTGATCCTCGACCCGATCGCTCGAGAATGGCAAAAAACTTTGCGATCGCCAAACGCACTCAAACAGCAAGTTTTGAAATTGTTGCAAATCTTGCGAACGATCGAGAATCCTTTATCTAATTATGGCGGAGGCAATCTCATCAATCTTTGCCAGCACCTCGATTTAGATTTGAGCGGGGTTGATTTGTCGGAGTTGAGTATTTGGCACGCTTGTCTGCAAGAGGTCGAACTGCACGGCATTGATTTTACCCGTGCCGATTTTAGTAAAGCCCTATTCGCAGAAACCTTTGGCAATATTTTATGCCTTGCTTATAGCCCCGATGGCAAACTACTTGCTAGTGGGGATAGCCAAGGAAATATCTATTTACGGCAGATGCCAGAGGGTCAAATTATCAAGATTTATCGAGCGCATCAAACTTGGGTGCTCAATATTGCTTTCAGTCCTGATGGAACGAAGATCGCCAGTTCATCGAGCGATTGCAGCGTCAAAATTTGGACTCTAACAACCGGAAAACCATCGTACCACTTCAAGCACGATAACGTAGCCAATGGCTTAGCTTGGAGTCCCGATGGCACTAAGTTGGCAAGTGCTGGCTTCGATGGTACTTTGAGGTTCTGGGATTGCCAGACAGGAAAATGTCTCAAAGTTTTGCAAGGAAATGCCCCCCAAATTACTTTAATTGCTTGGAGTCCTGACGGGAAAATTTTAGCTTGTCCTGACGGAGACAAAAATATTTTGCTTTGGGATGCAATTTCAGGAAAATTGCTCGAGACTTTACCAGAGCGTGAGGATAAAGTTTGGTCGGTTGCTTTCAGTCCCGACGGACAAACCCTCGCTAGTAGCTCTCAAGACGGTAAGATCGAACTTTGGAATGTTTCGAGCCGAAAATGTCTTCAAAATATTCAGGGTAACTTCAACCTAGTTTGGCGGGTGGTATTCAGCCCCGATGGAAAAATCTTAGCAGGTGCTTGTCAAGATGGGAAAGTGAGATTGTGGGCAACCGATACGGGAAAATGTCTTAAAATACTCCAAGGTCATGCCTGTAACGTTTGGTCGGTTGCTTTCAGTCCCGACGGAAGGACTCTTGCTAGCGGTAGCGACGATCGCAGCATTAAATTGTGGGACGTGGCTGCGGGAGATTGTTTGACAACTTGGCAAGGCCATACCAGCGCGGTCTGGGATGTCAATGCCAGTAAAAATTCTCAACAATTAGCTTCTGCCCATCAAGATGGAACGATTCGTCTCTGGGCCGCTGATGCTGGAAATTGTCTGAAAACATTGCGAGGACATAAAGCTTTAGTTTGGTCAATCATCTTTAGCCCCAATGGGGATTTACTCGCTAGTGCTTCTCAGGATGGAACAGTTAGAGTCTGGGACGTTACTACGGGGCAATGTCTTAACACTTTCAAAGAACATAGCAGTCTGATTCTCTCCGTAATCTGGCATCCCAACGGACGATCGATCGCCAGTGCTTCCCCCGATAGTACCGTAAAAATCTGGAATTACTATACAGGAGAGTGCGAAATGACTTTAGAACATCAAGTTCTCGTTTCTGCCGTTACTTGGAATCGAGATGGAGATATCATCGCAAGCGGCTGTCATGGCGGCATTCTCAAGCTTTGGGACAGCTCTACAGGTCGATGCTTAAAATCGATTCAAGGACACGTAAAAGTGATTTCTTCAGTCAACTTTAGCCCTGACGGGCAAACTCTTGCTAGTTGCTCCCACGATAATACCGTTAAGCTTTGGAATCTCAAAACTGGGGAATGTCTCCATACCTTTGCAGAACATACTGATTGGGTTTGCTCGGTTGCTTGGCATCCTGAAGCTCAAATTCTCGCCAGTGCTTCCAAAGATGGTACGATTCGATTCTGGAACTTAGCAAGCGGACAATGCTGCCAAATATTGCGAGGACATAGCAGTGAGGTGCGATCGCTCAGTTGGAGTCATCGAGGCAAATACCTTGTTAGCGGCAGTCTCGATGAAACTATCAAATTATGGAATCCCGATACCGGTCAGTGTTTTAAAACACTCAGAGCCAAACAACCCTATGAAGGAACGAATATAACGGGGATAACTGGCATCACCAAGGCTCAACAGACTAATCTGATCGCGTTAGGAGCAAAGCTACTCGATTTAGTTCCCATTTAGTTTGTTGGAGTATAATTGCATTCGATCCCTCCTACAAGGATCTTGCTGCCAAGGCCAGGGTGATAGATCGCGATCGCCGCAAACTTCTTTAAGATCGGATTGCTCGAGCATGGCAAGAAAGGGCGTTGCTGAATTTGAAAATTCTTTCTT
>JAAUYH010009844.1_pt1 | contig 11018 bp, 7 predicted proteins | sample 7278061 | NCBI WGS metagenome assembly JAAUYH01 (sample SAMN14350203, study PRJNA611818) | marine sediment metagenome | isolation source: surface marine sediment (0.6m) | place: French Polynesia: Moorea | collected 2018-08 | reverse complement strand
CTTGGCTAGATGGAGTTGATACTGTCTTAGAGAAAAACAATGCTGCTTTTATCTTGGCTCGTCCTCCTGGTCATCATGCTACTAAAGATCAAGCAATGGGATTTTGTTTATTTTCTAATGCCGCGATCGCAGCAAATTATGCTTTAATGAAACCAGGAATTAAGCGAGTAGCTATTGTCGATTGGGATGTTCATCATGGCAATGGCACAGAAGATATTATCCAAGATAATCCTCACATAGTTTATTGTTCTCTTCACCAACATCCTTGTTATCCCGGAACAGGTTATAAAAGCGAGCGTGGCAAGTATCATAATGTCTTAAATTTACCGATGGCTCCTGGTAGTACGATCAACGATTACCAACCAGTTTTTGAGCAAGAAGTTATTCCTTTTATCAAAAATTTTCAACCAGATTTATTAATAGTTAGTGCAGGTTATGATGCCAATCATGAAGATCCCTTGGCTAGTATTTCTTTGCAACCTGCCGATTATGGTTTTTTTACTAAATGTTTAATCAAAATTACTCGTAAAATTGTCTTTGGATTGGAAGGAGGCTATCATCTAAAATCTTTAGCTAATTCTGTTGTAGAGACTTTAGTCAATTGCTTATGAATATGTTACGGAAATTATTCTTTGGGTAAATATGGTACTTGGAGTTTAGAGAAGATTATATCACCCGCGATCGCGTTAGCGGAAAAGGTTTTTGTCTTACAGATATCAAGGTTTTCCCCAGCGAATTATTGTTGAACCTAATGCAATTTCTCCTGAAGTCAGGAAAGATTTGAAATCACGAGGTTATACGATAAAACCTTTTAGAACTTATGGTGCAGCCGAATCAATTTCCATTAATCCTCAGACAGGTTTAATCGAAGCAGCAAACGACAATCGCAAATCAGCAGGAAAAGCTTTAGCTTATTAATTAGCTACAACAATCTAGGAGAATCTCAAAAAGCGATTGTAATTTTTTGATATTTCGTGAAGTTTTATTACAAAATGCATAATTCATCTGTCTGTCTTAAGAGTTAAAGACAGGAGGTATTCTGTATTGTTTTGATTTCTTCATTGAATCAACAGGTCAATATGAGTTCTGCTCTTATATTCAATGCTGACGACAGCAAAAATCAAGAAAAAATACTGAAAAAACTGTTCCAAAAGTTATATCGCCAAAATTGCTCTCAACAAAAAAAAGAGTATTTGGTGAGCAAAATTGTTAAATTAGTTTTGCGTTCTCGTACTTTTTGCCGTAAATATCAGGGACAACCTTTATTTGGGATTTATCTAGAAATTTACACCCAAGCAAAATTGCAAATTGTAGAAGATATTCTTCCAGAAAACTCTAGCTATAAAGTAAGTGAATTAGGAACAGTTTCTTGGCAAAGCAATGTAAAATTCAAAGCTTTTAAAAAGGTATTGGATGACGACAAACTCAAGCAATTAGCATTAACAGTACAAGATTATGCTCCGAATAGTGAATTAAGAAGCTATGCTTTAAGAGAACTCATTAGAGCCATTAACATATCTGGAAAATTATGTAGTCCTTATAAATATCGGTTTTCTCCAGAAGTTTACAAAGTTATTTACGAAGAAGCACTAATGGAAACTTTTATGTTTATTTGTACTAAAATTGATAATTATGATCCAGAAAGAGGCAAAAAAAAATTCATGAATTGGGTAAATTTCAAGCTTGAGAAAGCAGTTCTAATTTGCTGTAATAAGTTAAAAATTTATCAAGAGCTGCAATTTTTTGAATTATCTGATTTGGATAAAATTACTGCCCCCGTAACCGCTCCTTCCTTGGCAGAATCTTTAGTGGATTATATCAAAAAAGATCCTGATAATTTATTCACTAAATCTTATGTAAAAGGAAATCCTGATGCTAATTTTCGGACTATTGCTTTGGCGAGAATCTCTGGTCAAAGCTGGCAAGAAATAGCTCAACAATTCAACATCTCTGTCTCTACACTAAGTAGCTTTTATCGCCGAAATTGTCAGCGTTTTAAATCGATATTAGAACAAGAAATATAAATAACTATTAATTTTATTGGAGTCAAAATAATGAATCTTATGTTAACAGCTAACACCTTTAAAGTCTCGATAATGCTATCTACAAGAATTTGTGCCGAAAAGTTTCGTCGCCAACAGAATAATCCGAAAAAAGCTAAACAAGTTTATCTCAACACTTTAGCTGTATCAGCAGTTAAAAATTATTTAAATAGTTTAGGATGGTTAACTAGTTGTGAACAGAGCGATAGTTGGAATCCTATCATGCAAAGTTTGATGGATGTAGCTGACTTAGAGATTCCTAATTATGGAAAAATTGAATGTAGAGCAGTTTTATTTGAGCAAGAGGAGTTAATAGTTCCTCCTGAAGTGCAAACAGACAGGATTGCTTATATTATCGTCAAATTTGGCTCCTCACTACGAGAATGTGAATTATTAGGATTTGTCCCAGATATTACAACTGATAAAATATCTCTAAGCCAATTGCAACCTATAGAACATTTACCCTCTTATATTCGTGAATATAAACAGTTACAAGAAGAGAAAAAGCAACAATCTGTTATTGATTTAAGTAAATGGTGGCAAGGTATTATTGATGATAGTTGGCAATTAGTAGAAAAATTATTTCCTCCGGAGCCTGCTTGTTCTTTTAGAAGTCCGAACCAGTTACAAGAAACATGTAAAATTGACGATAAGGTGCGGTCGGGTCTTCCCCATTCGAAGACAAGCCCAACCTTGCCCAATCAACGTGTTGACAAATTGTCTCAAGGAATTAGCCGGGTAAAATTGCTAAATTTGGTAGAAGATTATCATACTATAAATATTGCTCTGATATTGCAATTAGTAACTCAAAATAGTGAAGAAATAGATATTTCTGCTAAAATTTGTCCTATCAATACTAGTCTTTACCTTCCTCAAGGATTAGAAATTATGATATTAGATGAGTCTCAAAAACCTGTTTTACAAGCTAAGGCTAATAAAACTAATGAGAACATTGAGTTTCTATTTAGTGGGCAACCAGGAGAAATTTTTAGTATCAAAGCATCTCTTAAGGATAATAATATAGTTGAAACTTTTATGATCTAAGTTCTGATTACTTATAATTATTTCTTTAAATTCTGAAAATATGCCCAGACTAGCATTTTTAAAGATCATTGGAGATTTTAATCAGGGATTTGTCGTTAATCTAGAAATTGTCAGGGAAGATAATAGTCGGCAGATGGTTAAATCTGGGACTTTACCTCCAGCACCCGACTTGCTGGAATGTCTTCAAGTATGGCAAAAGCAGTATCGGAGATTAGGTGGTAGCAATACTAGAATTACTGGGAAGAAAGTTATTGCTACCTCTGCAAAATTACATGGATTAAATCCCTCAGCTAAAAAATTAGAAGCATCTTTTCAAAACTGGCTGCAATCAACTGAGTTTCAAGATGTTAATTTAAGATTGCGAGAAGTACTAAATACGCAAGAAAAAATTAGAATTTGGTTATGTAGTAATAATCAACAGTTACATCAATTACCTTGGTGTACCTGGAATTTTCTAGATCGTTATGAACAAATTGAGTTGACATTAAGTCAATTAGATTTTGATGAAATATCTAAATTTTCCTCTTCAAAGAATATTTGTAAGGTAAGAATCTTGGCTGTTTTTGGCAATAATGAAGGAATTAATCTCGAACCAGATCGTCAACTGTTGAGTAATTTATCTGAAGCAGAAGTTGTTTTTTTGGTTGAACCTCAACGAGAAGAATTATATAATCGGTTGTGGGTAGAATCTTGGGATATTGTCTTTTTTGCAGGTCATAGTCAAACCATCGAACAACAGGGAATACTATATCTTAATCAAGAAGATATTCTCACAATTGAAGATTTAAAATATGCTCTCAAAAAAGCGATTAAGCATGGTTTACAATTAGCTATTTTTAATTCCTGTGATGGTTTAGGATTACTATACGAGTTGGGGAAATTATCGCTACCTAATGTGATCGTGATGCGGGAACAAATAGTAGATGAAGTTGCCCATAAATTTTTACAATATTTCCTAGAAATTTATTCTCAAGGTTATTCTCTTGACCTAGCTACACGCCGAGCTAGAGAAAGATTACAAACCTGGGAACAAAAGTATCCTTGTAGTAGTTGGTTGCCAGTATTATATCAACATCAATCTGCGATTTCTCCTTTATGGAAAGACTTAAAAGTTGGAGTAAACAATAATAAATCAACTATCATTCCTCAAAAGGCAAAGATTAGGATTAAGATAAAAAATAAATGGCAATTTTTTAATCTATTTTTGGTTTGTGGAATAGGAACAATTACGACTATCTTAATTTTACTTTTACAAACTTGGGGCTGGCTCCAACAATGGGAATTGAATGCTTTTGATCGTGCTCTGAGTTGGCAACTTTCTGAACCCGCAGACAAAAGATTTTTAGTGATCACAGTAGATGATCAAGATATTGAGTATCAGCAAGAACAGGGAATGAATATGCGAGGCTCTCTTGCCGATTCGGCTTTATTACAATTGCTCAATAAACTACAATCTTTTGAACCGAAAATTATTGCTTCAGATATTATTCATGATTTCCCCTTTTCTCCAGAATTAGCTAAGACAATCAGCGAAAGTGATAATTTCTTTGGTATTTGTCGAGTTAAAAATCAGCAATCTAAATTTAATGATATTAAACCCCCTCAAAAATTGCCTAGTAATCGTATTGGATTTAGTAATCTTGCGATCGATGATGATGGTGTAATTCGTCGTCAGATTATCGGAATGACTAGTAGTCAAACTTGTCGAAGTCAAATTTCTTTGAGTTTAAGAATTGCCCTTAATTATCTAGATAATTATGAAATTAAACGAGATCCAGATTCAGGAGTTTTGACAATTGGGGATGCCGTTTTTCCTCGTCTTAATTCTTCTAGTGGGGCTTATACTTTACCAAATACAGAAAATGCTGGTTATCAAATCTTACTCAATTATCGTTTTTTCTCTCCCCCGACAGTTTCTTTACGAGAAGTTCTTCAAGGTGAAAAAGATTCAGAATTAGCAAAACTTGTAACAGGAAAAATCATTTTAATTGGAGTTAAAGCTCCTAATATAGATTTGCACTATACCCCTTATAGTCATGGTTTACAAACCAAGAGAATGTTGGGAGTTTTTATTCATGCTCAAGCTGCTAGTAATATTATTAGTGCTGTTCTAGATCAGCGAAGCTTACTTTGGTGGTTTCCTAATTGGGTAGAAGGACTTTGGATTAGTATTTGGTCTTTTATTGGGGCAGGAATTGCATTAGTTTGGAGAAGTACTCAAAATATAGCGATCGCGATTATTATCGCTCTGGTAATATTGTATGGTTGTTACTATTTTCTTTTAACGCTTGCTGGAGGGTGGATTCTACTAATTGCACCAGGAATTGCTCTAGTAATAGCTGCTTTCATCAATAATATTATTATGAAAAAGATTAACTTTAAGAGGTAAAAGGTTTAGCTAATTAAAGTTTTACCAGTATTAGAATCAAAGATAAATAACTGTTGTAAATCTAATTTTATAGTTAAACGATCGCCTTTTTGTCCTTGCCAATTAGCAGGAGCAAACAAGTTAATCGAGATATGAGAATCGGGAAAGTTTCCTCTAATTAAAATTTCTTTGCCTAAAGGTTCAACTAAATCTATCTCTATTGTTAAAGTTGCGATATCTTCTGCCATTTCTGTAGAAGAAATAATAGTAATATGTTCAGGACGAATTCCTAGCTCGAAACTTTCTCCTCGATTAGGTTGTAATTTTTGTTGAATACCATCAGAAACAGGGATTAATTGATTATTTATGACTAAATTTCCATCATTGTAGGTAACAGGAAAAATATTCATTGGTGGACTACCCACAAAACTCGCTACCATGCGGTTAACAGGATCAGCATAAATCTCTTGAGGACTAGCAATTTGTTGAATAACGCCATCTTGGAGAACGACAATCCGATCTGCTAAAGTCATCGCTTCTACTTGATCATGGGTAACATAAATCGTAGTAATTCTAAAGCGATCATGAAGTTGTTTTAATTCTGCTCTGGTATCCTCTCTCAATTGAGCATCCAAATTAGAAAGAGGTTCGTCTAGTAAAAATACCTGAGGTTGGCGAGCGATCGCTCTTCCTAAGGCCACACGTTGTTGTTGTCCTCCCGATAGTTGTTTGGGCTTCCGTTTTAGTAAATGTTCAATATTAAGGGAATGAGCCACTTCTTGGACTCTCCTAGTAATATTTGCTGGTTTTTCCTGCCGCATACGCAATCCAAAAGCTAAATTCTCTGCCACGCTCATATGGGGATAAAGGGCATAATTTTGGAATACCATGGCAATATCCCTTTGACGCGCGGGGATATCATTAACTAAGCGATCGCCGATATATAATTCGCCACTAGTAATCGATTCTAGACCAGCTATCGCTCTTAAAATAGTTGATTTACCACAGCCAGAAGGACCGACCAAGACCCAAAATTGATGATCTCGGACTTCAAATGTAATATTCTCAATGGCGGTAACATTGCCAAATTTGCGGGTAATTTCTTGTAATCTAACTTTTGCCATGGATAAAGAGAACAGGGAACAGGGAATAGCGGTGCGGTTTAACCCAGAACACGGAGCTGGGCAAGTCCAGAACACGGAGCTGGGTAAGTCCGCGAACGCCCTAAAGGATATGCGGAGCGGTATGCTTTAGCGCTAGCTTCGCGTCGCGCACCAAGAGAGGGAATAGGAAACGCGAAAAATTCTTACAATTAATTAATAAGAATTCTATTTTGTAGCTTCTATAGAGTTAGTATATTGCACTCTTTTCAAGAAACGAGCAATTTCGCCAATCCAAAGTACGATAGATGTCGCCCCAATAATTAGTAGCCAGTCATTCAAAGATAGGGGGACAGTGCGGAACATCTCACCACCAAATTGGATAATGAAAACTTGTCCGAGAAAAATCATAGCTGCGATCAAAACAAATCCTTTATTTTCTATAACATTAGCAAAAGCAGATTTATCTAAACCCAAACAACGAGCATTAAATAAATTCCAAAATTGCAACATAACAAAGAAGCTAAAGAACAAGGAAAGCTCGTAATCGCTAATCTGGTTATCCTGACCGATATACAACAAAAATCCCGTTAAAATGAACAAAAAGCTTAACCCCACAACTACAATATTTTTAGACATCTGGGGGGAAATAATAAAAGCTTCAGGAGAACGAGGACTTTCTTCCATCACTTTAGTATTAGGCGGTTCTGTTGCCAAGGCTAAAGCAGCAAAGGTGTCCATAATCAGATTTACCCAGAGCATTTGAGTTACGGTGAGTGGTAAAGCTACTCCAATAAATGGCCCTAATAAAACAATTCCCAAGGCTGCAACATTAATGGTGAGTTGGAACAGGATAAATTTTTGGATATTGGCGTAAAGAGAACGACCCCAGATAATGGCGTTGACAATAGTATCAAAGGAATCGTCCAGTAAGATAATATCACTCGCTTCTTTAGCGATCGCGGTGCCACTACCCATAGATAGTCCTACTTGAGCTTGTTTGAGAGCAGCAGAATCATTGGTTCCATCTCCGGTAACACTAACGACTTCGCCATTTTTTTGTAAGAGTTTAACCAATCTTAGTTTGTCTAGGGGACGAGCGCGGGACAGGACTTTTAACTCTTTGACTGCTTCTTGAGCATCTTGATCGCTAAGTTGGGCAAATTCTTTTCCTGACAAGACAGAATATTGGCTTTCGGTTGCGGTTTGAATCCCAACTTGACGGGCAATTTCTTTAGCGGTTTCCGAGGTATCTCCCGTAACAATTTTGACTTTAATTCCTGAGTCGAGACAGGTTGAGATCGAATCAGCAACCCCCATCCGCAAGGGATCTTCAATAGCTACAAATCCCAACCAAATCAGACTATTAGAGAGATTGTCTTCGATAATTGCTTCGGGATTAGATTGATAGGCAAAACCTAAAGTGCGCAGCCCTTTCTTTTGGTATTCTGTCAAACTCTGAGAAATTTCAGTTTTCTGTAGGTCATTAAAGGTTTGTAAGCCATCTGCGGTAGCTATTTCAGGGCAATTATTTAAAAGTACTTCGGGCGCACCTTTAATGTGGAGAATAGACTGATTCGTTAGGTTAGAATGACCCAGAGTTGCCATATATTTTTTTTCGGTCGAAAAAGGCACTCGCTCTTTGATCTCGAATTGATTACGATAGGTAAGATAGTCCTCATCTTTGACCTTTAACCAGAGTAATAATGAGCCTTCGGTGGCATTACCTATGGGACGAGGTGGAGTATCAGATACGATTTCTAAATCAGCAGTGGTATTAACAGACATCGCTTCGGCAATCAATTTTTGAGCTTCTTCGACCGAACCATTGAGGCTAGGAAAATTCACATCTTTAACCTGCATCTGGTTTTGAGTTAAGGTTCCCGTTTTATCAGAACAAATAACCGTCGCTGCACCGATAGTTTCACAAGCATGCATTTGACGTACTAAGTTATTATCCTTCGCCATCTTTTTCATGCTGTACGCTAAGGACAAAGTGACACTCATTGCCAAACCTTCAGGAACAGCTACCACAATAATGGTGACAGCAATCATGAAATATTCGAGGAGAGCATGACCTAAAGTGCCAGAAAACCAAATAATCGAGGGTTCAAGACCAATTAGGGAACTTAGGCCAACTCCTAAACCCAGCAAGAGTAAGCCAACTCCTCCAGTTTTGAGCCAACTTCCCAAACCCGATTCTTCTAACCATGCTGGGCGTTCTAGTTCCTTACCTGATAACTCAAAACTGTCGTAAATTACTGGCAACCAAACAGGAGCTAAAACGATTAAAGTACTGATACTTGCTAAGAGAAAGAAATACCATTGTCGAGGCTCTAGACTATATTCTCCTAAAATAAAACCTCTGACCAATAGGGCGACAAAAGTTAAACTAGCAAAGGCTAAGCCAACTACACCAATTAATTTACTGAGTTTTTCTAATTGCAAATGTAAGGGAGTGCTTTCATCTTCCCCAACTACAGCAACTGCGATCGCTAATTGACCGATTTCTGTGCTATCGCCAACTTCGGTTATTTTGATAAAAGCGTTACCGCGATCAACTAAAGTACTGCGAAATACCCGATAGGGAGGATAAGTTCCTTCTTCTGAATGTTCTGGAACATATTTATTTTCAGCTATTTTCTGAACCGCTTCCGACTCTCCGGTAATCCTTGATTGGTCAATATAAAAAGTCAGTTCTTCGAGAACAGTGCCATCTGCGGGGATTTCTTCTCCCTGTTCGAGATAGATAATATCTCCAACGACAATATCTTGACGAGGAACAGTCGTAAAGTGACCATCCCGAATCACTTTGACAGGAACGGTATCGTAAACCTGATTGAGAATATCGAACTCTTTACTGGCCTTATATTCATTGATAAAAGCCAGAGTAGTTGCCAAGATAATCGCAACAATAATGCCTAATCCTTCGATATAATCTCCTTGAACTACGCCAACCGCGATCGCAATAACCGCAGCGATACAGAGAATCTCAATTACTGGATCTTCAAATTTTTCTAAATATAATTGCCACCAAGGTTCTCTCTCCGGTGGTTTGAGAATGTTCTTTCCATGCTTAGCGCGACTTTTTGCCACTTCATCACTGGTCAATCCTTTATAGGGAATACTGGTTTTGGGAGTTTCAATGGTACTTGTCATATATTCTTTTATTAACCTGTTTTATATTCGGCAAGAGCGTGATTCATCAAGACAATTTGTTCGGCAGGGAAAGAAGGCGGCATTAAGCTATGAACTCGGTGATCTAATCCATCATGCATAACATCAGTATGCAAGTCAGAATGATCTAAGTGCGGCTGCGCGGAAGCCAAGTAATAACTAATAAATAAAGATAATTACTTTATTATACTTAGCTGAAATTACTGGTACTTACGAACGATATCTTGCAAACCCTCAACTCTAAAACCATTACCAATCGCAGCCATTTTCCAATCATCTTGATGACGATAAACTTCGGCTAAAGTCATTGCTGTCATCTGAGTATAATCATTGCCTGAGAGATTGTAACGGGCTAATTCTTTATTATCAGCTTGATTCACCAGACGCACAAAAGCGTTTTCTACCTGACCAAAATCTTGTTTTCGTTTAATAGCTTGGTAAATAGTTACCACAAAAACTAGCTTAGAAATCTGAGCAGGAATTTTCGGTAAAGCAACCAGAATTACTTCATCATCTCCTTCTCCTGCGCCAGTTAAATTATCTCCTAAATGAGTAATTCCACCTGATGGATGCTTAAGATTACCAAAGTAAACTATGTCATTCTTACTTGCTAGTTTATTATTGGCATCAAGACATAATACCGTTGCGTCCAAATCAAAATCTGGGCTGCCAGCCAAAGCTCCGAAAATTCCGCCACCAGATTTTTTCGCCACATCCCAACCTAGTCCACACATTATTTTGGTTAAACCAGGTGCTTCTTTGGATAAAGAAATCCGTTGTCCCTTTTGTAAAGAAATGCTCATAATAATTTGTTGCGCTTAATTTCAATTTTAAATTTCGATGATAATATTTAATAAATTAAAGAGGTCTTAGTATAAGTTAATTCCTCAATCCTTATTTCCTATTCCCTATTCCCTATTCTCTGCTTCCTTTTCCCTGTTCGCTATTACCTCCATCATGTATTTCACTATCATTAATTAAATTCAAATTCCTATTGATTTTACCAATAGCTGTAGTCAAAAATAATGTTAATAAAAAGATTTTTAAAACGATGAATATTTTGCTAACAAGAGGGTTAGATTGATTGAGTTTTTTTAGTTGAGATTGTGCCTTTCTTGCCTTTTTAAATAAATCTGTATCTTTTTGGGATTTAGCGATCGCAGCAGCCTGTTGAAAATCTTCATAAGCTTGAGAATTCTTGCCTAATTCACCGCAGATAATAGCTCTTTGGTAATAAGCTCTAGCCAACTTAGGATTGAGCATAATCGCATGATTATAATTAGCCGT
>JAAUYH010007959.1_pt1 | contig 11019 bp, 5 predicted proteins | sample 7278061 | NCBI WGS metagenome assembly JAAUYH01 (sample SAMN14350203, study PRJNA611818) | marine sediment metagenome | isolation source: surface marine sediment (0.6m) | place: French Polynesia: Moorea | collected 2018-08 | reverse complement strand
GCTGCGTCTGGTCGGCGATACCGCCAGCAGCCTGCTGGCGGCACTGTCCAATCTGCTCCTCATCATCATTACCATGGTGTTCATGTTGCTAGAGACGCGTAGCTTTTCCACAAAGATTCGCGCCGCCATGGGCGACCCCGAGGCCGATCTCGCCGGCTTTGCCAATGCCGCCGAGCGAGTACAAAAGTACCTGGCGATCAAAGCCGTCATGAGTCTGGCGACCGGGGCCCTCGCCGGGCTCGTGTGCATGGCGCTCGGGGTCGACTTTCCCCTCTTATGGGCATTGATCGCGTTTCTATTTAATTTCGTGCCCAATATCGGCTCGATTATCGCAGCCGTTCCCGCGATTTTGCTGGCCCTGATTCAGCACGGAGCCGTGAGTGCCCTGGTTGTGGCCGCGGGGTATGTGACCATCAACATGGTCATCGGCAATGCCATCGAGCCCCGTCTGATGGGGCGACGGCAGGGTCTGTCGACGTTGGTCGTGTTTCTTTAGTTATAGATTAGGGGCTGGGTCTGGGGGCCGCTGGGCATGCTGCTGTCTGTGCCCCTGACCGTGGTCCTCAAAATTGCGCTGGAGCAAAATCCATCCTTTCGCTGGTTGGCCGTACTTTTGGGCACCGAGGACGGTTGAGAACTTGCCTGAACAGAGATTATGAGCGAGGAGAAGTCCTGTGGGTCGTTACATTTTCGACGAGGAACGGATTCATCCGGGCGCGCGCGATCAGGTGGCTGCGTTTCATCGCGATATCGTGGACCAAGTTCAGACCGCGATCGGTGAGCACGACGTGGTGATCGTGGGGATGCGGCAAAATCCCTTTCCCAGGCGGGCACGCGCACTGCTAGACCAACGGGGCATCCGCTACCAATATTTGGAGTACGGCAGCTATCTGTCGAAGTGGCGACGGCGATTGGCATTAAAGATGTGGACCGGTTGGCCCACATTTCCCATGATATTCGTCAAAGGGCGGCTCATCGGCGGCATGCGCGAATTGACGATATTGGTCGATAGTGGCGATCTCGAACGCATGCTAGCGGCCAATTGAGCCATCGGCGACCCGAGTAGCAGGTCCAGATAGGGCAAGACTAGACAGCGATGGTCCGCACAGGCATTTGGTCTGATACCGCTCTTGCGCTAGGATCGCGAGTTATGGCCCCTGCTGTGCAAGCCACGCCGCCCCTATTGCCCTTTCCGCGCAGTGTGCGTACGTACGTGGGACGGCACGCCGAACTTGAGCGGGTCCTCGGCCTCATCGACCGCGAACCCATGGTGTTCGTCTATGGGGTGGGCGGGATCGGTAAGAGTGAGTTTGTCTATCGCGTCGTCGAACATCTGCTCGATGATACTGGTAAGGCGTCTCGATGGCAGACTTTTCCCCCCGTGTTGCTGCAGATGCGCGCGGGGGCCGGGGTGGCCCACCTCGTGGCCCAGCTGCAGAGTTCACTCGGTCTCACGCGTACGCTGGATGCGATGGGGCCTCGTCCGGGTGCCGGACTCGATGGCGCGGTGACCGAGATATTGGCCGTACTCGAAGCGCGCCCGCGGTTGGTCTTTATCGACGACGCCCATCATCTTTCGCCGGATGAGCTGATGCCAGTATTGGGCCGCATGTCGCGACATTTGACTGCGAGCCGGCTATTTTTGGCCTCGCGCCGCGAATTGCCGCTGCCCCATGACATGCCCGTACCGGTGATTTTGCGTCTTGAGTCCCTCGGTGCTGAAGAGGCCGTCACCTTGGCTGCGGCTTTGGCCCAGCGCTTGGGGGTATCGGTCCCCGATGGCGAGGACATCGTTGTCCGTTCTGGCGGCAGTCCGTTTTACATTCAGCGTCTGGTGGCCGGAGATGAAGCCGGACAAGTCGAATCCGCGCTAGATCGCACGCTGCGCGACCTCGACGGACCGCTGCGACAATTGCTCTTGGCCATCGCCGCGCTGCGCGGTCGATTTTCGCTGGCAGACATTGTCGCCGCGCTCGCCGAAATCCCCGCGCAATCAGTGTCCGCGTTTGGCGGCGCCAGCGAGGGCGAAATCGAGGCCCGAATCCGAGAGTTGGGCCATCGCTTTTTGACTGATATCTCGCGGGAAGCGGTCACCGTACACGACTTGGTGCGGGACGCGCTGGCGCGGCAAGAAGGCTTCGGAGAGTCGGCCAGCGCCCACTGCGTGGCCGCGCGCGTCTGTCGTTACCGCTTCGAGAGCGGGCCGGACGGCGACGGTGACCCGCTGGACGCCATTGAGGCCATCTATCACCTGCTTGAGGCCCGCGAACACGGTCAGGCGTGGTGCTATGCGGTATCGAATTACACCGCGATTGCATCGGCCGGGCTGGATCACTTGCTGCTGGAGTCGCTGGGCCATATGACACCCGCGCTGTCCCGTGAGAGTGCCGACATCGATTTGCTGCGTGCCCGCATTGCCATCCGGCGCTCGCTGGTTGCCGAAGCCGAGTCCATCATCGATAACCTGGCCGCGGCGCCGGTGGCCCGGGGCTTTCGCTACGTGCTCACCGCTGGTGAAGTCGCGCAGAGGCAAGGGCGTCTCGATCGCGCCGCTGCGCTCTTTCGCCAGGCCGAAGAGCGGGCGGAGAGTAAGAGCGAACATTGGCATGCCGCCTTGCAGCTGGCATACGTGCTGTGCCTGCGCGGCCACAACGCCCAGGCGCGCGCCACCATTGAGGCCGGCATACACCGATTAGGGGCTGCCGCGAGTGTGCGCGATCGCGGCCGGGCGCGCTGGATGGAGGCGGTGAGCTACGTTATTGAGGAGTGCTTTGAAGAGGGTCGGGACGTGGCCGTGCGCGGTGCCGAGGAACTGGCCGGCAGTGGCGCCGAAGATCTCATCGCCATGTTGGCGATGCTCGAAGTCCTCACCCGCACCGAGTGCGGCGATGTGGCCGGCGCCAGGGCAGTGTTCGATCGGGTGCTTGAGACCGCAGTGGACGCAGGCACCCTGCGCGAACCCTTTGTCGCCTTCTACCGCGGTGTGGTCCTATACGGCGAGGGCGATATGGTCGCCGCGCGCTCGGTTCTCGCCGATAGTTTCGCCCATTTGCGCGAAAATACCGAGTACGTCACCGCCAGTATTGCCGCCTATTATCTGGAGCGGACCATGGTGGCGCTGGGCCAATCCGAGGCCGCGATGGCCATCAGTGAAGAGCTGATCGAGATGGCGCGGCGCGCTGGATTGGACTCGCTTCTGGCCAACGGCCTGGCGGCGCGCGCCGATGCGCTGCTGGCGAACGGGCGTGTGCGTGAAGCCCATGCCCAGGCACAGGCCGTGCTGGACGATCCGAGCACGCGCTCCAACGCGCGCTGGCTAGCCCACATGGTGCGCATTCGAGGATATGCCCTGGAGGGCGAAATGGAGCAAGCGCGCTCGCTATGCGAGAGTGCGGCTGCTGGTATCAGCGTCGATAAGCGCTACCGCCGGGATGCCGAATTGGAGCGCGCGACCATCGAGATCATGGGCGGCGATGCCGATTACGCCGTCACCTTGGCGGCGTCGGCGCTGGAGTGGTACCGGGCGCAGGGCCGGCGCTGGCTGGAGGCGCAAGCGGGCTTGGCCCTGTGTGCGGCCCTCATCGAGCGCGGTCGGAGCACGGATATCCCAGTGGCGCAAGAGCCGCTGGCGCGGGTGGAAGAACTGGGACGAGAAGGCCAATTTCCCCTGGTGCGGGCTGGCGCAGCCCTGGTGCGTGCGGCGCTGATGATTCGGGCAGGGGAGCGCGATGGCGCGATTGTCCACATCGAGGATATTGCGCGCGCCATCTCGGCCCGTGGCGAATCCCCGGAGGTGGCGATCTTGCGCGCCGGACTCGAAGGTGCGCAAGCCGCTGTGGCGCCGGGTCTCAAAGCATTTGCCGCCGCATTGGGTATTACCACCGCCGAGCGCTATCGCCTCATCGACCGCGACGGTGAGCGCATCATCGGCGAGCGCGAGGTAGACGAAGTCCGCCAGCAGCGGACCTTGGTGGTGGAGCCCGCGAGGGCCGCCATCACCGTGCAGAGCGGTGGCAGTGATAGTGGCCGGCCGACGATGTGCGAGCTTCTGGCGCGACTGATCGAGGGCCGTGGGGTGCCGGTGGCTGCGGAAGCGCTGTTCCGCGATGTATGGCATGGGCGCGATTATCACCCCTTGCGCCATCGCAACACCGTCTATGTCGCGCTCAAGCGTCTGCGCCAGGCGCTGCGCAAACTTCTCGGCGATCGCACCGTGATCGAGACGGTTTCTGGCGGTTGGCGCATCTGTGACGATATTGATGCGGTGTCGATTCGGCCGCTGTCGAACGATGACGGTCGCCATGCGGTCTCTTGACTGAGCACGTCTCGCTCGCTTGATGGGATGGATAGGAGCGATGGCCGTTGCGGATGACAACGCGAGCTTAGGTGCGTTTGAATGAACAACGTTCCTGCTACGTGTACCCAGTGGACGCACAATAGGAATCTCGTCATTTCGGTGGGTTAACAGTTGGCAGCGTCTTTGCTTCCCATCACCGTCACACACGGGAGCATCAGCAAGGGAGATGACGATGAACTCGCAGCAGCGAAAAGCGATATGGGCGCCATGGCAGGCGGTTCTAACCAGGCGTGAGATGGTCCATTGGGCCAAGTCTACGACGACGGCGGTCACCGCAGCAGCCATGGCGGCACTGGTTTGGGGCGGCACTGGGGGATGCGCCGCCGACGGCATGACGGAAGAGGCGCCAGAAGCCCGGGTGGTTCCGGGCGCGACCAAGGCTTCGACCAGTGCCTCAGAGTGGTATTTCCGCGGCACCCCCAATGGCTGGGGGGCTGTGGCCCTGGCGTTTCAAGGCGGCACTGCCTATCAGACATGCCAGACCTTTGCCAGTGGGGATGGCAGTGGCGGCCCCCGCTTTAAAATCGATCGGTTTGCCGACTGGGCAGAGAATTATCCGGCGCAAGACTACACCGTTGCCGGCAGTGCCAGTTATGAAATCACCTTCTATGCCGACAGCAAGGCCATCGATGTGGCCCCGGTCGCCAACTGCAGCGGTGGCGGTGATACGTGGTATTTCCGCGGCACCCCCAACGGTTGGGGCACGACGGCCATGGAGAGCGACGACGGCATCAACTTTTGCACGGTGCAGAGCTTTGCCAGCGGTGACGCGACCGGTGGACCGCGCTTCAAGATCGACCATCATGGTGACTGGGCAGAAAATTACCCAACCGGGGATTATGTGGTCGCCGGAGGTGCCAGTTATGAAATCTGCATCGATGCGGTGACCAAGGAGATCTCGGTCACGCCCGAAGGACCGTCAACCGGTATCGAATACACCACCTTGGGGGCCGAATACAGCGCTCAAGGCACGACGTTTGCGCTCTGGTCGCCCGACAGCGGCAATGTCGTATTGCGCTTGGACGGTGTGACCTACCCCATGGAGCGCGCGGCCAACCGCCATGGTTACAGCGATGTCTATGCAGTGTATGTCGCTGGTGACCATTATCTCAAGCCGTATGATTTCTTGGTGGGCGGCATCTCGGTGCGCGATCCCTACGGCAAGATGGTCGAGCCCAACACCAACAACAATATCGTCATGGATATGAGCAAGACTGAGCTGCCCGGAGGCTGGGCGCCGCGGCCGGCCATGATCGAGCGCGAGGACGCTGTGGTCTATGAGCTGCACCTGCGCGATTTTACCATTGATGCCAGCAGCGGCGTGTCCAGCGCTAAGCGGGGCAAATATCTCGGCCTCGTCGAGCGCGGCACCCGCTATAGTGGCGTGGCCACCGGCTTGGATCATCTGCTCGAATTGGGAGTGACCCACGTGCAGATCCTGCCCTTTTACGACTTTGGCAGCTGCGCCGATCTGGCCGACGAGCACTGCTACAACTGGGGCTATGATCCGCGCAACTACAACGTGCCCGAGGAGCGCTACTCGCAAACTCCGTACGATTACGAAAACCGCGTCATCGAGCTCAAGACCATGATCAACGAGCTGCACAAGGTCGGCATCCGGGTGATTATGGACGTGGTATATAATCACACCTACCAGAAAGAAATGTTTGAGAACATTTCGCCGCGCTATTACACGCCTACCGATCTGTCTGGCACAGGCAATTCCATCGACGCCGACGTGCCGATGGTAAGCCGCATGATCCGCGATTCCCTCGAATACTGGACCCGCGAGTACAACTTGGACGGCTTCCGCTTCGACCTCATCGGCATCTTTGACTACGACGACGTCGGCGACTGGGGCCGTCACTTAAACGCCACTTTCCCCGAGCGCAATCTGCTCATGTACGGCGAGCCATGGAACGGCTTTGCAGCCGATTCGCGAGAGCCCCAGCGCGTGCGTCTGGGCACCATTGCCCGCATTAACGATGCCCGCGTGGGCGTATTCAATCCCAAGTACCGCGAGGCGATCAAGGGGCAGAACGACAACGGTTTTTGCAACCCCGGCGACTGCTATGCCTTTGGTGGCTCACCGGATACGTGGCGCATTGAAGTCGGTAGCCGCGGCGGCATTCGCTTTGCCAACGACCCCTATGCCGTCATCGACACCTGGGACGCCATGTTTGCCGCCGACCCCGAGCAGAGCATCAACTACGTATCGGCCCACGACAACCTGACCCTGCGCGACAAGATTCTCTTTTGGGCCGATAGCAACGGCATTTCGCGTTCTAGCAGCTATTTGCGCCGCATCCAGCAATTTGCCAACGGCATCGTGCTCACGAGCCAGGGCGTGCCGTTTTTGCACGGCGGCGTGGAGCTCTTGCGCGACAAAGACGGCGAGCACAATAGCTATAATGCGGGCGATGAGATCAATAAATATCGCTGGCAGTGGAAGGTCGATAATGCGGACATTTTTGCCTACTACCAGGACGTCATTGCCCTGCGCAACGCCCATCCGGGATTCCGCATGAACACTTGGGACGAGATCAATCAGCATGTGACGACGACCCGTCCACGGGCGGGCGTGATCGTCAATCACATCAATGCCGCCGCCAATGGTGATAGTTGGTCCGAGATCATTGTGATTTACAACAGTCTGAACAACTACAGCCATCCGCTGCCGCCGGGTGAGTGGAAAGTGGCCATGGAGCGCTCCGACCCCAGTGCCGGCAACGGTCGCTCGGTGTTTGGCAGCGTGGTGGCCGAGGGCACAGCGGTGACGGTGCTGTACCGAGAATAAGATCTTCGCAACGCAATGTTAGGAGAGCGGAGACGCAGCTGCTGGTGGAGGCCCCGGTCCTCGGGTGTCCGGGTCTGGTAGAAAACAAAGCAGCAGCGTCTCCTCTGATGGATCGCTGCTTAATCATCGTGCTAGTTCTACGTCACCGGCTGTGGTGTGGTGTGGATAATGCGAATGAGCACTGTCGGTGCCAGCACGCTGGTGAGTCCCTCGATCGCCGAGATCGCGTGGCATACATTGCCTTCGCGCGCGCTCTGGGTCACCACCATAATGTATACCGGCCTGTTGGCCTCGTCGGGCACTTCCTGCACGACCTGCGCAATCGAGATCGCGTGCTCGCCCAAGATGGTCATGATCTTACCCAAGACCCCCGGGCGGTCGAGGACTGAGAACCGCAGGTAATAGCGATTGTGTAACTCGCGTATATTCGCCACATCGACGTGGGTCAGCGCGCGATACGAACGCATCGGCAATGCCCCCGTTACCCCGGCGAGGGTGTTGCGGGCTACCTCGATGAGGTCTGATACCACCGCCATGGCCGTGGGCATCATGCCCGCTCCGGCGCCGTAGTACATGGAGGAACCCAGGGCGTAGGAATGCACGTACAGCGCGTTCTTGGCCCCGGGGACATCGGCCAGCATCCAGTGCTGCGGAATCATGGTTGGGTGCACGCGGGCTTCGACCGTCCCATTTGTGTGACGGGCAATGGCCAGGGGCTTGATGGCATAGCCGAAGCGTTCGGCGAGGCGGAAATCCATGGGCTGGAGCGATCCGATGCCCTCGGTGTAGATATCGTCCACGTCGACGCTGGTGCCAAAGCACAGCATAATCAGGATGGCCAGCTTGTGGGCCGCATCGCCGCCGCCGATGTCTAAGGTGGGATCGGCCTCGGCGTAACCGCGCTCCTGGGCTTGGCGGAGCACCTCGTCAAAGGGCTGGCTCGTGGCCGCCATCGTGCTGAGCACGAAGTTGGATGTCCCGTTGACAATGCCGTAAAATTCGTCGATGCGGTCCGAGGCCAGGCCTTCGCGCAAGGTTCGGATCACCGGGACGCCGCCACAAACCGCAGCCTCGTAGTACACATCAACGCCGCGATCCTCGGCCGCGGCAAATACCCCTTCACCATGAACCGCCAATAGCGCCTTGTTGGCGGTAACCACGTGCTTGCCGCAAGCAATCGCGTGTAAGACCGCGGTTTTCGCAAAGCCCTCGCCGCCGATGAGTTCACAGACAATGTCCACATCGTCGCGCTCGACAACGGCGTTTACGTCGGTGGTCAATAGCCCGGGATCAACCTCGACCAGGCGGGGCTTGTCCATGTCGCGCACCGCGATGGCGCGCACCACAATCCGGGCCCCCAAACGGGCCTCGATAGCGCGAGGGTTGTCTTCCAGGACTTTGATAACACCTGCACCGACATTGCCAAGGCCCAGCAGGCCGACACCAATTTCTCGCATAGTCCGGCTACGCTAGCCCGAATAGACGGTCTTGTCATGAGGTGAGGTGGCTTTCTGCATTTGCGCGGAATTTACTTGTTGGCCGGGACCAAACACCTCACCGTGGCGACCCCAGTCGTCTGAGGCACTTTCACGCAAGCGGTTGGTGTACGCGCTGCAGCATGGACGAAATCTCCAGTGGTCACGGGTCGGTAGCGCAAAGCTCGGCGGCAGCAGACACCGACCATAAGCCATGGCAAAGCAATGTGTGCAGAGATGGCACATGACTTGCGTACGACTACGGGGGTTTGAACCCCCTTTAGTTTATGCGAATGAGCCATGTCCTCAACTGAAAAGCGATTGCCTCAGGTCTCCGTACCCGCCCGCGAGCCGCTCGGGTCCTTGGAAATTACGCCCATGCCGACGGCGGAAGGGAGCGGCCCATTTCGGGAAGCCACGCCGCAGCCGACGGGGATGAGACTGAGCAGCGGCCCCTACGTGGCCGCGATTATGAACTTCGTGCGCCAGCGATTGGCGGCCAATGACGCCTCTATGGAAGTGCGTCTCTACGGCCTGTTGCGCTTTGCTGAACACATCAGCGAGCTCGAAACAGCCCATGTAGGCTCGCCGAGTCGGCGACGACGCGGCACCGGGCGCACCGAGTTGGCGGCCAATGCAGCGCTGAATCCGGCACTGAATCCATTGGGGCCGATGCCGGGCCGACGCGGCGGTTTGGGAGATATCGATAGAAGTGTCGGGCGAGGTGTCGGGCGAAATCTCCATCAAGATCTAGGCGGGGACATCCGTCAGGATATCGACGCCGCCGTTGCGGTGGCCAACTCCGTTCACGGCTTGCGCACCGATGTCAGGGCTTGGCGGGCGGCTACTTCATCGTCGTCTCTGGTGGTGCACGGACTTTTGTCGATGCTTCTCAGTCGTCTCAGGCGGGGTACACGACCCACAGCGGCGGCGATGGCCCGTTCTCGTATCGATCCGGCGGAGCGCTACGGTCGCCTGCTAGATCAAGTGTTGAAGACCTATCCCTACGACGCTGGCCCCAACATCGACCTGGCGATGGTCTGGGATCTCTATCTGCTGCGCAAACAAATCGTCTATCGCGCAGCCGCGGCACCCATGCAGCGCCTCGTGCGGGGGTTTGTCCTGCGTTATTGTGACAATCATCGCCTTGTCGAGCCGGCCGCGCTTTTGCCCTACTTGGGCAAGCTGGTGCTGCTATCGGCGGCGGTGCAGTTTCTCGTCATCAGCCATCCACGGATGCAGAATGCATTTTTCCCCGTGGACGTCACTGGCAATGCGCGTGCGGTGCAGAGCGGCTATGTCCGGAGCCACTACTCTGCCGAGCGCCGCGGACACGGCGGGGCCCAGAGTCCTCTCTCAGAGCGAGACATTGAGCGGCATTTCCATCAAGTGACGGGGACATTTATGGACGCGCTGGACGGCAATCGCTGGGGCTGGCGTATGATCGATCGTCTCGTTCCCACCATTGAGTATGCCAACCACTGGATCTCACTACTGCGCTAACGAGTACCTCGCCAAAGGGGCTAGCTAGGATAGGTTGGGGGCGTCGAGGCGCCGACTCGGCGTTCCAAACCATCAAAATTCCTGTGGTGAGGCACTAAGTCAGTTGAACTGGCAGGAAGTGGTGATCGCCAGACTGTGGTGGTCGCGGGTTGGCATCAAACCGGGAAAGCGGGTATGACTGCGTCAAACCATGAGACCTATCCGGCTGCGCGGCGCCCGTACCAACAATCTCCAAGGCATCGACCTCGATCTAGAACCCGGCACCTTTGTCGTGCTGTGCGGCCCCTCGGGGGCTGGCAAGTCCTCTTTGGCCCTGGGCACGCTGTATGCGGAGGGCCAGCGGCGCTATGTCGAGAGCTTTAGCGCTTACGCGCGGCAATTCCTCGAACGGCTCAAGCGCCCGCCGGTCGACAGTCTAGAGCCGGTGCCCGCGGCCGTGGCTGTGGATCGAAGCGCGCGGGTACGTACCAGCCGGGCCACGGTCGGGACCATGAGTGAGATTTGCGCTTACGCCCGCGTGCTGTGGGCGCGGGCCGCGGTCCTTCACTGTCCCCAGTGCCAGCGGCCTGTGCATGCCCATGACGCCGAACGCGTTGCTGATGCTGTGCTGGCGCGCGTGCCTGGCACCCGAATCGTGGTCACGTTTCCTATGGCGGTACCGCCAAATGGCAGTGGCGTCGCCGCGGAGATGGGCAGTGCCCTGACCAGCCAGGGCTATCACAGGGTGTGGGTGGATGGCGAAGTACGCGAGTTGGCTGACTTAGTTGCCGGATCAAACACGACCGAAGGTCTTTTTTCGACGGTATCGGCCGGACCAAACACGACCGAAGGTCTTTTTTCGACGGTATCGGCCGGACCAAACACGACCGAAGGTCTTTTTTCGGCGG
>JAAUYH010158821.1_pt1 | contig 11020 bp, 7 predicted proteins | sample 7278061 | NCBI WGS metagenome assembly JAAUYH01 (sample SAMN14350203, study PRJNA611818) | marine sediment metagenome | isolation source: surface marine sediment (0.6m) | place: French Polynesia: Moorea | collected 2018-08 | reverse complement strand
CCCGGTAACTGAAGTTTGCAGTGAAGTTGTCAGCCTGAATGTATCCTAAGGCCGGTTGAGTGATGGTGATCGTTCCCCATACTGACGGATCGGATAGCGTGGTCAAGTCGGCTTGAAAGCTGGTGTCGAGCAGACCGCTAATTGCCCCTAGACCCTGGGATTCAGCCGGTTTAAGATCCAACGCAATTAAAGGAAAATTCTGGATATCGGCTTCTAAGCGATTGTTAACGGTTTGGCCTTGGGCCAAGAAATTCTGGTTCTGAATCTCGAAAAAGCTGGGCAGAAAACGCTCATCTAGACTAATCGCCAGGCGCGCTTGTCGCCCGGTCAAATCTACAGTTCCCCCCTCTGATAGAGCAAATTGGACATCTCCCGCCAAGGCCGAATCAAATCGAAACGAATTGAGCCCTAGCCCCTCTAGATAAGCATCCCCAGCGACATGCAGATCGGCTAATGCGCCTGTAATTTGTCCGTCAAAGCTAGCCAGTCCTACCAGATGCATCTGCGCCTGTATCGGCTCGGGTATGAACGCTGCCAGAGGGCGCAGATCAAAATCATCGACTTCAACATTGAGAGCAATCTCCCCAATCGGCGGAGTTGCTTGGAATTGCGGTGTAATAAACCCATCGGCGCGAATCCCTGGGGCGGTAAATATCTCGATTTGCAGTCTGTCTCCTGTCCAACGGAATTGGCTGTCCCAAGCTCCCCGTTCAAGTAGGGGAGGGACGCTGTCTGCAACCTGTATCTGGGCGTCTGCGATTTGGACCGTCCCGCTCGCTTGAATTGCTTGAGAAGTCAGTTGATTGAGATTCCCAGCAAGCTGCACATCTGCGTTCAGGCGGCCTTGAATCTGAGGTGAAAAGCGATTAACCGGAACTTGAACAGCCTCAAGATCGGCTTGCCAATTCCCTTGATCAAGTCCGGCCATGGCGCTAGCGACGACAGTTCCGGCTGCAACTTGAAATTGAGTGTCTTGCACTAGAAGCGTGCGATCGCGATACACCACTTCACCCTCTCCAGGATAGGTCGCTTCAGGCAGCCGCCAGTGGAGTGTCGCTTGGAGATCTTGGAGTGGGCCAAAGATTTGGGCGTCGGCAATGAGTGAGCCGAGCACGATGGAGTTGGGGGGAGACACGGCGTAGGTCGTTGCGATCGCATCTCCCGGCAAATCAGCCTTAACGGTGAAGCGTCCAGACAGATTCTCGATTGAGGCCAGATTGATCTGACCCTGCCCAGAGAGCAACCCGCCCACCGCTGGCGCAATTTGCAGCTCTTCCAGCGCAAACATAGTTGGAGTAAGGCTAAAGTCTGCAAAGACCGTCTCCAGATCGAGCCGATCAATCTGCACCATCTGAAGATTCCTCACCGTCCCAAAAATTCTGGGCCGATCAATCGCCCCGCCAATCTGGGCGTCAACTCGGAAATCGCCATCAGTCTGGACGGGGAGTTCAAAACCCATGGTCTCTTGAAGTCTGGCAAGACCCACAGACGGTGCCTGGACAATTAGGTCATAGCCCTCCTGCCAGTGGAGCCCGCCCTCAATCTCGATTGGAATTTCTCCTACGAGTAAGCCAGTATCTTCCAGAATCACTTGCTGATCCTTGAATCGAAGTGTGCTGCTGATATCTGAAATTGGTTCAGACAACTGGCTAACTTGAAGCGCTCCATTTCGAATGCTGGCTACGCCTTGTGCGGCAATGAATTGCGTCTCGTTGGGCCGGAGCCTTACCGCCAGGTGACTGCTCAGCTTACCCGACTTCAAAGCGAGGAAAGATGGCAGGATAAGATTGGCTCCAGAGATTGAAATATCATGGCTCTGAATGGTTAGATTGACGGCCTGGGTATCCAGGCGGCCCTCACCCAACACTTGAAAATCGCCGTCGCCAAGCTCGCCGTTGAACTCGAAAGAAACCCGCTGCTCATCATCGTGATGCAAGATAGCGCGACCGTTGACTGCTTCAATCAGCACGGCCGAGCGAGCGGCGACAGCATTTGGCGATTGCATCAGTGTTTTCGCCGCCAATGTCGCATTCTGAATCCAGATTGCCTCCAGTTCAATGCGGATAAATCCTTGGGAATCTTGTCTCTCTGGCAGGGAGATGTCTAGCCATTCACCATCCAAGCCTTGGGTCAGAGAAACATTGGGATTTATCAGAGTAATGCTGGGGCGCAATGTACGATGCAGCAACAATGCTGGCAGATCAAGCCCAATCTCGATAGCCTCCACTCTAGCCCAGGAAAGGTCTTCATGGGTTGGGGGGAGGATAGTTTGACCCACTCGGACGCCTCGCCAAGAAATCCTCTCTAATTCACCCAACTTGAGCGGACGTTCTAAAGTCTGACTGAGATTCTCTTCAATCTGGGGCATCAGCCGCTGATCGACAAAACGCCACATCCACCATAAACCAACAGTCCCGCCGATTAGGATGAACCCGGCTAAAACTGCACTAGCCTGCAACAGTTTTGTCCGTAGGCGTCGCCCCTGCCGAGAAGCCTGAGGAGTCGGTTCTCGATCTGGATCGGGGTTTGGGCCGGAAGAGGAAGTCATTATGGGGCTCCTCGAAAAATTGATTTAGCTCTCCTATTAGTGGCTCAACAGTCATATATTCGGTTATTGCAAAAAGCCTGAATAACTTATCTGGTAAGTGCTTCTAAGTTTTTGAAATACCCATAATCGTGACAAATGACCGTTGAGTGCATCCTAAAGCGCAGAGGCCGCCAAGGTGAAGCGCGATGACTCTAACAGGACTATCAGACCTAATCCGACGATACCAAAAACTGGCTAAGAAGAAGAACTTCTTAATCAGATTCAACAAAAGCATTCTTTGGGAGGAGTTCTGTCCTCTGCCAGAGCAAATTCGTCAGCTCATCTGGCACGCTCCTCGGCTCAAGCTGTCGATCAAGTTTCCTTGCGGCCCGCCGTGATCAGCGACCTTTTGCGAGGTAAGTCGGCAATTTTCACAGATATGCACGAAGGAACAACGCAAGTATGTGATAGCTTTTAGTCAGAACAGACGGCAATGTGAAAGACGCCGTCTCCCTGGCTGACCAGAGGATTTTGGGTTGAACCGATCACAATCCCTTCGCAGGGGGCGGCAATTTTAACTGACTTGTCGCCAAAGGCATCGGCCACAAACCCTAACTTTTGCTTTTTAGAAACCCGTTGCCCGAGGGTTATGTCAGTGTGCAAAATGCCGCTGCTAGGGGTTCTTACCCACTTGGTGTCAGTGACTGCTAGCGGCGCCATAGCCGGGGGCGGCGCTTTAAGGGGGATCATCTCTAACAGCGACATAACGCGCAAAGCGCCGTCCACCCCCATTTGAATGGCGTCTTGATCAAACCGTAGCGCTTCGCCCGCCTCATAGAGCAGTATCGGAATGCCTCGTTGGGCCGCCGCCTGTCTTAAGGAGCCATCCCGAGTAGCGGCATGGATGACTAACGGGGTTCCAAAAGCTTGGGCGCAGCGACAGGTTTCTACATCTTGTAAATTTGCCCGGATATGGGGCCAATTGGTGCGATAGTGGGAAGCCGTATGTAAATCAATGCCGTGACTACAGCGGCTGACTACTTCTTGCATGAATAAATGGGCCAGCCGAGCCGCTAGCGACCCACGAGGAGACCCCGGAAAAGACCGATTGAGATCGCGGCGATCCGGTAAATAGCGCGATTGCTCAATGAAGCCAAACACGTTCACAATCGGCGCTGCAATCAGCGTTCCACTTAATTGTTTAGGCTCCACTTGGGCCAACACTTGTCGAATAATCTCGACCCCGTTAATCTCATCTCCGTGGATAGCGGCGCTCAGCCACAACCTGGGACCAGATTGAACGCCATTTATGATTGTGATTGGCAAGGACATCATGGTATGGGTCGGTAGGCGCGCCACTGGCAACTCTAGCCGTTGCCGACTCCCTGGCGCCACAACCGTGCCATTGATCTCAAAATCAACTTGAGGGCTACTCATCGACCCCGCCTTTAGTATTTGATCCGATCGTGGGTTTTATTAGGGGCAGCGTGCTTTTCAAGAAATTCAATTATTTTGCCAGCGACATTAATCTCGGTTGCCTTTTCGATGCCTTCAAGCCCAGGAGACGAATTGACTTCCATGACCACTGGCCCATGATTGGATCGAAGCAAATCGACCCCGGCGATTCGGAGACCCATTGTTTTGGCGGCGCGAACTGCAGTGCTTCGCTCTTCAGGCGTTAGCTTGATTTTTTCGGCATTGCCGCCGCGATGTAGATTAGAGCGAAATTCTCCTGGGGCGCCTTGTCGCTTCATCGCAGCAATGACCTTATCGCCAATGACAAAACAGCGGATATCAGCTCCTTTGGCTTCAGCAATGAATTCTTGCACCAATATATTGGCGTCTAATCCTCGAAATGCTTCAATCACAGACTTTGCAGCCTGATGAGTTTCTGTCAATACAACTCCAATCCCCTGGGTGCCTTCCAACAGCTTGATCACCAGTGGCGCGCCGCCCACCGTATTTATCAGTCCTTCGACATCTTTGGTGGAATGGGCAAACCCAGTTACAGGGAGTCCGATACCTTGTTTAGATAGCAGTTGCAAACATCGCAATTTATCTCGGGAGCGAGAAATTGCCTGGGATTCGTTGGCTGCAAATACCCCCATCATTTCAAACTGACGGACCACGGCAGTACCATAAAACGTATTAGAGGCGCCAATGCGCGGGATCACTGCATCGAATCCTTCTAGCAGTTCTCCCTGATAAATGACTTGAGGATTATGGGAAGTAATATTCATGTAGCAGCGGAGGTAATCGATGATTTGGATTGTGTGCCCCTGTTCTACCCCTGCTTCCTCAAGGCGGCGAGTCGAATAAAGAGAAGCGTCTCTAGACAAAATGGCAATTTTCATGACGGTTTCTTCCTATAACCTTTGAGCTTATGGGTACGTGCTGAACTTTGCAGATAGGATCGGCCAGAATCGATCAGGAAGCGTTGGCGCACAGCTTGCCGACCTAGAAGCATGCGAAAGCCCATTACGTCACGATTGGTAAGGGTTAACTCAAGGGGCCACTGTCGCTCCCCTAATGTTACTGTAGTTTGGATCACTGGCCGAGACTGGGCATGTCCGCCAGAGTTGCGGACATTTCGTATGTCCAAGAGTTCGGATTCAGCGGTGATGGTGTCAGTGCTGTTGTGTTGATAGGGATGAACTTTGAATCGAACAAAATCTAACCCCCGCTGTTTAAAGATTTCAATATCAAAGGCATGCAGGGCGGAAGATCGGGCTCCCGTGTCAATTTTGGCTTTGATGCGGGTAATCCCTAGGTCAGGCATTGAAAGCCACTCCCGCCAACCAATTACCGGTAAATCATTGTGTTGAGAGACTGTCATGGTGAACTAAACTTAGGGCGAAAAGGAAGGTAAACCGCCTCATATCACTGAAATCGATGTCTGACATAGCCTATTAAAGCTAAAAGTGTGTCCAAGCAGTTTCTACCTTGCGGACTAAAGTGAACTGTCCTTGACTAGTCCTAATAGATGAATTTATCAAAGTTGAGTGGATCGTGGCGGTGCTGTTTTGTTACTTAATGAAGTCACCCCGAAGGGCATTCAGCGCCGCTTAAGTGCGATCGCCTTCGATACTTAATTACCACAAGCGTTTTGAGCTGTTCCTTATGACCATTGACGGCTGGGATTATAGTAAGCGCTTTCTTGCTAATCAGAGATCGCCCTGAATATCATCCTTGCGGAGGATACTACACAGTTCAAATCCGTCCGTGGGATGGAAGCCAATGCTTGATTTATACGTTGCAATAGAACTGTCCAAGAGACGGTGCTGAATGTAGGTATGAATTTGTCTGATTACGAACGAAGGGCCAGGCGTTAATCCATCGATTCTTGCCTGTAACAAGCAACACCACTTCAAAAATGAGTGATTTTGAATTGAGCTTAGCTCGATCTGCATTTTAGGAAACAAATTAGTCTCTCGCTGATGCATCCGAACTGCACGATACTCTATCAAGCGCCTGTAACGTCTAGGAAGTCTTGCGTCTACATTGGCGCAGCTCTTGGCTATGCGATTATTCCAGGACCCGACCTCGCAATATCACCGTTGAATATCTCTAAACTGTACATTTCTGTATCCTAGGAATACTTGGGATGTCAGCCTTGTTTGCTAGCCTGAAAGTATACTGCTACTTAAGATAAGCCAACTCAATGTTTTGCAAGCCATACTTTGCTCAAAGTCTTTTCATAGAAGTAAGTTGGAAAGATTCTTATCTTAATTTTAATCATGCTTCTCTACTGAACCCTTTCACCTGGACAGTTAACTTGGTGCGAGAGAGTTTTGCACTGCAGTTTGGTCTTGTGATCATTTTGACAATTGCAGGGGTGCTATTGCTGGGTCAGTTGGGGGTATTGCTGATTAAGCTGAGCGTTAAATACCTTGCTGCGCCGGAACTCAGAGAGTTCTACAGCAAAGTCATTGAGCCGCGCCGAATACTCTTGGGAAGTGTCATTGCTCTAGGCTTATTGGATTTGGTCGTCTGGCTGCTTTTCAAAGTCATTTTGCAGGAGCCTTGGTACTCCTCGGTGGAACTCCTTTTGACATTGGCCTTTACGATCGCATTTGGCTGGTTGATGTCACGATTATTCAAAGAATACTTTGGCAGCTATGTCTTAGACGCCGCCGCCAAAAGCGGGCAAAAGATCAACAGTGAATTATTGGTGTTAGCGAAGTTTTTCGCCAACTTTTCTATTTTTGTGCTGCTGATAATATTGTTTGGCCAAACACATCATTTCAATGTGTTTGGCGTAGTCGCCAGTTTAGGAATAGGCGGAATCGCCATCGCATTTGCGGCGCAGAAGGTGCTTGAACAACTGCTAGGGGGCATCGTGATTTATGTTGATCGCCCCTTTAGTATTGATGATTACATTGGTCTACCGGATGGTACTTATGGGCGAGTCGAATCTATTGGTCTGAGGTCCACTAAAATTCGCACTTCAGGGAAAGGGACACTGGCGGTTGTGCCCAATAACGCCATCATTCAATCCACAGTCGAGAACTATACCGGCGCTAAGAAGGTGGTGGCGCTGCTCTATCTCAATTTTTACAGGCTAATCCCAGCAGAGGAGCAGGCCCTGATTCGGCAGGTAGTGCTGGATACGACAAAAGATGTGGCAGGGCTTGATAGTCGCGGCGCTGATGTTGTGTTTAAGGAAGATACGATCCAGAGTAAAACCCAAGCCCAAATTACTTTTTTCATTCTGGGCTCCGGCGACACCTCCATGAAGATTCGCCGACAACTTCTGGATATCGCCAATCAGAATCTTACCCACCAGTTAAAAGAATACGGCATTGCCTTCGATATTGAGGCCCCCACAGTGTATGTGGACGCCCCCATCACGATTTAAGGAAAGTGCAGCGATGAACCCAGCAGCATTCTTGGACGCCCTACAAATAGACTTGCCTGCATTTGGCGAAATCCCCAGAATCATTTTCTTTCTGATTTCAGTGTTATTGTCTGTGCTGGTTGGTCGCTACACGCCAGGTATCGTCAGGATGATTGTAGTTCGCTTCTCACAGGAGCGAATCGTCACAATTTATGACAATCTAGTGCAGTCTATCCAAGGCGCTTTGAAGGCGGCTGGGGTCTTTATCTTGATCTCTTTCTCTTTAGGGTGGTTAAAAGAAGACTACGTTGGACTCCGTGATTTCCTAAAACCTTTTGTTGATTTAGGTGTGATTGCTTGTGTGGCTTGGCTGGCGTCACGGCTTTTTCGTCAGTTTGTGCGGTTCTATGGCATTGATTTATTTCGTCGGCTGGGTCGGGAAGTAGACGAATTACTGTTAGTCTTGGAAACTTTAATCAATGTCACGATTGGCTTTGTCGCAATCCTTGTCTTTGCTCAAAGTCGTGATTTTAATCTGATTGGCTTGATGGCGAGTTTGGGAATTGGCGGACTTGCGATCGCATTCGCCGCCCAGAAAATTTTGGAACAGTTGCTGAGCACCATCGTGCTCTATCTGGATCGCCCCTTTGTCCCTGGAGATTACATTCGCGTTCGCCTTAGCTCCCAACAGATCTATGGACGCATTGAATCCATCGGGCTGCGCTCCACTAAGCTGCGAACCTCGGCAAAAAGTACGATGATCATTATTCCCAATAACATGCTGGCCAATTTAGATATTGAGAACATTACGCACGGCAAGAAAGTCATGGTGATGCTGTACCTTGACTTTCCGAAGACTTTAGATGAGCAGGATGTAGCTCTGGTTAAACAAGTTGTGATAAAGAGCACTGAATCCCTGTTCGGCATCGATCCGGGGAGCACTAGCATTTCCTTTATTGGCGCTAACCAGAATGGTCAATCGGGACGAATGCGAGCACGGGTGACCTTCTTTATTTTGGGATCGAACGAAGATTCTATTGAATTGCGCAAGCGATTGCTCGAACTTGCTAGCGACAAAATTTCTAAGCAATTAAGTGCTTACGATATCAGCTTTACAGTGCAAGAACCCACAATTTATGTGGAGTCGCCCGTTACTATCTAATGACTGGTCATCCAAGCGGATGACCAGGAAACGTCCTAAATAGACAATTTCCATCATCCATTTGGATGATGGCTCAGACGGATTGTTTAGGTCAGTAGACTGATGGATACTATCGAAAAAAGCGATTTAATAGAGTTGTTGTTAAATCAGGGTGTTTATTGACCTTCATTTCAGGGAATTTAATGTCAATAACTACCTGTATTTAATACTAGTTAACTCTTGAGGAGGTGACTAATGTCGCGGGATTTATCAATGCTGCCTTATCCAATCGAAGTGCTAATTGACCAATACAATCCCTATTCACAGGAAAAGCTAGACTACCGCTTATTTAATCAGGGATTGAGAGCTGGACTGGAAAGGGCGACTGCCTCAATGGATAGCCCCGCTTATTGCAAAGTATATGAAGTAGTGCTGAGTTATTAAAGGTATTGTGTAAGACCGTTGAGTTATAGCCATGACTAATGTAACTATTCGATCAAATCAGCTCCCCAGACAAAATGCCCCTGCTTCATCTGCAAACGACTTGGTGAAGTGCTATCTTCGTGAAATTGGCCGTGTTCCATTATTAACACCTGAGCAGGAAATTGTTTTCGGCGGACAAGTTCAGCGGATGATGAATTTGCTGAAAATCAAAGCAGAGTTAACCCAAACATTGGGTCGTGAACCCACTGAGCAGGAATGGGCCAAGCAAGCGCAACTGAGCGATGGTGAACTAAAAGAACAACTGTTTCGGGGACAACTGGCCAAGAGCAAGATGATGGAAGCTAATCTACGGTTAGTTGTAACAATCGCCAAAAAGTATCAGCATCGGGATCTAGAGCTACTGGATCTAATTCAAGAAGGAACGCTTGGGTTAGAGCGAGGAATCGACAAGTATGATCCAACCAAGGGGTATCGGTTTTCAACTTACGCCTATTGGTGGATCCGGCAAGGGATCACGAGGGCGATCGCGCAACAATCCCGCACCATTCGACTCCCCATTCATATCACTGAAAAACTCAATAAAATTAAGCGGGTTCAACAAACCCTTTCTCAAACCCTAGGCCGCAGACCTACCGTTGATGAAATTGGCCAAACTCTGGGGCTTGAGCCCAATACAATTCGGGGATACCTCAATGCAGCACATCGTCCTATTTCTCTAGAAACGAAAATTGGGGAAAATCAGGACACCACACTGCAAGATTTATTGGAAGATGATGGCCTGTCACCGGAACAATATGCAGCTCAGGCTACCTTACGGCGCGATATCCATAACTTACTATCGACGCTGACTCCCCAACAGCGGGAGGTTCTTAGCCTACGATTTGGGTTGCCGGATGGCGAAGAACTCTCTCTAGAACAGGTGGGGAGGCGCCTAGGAATGAGTCGAGAAAAAGTGCGGCAAATTCAACAAAAGGCGCTTCAGCAACTACGACAACGTAAAGACTATATCAATAGCTACGTAGCGGGCTGACGCTCAGAACTGACGTTCAGTTCACTCGATGCAGTGACTTCAGCGGGTTGCAGAGTATCCCCAACTCGCTTGATCGAACCCGCAAGCGGCACTGCGATCACCAACCCCAGAACCCCCCCAATCTGAGCCCCGATGAGCAGGGCTAGCAATACCCAAATTGGATTAAGGCCAACAAATTTTCCCAAAATTCGAGGGCTGATAATTTGATCGATGATTTGGTCAACCAAGATGGAGATCGCCAAGACTTCAACCCCAAGCCAGATACTCTTTAGCGCCACTATAAAACTGACAATGCCAATGCCCAGAAAATCCCCGAAGGGAATCAAAACCGTGGCCCCAATGCCCACCCCAAAAACAAGCCAGAATGGGATCTTGAGCCAGAAAAACGCCAAAGTTAGAACAGAACCCATCAGCATAGCGATCGCGGCCTGACCAATGAAGTAGTTTCTAAATTGTTGGCGCAGCGCCTGATGTATTTGACGCCCAATATCCCTTGGCAGCCACCGGAGTAGCCCATGCCAAAATTCGTTGCCGTGTAGTAAGAGATAAAGGGTAAAAACCGCTGTTAAAACCAGCTCTACAACACTGCCAGCGACACCCAAAACAAACTCTAGAACTTGATTCGGTAAAACTCTTAATTGATTAGGGAGGAGATTAGCAAATTGAGCAGTCAATCCACTCAGATCAAGGGGAATATTTTGAGCGACTAACCAATTATTGAATATTTGCAATTGCTGACTCCCTGACTGAATCCAGATGGGCAAACGGCCCGTTAGTTCATTGAGTTGCTTGAGCAATATAGGCACAAGAGTCAGGCCAAACATGATCGCTCCCATTAGCGCCAGTAATCCAATTATCAGAATTGCACATCCCCTTTTGATCCCACGCTGCTGTAGATGTCGAATTGGGAAATCCAGAATAAATGACAACAAAGTAGCGACAACAAAAATTGTGATTAACTCTCGAAAATATCGAAACACCCCGAATAAAAGCCACCCGTTCAAGATTGTGAGCGGAATGATTAGCTCTAGAAACAGCCAT
>JAAUYH010051188.1_pt1 | contig 11020 bp, 11 predicted proteins | sample 7278061 | NCBI WGS metagenome assembly JAAUYH01 (sample SAMN14350203, study PRJNA611818) | marine sediment metagenome | isolation source: surface marine sediment (0.6m) | place: French Polynesia: Moorea | collected 2018-08 | reverse complement strand
TGACGCCAGTGGCGAGAGCCTCGATCTCCACGTCCGCAGTGCCTGCAACGTTGTCGAATCGCACTGCGCCGGGGCGCTCGGATCGGCCCGGTGACGCAGGGCGGCGTTCGCCAGAGCCACCGGGCTCGCCGCCAGTCTGGCCCTCTGACTTCCCGGGTCGTACTGTCAGCTTCCCTTCAGGAAGCACCAGTTCGGCAAGATCGATCGGCTCCCTTGCGGCTCGCTCGGGGATCTCCTTCGGGACCCTCAGGCGGCCAGCTCTTGTCGTCGCTTCATATCGCTGGCCCTTGTCGCTGAGGGAACGATCGCCGTCGTCGAACGAGACTGCGTCGTCGCCAGGAGTAGCGACGACAGGGTCTGGCGTATGGAAGGCCGTCCTCGTGCCATCTGGGTTCCGGAACACCTGGATCGACTCAGTTGAGGCCTCTTCGTCCAGCTCGGACACGCCGGGGACGAACCCGGCGGTCTCGACGACAGGACGCTCGGGGCGCTCGAACGACGTGACGGTGCCCGGCACGACTGGCGTGAAACCCGGAGGCAAGTCGGGAACGGCGACGAGGCCGGGTTCGGGCACAACATCGGCCCGCACAGTTCGACCGTTCACGATGCGCGTCTCGACACCAGCACCATCACCAGGCTCGGGACGCGGCCCCCGGTCGTCCGGGACCCGAATGGCGCTCCTCGGCCCTGAAGGACGCTCAATGGGAAGCCGTCGAGACGACGAGTCATCATCCTGGCCGCCGCCTTCGAGAGAGGACTGGGCATCCACTGGTATCGCCATGAACGACGTAGCTGCGGCAATGGCGGCAAGCAGCACAGCTGCAACCCGGCGGGGAACCTGACTCATGGGATTCGCTCCTGAGTGAGACGACCCAACACTCAACGGTCCACATGACTCAGTTGTTGAGTTGTCGTAATGTATTCGTAATGTCTATACCGACGCTGCCCGAGCGAGTTTCGGTCACCGCGCAGCTGAACCCGAGGGTCGTGCTGCCGATCCACCCGGGAAGCACCCTGACTCGCTCGGTGACCACGAACTCCGGTCTCGCGAGACACCGATACCCCTCCCGCCAGCGGTGCTTTGGTAACGTCCGTCTCAGGCCTGGCGGCGCATGAAGTGAGGGAAGCGGTCCAGTACTGCGGCGATCGCCGGGCCGCTGGAGTATGTGGGAGCGCCGCATGGCAAAGGGACGCACCGAGGCCGAGGACGAGCAGCACGTTCGCCGCTACCTGCAGTGGCTTGCCAACCCGGACTCGGCTCGAGACTCCGCTGAGATCGAACGGTTGCAGCTGGAGTTCGATGCCGAGCCGGACCCCATCGAGCGCCTCCGGATTGCTGCACAGTTGGTTCGGCTCGAATCGCCAGACGTCGACGAGCTCCGATCAGCCTTCGTTGCTGCGGCACGGCCCTGGGCTGAGCGCTACGACGTTCCGCTCGAGGCGTTCCGTCGGGTCGGGGTTCCCGATCGGGACCTCCGCGACGCCGGCCTCATCGGCTCCCGGAGTGGTCGGCATGGCCACCGCTCACTTCCCAAGAAGCGGCACACGATCGACGACGTCACTCGTCACCTGCCAACCGAGGCGTTCTCGATCAAGTCGCTCCAGGAGCACAGCGGGGCATCGACGATGACGGTTCGCAAGTCGATTCGGCGGCTTCTCGATGCCGGCACCATCGAGGAGCTCGGACCGGATCCTGACTATGCGGGCCCTGGTCGCGCCCCAATGCTGTATCGATCGATCACTTGAGTGCTCCGGGGAGGGGCTCCGACTAGATTCCGTGAATCATCTAGTCAAGAGGCTCACAGGACGCCGAAATGGACGACGAGCAGCGCGTTCGTTCCTATCTACTTGCGCTCGAACAAGACACAGCAACACCCGATGAACTGGCCGAACTCGAGCAAGGTTTCGTTCTCGTCGGCCGGCAATGGGCCAAGCGAGAGAGCATCCCAGCTCAGGCTTTCGCTCTACTCGGTGTCCCCGCTCACGTCCTCCGCTCTGCAGGATTCGTTGTTCCGTGAAAGACGCCGAGCTACCCGGCAAACAGAGCAGCGCAGCCACCACCACAACGGCCTCAGAGCGCACAGATTCGGAACGCTTTGTATGCGCTTAGTGAGCACACTGCCCCTGCTAACGGCAGCTGTACTCGCCGGGTGTTCCGTCTTCGGCTCCTCCACCGATGGATTCGGCTCGTTCACCGAGTGTCGGGACTCGGTTCCATGCATCGTTGTTGATCCGCTCGAGAGTGCGAGGTCCTACGAGGTCGAAGTGGTGCTGCAGAACGACGAGGAGGTTCGAGTTCGAGTGCTTGTGGACGAGCCCATGAGCGACGGAGCCGCCATCGACGGGGTGCAGGTCGACCTCGAGGGGCCCCTGAACGGCCGGCGGGTCGTGGACGACGTCCGGGACGTCGTCGTCGACGCGCCATAGGTCCTGGATGGTCCATGCACCAGCTCCGTCGACCTCGAAGTCACGCCGATCCTGTGCGACCATCGCAGCTTCATGCAGCTCTCGTCACTGGAGACCTTCATCGTTGTCGCCGAGGAGTTGCACTTCCGCCGAGCCGCGGAGCTACTGCATCTTCAACCCTCGACGGTCTCGAACACCATCTCGCAACTGGAGAGGCACTACGGAGTCCTGCTCTTCGAGAGGACCTCACGCAAGGTGGTCCTCACCCCCGCTGGCCGACACCTCGTCGAACGAGCCAGGGACATCCTGAACCGTGCCGACGCACTCGAGACGGAATGGGCAGATATCGCCAGGCCCACGAAACCCCGACTTCGAATCGGCTTCTGGGATGAGGGTGCCGCCGAGTTGCAGCCCATCATCTTCGACCCGACATCGTCGTTCCCGTCGAGTGGGATCAGCGGGCAACCATTGGCCTGGTCACTCTGGCCTCGCCGCTCAAACCCCATCGTGCCAGCCCTCCGGCGGGCAGCGGTCGAGTCGGCCCTGAGCGATCTGGATGTCGTTCCAGACACAGTCCCGATCTCAGCTCGATAGCCCGACGACGGTGTCGGTGGCTCACGTTAGTGGGGTTGTGTCTCCTGCCCCTGCGACGCGTGCCGGACCATCGTCGAACTCGATCTCAGCGCTGGGCACGATGCCGATCAGCTCATTGGTGATTCGGCGGGCGGTTGCGACGAGTGAGTCGATGTACGGAGCCTGATCGTGGCGGGTGGCGATGGCAACGAGGCTTCGCCGCTCAGGATCGTCGAGAGGAACGTGCGTCACGTCGGGATCGAGCGTGATCCTTGCCACCGATGACGCTGTGGTCAGCAGCGACATGTCGTCTTCGGCGATGCTGCTGATCATGGCATCGACGGAGTTCCCCGTTCGGCCTGCGACCCGCGGCGCCTCCCCGCGCACGTCGTCGTAGGTCCAGTACCCAGCCCACGTCAACGAGACACCCTCGTTGGCGGCGGCGATGAAGCGCTCGTCGATCACGTCGGCTCGGGTCAGCGAGTCAGCCTCGGCCATTGGGTGGCGCCGGCTCATCATCACGGTGAGGGGCTCTGAGTAGAGGGGGTGGACCGCAATCCTGTGGTCGTCGAGCGGCGGCCGGACGATGGCGAGATCAACGACGCCATCAGCAACGGCGGTGAAGTGATCTGCGAAGTCGAGCGGGACGACCTCGATCTGGGAGACGGGCAAGGTGGCCAGGAAGGCTCGCAACAGCGGACCGTTGAGCTCGGATGCACCGTTCTGGAACACACCGAGGCGGATGTGCCGGGCTGCGCCGTGATGGGCGATCTGGGTCGCCGCCACGGCGTCCTGAGCAGCAGCCAGGACGACATGCGCGTGTTCGACGAGCTCCACACCTGCCGGCGTCAGCGCAATGGATCGCCGACTTCGGTCGACCAAGACAACGCCGAGCTCCTGTTCGAGGCGCTTGATCGCCGTCGACAACGCCGATGTGGCAACAGGGATCCGCTCCGCCGCCCGCCCGTAGTGGAGTTCGTCCGCGAGGATCGTGAACCACTGGAGTTGTCGAAGCTCCACAGGTCGCTCCTCGTCTGACAACTCGTCACGTTATTGGGCGACGTGGAGCAGGGGGAAGTCCACCAAGGAGGACATTGTCCTCTCCGGAACGGCGCCGGGTCAGGGCGTGAGTTCGAGCACCCGGGCTTCCATCTTCTCGATCGCCATCATCCAGCCCTGCCCACCCGGGGAGTCGGCGGGAACGCCCGCGTGGGTCATCACCATCCTGGTCCGGTCGCCGAGGTCCTCGAGCTCGACGATGACCGACGTCTCCATCGGCGTGCCAGGCGGCATCCCCATCTGCTCGGCGGTCATCGCGTTGCCATCGGCGTCGCCCATCCCCTCGGTGTAGACGAGACGGGTCTTCGGATCGATCTCCCGGTACTCGCCGATGAAGAACATCTGCATCTGCCCGTTCGGCGTGTCCATCTCCATCGTGATGCGACGCTGTCCGCCGACTCGAACATCCATCTCGGCGTTCGGGATCGTCGCCCCCATCGGGCCATACCAGTTGGCGAAGTGCTCGGCCTCGGTCCACATCGACCAGATCAGGTCGATGGGGGCGTCGAACGTGCGCTCGATCTGCACATCCTTGGTGTCAGTCATCCGGTTCTGTCTCTTTCTTGTTGGTGGCGTTCTGGAGCGTCCGGACGTAGCCGTCCAAGCGGTCGAATCGGTCGTCCCAGATGTGTCGGTATTGGTCGGTCCAGTCGGCGACCTCGGCCAACGGGCCGACCGAGATGGTGCAGGGCCGGAACTGGGCCCGGCGTCCTTGCGTGATGAGGCCAGCGTGCTCGAGCACCTTGATGTGACGGGAGATCGCCGGAAGCGTCAGGTCGAACGGTTCGGCGAGATCGCTGACACTCGCCTCGCCCTCGGCGAGCCGAGCCAGGATCGCTCGGCGGGTCGAGTTGGCGAGTGCGGCAAAGGTCTCGTCGAGTCGTGCGTCATCGAGCGTCGTGTCGGTTGCCGGCACGTGGTTTCACCTCCTTACTTGAGCGATCAGTTAATTAACAGATGTAGAAACTACCCGAGGACAACCGCTCGCGCAAGGCTTCGATCCTGACTGTTCGTCAGGATCGAGGATTACGCTCCCCCGATGCCAACACCGTCGCTTGGATGTCTCCCCCGCTCTCCTCGCCAGACGAAGCAACGATGGCCACGGCGACGACCGTTGATCTGGACCGCGCTCGGCGCCCTGGTTGTCGCCCTGGGTGCGTCCGCAACCACCGCACCGGCGCTGGCGGACACCTCTCGTCTCGGTGATGGCGTCCAGGCCTCGATTTCGTTCACCGAGATCGAAGACGGCCGCATCGCGGACGAGAGCGGCAACGGCTACGACGCAACCGTGACCGGTGACGCCCCCCTCACCGATGGCCGGTACGGCCAGGGGCTGAGCACGACGAGGTGGCACGAGGACGGGAGAGGGCGCCGCGGCAGCAGCGTGCAGGGGGCCGAGATCCCCATCGCCACCGGCACCGAGGAGTTCGGCGTCTCGTTCTGGTTCCGGACGACCGATCCGAGCAACGGCATCCTCTCCTTCGTCACCGAGGGCAGCCGTGGCCCGACGGTCATCTCCGGCAAGGAGTACTTCCTCTACGACGGTGACCTGTATGCCCAGCTTCGAGCCCTCGACGTCGGGCCAAACCCGGTGGACGAGACCGTTCGAACCGAGGGGATCAGCCTGGCTGACGGGACCTTTCACCACGTCGCCCACACGTTCGGCGGAACCGAGCCCCAGCGTATCTACGTCGATGGCGTCGTCGTGGCGGAGGGCAGCTACGAGGGGCCCTTCGACAGCCGCGACACACAGATCGCTCTCGTCGGAACGGCGTTCCGGGCGAAGACGGTTGGCGAAGGGAGCGCACGGCCAGACGGCAGCAGGACCTTCCTGGGCGACCTCGACGAGCTGGTGATCCACGAGCGGGCCCTGACCGACTCCGATGTGCTCGGGCTCATGCAGGCGTCGAGGCGTCACGTCTTCCCCGACGACGCCCGCGTCGTGAACGTGCTGGATCTCGGGGTCGACAACACGGGCACCGTCGACGCCACGGCGCTCCTGCAGAGCGCGATCGACGATCTCTCGGAGAAGCAGTTCGGCCGCTGGTGGCTCTACTTCCCGGATGGGGAGTACGTGGTCAGCGACACCCTGCGGTGGCAGCGGTTCTTCGCACTGCAGGGCGAGAGTCGTGACGGCGTCGTCATTCGACTTGCCGACGCATCACCCGGCTTCGGCGACCCGTCGGCGCCCAAGCCGGTGATCATGGCGGGAGAGACCGTCAACGAGAGCTTCGGTGTCTACGTGCAGGACCTGACGATCGAGACCGGGCAGAGCAACCCCGGAGCCATCGGCCTCGACTACCTCGCCCACAATCTCGGGTCGGTCCGCAACGTTCGGATCGTCTCCGGCGACGGCGCAGGAGTCGCCGGGCTGCAGCTCAAGCGGGTCTTCCCCTCCGGGTTCGAAGCCACGCCGGGCCCTCACATGGTCAGGAACCTGATCGTCGAAGGGTTCGACGTCGGTGTGTCACTCGGCGAGGCCCGGTCGGGCATCAGCAACGTGGTGTTCGAAGACGTCGCTCTGGCTGGACAGGGGACAGCGGGGATCGCGTTCACGCCAAGACTCCACGCGGCGATCCGTGGCCTCACGAGCATCAACGACGTTCCAGCCATCACCGCAGAGAGGACCTTCGGTGCAGCGATCGCGATCACGGACGCCCGCTTCCACACGTCGAGCGAATCGTCCTCTCGCTCTGCGATCGAGCTCGGCAACAACGAGAACCGCGTCTACGTCGAGAACGCGACCTCGAGCGGCTACCTGTCGTTGGTCAAGGTCCGCGATGACGTGATTCCCGGCACCACAGCCGACCAGTGGCTCTCCCATCCCGCCGAGAGCCTCTTCAGCGACGCACCGCCATCGTCGCTCGGACTTCCCGTCAGGGAGACACCCGAGTATCTGAACGACGACGTCGACGCTGATTGGCAGCCCGTCGTGAACGGCGACGTGCAGGCCGCGATGAACTCGGGCCGACCGGTGGTCTACCTCCAGGACAAGGGCGACCCGACCTTCAACATCTTCAACGGCATCACCGACACCGTCACGATTCCGTCGACCGTCCGGTGGTTCAACCTCATGGACCAGCCGATCGGCTCCCGGAGCTGGATCGGCGGGGACAACCCGGTCTTCCGAATCGAGGGCACGGCCGACGATCCACCGCTCATCATCGAGCGGGTCGAGACGTTCGAGGGCATCGACTTCGAGGGCCCGATCTTCGAGCACGTCGGCGGGCGAACCGTCGTCTTCAAGAGCGCCAAGGGCCAGTACGTCGCCCAGCCCGGCGCCGGCGACGTCTTCTTCGAGGACTACGTCGGACGAGACCTCGTCTTCCAGCCGGGGCAGCGTGTCTGGGCCCGCCAACTGAACACCGAAGACCACCCCGGTCGTCCGGCTCCTCTCGTGCACAACGACGGTGCCGACGTATGGATCCTGGGCCACAAGACAGAGGGCCCGAAGGTCGCCCATCTGGTCGAGAACGGCGGCCGAACGGAGGTGATCGGCGGTCTCTACTTCCCACTGGAGCAGGCCAGCGTGAGCGACATTCCGCTCTTCATCATCGACGACGCGGAGTTCAGCGCAGCCGGCTACACCGCCTTCTTCACCTTCCCGATCCATGCGCGGGAGACGCGAGATGGCGAGACCCGAGAGCTGCTCGAAACCAGCCGAGCGTCGAAGTCGCTGTTCTCGGCTCACTAGCGTCGTTGGCAGACGACGCAGTGCGAGGCCGATCTCCGGCCGATGTCAGCGAACGTGCCTTGATCCAAGCGTTCATGACTGCTAGTCAGTATCCGATACACCCCACGGGAGGGTGGCCCGTTGCCCTCCGCATCGCGCCGGGCCCCCCTCCCAACCTGACGTTGGCCTCTTCCACGCACCCTCGACCCGCCACGACACTCACACCATGGCGGCGTCGATGTGCGGCCTTCGTGCCTGGATCGTCGTGGCCCTTGTGCTCATGGCAAGCGTGCCGGCATGCACATCGGACGATGACTCCGGAGCGCAACCGACAACGGTGGTGACCAGCACGACCTCGCCGGCGCCGAACACGACGCCGACCACCGGCCCGACGTCGAGCACCGCACTCGGCAACTACGAGACCCCCGGCGGGCAACTCGTGGCCGTCTCTCCCATGAACGACAACATCGGAGACCTGCTCGACTGGAGCTTCACCAGGTTCATCGAGGCGGCGCTGCCGGAGCCGACCGTGCGAGGGATCGACTTCGAGGTCGACGATCCGCTCTGCGACCACGCCGCCGGCTGGGCAGTGAGCAGCGGCAACGGGAAGGAGGTCGACATCTGCCTTCCCCTCGACGAGATCTGCCACCCGGTGAACGGCGTCGTTCTCACCCTCCCCGGCAAGCTCTGCATGCTCCACGAGCTCGCCCATCTCTGGATGGCGGAACACGTCGACGAGGCGATCCGCAGCGACTTCATCGAGCACACCGGCGCACACACCTGGCGTGACCTCAACGTGCCGTGGCGCCACCGCGGCATCGAGCAGGCCGCCGACACCATCGCCTGGGGGCTGCTCGGCGGGACCATCGAAATTCTCGGCCGACCCCTCCCGCCCTGCGATCTGCTCCACGACGGCTTCGTGCTGCTGACCGGCCAGCCACCACTCTCGACCTGCAGCCACTTCGAGACCGGCGACGCCGAGGGCTGATCTCAGCCCCGGTCCGAACCCGACGTGCCGCCTACGGCAGATACTCGGGCGGCGGGCAGTAGCCAACGGTGGTGCCGAACCGATCCGGCCACTCGTCGCCGAGGCGGGGCAGCCACGGGCCATTGCTCGACGCGCCACGGTAGGTGTCTCCGTCGATGACGTCGTCGGCCCGCACCACGAACAGGTCGGGGTCATCGGTGGGCGTGACCAGAACCTGATCCAGCCTCACGTTGGGAGAGGGACCGGCCAGCTTCTCGCCAGTCAGCGTGAAGACCGACCCACCGGCCGATGTCGTCAAGACCTGCGACGCCTCGCAGAACTCGAGGGGCTCCCGCCGTCGGTCGCCGGCCAGGAAGGCCCGCACACCGTCGTCGTCTCGCACCGTGACGATGGCGACCCCGTCGACCGTGATGCCGGCAACGCCGGGAAGGATCTCGACTGGTGGCGCCGTCTCGCTCGATGATCCGGCAACGGCACCGAGGCCGATCACGAGCCCGACGAGGACGACTCCGACGACAATTCCGACGAGTGATCGCCCAAGCTGCGCCATGGAGGGCCATGATGCCATGTCCAGACAATGGTGACGACTAGTCAGTTCAGTTCGACCGCAGGCGAAGTCCCCGGTCGCGGATCACCTCGATCAGCTCGCCGTCGAGCTGCAAGGGCCGGATCCTGGCCCGCAACCGCTTCACCAGCGCATCGACCGCCGAGCTCGACACCCCCTCCTCGGCAACGTCGGCCCACACCCACGCCACCACCTCCTGCCGCGAGATGAGCTCGCCAGGGCGACGCGCGAGCAGCTCCACCAACATCTGCTGACGCTCCGACAGCGGGGGGTCGACGGGCTGGGCATCGACCCAGACCTTCCTGGTGTCGGGGTCGACCCAGAGACCTCTCGCCCGGCCGACCGGCGGGACATACGGCGTGGCGTTGGGATCGACGAAGCGAAAGGCGGCGACCCCGGCCAGCACGATCTCGTCGAGCTCTCGCAGCGGATGGCCAGCTCCGGCGATGCGCTCCCCGTTGACGAACGTGCCGTTCCTGCTCCCGACGTCGCGGATCACGTAACCGTGGCCCGTCCGTTCGATCTCGGCGTGCCGGCGTGACACGCCAGCGATCGGAACGCACACGTGCTGCGACTCGTCGCGGCCGATGGTCGTGACGCGAGCACTCAGCTCGTGGAGGGAGCCGTCGGCGACCCGGCGCAGGCGAGGCTCGGCGCTCATTCGCTGGTCACCCGCCCTCGACGCCACAGGCGCCGTCGACCCCGAACACCATCTCGTCGACGAGCAGCGACCCAGGAGAGCCATCTTTGAAGACGGTCGGGAGGGCAAAGGCAGCATCTGCGGGTGCCGTCGACCGAACGGTCACCCGCCGCCCCTCAGCATCACCCACCGGTGGCCGCTGCATTGCCTCTTCCCGAGTGAACGTGATCTGCTCGAAGTTCTCGTCGAGATACTCGACGTAGAACGCGGTCGTGGCCGGCTCGCCGAACCGTCGGACCCAGCCCGAGAACACCACGTCTCGTTCTGCGCCGAGCGGAACGATCTCGGCGAACAGTCCGAAGGCACCCGATGCACCCACCCGCAGGGCAGCCGAGCCGTCGACGCCGGCCCCCGGCACCAGTGAGACCGTGTTGGTCGGATCACCGGAGTAGTAGGTGTCTGGTAGCGCCGACTGTTCGAAGCCGGGCACCTGGAGCAGGTTGCAGGACCGGCCTGCAGCCGTCCCGGCCGCCCACGCTCCGTCGCCCACGGCGGCGACCTCGTCGCCCGGTTCGTCGACGTCGTCGTCATCACCCCCCAACGCAGCGAACGCGAGCAACAGTGCAACAACTGCCGCCACCGGCAGCGCGGCGAGCCGAAGCGACCTCACCGTCCCGTCTCGATCGGCGGGTCGGTCGAATGCGTCGAGCATGGCCACGGCCGTTGTCGGGCGCTCGCTCGGGTCCTTGGAGAGCGCAGCGAGCAAGGCGGCATCAGTGGCCGCCGACACGCTCGGCCGGAGCTCACTGGGGGGTGTCGGCTCGGTGGTTGCGTGATGGCGCACCATCTCGATCGCCGTCTCGACCTCGGGGAACGGGAAGCCGCCGGTCAGCATCTCGTGGGCCAGAACGCCGAGCGCATACCGATCGCTGGCCGGTCGAGGTGGTTCGCCGAGCAACACCTCAGGGGCGGCGTAGCGCAGCGTCGCGTGCAGCCCGATCTCAGCGGTCGCCTCGCTGCGTGGCGCTTCGGGGCCCGCTGGGCCCGACGAGCCGAAGTCGATCAGGGTGACCTGGTCGTTGAGATCGACCAGAACGTTGCGAGGAGAGAGGTCGC
>JAAUYH010047375.1_pt1 | contig 11021 bp, 10 predicted proteins | sample 7278061 | NCBI WGS metagenome assembly JAAUYH01 (sample SAMN14350203, study PRJNA611818) | marine sediment metagenome | isolation source: surface marine sediment (0.6m) | place: French Polynesia: Moorea | collected 2018-08 | reverse complement strand
GGTTGTAATTGAGGAGTTCTTCTTTGTAAAGCTCTCAATCTTGCCAGCAGTTCGGGCATATCAAAAGGTTTAACTAGATAATCATCTGCCCCTGCATCTAAGCCAGCTATTTTGTCCTCCATGCTGTCTTTTGCCGTCAACATCAGTATGGGTAAAGGCTTGTGCTGTTGCCTAATTCGCTTGGTTAATTCTATTCCCGATATTCCAGGTAATAACCAGTCAAAGATTCCCAGATGATATTCCTTAAGTTTAAAGTAATCCCAAGCATCCAGACCGTCTACAGCCCAATCTACAACGTGATTACTGCGATCTAAACTCTGCTTGATAGCAGCCCCTAAATCTGGTTCATCTTCGACTAGCAATATTCTCATTGATGACTATTGGCTATCTGTACTGGGAACAACTTTTTATATTGCCATGAAATTATTAAATAAGGATGAATTAAAGAAGTGCGATCGCTTAATTACTCAAAAATTATTACAAGGAAAGTATATAATTAAATATCGCAATATTGCTATTAAAAATATTCATATACTGTGCCAACAACTTCAATACTGTTTTATCAAGAAAAAGAAGGTGTTGTTCCCGTAATTGACTGGCTCAATAATTTAAAGAGCAAAAACCGCAAAGGATTTGCTAAATGTGTTGGAAGAATTCGTCAGTTGAGTAGCACAGGGCATGAATTACGCAGACCAGCAGCAGATTACTTGCGTGATGGTATCTATGAATTAAGAGCTAAACACATGAATACTCAATATCGAATACTTTATTTCTTTAATGGAAAAGATATTGCAGTCCTCAATCACTCTATTATCAAAAAAACATCAGCCGTGCCAAATAAGGATATTGAGCTAGCAATTAAAAGAAAAAACAAGTTTGAACAAAACCCAGAAAAATATACCTATAGAGGAGAAATAACCAGTAATGGCTAAAACAAGCGATGGAATTAAAATTCTCGATAATATGATTGGCGATGACTCTGAATTACGAGAGTTATGCGAACAAGCAACCATTAACGCTCATGTGGCACAGTTGATTTACGATGCTCGTACCGAAGCAGGATTAAGTCAACAAGAACTCGCCAAGATGATTAATACTACGCAGTCAGTCATTTCTCGTTTAGAGGATGCAGATTATGAAGGGCATTCTCTTTCAATGTTGGGGCATATTGCTAATGCTTTAAATCGAGAGGTGAAAATCGATCTTGTTCCGATTGCCAAGTAAGTTATTTTTAAATTCAACCACTTGTTACGTACTGATGGGCAATAGCATCAAGATTACAATACTTTCTAATCATCTTTTCTCTGCGTTCCACTGGTCGAAGAAAAATATCAAATTGTTCAATTATATGACCTTGTTCATCTTTTTTAAGAATTTCAAAGCATGAATCAGAAGATTCTTGTTGGCAATAATACTTGATTTTTTCCTTAATTAAATTCTCTGATTGTTTGAAAGGTATATTAAGTTTTTGGCGGAATTCTTCATGAATTTTAGCAAGAATGGAAATATACTCACGTATTAATGGTCTGATATTAAGATTTTTCGGAGATTCTTGTAGTTTTTGTTTAAAAGATGAGCAAGGTACATTTCCAAAAAATTTTGGATCGATTAATAGTTCTTTAACATCAATATTAAATTCAAGTGTATGTTCAACAACTCTACGCTCAATATCTGTACTTAAGTCTTTTTGATCGATTTTGCTTATTTTTCTCTTGTTGCCTTTTAGTGGAATATCGCGATGTTGTGCATAATTCCGTAGTTGCCAAAAAAAATAATAAGTGAAAGATTGCTTAATATAATGTTCCTTTTTATCTTCAAATTGTTGCTTAATATTAGTTTCTATGTTTGAAATACTTTCGAGGTTTGATGGAATTTGATCCAAATACGATCTACAAGTAGTTAGTAGATTCATGATCCGACGATTAAAAACATGAGTATCATCAACAATTGTTGATACAGATTCATAAGAACCAAGAATAGGAACAGTTATTTTAAGTGCTTCAATTTCAAGCTCATAAAAGTTATCGATAATATAAGCAAATTTCTCTTCAAATAACAAGATGTCAAACAAACGCTCGCGATGATTAATAATTTGTTGGTACTCTGACTCATTAATTTCCCGCGAATTTTTGGTATTACCGATTAGAGGCTTAATTATAAATTTCACACTAACTATCGTAATGACTGTAGTTTTATAATTCCCTTGAACGAAGTAAAATCTACAGCCAACTCAAGAGATTTCATGCTGATTTAATACTCTTGTGTCATCTTGGTTTGAAGATACGACTTTAGCTTGAAACTTTGCCCATGACCGCAAATTCTACTAAGACTCAAGGGTCAATGTCAGATGACAATGAGAACTCACCTCGCGTAACCGAAGAGGTTACGTATCCTTCAATTGTCGAACCAGAAAAAACAATAGAAACCGCTCCTCAGCAGGAATCAGCCTCTAGTTTTAAATTAGGAAAAACCCTTTTGGGATTGGGCGTTTTCGCCCTGCTGACAGGAAATATTTTGGTGTTGACCAATCACCTCAAACCTTCTAGCTCAATGGCAGGGATGGAAGGAATGGATCATGGGGATATGTCTCACGATGAGATGATGGCGGTGGATGGTTCATTTAATCCCAATCCCGTGCGAGTAGAAACCGTCAAACCCCAGGTGTTAGAAGCCAGCGTTAGCTATACGGGGACGATTAAACCCTATGAAGAAATTATGGTTTATCCTCGTGTGGCGGGACAGCTAACAAACTACTCGGTTTATCCAGGCGATCGCGTTACCGCAGGGCAGCCTATAGCTACCTTAGATGCTTCTGAGTTGACCACGGGAGTAGCCGAAGCAGCAGCAGAGGTTAGCACGATGGAAACCAATCTGGAGATGAGCAAGATTGAGGTAAACGAACAGAAAAGCGCGATCGCCCAGATTGAAGCAGATTTAGACTATCTCAACCTGAAAAAAGACCGCTTTGCCCGATTGGTCAAGGATGGGGTGATTTCCCAAGATGAGTTTGATGTAGTCGATAGCGAAGTCAGAAGTAAAGAAGCTAACCTCAAGCAAGCACGAGTAAAACTGGCAAGGATGGAAGCACAGGTAACTAACAACCGCGCCAAGATTAATCAAGCCAAAGCTAAAGTCGATACTGCTAAGGTGATGCAGGGTTACACTACTATCACATCTCCCATTTCGGGCATCGTACAGGAGCGTAACGTCGATCCTGGGGTAGTGGTTCAACCGAGCATGGGCATAGTTAAAATCGGAAACTACAATCGGGTACGCCTACAGGCTAACGTCGCTCAAAGCGATGCGGTTAATATTCGTCCTGGGACGACGGTAGTTGCTACTGTTCCTGGCAGTAACATTCCGCCAATTAAAGGAAAAATTACTAGCATCTTTCCCCAAGCTAACAGTCAAACTCGCACGGTAACGGTAGAAGCGGTAATTGATAATCTCGATGGACAATTGCTTTCTGGTAAGTTTCTCGAAATGAAGATTGTCACTGCCCGTAAACCCAATGCCATTACCGTCCCTCAAGCTGCGGTAGTGGCATTTCAAGACCAACCCTCAGTTTGGGTGGTGGAAGTAGATACGGTAACAGCTCAACCCGTAACCTTGGGAATGTCAACGGGAGACAGAGTAGAAGTGATCGGTGGTTTGGAGTCGGGACAGGCAGTAGTAACTTCGGGTCAAAATCGCTTGGTAGAAAATGCCCCCGTAGCGGTAATTAATCAATCGGAACAACCTATTGCAACTAACAAAACTGCTACTCAAGACATTCAAATTCAGTTAGTTAGTCCTGATAATAACGAGGTAGCAATGGGCGATGCTCAACTGGTAATCGAGGTTAAGGATGCTCAGGGTCAACCGCTCGACGTTAAAGACTTAGAGATGAGTGCCTCCATGCCTATGAAAAACATGGCACCGATGTCTGCCCCCGTAGAAGTACAACCAGATGGTAAGTCAGGTAGGTTTAAAGCGGATACCTATCTCAGCATGAAAGGGGACTGGACGATTACGGCTCAAGTCAAAGACCCGAAAAATAAAGGTAAGCAAGAGTTTGCCATCAAAGTTAAGTAGCAACTCAAAGCTGCTAAAGTTTTCCCTCAGTTCATAAAACCAACTATCCCAGCAGGAACATTTTACCCATACAAATTTTTATCTACTAACAAAAATACCAACCATGAAAAAACTAATCTTAATTCTACTTCCCCTAAGTCTTCTGGCGATCGCCTGTAGCCCTGCCCAAAGCGATACAAACGTTACTTCTACTGCTCCAACTGAAAAGGCGCAAAATAAACAGGAAAGCACCGCTACAGTGAATTTGGTCAGCCCCGATCCTCAAGCAGAAATTCCGATGGGTGAAGCGGAAATGATTTTGGAAGTGGTAGATAACAATGGCAATCCAGTAAAAGTAGAAACTTTAGATGTCACCTCGACTATGCCAATGGACGGCATGGAAGACATGATCGGTAAAGTAGAAGTTACACCAGCAGAAGAACCAGGACGCTTTAAAGCGACTACTTATTTTGGAATGCAGGGAACTTGGAATGTAGTTGCCAGCGTGCAAGATCCCCAGTATCAAGCGAACCAAGAGTTTTCTTTTGAAGTTAAGTAGAAGATTAGGGCGATCGTTTTTTTATGTGCTATTGAAAACTTGGGCTAAATTTGTAATTGCTGCTAATAAAATTGTAGATTTGCCAAGATGCCTTATATTCAGACTCCTTTTTCTCAAGCTATTTTTCAGATGTTTGAAAATCTGGATACTTATCTTAAGAAGAATTACAACGATCTTCCCCAAGAGGCAGTTAAGGTTTATCTTTTTGGCGGATGTGCAATACATTTACATATTGGCAATAGAGCTAGTAACGATCTAGATGCTGAATTAGAACCAATTCAAAAGCTGAAACCTGTAGCTACTTTAGAAAATGCGATTAAAGCTGTAGGTTTTGATGATGAAGAAGGAGACTATTGTATGTTAGATTTTGATGGTAATTTTAACCCCTCAATTGCCCCTATTCATCCAGATTACAAGGAAAGATCCTCACTACTCCACACAACTAAATCAAAGCTAGTTTCTCTTTATTTAGTTTCTGCTGTAGATATAGCAGTTTCCAAACTTGGGCGATATGAATCTGTTGACCGAGACGATATCATAAAATTGTTTCAAAACAAGATGTTTACGCTCGAAGACTTCATAGAGACTGCGGAAGAAGCAAAAAGCTATTGTGGTGTAGCTATTAATAAGCTAGAATTCAATATAGATATGGCTATAGAGCTTCTCAAAGAGGAGACACAATGAGTTTAAATAAACAATTCAAAAAAGCTGTTAGATCCCCTTTTTATCGTCTCTCTGTAGACGACTTAAAGCCGATTGCCTTGGGTTTTTGGCATGAAGGCTACGTTCCAGAACTTAACGATTTTAATAACGACGAACTAAGAAAAGCTGGTTATCTAATAGATCGCTTTAGAGGTTACAACTGTATTCCTAAACCTCAGAAGAGAGAGCTTGCAAATGTAGTCAAGGAAGTTGAGCAAAGTCTATCCGAAGTGCTGCAAGCTGTCGATAATGTAGAAAACCTAGAACCCTTAGCTGAGAAATGGAATCTGAAAGAGGATGTTTCTCATTTAATGTCCCCTTTACTAGAGTATCAGACTCGTCACTATGTTCATGCTCACGCATAACACATTGAACATCAGAGTGAAGCCGATCCAATAGGATCGGTTTTTGCTTTTCGGGGGATTATGGAAAGTAGACCAAGAGAAGATTATCTAAATCAATAATGCGATCGCTATTCATCCCGATTTAGCCAGTTTTATCCTTATTTAATTTGAAAACCTTTAAGGTACAACATTGATATGCCATTCATCCCAAGGTTCACCGTTGGAAAAAATACTTCTTTCAATCCCTAGTAAATTTCGTTCAAGTTTTGTTTTAATCTCGTGAGAATAGACATCGCTTGTCCAATATCTAACAATGCCCCTACTTGAACCGCCAATTGTTTTTCCAAAATAATCAGCAAGACTACGATATTCTCTATCTTCCCATGCTAACTTTTTAAACAAATTAAAAATTAAAGCTCCAATTGGGGTGAAATAATCATTTAATTGTTGTTCAAATTCATTTGTATACTTCATATAGGCAGTATGAGCGATAAGCGATTTACCTGATTGGTTCGTTGGAGGTTTCAAACCAGCCAGAGCAAATCGTTCATTAGCAACTAAAAAACTATCTTTAGATGAAGCCCAAGTTCCAATATCAGCAACACAAACCAAATCAATCATGTATCTGGGATGAGCCACCAGCTTTTTATCTTCTTCAACAAGCCTGTTTTCAAGATTGTCAATAGGTTGCGACTTATCTTTTTTCCAAGAATGAGAATGCGCTAGCAATCCATATGTGATTGAATTATTTAACTCTTTAAAGGGAGAACCTTTTCTTAAATCTTCTAATTTTTTGATTGCGATGCAGTTTTTTAAGGCTTCAGTGATGTGATGAGGCTTTAAAGTGATTTTGCATTCAAATGCGGCAGCTACACCTGCTGCGAGATAAACTTTTTTACTTATTAACTTTTTAGGATATGAGGATTTAAGAACTAGTACATCAATTTGAGGACTTGTTTTGCCATCAAGACTGATAATTCTACCTTTTGTTACAACGTGATAAGTAGATGGAATCCAATCTTTTAATAGTTCTGCCCAATTTTCTTCTCCTTGATCGCCAGCAGTTCCAGGATCTTCTTTAACTCTTTTTTGAATACGGTTATATTCTGAAGTCATTTCCTGGCTAATTTGGGACATGAAATCAAAAAGATCGTGAGTTTTATTTTGTGTCAAAGATTGTTCCCTCCTCTCAATAGAGTTTTTTATTGTAAAGCTACTACGTAAACTCCCAAAATATCAAATCCAACACTCTGTAAGAAATTTCATAGTGATTTAATTTTCATGTGTCATTGTAAGTGGAAGTTAAGCAATCTAATCTGCCTACTTCCACTTCATGAAAACCTTTTTCACTCGTTGGTCAATCCGCAATCCAGTAATTACCGTAGCCCTCTATATTGGGGTACTAATTCTTTCTGTTCTTACCTTAATTATCATTCCCGTGCGGATGATGCCCTACGTGCAGAGTCCCTTGGTAGCAGTAATTACTAGGACTCCTGGTTCATCCCCGATGGAGGTAGAAACCTATATCAGTAAACCCATCGAACAGCGCATGACTGTTTTGGATGGGGTGCGTTTTGTGCGTTCTAGTTCTCAACAGGATTTATCTCTGGTAACAGTGCAGTTTGCTTGGGGTGGGGACGTAGATAAAGCGGTTCGAGATGTGCAAAGCGTGATGAAATCAGCAGAGGGAGATTTGCCCCTGGATGGGATTAACACCCGTTCCTATTGGGTATTGCCCATCGACCCCTTAAACCGTCCCGTGCTGACTCTGGCACTTAAGGCTGAGGGTTGGGATCGGGTGAAACTGAGGGAATTTGCCGATAATACGTTGGTCGATCGCCTGACTAACGTACAGGATGTGCAGTCTGTCTACATCACGGGGGGTTATCGCCGACAACTACAGGTAATTGTCGCTCGCCAAAAGCTAGCAGCCTACGGACTTTCGATTCTTCAGGTTAGAGATGCGATCGATAATAATAATGTCAGTAAGGGTGCGGGAGTCTTAACCCAAGGAGACGAAGAAATTTTAGTACGGGCAGACGATCGCGCTCTCAATGCCCAGGTAGTCAGGAATTATCCCATCTTAGAAATGGACGGGCAGATTGTTTATGTTCGAGATGTTGCTCAGGTTAAAGATACCTACGAAGAGCGTCGCAGTGCCTACCGTTATAATGGCGAATCGGCTTTAGCAGTCAACATTATTCAAAAACCCGACTCTAGTTCCCCGCAAGTGATTGCTAGAGTTAGAAAGGAACTAGAAAAAATTGAGTCTCAGTATCCAGGGTTAGAGTTTGAAGAGGCTTATGATAACTCCTTCCTGGTGGAGTTAATTAAAGACAGCACTACGGGAGAATTATTAATCAGTGTGGCACTGGCAGGGTTGGTAATTCTGCTATTCTTAGAAGATTTTCGGGCAACGGCGATCGTGATGATTTCCATTCCCACTACTCTCGCTCTTTCCATGCTGCCCTTTATTCCTTTTTCGATGTCCCTCAACTCTTCTACTTTGGTAGGGATGATGATGGCAATTGGAAAACTGGTGGATGATTCGATTATCGTCATTGACTCCATCGATCGCAAGCTTAAGGAAGGCAAAACACCCCGACAGGCAGCCATTCAGGGTACGGGAGAAGTATTTTTAGCCAGTGCTGCTGCTAGCTGTGTAATGATTGCAGCTTTAATTCCCACCGTCCTTTCAGGCGGTTTGACGGGATTGATGTTTGCAGGGTTAATCTTACCGATGGTGTTTGCTTTTATTGCCTCGTTGGTGGTTTCGATTACCCTAATTCCTCTATTGGCAGCCTTTTTCCTCAAACCTATCGGACAGAAAGAAGGAAACCGTCGGACATGGTTGCAATGGTTATTGACTCCCTTCCGTTTGGGTTTTGAAGCGTTAGAAAAGGGTTACGGCTGGTTATTAGATATCTGCTTGCGAAATCGAGAAATTACTTTGGCGATCGCTGCTGCCACCATCGTTTTAGCCTTTGCTCTTTATCCTTTAGTTCCCCAAGAGATGATGCCTCTGGGAGATTCGGGGCAGTTTGTCGCGACTATCGAATTAGAAGCAGGCGCATCTTTCGAGCGCACAGATCGAGTGGCACAGCAGTTTGAATCAATCCTATTAGAACAGCCCGAAATTGAAAAAGTATCTTCCAACGTTGGCTTTGAAATTACCCGCAACAGTACCTACTTTAGCGGTTACAGTATGGGTAGTGTTAACACAGCAACTTCTGTTGTCACCCTCAAAGATTTAAACGAACGAAACCGCGATATTTGGCAGATTATGGATGGAGTGGAAGCAGAAGCTCGTCGTACTATCCCTGGTTTACGGCGCATTGCGATTAAAGAAATGGGGGTAGATGTAATGGCTACCTCGGCAGCACCGATTCAGATTGCCGTCTACGGGGAAGATTTAGATGTATTACATAAATTGGCAAACCAGGTATTAGAGATTGCCGAAGATACCCCTGGATTAGTGATGGCACATACCAGTTCTTCTCTATCTCAACCCGAATATAAACTAGAGATAGATCGCCGTCGCGCTCAAGAATTGGGCTTAAACATCGAACAAGTAGCCGAACAAGCCCGTTACGCCCTCAATGGCGGATATACTCGCAAATACTACAACCGTCCCAACCTGAGACAAAATTCTATCCTAGTCCGCTACCGAGAAAGCGATCGCGCCTACGGTCAGAATCTCGCTGCCACCTACATCACTACCCCCAACGGACAGCAAGTACCCTTAAGTACCGTTGCTACTTTAAAACGGGAATATGGGGCAACTCTAATCGAACACGTAAACGGCAAGCGGGTAGTTTATGTCAATGGTTACTATCGTAAATCCAGTCCCGCTTCGATGGATTTATCAATGGCGATCGCGATGCGTGCGGGAGAAGAGTTAGATTTTCCTCCAGGTTATGGTTTAGATTCAATGGGAGATATGACCGATATGATGATTGAATTCGATCGCCTCCTCAAAGGATTAATCGTTTCCATCATCTTGATTTACTTAATTCTAGTAATTCAGTTTGGCTCATTTATCCAACCCTTAGTCATGATGCTGTCTATTCCCTTAGAGTTAGTTGGTGTATTTGGCGCATTATTACTGGCAAAACAAACCCTTTCGACGGTTTCGATTTTGGGAATAATTATTCTTTCTGGTATTTCTGTTTCCGCAGCTATTTTGTTATTGGAGTTAATCTTAACCAAGCGACAGGAAGGAGTACCTAGAACCGAAGCCATCCGTCAAGCTGGACCAGTGCGACTCAAAGCAATCTTTATGACCACGCTAACCACCATGATTGTCATCGTGCGACTGGCATTTTATCCCGAAACTGGCATGGATGCCTATTCTCCTATTGCCACAGTGGTTTTAGGCGGACTGACTGTTTCTACCCTGTTGACTCTGATCGTGATTCCCATTGTTTATACCTTCGTTGATGACATTACTCAGGGATTGGGCAGATTGCGGAAAAAGCGAGAGCCTCGCAGGCAATTACCTCAGACAGAATCCTGATACATTTGGATAATTTCTTACTAGATACGTTCTCTTGCCCATTGAATCCTACCCTGAAAAAACTAATTAGAAAATGAAATAAATATGATAAAAAAATATCATTTAAAACCATTAAACTAGACAATAATTTGAGATGACTTAAAAACTTAAAATTCTAGTTAATGAATTCCTTATCAACAACTTTTCTGGCTTTAGGATTAGCTGCCGATGCTTTTGCCGTTTCTCTCACCAGTGGATTTCTTATACAGAGAATTAAAATTAATAAAGCCTTGAAAATTGCTTTGTTTTTTGGAAGTTTTCAAGGCTTTATGCCTTTAATTGGTTGGGGAGCGGGGATTAACTTTAGTCATCTTATTGCTGAATTTGACCATTGGCTCGCCTTTGGCTTATTAAGCTTTATTGGGGGAAAGATGATTTATGAATCATTTCATTTAGAAACCTCGCCCAAAAAATTCAATCCTTTAGATAATTACACTCTGTTAGTCTTGGCTGTCGCAACTAGCATTGATGCCTTAGCTGCTGGTTTGGGATTATCTTTACTGAAAAGTTATATTATATTAGCAGCTACCTTAATCGGAATAATTACTTTTTGTTTATCTTTTATAGGAGTATTTATTGGTCATAAAATTGGCAACAAATTAAACAACAGAATTGAAATTATAGGCGGATTAATTTTGATATTTATTGGCAGCAAAATATTATTAGAACATTTAGGTTGGCTGAATTGAAATTTGTAGCTAATTAATAATTCTTTTATATAAGCCTCATTGCTTTAGCTGTGGTCATGAGTCCTATTCCAGGTGTGCCATTAACTGTAGCTGCTGGTGCAGTTTGGGGAACTTTCTTG
>JAAUYH010034647.1_pt1 | contig 11021 bp, 12 predicted proteins | sample 7278061 | NCBI WGS metagenome assembly JAAUYH01 (sample SAMN14350203, study PRJNA611818) | marine sediment metagenome | isolation source: surface marine sediment (0.6m) | place: French Polynesia: Moorea | collected 2018-08 | reverse complement strand
TCCTCGGGGCGATCGTTCATGCTCATGTTGAGCGCGCGTGCCTGCGCAAATCCGGCAATGCCCAGCGGATTCACGGTGCTCTCCGCGCCGCCGGCCAGCATGACATCGGCATCATCATCGCGGATCATCCGCGCAGCGTCTCCGATCGAATGGGCACCCGTCGAGCAGGCGGTGACCACGGCATGGTTGGGCCCCATGAAGCCATATTTGATCTGCACCTGGCCAGTGACGAGGTTGATCAGGCGGCCATGGACAAAATGCGGGCTGACGCGGCCCGGGCCGCGCTCGTGCAGGTTCACGGATTCCTTCTCGATACCCGGCAGGCCGCCAATGCCCGAACCGATGGAACAGCCGGTCCGGCGCTTTTCCTCTTCGGTCATGTCGGTGAGGCCGGCATCCTCCAGCGCCTGTCCGGCGGCGTCGATGCCGAAAACAATGAACGGGTCGACCTGCCGCTGGATCTTGCCATCCACGCGCTTGTCGGGATCGAATCCCCAGGGATGGTCCTTGTCCTTCACTTCGCAGGCAATGGTGCACTTCTGGTTCGACGCATCAAACCGCGTGATTTGCCCGGCACCGGACTTGGCCGCGATGAGATTGCTCCAGCTGGTTTCGACATCGCCGCCCAGCGGCGTTACGAGGCCCAATCCGGTGACTACGACACGACGCATATTCTGCTCCTAAGACAGGCTGCTTAGCCCTAATTGAAAAGCGGCTCCCGGTTCAGGACAATTCCCGGGCCGGTGAGCCGCTCTTGTTTCGTTTAGCGATCATTTGCGACGGGATGCGGCCGCATCCCGACCGCTTAGCCCTTGTTGTTGTCGATAAAGTCGATCGCATCCTTGACGGTGGAAATTTTCTCCGCCGCATCATCGGGAATCTCGATGCTGAACTCTTCTTCAAAAGCCATGACCAGCTCGACGATGTCGAGGCTGTCCGCGCCGAGATCATCGATGAAAGCTGCTTCTTCCGTCACTTTGTCGGCTTCAACGCCGAGATGCTCTACTACGATCTTCTTTACGCGATCTGTGGTCTCACTCATGGGAGGTCCTTTTTCGTTGGGAATTGGTTTCAATTTCGCTCTAGTGGCAAGCCGCCCAGCTTGCAAGAGCAAGTGAACGCCAAATTAATGCGGAAATGGCCCTATGGCTGCGCCAATCTAGGAAATCATCGCCATGCCGCCATTCACATGCAGCGTCTGCCCGGTGACATAGGCAGCCTCGTCACTGGCCAGATAGGCCACGGCAGCGCCAATATCATCCCCGACACCCATTTTCCCGGCCGGGATCTTGCGATTGATTTCTTCCTTTTGGCTGTCGTTGAGCGCGTCGGTCATCGGTGATTCAATAAAACCGGGCGCCACGCAGTTCACGGTAATGCCCCGCGACGCCAGTTCCTGTGCCAGCGCCTTGGACATGCCAACAAGACCGGCCTTGGAAGCGACATAATTGGCCTGTCCCGGATTCCCGGTGGCACCGACGACCGAAGTGATCGAGATGATGCGCCCGGACCGCGCCTTCATCATCGGTCGGGTTGCTGCGCGGGCGAGACGGAATGCCGATTCCAGGTTGACCTTCAATACATCGGACCAGTCGTCGTCGGACATGCGCATCGCCAGGCCATCGCGGGTAATGCCGGCGTTATTGACCAGGATATCGATCTTTCCCAGTTCCTCGATCACCCCCGGGACGAGCGCGTCGACCTCGTCCGGTTCGGAAAGGTTGCATGGCAAGGCAACATGGCCGTCCCCGTCCAGCTGCGGGATCAGTTCCTTCAGTGTCAGCTCGCGCGTTCCCGACACGGCCAGCCTAGCACCCTGTGCTGCAAGACACTTGGCAATTGCGGAACCAATCCCGCCCGATGCGCCGGTTACCAGCGCCGTTTTTCCTGAAAGATCAAACATGTTACCTTCCCTTACCAATCGAGATAATAAATAACCGCATCTTCCTCAGTTGCAGCATGTTTTTTGTAAAGTCCGCGGGCGGGTACATTATCTGGTTCGGTTCCGAGCCAGATTTCCTCGATTCCCGCTTCGTCCGCTCGCTTGAACAAGGCCTGCATCAACGCTTCAGCCGCGCCCTGCCGGAGCCAGTCATCGCCTGTGCCGATTTCGGCCAAGAAAATCTCTTCCCCTTTGTCGGGGGTCTGCAACACGACCGACATGCATTGTCCAACCACGAGATCACCGATCACGGCGACGGCAAGCCAGTTATGCGGATTGGCCAGATATGCATCGAGATACTTCGCAGCGATCGCGCGGTCAAAAACCCCTGCAGCGACATTATCGAGCAGGTGACGATTGGACTGGTCGACCCAGATGATTTCGATATCGGCCGGCACCTAGGTCTCTTTGAGGAAGTTCTCGATATCTTCCATTGAAACGAGGCTGACCGTCCCAGCTTCCCTGGCAATCCGCTTTACCATGCCGGTGAGCACTTTGCCGCCAAATTCTACAAATTCGGTGACGCCCTGTCCGGCCATGTTGTCCACGGATTCCCGCCAGCGGACTGTACCGGTCACCTGCTGAACAAGCAATTGGCGGACTTCGTCAACATCATCGACCGGCGCGGCCGTTACATTTGCAAATACCGGTACCACCGGCGGCAGGATCGTCGCCTCGGCCAGCGCTTCTTCCATCGCTTCCGCGGCCGGCTGCATCAACGAGCAATGGAACGGGGCAGATACCGGCAGCGGCACGCCTCGCTTGATATCATGGTCCTTGACCGCCGCGACGGCCCGTTCGATCGCCGTCATGTGCCCGGATATCACAACCTGTGTCGGGTCATTGTCATTGGCCACCGTGCAAATATCGCCCTGCGCCGCATATTGTGCGAGGCGCGACGCCTTCTTGATATCGGCGCCGAGCAAGGCGGCCATGCCACCCTCGCCCACCGGCACCGCTTTCTGCATGGACTGGCCCCGCAGCTTCAGCAATTCCGCCGTCGTTGTCAGATCAAGCGGGCCGGCGGCGCAAAGGGCGCTATATTCACCCAGGCTGTGGCCGGCGACATATTGGCACAGGTCGAGCAGCGTCTTGCCACCCTCTTTCTCCATTACCCGCAAGGTCGCAATGGCATTGGCCATGATTGCCGGCTGGGCATTCTCGGTGAGCGTCAGTTCGTCCTCCGGGCCCTCGCACATCAGCTTGAACAATTGCTGTTCCAGTGCGTGGTCGACTTCCTCGAAAACCTCACGTGCCGTGCTGCTGGCCTCGGCCAGTGCCTTGCCCATGCCAACGGCCTGGCTGCCCTGGCCCGGAAAAATGAAAGCACGCATGATCGTCCCCCTTGGTATCCTTGCTGGCAGTCAACTAGGGTCGATCCACCTGGCTTGCAAGCCGTGCCGGCGGAAACCGCAAAATCATTGCCAAAGTTTAACCGCCCGATTAAGCCCGAGCCATGGGTGACGAGGACCTCAAGGCAAGGCTGGATGCGGTTTGCCGTGCGCATTTCGGTTCCAATGACGAAATCCGGGACCTGCAGCAATTATCGGGCGGCGCCAGCATGGAAAGCTGGGCTTTTGCACATGGCGACCAGGAGATGGTACTGCGGCGCTTGCCCGAGGGTATAGCCGGTGATGACAGCGACGCCGCAACCGTTTCCGCCATTTCGCTCGACGCCCAGGCAGACCTGATAGAAATCGCTCGCGAAGCCGGTGTGACCGCACCGCAAGTGCTGGCCAAGCTGACGTCGCATGACGGCATCGGCCAGGGTTTCCTGATGGCGCGCGCGCACGGAGAGACCCTGCCGCACAAGATATTGGCGAACCCCGATTTTGCCGAGGCCGTTGGCCGTCTGACCGAGCAATGTGCACGGGAACTGGCGGCAATCCATGCCATTGATCCTGCGATGCTGCCGGATGAAATCCAGGCCGCCAACGCGTCGCAGTTGCTGCAACTGCAAGAACAGGCCTATCGCGACCTCGACGCCACCATCCCGGCCTATGATTATGCATTCCGCTGGCTCGAAGACCATGTGCCCGAGGCGCAAGAGCCGAGGTTGCTTCACGCCGATTTTCGCATGGGCAATCTAATGATCGACAGAGAGGGCATTTCGGCGGTGCTCGACTGGGAACTGGCCCATCTGGGCGATCCGATGGAGGACCTCACATATCTGTGCACGCCGAGCTGGCGGTTCGGGCATTACCGCAACGAAGCCGGCGGCTTCGACAGCGCCGAGAACATGATCACGGCCTACGAGACGGCCAGCGGCACCATTGTCGATCGTGACCGGTTCAACTGGTGGCTAGTCTACAACACGCTCTGGTGGGGCGTCGCCTGCCTGCGCATGGGGCACAGTTACCGCGATGGTACGGTGCATGTACTGGAACGCACGATCATCGGCCGCCGGGCATCAGAAGTCGAGATCGACCTGCTCCTGTTGTTCGAGCAGATGGGCGTTACTAGCGGCCCTGCGCTTGATTGGGAACTGCCTGCCCTGATGCCCGACAATGGCGAAGTCGAATATGCCGAGATACTGAACGCGCTTATGGAGTGGAACAAGGAAAAGGTCATGCCCGGCGTCAAGGGACACGCCCTGTTTGAATCCCGCGTCGCCAACAATGCGCTCGGTATCAGCCAGCGCCATGCGGCCTGGGGACAGGCCTTTGCGGATGATTCGGCCCGCCGACTAGCAAATATCGGGGTTTCAACCACGCAGCTTTGCGACACATTGCGACGCGGAGAGAATGAGATTGGCGATCCTGCAATCTGGGATCACCTCAGGCTGACGGCGTTGGAACGGGTATCGATCGATCAGCCCAAATATGCCGGCCTGAAAGTCGCGCTCGAAAAATGGAGCAAGTCATGAGCAATTTTGAAATACCGCAGGAAATCGAGGATTATCTGGGCGTTCTCGACCAGTTTATCGAGGACGAGATCAAGCCGCTGGAACGCAAGGACGACAATATCCGTTTTTTCGACCATCGCCGCGAGGATGCCCGGACCGACTGGGATCGCGATGGCCTGCCCAGCGAGGAATGGGAAGCATTGCTGTGGGAAATGCGGCGTGTCGCCGATGCCGCAGGCCATTTCCGCTTTTGCCTGCCCGAGGAATTTGGCGGCAAGAACGGCTCGCACCTCGCAATGGCCCGCATTCGCGAACATCTTGCCGAAAAGGGGCTCGGCCTGCACAACGACCTGCAAAACGAGAATTCGATTGTCGGCAACCTCGTGCAACCGCTCATGGTCCGCGATTTCGGGACCGAGCAACAAAAGCAGGACTATATTCCGGCGATGTTAGAGGGCAAGATGGGCTGGTGCTTTGGCCTGACCGAAGAGCATCATGGATCAGACGCCACCTGGATGGACACGACTGCGGTGGCCGAGACGCGTGACGGCGTCGATGGCTGGCTGATCAACGGCAACAAGATGTGGACAACCGGCCTGCACAAGGCGACCCATGTAATGACCTTTGCCCGCCATAGCGGCAAGGACGGCGATGCGCGCGGTATTGGCTGTTTTCTCGTGCCGGTCGACGCGGAAGGCTTCGAGATCGGCGAGTATATGTGGACATTCAACATGCCCACCGACCATCCCAAATGCTCGTTCACCAATGTCTGGATCCCGGCGACGGACGTGCTCGGCGATCTCGACATGGGCCTCGCCTGTGCGCAGCATTTCGTCCACGAAAACCGCATCCGGCAGGCCGCCTCGTCGCTCGGCGCGGCACAATATTGCATCAATGAATCGATCAAATATGCAGGCGAGCGCAAGCCGTTCGGCAAACCGCTCTCGGTCAACCAGGCAATCCAGTTCCCGCTGGTCGAACTCCACACTGAAGCCGCCATGCTGCGGCAGTTGATCTACGCAACCGCCGCGAAGATGGACACGATGCCCAAGCCCGACGTCGCCAAATATCTGTCGGCGCAGATCAGCATGTGCAACTACCGGGCGAACCGGCTTTGCTGCGACGCGGCCGACCGGGCGATGCAGGTGCACGGCGGCATGGGCTATTCGCGGCACAAGCCGTTCGAGCATATCTACCGCCATCACCGCCGCTATCGCATCACCGAGGGATCGGAAGAGATCCAGATGCGCAAGGTCGCCGGTGACATGTTCGGCTTCCTCAAGAAACCAAAGGCCTAACCACCACGAAATACGGGAAGCAGCCTGACCGAAATCGGGCTGCTTCCCTGTTCATCCAGTTTCCCGAAGGAAACGTGATGGTTCTATGTCCGTCGGGGGCATTGCGGACATATCTCCACGGCGCGTGGCGGCAGGTCAGACCGCCATTAGCGCCGCTTTCTTTGGCCCGCTTTGGGGCGAACCGACTTGAACCGCTTCGGCGGACGGAAATTGGGGTCCCGCACCGACTGCGTGCGCCGGACAATCTTGCCATCGACGTTGCGAACGCGGGTGCGCTTGCCATAGACGGTCTCGCCAGCGCTGTTGGTCACCTGGCGACCAGCGACAAAGCCGTTTTCGCGTTTCTGGCGACCAGCCCGGTAATCATATGTTTCGCCGTTGCGGCCAGTGGCTGTACCGGTCGTGCGGAAGCCGCCTTCGACGCGCCGGCGTTCCGCGTCAAAACTGCGTGTGCGGCCCTGGAAATCGGTCTGTTCACCGCTCATGATCCAGCCATCTTCGGTCCCGGCGCGTTCGAACGTGCTGGTCGCCACGGCGCCATCGCTCTTGCGCGTCACCGATGCGTCCTTGTTCAGCGTTCCCGCCTCACGGTCCCGGGTGACGACCTTTTCGCCCGCAAATCTCGGGGTATCGACGGTTACCGTCTTGGTCTGGGGTTCGGCCAGGGCGGGCATGCTGAGCATTGCAGCTACTGCCGGTGCTAGTGCGAAATATTTCATGTTCTTCTCCTTTACGCCAACTCATCTTGCAGGAAGCTGCGGTTTTGCGGCCTCTCTGAAGGGATAACGTGGCGCGGGGAAAAACCCTTCGCAGGAACCGGAATTTATCAGTTATTGCGCAGGTCGCGAAGGCGCTTGCGGATTTCCTGCCGATTCCGGTCACGCTGGCCGCGCTGGCGCAGATTGCGCAGCATCTCCCGGCGCTCGGCTGGCGTGGCATTACGCAGGCGTTTCTTCACCTCGTCCGGCAAGCGTTCGCGCAGCCTTGCCCGTGCTTCGGGTGACAGTTGCACAGGCTGCGTCTCGATTCCCGCAGTCGCATCGCCTGCTTGCGGCTGTGGTTCTGGCTGGGTGCTTGCCGTCGTTGCGCCGCTTTCTGGCTGCAGCACGTCCGCGTCGGTCTCAACCGGGTCAATCGCTGGCTGCTCCGGTGCAATTGCAAGCCCTTCCTGCGGGCCGCCGACACCGCCATTTGCCAGAGCTTCGCGTCGCTCGATCCGCGCCTCCTGCATTACCGCCCTGCGCATCGAACGCCGCACCTGCGAGCGCGGGATGTCGCCATCGCGCACTGCCCGGCGGACAGCGGCGCGGCGTCTCTGCAATTGCTCGTCGGTCAGAGGTTCGAGCCCGCGATTGATCCGGCGCTGCTGGATCCGTTCCTCGCGGCGTTCGACCGTCTTGCGAAGCACTTTCGCCTTTTCCGAACGGTCCATTTCTCGCCAGGGCTTGGATAGCAGCGGCGGTCCTTCCGACTGTTCGCCGGCATCCGTCGTTTCAGGAACACTCGCCGCGGGTGCCCTCTCCTCGCGAGCCATTTCCGCCCTTTCCTCGGCAGGCGTGGATACGGGCAGCACCTGCTCGACGAGGTCGCTGACGACGGGAATGCGAATTGGAATGTCTGCAAACGTAAGCGCCGCCGCGGCCGCGGTGCTCAGCAATGCCATTCCCGCGACGCTCGAAGCGACATAGCGCCCGCGTTTCCACGGATTTGCGCCACTCAGCAATTTCCTGTGCCAGCGCATATCCTGCGGCCGATTGCTATTGGCACCATCCTGCGCCAAGGCCGCCGCAACCACGCGATCCGCAAATCCTTCCGGCAATGCCGGCGTCCGATATGCTGATAACAGCCGGTCGACATGGGCAGGAAAACCATCGGTCATTTCGTCCCTCCAATATCGCTGGTGTCCACATAAGGGCTCTGTTCCAGGCAATCGCGCAGCGATCCGCGGGCACGGAACAGCAGCGATTCAAACGCCTTGATCTTCATGTCGAGCTGGTCCGCCGCAAGCAGGTTTGATTGTTCTTCATAATAAGTCAAAATCACCGCTGCCCGTTGCCGTTCCCCGAGCTTTTCGATGCAGTTCTTCACGGCATGCGCCTGCTTTTCCCCGTCCACAAGTTCGTCCGCCGACGCCGCATCGTCGGCCTGTTCCGGAACATCTTCATCGCTCATGCGGCGTTTCTTGCGCAGCCGGTCGAGGCAAAGGTTGGTCGCCACACGGCTCAGCCACGCGCCGACGCCGCTGCCGCCGCCCTGCCACTTGCCGGCGTTGTTCCAGAGCCGCAGCATTGCCTCCTGCGCGATGTCTTCGGCTTCCGAACTGTCGCTCATCATCCGGCAGGCGATCCTGAATGGCAGGTCGGCGTGCCGGTCGATAAGCATGCGAAACGCCTCGCCGTCGCGCTGCCGCACGCGGTCCATCAGTGCGTCGTCGCTTTCCGCGACCATGTTCTGACCTGGATTCAGCATCACAAACTCAAACGCAGACAGGCTCCCTCTGTTTCCTGACCTTATAACGCGGCAGATGAACAAACCCTTCGTCGGGGCGAAGGATTTTTTGTGATCAAGCGTTATGCAATCAGTCCGAGGTCAAGTTCAGGGGGATATGATGCGTATCATGCCATTGTTTTCATTGATTTTGTTGTTCAGCCATATCAGCCTTGCCATGCCGGCACTGGCGTCTGAAAATGACGGGGAAAATGCGGATACGCACCCCTGGTCAGCGAGTTTTTCCGGAGGTGTTTCTATTGTCGAGGATGCAAGCGACCAGAAATTCGCACATTTTTCGCTCAGCCGGGATTTCGGAGACAGCTATGCCGGACTATCGGTCACTCTTGTCGACAGCGGCGAAATTGACGGATTGATCAACGCGGTCCCCGCATCAACCACCGAGTTCACTTTGTCGGGCGGAACTGCTGTCGGGGCAGTCTCGATCGACGGATATGTTTCTTACGGGAAACGCGATTTCGACACCGAGATAATCGGGCGCAACGGCCAGACGGGCCAAATCGACAGTGATGGCGAGTTGTTCGGTATCGGCGCTTCGATCGGCTATGATCACGCGTTGAACGACACGCTGTTCCTGACGCCCTCGCTCGCCGTCGACTATAATGAAATCGACATCGCGCGCCTGGCGCAGGGCCAGAATGGGCAACGCATCCTGCTTGAAAGCAACGAAAATGGTGTCACCGGGACATTCGGTCTCGCGCTCCAGAAGCTGTTTGGCAGCAAAGAGAGCCATCTGGCCGGCCTGATCGGAAATGTCGTCACGACTTCGAATACCAGTTCTTTCAATCCCGGAAACACCCAGTCCGCTATCCTGCGCGCGCTGGCAGCAAGGGAGGAAGCCGGGCAGAAGGACACATGGGCAGAAGCCGGCCTTATCCTGTCCTTTGCCCTCGGCGAGCAATTGCGCCTTGATCTGTCGGCGATCCAGACGATAGGATTTCTCGACAGCGATGTAACGTCGCTGGCCGCCGGGTTGCGGGTACGCTTCTAGTCCACGGGGCTTGCATTCCAGCCAAAACTTCGTCATAGGCCGCGCTTCCTCGTGAATTGCGCAATCGATTCACCTGGAATTGAAGAGAGCCGGAGGGGCGTGTCAGCATGGTGCGGCGTCAGCGATCGGTAGAAAAGAAGGAAATATCTCATGCCAATGTATGAGCATGTCTTCCTTGCGCGACAGGATTTGAGCCAGTCTCAGGTCGACAGCCTCGCGCAGGAAGCCACCAAGATCGTCGAAGACAATGAAGGCAAGGTCGTATTGACCGAGACCTGGGGCCTGCGCACGCTGGCCTACAAGATCCAGAAGAACCGCAAGGCGCACTATGTGATGCTGCGGCTGGATGCACCGGGCAATGTGATCGAGGAACTGGAACGCCAGACCCGGATCAACGAAGACGTGCTGCGGTTCCTGACCATCCGCGTGGACGAGCACGAAGAAGGCCCGTCTGTCATGATGCGCAAGGGCGATCGTGATCGCAAATCGCGCCGCGACGAAAACTAAGCCAGAGAAGGAGTAACAATATGGGACGCCCATTTTTCCGTCGCCGCAAAAGCTGCCCCTTTTCCGGCAAGAACGCCAAGACCATCGACTATAAGGACGTGAAACTGCTGCAGGGATATATTTCCGAACGCGGCAAAATCGTTCCCAGTCGTATCACCGCCGTATCGGCCAAGAAGCAGCGCGAGCTTTCGAAAGCTATCAAGCGCGCGCGCCATCTCGGCCTGCTGCCCTACCTCGTGAAATAGGAGCGCCAAGATGGATATTATTTTGCTCGAACGAGTCGAAAATCTGGGCGGTATTGGCGATGTCGTGACCGTCAAGAACGGCTACGCCCGCAACTACCTGCTGCCCAACAAGAAGGCCCTGCGCGCCAACGAGGCGAACAAGAAGATCTTCGAAGCCAACCGCAAGCAGATCGAAGCCGAGAACGAAGCCAAGCGCGCCGACGCCGAAAAGGCATCCGGCGATATTGACGGCAAGCAGATCGTCCTGATCCGCGCTTCCTCCGCCAGCGGTCAGCTATACGGCTCCGTATCGGTGCGCGACATTGTCGAAGCGCTGAAGGCCGATGGCGCATCTGTCGAGAAAAGCATGGTCATCCTCGAAAAGCCGATCAAGACGCTCGGCGTGTTTGATGTTCGCATCCGCCTGCACCCGGAAGTCACCGTGACGATCCAGGCCAATGTGGCGCGTTCGGATGACGAAGCCGACCTGCAGAAGGACGGCATCGACGTGATCGCCCAAATGTTCGAGGAAGAGCAGGCTGAACTCGCTGCCGCTGCCCTCGCACCTGAAAGCGAAGATGACGGCACCGAAGAGGAAGCCAAGGCCGACGATGCCGGTGAAGACGCAGACGCAGCGGAAGGCGACGCAGAGGCAGAAGCCGAAACGGAAACAGCCGCAGAAGAAGCTGCTGAAGAGGCACCGGCC
>JAAUYH010173601.1_pt1 | contig 11022 bp, 5 predicted proteins | sample 7278061 | NCBI WGS metagenome assembly JAAUYH01 (sample SAMN14350203, study PRJNA611818) | marine sediment metagenome | isolation source: surface marine sediment (0.6m) | place: French Polynesia: Moorea | collected 2018-08 | reverse complement strand
AGCTTGAGTAAGCTTAAAATTAAAAGCTTAAGGAATTTGAAAGAGCTAATATAAAAGGCAGAAATGAAAGAAAATCTAATTAAAGGAAACAAAGAAAAGGATAATTAAAAATAGATTGGTGAAAAGGGAAAATAGGTGTTTCATAGAGACAGAAACTTCGGATCAAACGCCGAAGAGTATGTAAAAATAATGCTTATTTATTCAGTATCGGTGATGCACATCGTCCAAGACGGCTTTGATTGCACAGAAACTTTTTTCTCAAATTTAGCACCGAAGCCAGTAATTGAGCATTGCCGCGGTGCACTTACTGTATAAACAATTCGCTAGAAATGGCAATCAATTTTTATCCGAGTTCGTATAAAAGATATGAATCTCTGTTTCTTCACAGTTGAACACCGCGGCGCAATCGAGAGTAGTGTTGCACCCCGAAAATGGGTTTTGAGTCACCTTGTGAACCATGATTTGCGGTTGAAACGCTACTTGACCTTACAAATTTGTTGTTTTGGTTAATCATACTGATCGAGACCCGACTACAATTTTATAATTGACGTGAATGTTATTTTATTGTTAGTGTTGAATATGTGGTTTTTATACTTATAAAATTGAACAGTCTTTAATAATTTGGATTGGATTTTTTGTTCTGAAGTCGATTGGTGAAGCAATATTTGCTTATTGCAAACTTTATAGAAATACTTGTTCGAAAACCAAAACTTAGTCAACGGTTGTTGTGAATCTCACAAATACAAGCGATTAAAAGCACAGAGCAGTATAGCAGCTTTGGGCGAATCATTTATCTAACAGTGAAAAATTAATTTTCTTATAGGACTGAAAGAGTTTGATAACTTTGGATTTGGTTTGAGCTTTTCGAAAATCAAACTATCTTTCTTCTACTCGAACTGATTTGCTTTGCTTGGATTGAAAAAATATGAAATAAAAATTCCGTTCTTTAAATTAAAAGCGCACAAGAACGGAAGTAAGGTCAAATTGGTTTCTTTAGTTCAACTGAAAGATCATTCGGTCCGTGATTAAGAATCAACCAAAAAAGAATGTCTTCTACCTTCTGAAGCTCTTTGGCGTTAAGAAGTTGCAGCTCGGTGATAATTCATTCTATAAAAACTTTACGTGTGCTGATCTTAACTACAATACAGCGAATTGTAATAGAAGCTTTTACTTTTCATACCTCTTAGCAGAACAACCTGTTCCCTACTTAGACTTTAAATTCTTTGTAAACATACAAACGTGACTATTTTGTCTCCAATCTTTTTGTTTCGATTCCCTTATTAACTGTGCTTTCTCAAGTTTTCTTTCCTTATGCCAGCATCGTTTGTAAACGTTTGCTTTAAATGAAGTCTTCGTTAATTCTTGATGTTTCTCAAAATCAATAACGAGTCGAAATCAAGGATCTATAGAAGGAATTGAATCCTGGGAGATAAAAGGAAAGCTGTAGTGTACGTAACGGAAACAAACTTTTTCTTGAGTTTACTCGGTATTTCAGTACCTTCGTGCCGAAGTTTAGTGCGCAGTTCCAAATCCAGTCCGATTTATCTGCTAGAGTGTTTGCAAAATAGGATTTACGATGAACTCTCTCAGCACAAATCTTCACTTTCTTGCAGTTAGACTTCCAACTGCAATTTCCGAAGGAACAGTATTTTCCTTACTTGATTTCATGACTAACAGATTCACTTTCGAACAATTTCCGAGACAGCAGTAGGATTTGTTTATTGAAACCTCGGTCATTTTATTAAATTAATCAATGGTACTGCCATCATTTCTGATATGTCTGTCGTCTGAAACGATTGTTCTAGTGCGTTTAATTAGGTCGGTTCCTCTGTTTGGTGGTTCTAATCCACATGATCGATTTCAGTAAGCCTACCCAATTTTATTCATCGGCGTCACAGTTGATACTGGAGCCGATGAAAATGAAGACAAGGATTCATAAGTCATCAAATACTACGCCCTTATCTTTTTTCTTGGATTAATGATTCAATTCCCAACAGTTCATCCACCAGTACGTCGAGGCGAACCCACGAGACCCACACAAACCCGAACTTAATTCAAACACATCCTCACGACAACAGATGCGAGAAAGCTCATTTTATCCGAAAACCTCGTTCACTTCCGCTTGCCGTCCCTGGCCTGCTAATGGTTCCAGTTGTTCGTCTTGTTCGGCTGGATCGACTGCCGCGTCCAACTCCGCCATTCTTTGTTTTCGCCTTCTCCACACCACAACGATGACGATCAGTATTATCACGGTGACGGCAGACAAAATTCCCCCGACAACTTCCCCAATATGTACCACCACAGAATCGATTGCACACATAAGTTTCGAAGGCTCACCCGGAATACATGCGCTTAGCGGAGTATCCCAGAAACATTTCTTGTCGCCCAACTTCGCACATTCATCGCACGTCTTCGCCGTACCGCAGAGTGCGACCGCAGACTGCGCACCCGCAGTTTGACTGTGTTTTTGCGGCTGCGGTCCTGATTTCGTCGATGATTTTGGTTGATTCGCTGAATCGGGATTCGCGGGGAGAATGGGTTTCTGAATAGCGTTTCCTTCGACAGAATTTTCTTCCGGCTTCTTCACCGGGAGCGCCACTGTTTCTTGATTTGTGGTCGTCGTTTTCGGGTTGCAGTTTCCGCCACACTCGGCGAACCCGAGTCGCTCGTTCTCACGGTCATAAATCGTGAGATACTTCTTCATCACCGTGTTGCCGAAAATGACATCAACACCCCCACTCATTGTGTCCAACTGCATGAGTCCGACACACCAGAATTCGGGGCCCTTCGATTTGTAGTTGATCATGTACTCACTGGGAGTGAGATGAATCTTGAAGCCTTCGAGTTGGAATTCCAAGTCGGGCAATTTCAGTCGGTCCTTGTCCTCAATCTTCACGCAATGCGCGGGTTTGAACCACGTCGGTTTGTCACACAACCCAGGAATGTGGCAATAATGAGTCATCAGATGATCGAGGAACATTTTGAAAGCGCGTCTCGAGAACACAATCAGTGTTGTCCCAGAGTCGAGGATGGCGCGTCGGTAAGATGGCAGCACGAGTTCACGTTCCCCAATCTTCATATTGCCTATGAGTTTCATATTGTAGAAGTTGGGCGGGTTGGTTAAATCCATAGGCACCCATGTGACCGCGGTGGTGTTCACGCGACTATCGAAATCACCAAGCGTAATAGTACCACCGTCATCAGTCATGCACATCGTGAACATATCCTTGAGTTTCAGATAGTCGCGAGCGCTTTCCCAGGCCGGTTTGACGCAACTCGGGTTACAAGCCAGTCGTGGATATGCCATACCGAGAATGCCGTCCACCTGTTTGCGCTCAAAGTCCGGTGAATCATGACGAATACCACCGAAAACGACCGGAAACTTGGTATTTCCCCATTCCAACATATCTTTCACAAGCACGCCACGAGCGCCACTGCCGTCACCGAAGCTCAAATGGAACGCGCAGGAGTTGTGGTCGGAAGTGGCACAACAACCTCGTTTTTCGCTGCATTTCCCACAAATGAAGGAATTGCATTTGTGACTCTCGCACTCCTCGTCATTACAACCGATAATCCTCGCAACGCCGCTGTTGCTTTTCTTTATGTCGTAGCGCATGTCGCCCTTTTTGCACGACGTGCACTCGGCCATGGGCACGGCGAGCGTCGCAGAGCCGGTGTCAATTTGCACGCGCACGGTTTGGCCACCGATTTTGACGCGCGCATAATACTCGCCGACCGCGACAATCCCCCCGTGAAGGTGCACCTCGTAGAAGCGTGAGGTCCACCGACCCAAGAAGTCGCGCTCGTGCACGTGCACGGCCGGATGAAAGCCGCGCGTCGTCCCAGGCACCAGCGGGCGCGCATGGCTCACTTCAAGTGGAATCACCTTCGCATTTCCGCGTGCCAGAACGAAGAACAAGCATAGTGTTACGCAAAGTCGCATCGTCATCGGCCACCAGCCGGACGGGACTACGGGTGTACAGTACACGCGTCACTTCTACTTGGTCTCACTCGTACTCAACCGGAAGGAAATGATTGAAGCGATCTACGTGGGCTATGAGATGCACAAGTAATCGAAAATTTAGATTACGTCATTTCGGTTTCAAACTGATTGATCACCTTACAGTACATTGCTCCACTACATGAGAAATACCGTCGCAGCTTGTGAGTTATGCTCGGTGGCACCAAGCTATCGTTCCCAAACCTGACGTCACCTACATTGTCGACGATAGTTCGAACTTGTATGCTCTGATTTGTCGTTCCAACGATGTACTGTATGATTCCTACAGCTAATGAAATTGTTTGGGAATTTGCGGCCGTGTAGAGATGTAAACGTCCATCCGGATTCGAACATTACGCAGTAGCTCTTATCAGGAACCGTCGACATTAATCAATAAAGATTTCTGAAGGGGCATTTTTGAATCGGTTGGAACCAGCCGCACTTTTGGATACCGTCCGGTACTTCCTCAATTCTTGCTCAGGTTTCCAGAACCAAATTTTGTGAGCTGGGATGCGACCTGGAACAAACAATGAGCAAAAACAAAGAAGTAAGCCCCAAGATGATCGAGACCGACAAGGCAGACGATGCGGAATTATTGAGGATAGGCCAGTACTAGTGAAAGAATACAAGAAAGAGAATGTCGAATCCGCATCCACTGTGCGGTTTAAAAACACGGACAAGCAAACGAAATCACAGGAAGTTGAAACACCATCTTCAAAAGCAAGCTCACCGAAGAGAAAGAAAACCAAAAAGAAGTCGAAGAAGAAATGGTTGACTCCCCGTGTGACGCCGGAGCAGAATAAACCATTATTCGTGGAACCAGGTGCTGGCAAGCATCTGGGAATACCACAAGATTGGGGGTTCAAGGATTTCGTACTTAAAGAACCTGTGGGACATGGCGCATTCGGCACTGTGTTCCGAGCACGGGAGGTGGTGACCGGAATCACATTGGCACTAAAGGTGATGCGACTAGAAGTCACCAAAACGCCAGGTGACACATGTGCTTTAAGAGAGGAACTCAAAACTCATTCCCAGCTGAGACACAAAAACATCTGCCGGATGTACGGATACTTTCTTACTGCAGATTATCTTGTGTTCGTAATGGAGTATTGTGGTGGTGGGTCACTGCTTTCAGAAATGCACAAGCAGAAATACCATGTGTTTACATGTGCACAAGCTGCGTATTACATCAAACAGATAGCGCAAGCTGTGGAAACGTGCCACCAGCATAGGATTATGCATCGTGATCTGAAACCTGAAAACATTCTGCTCGACAACAACAATCAAGTGAAGCTGTCCGATTTTGGGTGGGCTTGTAAACTAGATGAAGGCGAGCGACGGCTGACTCATGGAGGGACGACCGAGTTCAACGCGCCAGAAGTGGTGATTGGGGAGATAGGCTACGACTATGAAGCGGAAGTATGGTCACTTGGCTGTATTTTGTATGAGATGGTGTACGGTGAATCACCGTTCAGAGTTGAGGGACGCGCATCGCATTTCGAAAAATCAGAGAGCGAAAGGAAGTTAATGATCGAAGAGGAAAGGATTAATAAGATCATACATTTTACTCCCAAGTACAAAGCTCCACCTGGTACCACTGTTGATGTTCAGTTAAGGAATCTTATTAAGGCTTGCCTTCATAAGGATGAGAAGAAAAGAATCAAGTTGAAGGACTTTCTCGTTCATCCTGGAATAGCTCAGTATACCCAGCAGAATGGAAAACAAGATTCTAACAATAAGGATTGATAGAAAGCGAAATTGACAGTACTTTCGACAAACAGAAATGAGAGGTTTGTTTTTATTCGACTGCTGCCTGCTACTCCGTATTAAAAGTATATTGGGCGAGCTAACTGTGAAATAGTTTTGGGCAAACGAACAACTGTTCATTACATTGCTTTTCGGCTAACTCATGTAGAATAAAAGCCACAGGCATTAAGGAATGTACAATAAACCTCGTAATCGCAGTCGTTCCGAAATTTGTTCCTCTAACTGTAGTAGGAGTTATCAGACTCATCACACCAGAGATGTTTACGCTCAAAAATAGTGCTTTCCAACCAAGGTCGTTTGTACGCTCTCAACCGTGAGAGTCTCATGATCAACTGTCTTGGTTTTGAGAGGCGTAAGCACTGTCATAATAATAATCGACTCTGAGTCGCAGTCAGTACGGTATCGATATTTTTTCTGGTGTTCCCTTGTTTTTTATCTGATTTCTCTCTAGATAGTTCGTTTTCAACAAAAGCACTCGAATCTGACCTCGCACAATTCAGAGATGCAATCGACACTTGGACACATTAGAATTGTTGTTATCGCTTATAAAAGTAAGCGTCAGGACATTTTCAGCGATCAACACAATTTTTTGGAAATGAACGCTCCGACTTCGCGGCATTCATTTCTGAATCAAAGAATACACTCGGACTGCAATTTCTTTGAAATGATTAGGAATGACGAATAAGAACTCGTATACTATTGTTCGCATACTTTAAGACTATGTTAAGTTCGTAGATTGTTTGACTTGTTTAGTTAAACCCATTTATAGTAGACTATGCAAATAATTCGAGCCTAAACTATGAAGAGACAAACTCCGATAATAAAGCTAGTTTGGTTTTCTAGGTTCGTACTAGCCAAAGGTAGAAAACAACTCATTACTCTAGAATATTTAGTTGGTCTTCTCCTCTAAATAATTACTCGACCATGGGTGAAGAGAAAGTAAATAATTATTCCTGGTCTAAACAACAGAATAAATATCAATTATTTAGAATATTTACCAGAAAAGAAATTTTCCGCAATCGAACGGCTTTTTGCAGCATCTGTTTGTTGACACGCACCGCTTAGCTTCAATTTAATAATTTTTCTTCGATAATTTTCCATCCTAGATAACTGAGATCGTATTCAAGCTGCTTCTATCACTACGCATACAACCAAGATTCTTTGAAAAGCTTCAAATTTGAAATTCGGGCACCTCGATTTGGCTGAAACAGGTAGAATTACTGATTGAATAACTTCCTGTTTGTATCTATGAATAACTAGGCGAAGGTATTGGCGAAGAATAAATTATTCCTACTCTGGTGATTCCACGAATAAATGACTCGCTTGCATAATTCCAATATATTTAAAAACCATTTACAATATTTTTCCTTACCTCTGATACAGGCTACAGTATCTTGTTGCATGAAAACAAACGAGTTACTAATCTGAGCCGTTATAATGTCTCTATTTGTCATGGACAACATAATGATGTGCTGTGATGTTATGTGATTGCTGAAATCATCACATAGACATTTGACGCGCCAAAGCCCTTCAATTATAATATTCTCATCTACTGAGTTCAACTAACTTTTTTTGAAGTTTACTTCCATTATTTGAATTTTGGGTAAGTGAATTGCAGAACGAAGGAATTCTAAGGAAGTTTTATGTCATAATTTAAGGAACTTTTAAAAAATGAACATAGGTATTCTCTGTACCTAACGATAAAGGCCTATAAAACTTTTGAAGACGCAACCATGTCCGCTTTCATTTAACACCTCATGATTTGCCATTATTGTGAAATAAGTAATGTAATTCTCCATTACATAATTTTTCTATAACTTCAAAATACTCTAGAATGAGAAGAAGAAGAATTTCAACCTCATTTATATTTAGTAGAGTGCTCTTTAAAACACCGGATCGAGCAAGTTTCTTCCATTTTTTATGTTCAATGACAAACGAATGATCGCGGCACGTTAAATTGCCGTACATGTACAAGACCTAAGTTAGTATTTGTCGAAAGAATGAAGTGGTTGGATAGTGCAATTTTCAAATATCTAGCATAAAATATTATTACGTTGTAGTAGTCATTCAAGGTTGCCTGTGTCATAAATTAATTATCTACCATTCCTTCATCATCTGCCTTTATCCCCCATTTCAATTTACGTATCGACGGTATCCACACTACAGTTCAGAATACCACGCTTTTGTACGGTATCTGCACTTCATATTATGGATATGTCAGCTATATTTGTAGTATTTAATCCGTAGATTACTTAAAGCGAAACTCTAGGGAAGTCCGATTCCAGTATACTCCGTACAGCCTACGTGCTCTGGCTTGTTGCTACGAAAAGTGACCTGGATCAAGTCGGCAATATCTATGAACTGACACGAATCGGTACTTTGTTATTGACCCGAAGCCCGCGATTCCTTGATAAGTGCTCTTACTGAGATTATTCAGAGTTTTCAACAATCAATATTTATTCCCTCAACTGTTTCACTGATCGTACACCACAGCGGAACCAAAGTCAACAGAGCACGAAGACTAAATTCAGAATTCAAAGCTCTCAAAGCTTAGACAGGAGATAATGCCGTTAACTCAATGACCACGAACATACCAAAGCAATTATAGCTTTTGAGCTTGAGAACATGTTTCACGTTTCAGCTACTCATTTGGTTGCGCTCGCATCACTTTAAAATTCGAAAACGATGTTTCAGTCTCAGATAAGTTGCGTTCGCAAGTCCTGTCGGATATTCTAAACTCTGTACCTATATTGTCTCTCCGATGCGAAAATAAGGAACAGGAAGTATTTGATTTAGTCCCAAGGTGCATTATTCGTTCACGTACTCGAATTCAAAATAGAAGCGTTCGTTCATCAGGAGCAGCTTTCATGAATTTGAGATCTATGAAATTCTGCAGCCCGTAGCTGGGTCTTTAATCAGCGATCCTTCTGGTTCCCTCTCGGTGCCTGGATTACTATTGCTTCCTAGTAAGAAGCAGAAGTACCTGATGTATTTGGGCATGCTGTCATGGGTTCAAATTATGCTGTGTTTCTCGTCAGGGTATGTTTGTGAAATTTATAAATTATAAGTCTAATTAATCCAAGTGAAACAGGATCTGAGATTCTTGTAGTTTTTCAGAATTGCTGCTGTGCCGACTGGAAGCGCGATTAGAGAGAATCTGGAACAAGTACCGTTGATTTTACAGAATTTTAAGCGTATTTTTCTGCTCCGTCATATCAAAGGGACTGAAAAGTCTCGTTTATCGGGCGGATTTTATGCGAATCTTGTTACGTTCTAAGTCCGCTAGTTTCTATCTTTGTTCTTACATGGAATCTAATACTATACGAATCTAGCTCAGCCTTTTAAATTATAATTCTTCCACTTACTTCAGCAAACACCCTTTTCATACACTAACGAAAATAATGAGAGCAGCAAAAGCATCTTTAAAAAACGGGAAATTGATGAAGCGAGGCAACAGATTCAGTAAAGACATAAACGCGAAAAAGAAACTAATACGATTTAAAATATCGCAACAGCTTCAAGTCGAGAAGTGACTTTAGAAGCAAGAATATGAGAACTGGTTTCTTTATCTACAATGTGCGAAGGAACTCAAACAGGAACGATAGATAGGGCTTCATTTGAGCATTGATATAGCGTATCCTATCAGCTCTATCGCGATATATAATTTCTAAGTTCATGAACCTGTCCATACGATTGCACGGGAAAATATTCATGCATTATAGAACGACAGGTACGATCCAGATTTATTGGGCCCGTATAGTCGGTTAAAGTAAGTCGGAATAGATCCCGTCGATTTCAGAACAATCAAAGGGTGGGTGGAAAGTTGAATATATTTACGAATGTGAGAAAAACCGCACTGATGAGAGGGCCAGCGTTGGGCCGCCAAATTGAGATTAAGTTCTCTCTGTAAATTTTCTACGAACAGCTCAAACCCGTTTTTAGACGAAGGGTTTTTTTAACAACCTTAAAGCTATTCTAGAGCTGCACCGATTTTTCACGCTACCCAATCAAGAATGATCACCCCAGGCAGGCTCTCTGTTTCACTGTGTTCCTGTTGATGAACCGGTATAAAAACCAAGGAATATTATCAATTCTTTCAGAAAACATCTCCGTCCGGGTGTTATAAAAAGGTCTCTTGGCTGCACTTTAAATGCCACTAGCTGTAGCTTATCTCTTTGTTCCATAAAACAAGGGATTATTTTTTTAATGAAATAGGCGTATTAAGCTACTAGAAAGCACTCTCTCGCTCCTCCATCCAAGATATTCATTTAAATAAGACAGTAAATTTTATCGAATAACAAAGCACCGGAGCGATTCGCAGAGTCTTAATAATCATGTCTTTCTCAAAAGCGTGGGCTTTATATTGTGTGTCAGTATAAAGACTGCACTGTTTAAAGGTGCAGCAATATATAGAGGATGAGCCGCTACTTACAGTTTTGAGCACCGAATTCACGACCTCCCCGAAAATAAGGGTGCTCCATCGAGCGGAAGAATTGCACGGGGGCGACGTGAAACAGGCGAGCAGTGCAGACATCGTTTATTCAATTTCATATCGGGCGACGGAAAGGTGGAGAGGAGAGTCTACCGAAATTGAGTGGGAATTTCGGCTCCGGTCGTGCCAGTCTTGGCAAAATATAGTTCATTGAATCGTCAAGAGGCAAAGATTTATATGTCGCACGAGTGGTTATTTACTATCCGCCCCGTGACGGGTGGATATTTGGTTGGTACAACTTTGCCTGTCCACAAAAAAGCCACGAGTGCATGAATTTGGAAACGACGATGCGCAAGTGGTTTGTCCCAACGAGAATAATTCTCGTCAAAGAAAAATAGTGGGGAACATGAGCAATATAAACATATTACCTGGCAAGCATGCGGCCTCGAAGGCTGCAAAGTATGTGTGTGTACGTGTGTTTGTGTTGAATATTGGTATTCCGAATTATAATTTTCTGAAGATTGTACACTGTAAATTGTCTTGTCAACGTTAGGACAAAGTACTACATTACCTCTTTTGAAATTTCTTTATGATATTTGCGCATTCTAATACAGACACGGATACTTTCACCCCATTGAATTAAAGTATACGGTGTTGCAGCATTTTATAAAGCATGATCCTGATGTTTAACGCACTGAGGAGTACAAAATTGAAGAACAGTAAGATATGGAATGCGATATTGGGGACGATTATCAGAATATGCTCGGATGTTGAACAACGAATTAAAACCAATAATATGAATTTTTGAAGATGAATGGGAGCT
>JAAUYH010140071.1_pt1 | contig 11022 bp, 6 predicted proteins | sample 7278061 | NCBI WGS metagenome assembly JAAUYH01 (sample SAMN14350203, study PRJNA611818) | marine sediment metagenome | isolation source: surface marine sediment (0.6m) | place: French Polynesia: Moorea | collected 2018-08 | reverse complement strand
CTTCTAATTTGAAATTGTGGCAAGGGTTTACTCTCGAGTTTTTTTAGAGCATTCTTTTCATTTTATCCAATCAAGTTTAAGAACCTTTGTGTATCAGCCGTTTTCGGTTTCGAATTTCTCTTCGTATAAAATCATTTTTTGTACATAATTTTGGCCTGCTTGTTTCACATAAGATGCCTAGGTGTCACGCACAAAATATGCTGCCTTCTTTCAACCAAGACATTTACAATATGCCGGAGAATTTCTATCCTCCTATTATTGACAATACAAAACGGCACTAGTTTTGAACATAATCATGCAACAAAAACTCAATCCATCTCTTACTTTATTACGATTGCTTTCTATTTCTACTGACTCGCTTTTTTTATAATACTTTATCAATTGATTCTGTGCTCTGGTTTTTGAAGCAGTTTGGATCTCATTTTGCATGTCCCCCATCAGTAAGCGACCTTTGTCGTGCTTTCTTTGACACGCGGTGTACTTTGACTCGCCAGGATGAACGGGATTAATCTCTTTAGAAAGGGCTACATAGCGGACATCATGCATAGTTTCAATCAATCTACAATTTTTGAAGTTACGCAAAATATTCAGAATATCAAAAAGCACTCCTCATAACTTTTTCGCTTTAGAACCATGTAACCTTTTTAATTTGAATTTCAGGAGATAACCAATCTAAAGTACTTAAAATCATCACAACTCATTGAAGCCACCTGCTAGGTACTCAATAATTTTCGAATAATTCAAGTCTAATATTGTATTTGCACTAAACTGTAAACAATATTTTATGTAGGCTAGTACATGTTGACCTGTTTCAACTGATATAATTTTGATACGAGATAACATATATCAAATCAGATCCGCAGGTGTATAGTAGATAGTGAACTTTAGACAATTTTAGTTTCCAGAAATAATAACCAAGCTGCTTTGCATTATCTTAGGGATATTCTTGTCGACGCAAAAGTTCCTATTTTTTTGCCTAAGCAATTGGAGTTAATTCTTCAGTAAATTATGTGTGAAACAGCGAACATACCATTTTAAAACGGTGAAGATGTTCCTGCTTCAAGCACAGAACCCAATATTTATAAGAGAATTAAATATAGTGAAACTGCAGTTGCTCAAAATTAAGTTTTGTAGCGAATTGATCTAATTCTTGATCCAATGTAATTTAGTGCAGTGGAGTTCAGTGCCCTACTGTAGTACAAGTTCATGTAATTTTCTTATCTGAACAATGAATTACCAAAATTTCTGGACATCCACGGTGCATGCGCTCGCACGGCACCTACACCTCAATTCAACAACGCCGAGACGGGATGCGACTGAATTGCATCGAACGCTGTCCACGCTGTTTTCATGTTCACAGTGACCAACCAGCACTCGTCAAGTCTCGCTACATCTACTTACACTGGTAGAACGCACTGGGCTTAGTAGATCGGGCCCAGATTTCGTGTACGCTAGTGCGACAGTGTGTGAGTGTGTGTGGTTTCGAAGTAGTGTATTATAGTAATCGCACATGAAATGACGAATTTTGGGCAGTTTGTATATTGCGGTAACGCTCCTCTCAGATGCCTAGCGTTGGGTCGCATGGAACAAAAACCAACGCGAGATCTCGTAGCTCCCGAATGATGCAAATATCTAAGAGCGAAAGGAGAAGTATGCCGAACCGACGCAAATAAAAAGAGAATAGAACGCAGAGGCACAAGGAACAGAAACCCAACAAGTTTACTGTCCCGCCTTATAAACACGTCTAGATTAGCTGCATTCCGGAGCCAAACGACGCGTATTGCATCGGTCTCACATTCGGGTGCTGACCACATTCCAGTTAGTATAAATTCAACGAATCCGTCCGCATCACAAGGTGAGCAATAACTTACCGGCACAGCCGTGAACTGAATGAATTCAGGTTCCATCTTATGTCCGAATATAATATATGCGCCTTTGTTACCCATCTGGTCACAGTAGTTAGGTGCCGAAAAGATGGTGATAAGTCGTCCGCCAGCGCCAACTTCATAACCCTCGTCCTTCATTTCATGACTTCGCACCACAATGTCAAGATCGTTCGAGTCGAGGAATCGGCGAGTGACATCAGGTCCGAAAGCCACACCGATTCCGCGTTTGCTCGGTCCCCAACCATCCGCTTCTTGCGGATCACTCCACAACATTTCCGCGACAAGACCCGAATCTGGCTCGCAGCGACGGTTCAGTTTCTGCAACTCCCCTAGTGTTACGCCATCACGGGAGAACAATCCACCATGAACGATGAATGCACGTCGCCCACCCTCTGCACCACCAACTTTCCCATCGAGAACGTATGCAAGAGGGAGTGATTGAAACAGTTCCGAAAACAAGTGGAACACTTGCACGGAATACTTGGTGCGAACTTCGCCTTCGAACCCGTAGATACGGTTCATGTTCTGCGATTCATGATTGCCGCGAGTTAGATGAATCGATTCTGGGCTGTAAACTTTGAGAGCGAGTAGAGTAAGCATCACTTCGGAGCTGAACGAGCCCCGATCCACAAAGTCACCTGTGTTACGTATGCGTGTTAGTTGTCGTCACCACATTAGCAAATCACCGCCCGAAAAAAATAGAGAAATGACTGACGTACCGTTGAACAGGTAAGGGTTAGTAGGGGAAGGTAAGCCATTCTTTGCGAAGATAGCATTCGCAAGATCATAGTACTGTCCGTGCACATCACCGCAAACCGTGATTTTCTTGCCGGCATTCACCGGAATATCAACAATGTTGGGCAGTTGGTCCATGATCCGTTTCGCGGCAAGCACAATCATGATTGCGTACTTGATGTGAAGTCGTTTCTGGTTCTTGAAATGCTCCATAAGCTCTGTTACGAACTCCTGCGTTACTGTCCCATCATCAGGTAAACGCGGTCCTGAATAGTCATCGCTCACCGTGAACGAATTCACATCAATAGTTTCCGACACACAAACGCGCATATCATGGCCACTCTCGATAGCACGCGCAAACGCATTCTCCCGAATGCGTTTGTCGCACTCGCCGAGATTGCGCTTCGCGTCCGCATCCCGAGGTAACCGCCGTGAAAGAAGTACAAAATCGCGTTTCGCCTCACGATACTTTCCTAGTGCGAACAAGGCGCTGCCACGGCGATAGTACGCCTTGAGATACGCCGGGTTTTTACTTAGCGCAAGCGTCGCGTCTTCAATCGCACCCGCGTACATCTCGAGCTTCACTCGGGCATTGGCGCGATTGCCCAAGAGAATCGCCTGGGCAATCTCCGTCTCGCTGGGTTCCCTCGATTCCGCTGTAGAACCGTTACCCTGTGGTTCTGCGTTTTCCACCGGTATCGAGTTCAACGCATCCGTGTACAGCTGGTCCGCGACGGCGTACTTCCCCGCACGAAACGCAATGTTCGCTTGTGCTTTCAGTTCGGTCGTGGCGGCCATCGTATTTGGAGCCCCTATGACGGGCAATGCTGGGGCGCGAAGCGCGCAACTGTTTTCCCGATTCTCCGGCGCTGCCGCCGTGGGTACAGTCCGCGTGCCTGGGATGCGTGCAAGAACAATTTTGGTTCAGGTGCCGGTGAGTCGAATTTCTCACTCAATGAGCTAATGCTTTGTCTGGTTGGTGTGCTTCCGTGCGAGGCAAAGGCAACTGCGCCGACGCGAACCCTATTCTCCTACTGTAAGATGTCGGCGAAATTCTGTTCTGCCTCGAATTTATCCCTTTGCTTTTAAATCTCAAAAACCTTTTCCAGGCACGCATTGGAATGAGGAAAAACTTGTAGATCTGCGGCACCGACACTGATCCTACACGAAACCTCAATTTATTAGTATTCAATTTAACAGATTTTAATCTTCGGGGAAACTATTTAACAACATCCAAAGAATTCGGTTCTCAGCAACCTAATTCTTAATTATTTTGAATGCTACCGGAGGTACCAGTCGATCGAACTAGGTACTTAAAATGATAGCAATCTTGATAGAAAACTTCAGTTTTTCATCTCGATCGTAAATGTTTGTAGTTAAGTTACGGACCGGTAGTCTAAATCTTTAAAATGAATAGAAGCTACGACGAGGCTTCATCTTGGTTGCTTGTCGAATTCGAACACAAGTTTGTGGCTGCGCTTTGCATTTTGTATTGACTTTACGGAAACGAACTTTCATACGGAGAAAAATAAAAAATTCAGGGATTAATTAACGCTTGATCTTCAACATGCTTTGAATTTATACCAAGATGTATATCGTTTTGAGAACACAAGATGCCATTCTGATTGGAACCACTCTCAAAACTCTCCAAATATTTGGCCAGAACCCTAGATTAAGCTTCTTAAAAGTACCGTTCAATGTAAATTCACAGAATCGTTAAATCAACCATTTCGATCGAAAGGTTCTAACTTTCAATTGTAATGCTAAAAATAAGAATATTCATGTATATTTGAAATTTAGTTTAAATTCAATAGTTGTTAAGTTTGTCTCAATATTTACAATAAGAATTGATTTAAATTTAGAATTACCTGAAATACTTTCTTTTTAGAATACAGAAATAAGTTATCTGGCCTTGTTTGACTTCAGAAATGATTCACATTGGAATAATTTGACTTGTCTTCTGAATAGTTGTTCCGCTTCCTCATAAATTGTAATATCAACCTTTTCCTTCTTTCTAAATATGTTTTTTTCTTCCAACGTCAATCTTGACCATATTTCTGTTGATTTCATTAAATATGATCCAGTATTCAAAACTCTTGCTGTTGCAGCTAATCTCTCGGTACCCTCGTTACTAATTCCATTTACAAGATTGAAATTTTCAATCGTCTTGCGAAGCATACACATAGAAGCAGCAGATTCTGTTTGAAGTCCTACAAAAATATATTGTCGAATTATCTTAAGAGAGTTTTCTGCTAAATTATTTTCCAAGGAAGTTGGTACTTTGTAATACTTATGACGGCTGTTTCCTATGTAACCGTGTTTTCCATCTGACATTATGCGGCCAGCCATGTAGTTCGGTCCAAGATCCTTTCCTAGTTCAAAAGAAGGATCTCGAAGCCTATCAAATAAAAGGAACTCTCGAACTTCTTCAAACTGAACTTCGGATTCTTTTCTGCCTCTTTCTCTGATGAAAAAGTGGAAGAAAAATGATACTTTTCGGTCAAAGGGATGTCTTAGCACGGAAAATGTCCTTACATCTCTCCAGTTCAGAACCTTTTCTGCCCCTCCAACTCTATATTGATGCCCAAATATTACGTCATACTTATTCCTCTCTACCTCTCCCAATTCCCAAAGAGGCATCCAATCACACCTCCATATGTCAAACGTAGGTGCTCCTTCTCTCACCGAAATATTCCTTCTGTAGCATGCATCTCTGACTCTTACAGGTTCTCCATTCTTTTTAAACTTCTTCAGAAAAAATTTAAACAAAGCTGTCTTGAAGCTGACACCTCCCGTTTTGTGGAAGTGCATGAAATTCAGGGAAGTCTTCTGTGTAAAATTCAAATATTCTGAGATATGCTGGACTTTTTCATTTGATTTTAGAAAATTTTCGGCTTGTGACGTACTCTTTTCTAGATAATCACCTTCAATCGACTTACTTGACAAAGTATTAGAGCTTGTGGATTTCAATGGTTCTATGTATTCGTAATTCTTACCTAGAATTTCATCTTCTGATTGCCTATTCTTAATGTCAGTCCCTAGATTGCTCTTAGAATTTTCAGAAATTTCGCTTTGATTCGCGCTACCATAGGCCTTTCCAACATTTTTCTGCAATTGGTTCATTCTTTCTTCCCTCTCTACTTTTTTCGACCAGTTTTCTGAATTCATTTCATCAAGCGTTGAATTCTTTGCTTCTCGAAAATCGTGTAATGTTTTTGCTTCATTTTCTTGTTCTATGTTTTGATTCATTTTTTCGTCATAGGATGAGGATAGCTCTTCTTCAGTTTGTATTTTTTCTGATTTCGGAGTACTGCCCTGCTGATCATGATATGTTTCTAATTCAGATTGACCTCCCAGTGCATCTAATCTTTCACTGTTGCTTTGTTCTTTTGCGGATAGGGTATTCACTACTTTATCTCTTTCAAAAGTGTCTGAAATAGCAGTTTCTGAATTTGAAGGATTTTCATCAATGTGAACTGTTGATTTTGTCGATAAGTTTGGTTCAGATAAGATTTTTTTTGTGTTAACGCTCTCTTGAATAGACGATATTATCGAACTTGAATTACGTAATAGTTGATGCCTTTCCTGTAGAGCTCGATACGCGAATAGATTATACCTTATAATCCTCATTACAACGCCAATACCTATTAAGGCAAAAAGAATGAACAACCGAGAACGAGGAGAATTTTTGAATCGGAATCTAGCTGCAGTCCTTCCTGAAACAAAAAAGTGGGGCTGAAATCTTCTTGTTCGTGTCGATTCATTAATTTTTATTTCTCTCCGATCAATTGACATGTCTTTTCCTCGATTCAAAGTGAATTTTTGGCAGAAGAAATGAGCCAATATTGAAACTATTGTCGATAGTTGAAATGTATACCGTGTTGCGAATCGGTAACATCAACTTGGATTGATAGAAGGCGTTTGGCCACAGGTATACGATTCGAATCAGGGCAAAAGTCTCCCTAGTTTTTTGGCACGGATAGATTTGTTAAACTTAGCTATGCGCAATTCACTCATTCGGTAGAAGTGACTTTTGGCCCTAGAATTGATAGAAGTTTGTAATAGTTTCCTGAATTTGAATTTCAATCTTTGCGTAAGCTAGGCAGTTCAAAGTTGAACATTCGTTTCCCGAGTACTACAAGAAAGAAACACAGCAAAAAGTTAAGACACTGATTGAAACCTAAATATTGTGGTACATTGCTCGGATGATTTTGCACAATTGCGCATCTATTATTCCTATTATTTTAATTAAAATTCACTTAATAGAAACCAGTCACCTGTTTGAAATTGATTTAAGAATGAAGATAAGTGAGCAATTTAGGCAGTGTTGTTTGATTGAGCTATAACGAGAATTCATCAGTTTCCATGAATAATATTTCATTAATCTGCGAAATAAGATTTAACAGAAGATATTTAGCACAGGATAGAGCAGTAATTAGCGAAAAACTATAAGAAAATTATTGTACTAATTGTATACCAACATAAAAACTAAACTCAACTGACTTTTGTAAGGTCAAAGTCGAAAATTTCTACCAGAAATGGTACAACATAAAACGTGCATTGAGCGACAGTTCTGTTGGGCAAAGTCAACGTAAATGTGACGACAAGATATGATTGTATTTGGCTCCTATTTTATGCCTCTACACCTCCTACATCGATGACTTGATATTTCTGATCTCCTAACTTTTTGGTACAAAATGAAAATAGGTTTTTATTCAGATGACGCGATTTTCCTTGTGGCCAAAAGAGAGAACCCAGCAGCAACGCTACCGCCTAAGATTGGATGACGCGACCAATATACGAATATAATTGCCACCATCATTGCCAAATCATACAGCCCAAGAATAATTTTCGGAATGTGACAAGGCACGTGATATAATCTGTGTCTTCTGCAGAGAAATATTTTCAAGTTGAGATAACAATGCAGCTTCTTGAAATTCAAAATCATCTCAGGTCAGGTGCAATATGCTAAAACCGTGCAAGTCTTCCAGGCTCCCTCCACGCATTGTTCTCTATCAATGTATCAAGTTGAGACCCGCATCGCCTCCTCTCAATCTTTAAGTCCTTCTCAATGCAGCCTATGTTATCTCCTCGGCACACCTCCTGCGGGCCCGGGCGCCTGCTGCCATTTCCCTCGAGCCAAGATAGCTAACTAATCTCATGCCCGGGAAGATAGCAGATACCCAAATCTATTTCTATAAAGAAATCCACAGCTCAGAAATAACTCTGGATAAAGGTTGTTTCTTTTACGAGTTATTACATTAAAACAATCAACGTAGATTTCCTTTCTTAGATGTGGAAATTTATCTTTTTTCGAAACATTAAAAATCAACAGATTAGAAAAAGAAGCGAACTTCAACCATCTGGCTCGTTGAATTAATTTCGTGTTCTTCTTCCGAATAGGGTGACTTGGTGCCAAACAATTGGCTTGAGCTCCTGGTATCATCATGAACCAAATCTCGATGTCAACTCCGATTGCCACCAGCCCACAACATGTTCTGCTTCACGCCTCCAGTTCCGTTCAACGTACGACCACAACGATGTTCCGTGTGTCATACGCGCGCACCGCGTATGATGGCAGGGCTCAACAAGGGCGAGGAGTACATCCATCAATTGTCGAAGCAGAGCACCGAGAATGCGCGTCGGCGTGCTGAGTACCTGGACGCGCCCAATCCGTACCCCGCGCCGCCAACGTCCGAAAGGGTCTCACCGGTCCGTGGCGCGAAAAATGCTGGTGAAGAGTATGTGCAGCAACTGGCTCGAAACAGCGCGGAGAATGCACGGCGACGAAGCGAGGCGTTTGCCGAAGCGCGTCGTCAAGCGGAACGAAAATCGGCGGGTGACGTTCCTGCGCCGGTACGCAAACCCGCACCACCTAATGTACGGAGGGATAGTGAGCGTGAGCGAGCACTAGCTGAACTCGACAAATTGGAGAAGGAAGCAGAAGAACTAGAGCAACTGTTAGAGCGTCGCCAGAAGGCTATTCAGGAAGAGACATCGGAGGAAGAGGATGAAATCGATATTGATTCTATAGAAGTTGAGGATTTGACTCCTCAACAAATCACAGAGAATCTCGAGGCACTCGAAGCTCGTCTAGCGTCAACCAAGCGACCTGCGGCCAACTTACTGGATGACCAAATCGCGGAAATCGAAGCGAAGCTTGCAGCGCGGCAGAAAGCAGCGGAAGACCCGCATATTGCGGCATACGACGAAATGCGAGATAAATTGGATCGTGCGTTAGGCCACGACGACGACGAGGAGATAGTAACTCGCTTCGTTGAGGAGGAACCGCAACTGGATGATGAAGAGCTTGATGAACCAAGCCCTCAATTGAGTGAGGTCGACCAGTTGCGGCGTGGGATGATCGAATTGCGACTCGAGAACGAAAGATTCGCCAAGGCCACGCGCGAACTGCAAGAAAAACATGAACAGATGGTGCAGATCATCTTGGAAAATTATATGCCTGGTTTGTAATCTGCTTTTGCCCTGTGAAACTTTTTGCAGACAAGTTTCGGGTACCACTTTTATACCTTAAAAGTTTTCGAGATCGACTAAATCTAGTTGTCAGTTCGACCAAACTAAAATCCCCGTTCTGATGGGTTTCTGTGGATAGTTGCCACAATGGTGATGCAGACTTTATGTTGACTTGCTCACCGCCTTTCTCTCCCTTTCTGGCGTTTATTCGAGAAGAAATCAGTCATTGGGCCTACTACATCATGTTTGATTTCAACTGTACGGTACAGTTCATCTGTAACAAGTCCTACTCTGCGAATTCTGTGAGAGTTTTACAACTTGGACTTCGCAAGCTCCCACTTAGCTATTGTACGAATGTGGACCTCATCTGGACCATCAGCTAACCGCAGAGTTCGCAGTGCCGCCCACGACTCTGCCAGTTCAAAGTCGGAGCTCACACCGGCACCGCCATGGGCTTGAATGGCACGGTCCACAACATCCAATGCCATACGAGGCGCAACGACCTTAATCATGGCAATATCCTGTGCAGCGTTCTTATTTCCGAGTTTATCCATCGCGTGCGCGGCCTTCAGTGTCAGAAGGCGTGCCTGTTCGATTGCGATGCGACACTCTGCCACGTCACGCTCGATAATTCCTTTCTGTGATAGCAGTTCTCCGAACGCACGCCGTGTTTTCACGCGACGACAAAGTGCGGCAAGTGCGCGTTCCGCTAAGCCTATCGAACGCATGCAGTGGTGAATTCGGCCAGGTCCCAACCGAGCCTGCGCCATCATGAACCCGCCTCCTTCCTGGCCTAGGATGTTCGACACTGGGACACGCACGTCTCGGAATTCGACTTCTGCATGTCCGTGCGGGGCATCATCGTAACTAAAAACAGTGAGCATGCGCAATATTCGTACGCCTGACGTATCCATAGGCACTAGCACCATCGACTGTTTCTTCCGTGGGTCTCGCGTTTCCGCAATTCCTGTTCTTACTTGTCCCATAAGGATAATGAGTTTGCATTTCTTGTCACCAGCACCCGACGTCCACCACTTCCGACCATTAATAACATACTCGTCACCACGCCTTTCGATAACAGTTTGAACGTTTGTCGCGTCGGAACAGGCACTATCTGGTTCAGTCATTGCGAAGCAGGACCGGATTTCTCCATCAAGTAATGGTCTTAACCATCGCTTCTTTTGCTCCTCATTCCCAAACATACTCAGCAACTCCATGTTGCCGGAATCTGGGGCGTTACAATTGAAAACTTGTGCGCACCACGGGTTTCGACCCATAAGCTCGGCCATAGGCGCGTACTCCAACACCGATAGCCCTTTCCCGACAGTCGGCAAGAATAGGTTCCATAGTCCAGCAGATTTCGCACGTGCCTTCAATTCTTCCACGATGGGAATCACATCCCATCTGTCCCCGCGTTCGGTGTTCGCTTGCAATTGTTGATGAAATACGGGTTCATTCACCACAACGTAATCATCGATGAACGCAGCTACTTGATCGTACAACGCATGGGCGTCGGGGGAGAATGAGAATGGTAACATATCAAACGGATGTATTGTTGATTTAACTGCAGCCTCGCTTTTGCTGGATGCTATAGCCCATCCACAATCGGCGAACTCGTTGTACACCTTACCGACAGCTTTCGCACGCGCGGATGACGCATTTCCTTGCAGCGCCCGAGCGAAGACACCATGAGCAATAGCGAATAGTCGAAAGAAAGATAGGGCGAGGAAAAAACGCCATACATCTTCCGGTAACTGTGGGCGTTGCACGCGACGAAGCCAGCCAGCTATAAAGTCAGCTTCGAACGGAATACCTGCACGGCGGAGATCCAGCCCACCCAACCCCGAGATGAATAAATGGTCTTTCGGCCAATGGTAGGACTGAGTGCAACAGTGCGCTACATCCGCTAGGGGCGACCCCACAGTGG
>JAAUYH010252319.1_pt1 | contig 11023 bp, 5 predicted proteins | sample 7278061 | NCBI WGS metagenome assembly JAAUYH01 (sample SAMN14350203, study PRJNA611818) | marine sediment metagenome | isolation source: surface marine sediment (0.6m) | place: French Polynesia: Moorea | collected 2018-08 | reverse complement strand
TCCCCGGCATCGTCTCGGTGCAGGTGCCCTCGGGCAGCACCGGCGACGCGCTGCAGCTCACCTACGACGGCGCGGGCACCCTGACGCTCACCAACCTGCAGAACCTCGCGGGCGATACCGCGACGGTCACGGCGCCGCCGGCACCCGGCGAGACCAGCATCGTCAGTTTCACCCTGGCCGGGCAGACGGTCGAGGTCACGATCGACGAGAACTTCGCGATGGCGACGCCGATCACCACGCAGCCGATCACCGGCACCGTGGCCGGCGGGCCCGGCGCTTTCGGCGCGATCACGGTCACCGGCACGCTGGGCGACATCAGCCAGATCAACAACCGGATCATCGACGTCATGAGCCCGACCGCCGATGCGTCCAACGTGACCCTCACGCTGCCCTCGGCCGACGGCAACTTCGTCGCGACCGGTCTCGACTTCGAGACCGCGCCCGGCGTGCAGAGCGTCACCCTGACCAACGCGACCACCAACGCCGAGGTCACGCTCGACATCGACATCGCCGTGGTGCTGGCGGACGCCACCATCAACGACCCGGGCACCGAGATCGACATGGGCGATTTCCTGGTCAACATGGCGGCCACCGCGGGGGCCATCAACACCTCCGCCGCGCTGCCGGGCCAACCCGGCTACGACCCGACCGACCCCTCCTACTACGTGGGCGACAACACCCGGCTCAGCCTGCGCGCCGACGACCAGGTCACGGTCGACTATGGGGTGACCGCGATCGACGCCGGCTTCGAGAAGCTGATCCGCGCGCTCTTCATCACCACGCAGGCGTCCGACCCGAACGCCATCAACATCGACGACCTGAACCAGGCGCTCGGCTTCGTGACCGAGGCGATCACGGACATCCCCGACATCCGCGCGGAGATCGGTACCTCGCGCGCGACCTTGGAGGACATGAAGCGCATCCAGGAAGACGCGACCCTGCTGGCCGAGGAGATCATCGGCGACGTCGAGAACGTCGACATCGCCGAGGCGCTCACCCTGCTCGCCCAGAACACGACCACCATCGAAGCGTCCTTCTCAACCCTCGGACGCCTCAACAGTCTGACTCTGTTGGAGTTCATCTAGGCCAGGTACGGCACGGAATTCACCTATCGGACAAGAGCCTAAGGAGACATCACCGATGTTGGAATCGAATGCCGCCCAGCGCTCGGCGCGGGCGCGCCGTGCCGAGGAAGGAGGCGCCGCCGAAGAGAGGGTCACGATCGAGACCCGCTTCGGCGCGCTCGAGTTCGGGCCGGAGAACGCCATCTACCTGCCGGTCGGCCTGCTCGGCTTCTCCGACCACCACGACTTCGGTCTTGCCGACCTGCCGCAGGCCCAGCTCGCCGACTTCAAGCTGCTGCAGTGCCTCGACGACACCAGCCTCAGCTTCATCGTCACCCCGCTGAAGATCGACGACGGTCGGGTGGCGCGCGAGGACCTGGAGGACGCCGCGCTCTCCGTCGGCATCCCGGTCGAGGCCGCCGCCTTCCTGCTGATCGTGACCCTGCGTCAAAACGACGAGAAGGTCACCATCACGGTCAACCTGCGCGCGCCGATCGTGGTCGACGTCAACCGCGCCATCGCGCGTCAGGTGGTCATGGCCAACAGCTCCTACCCGATCCAGCAGCCGCTGCAGCCGTGATCCTTACCTCGGATTAACCACGATCTGCTCAGCTCAGGTGCCACGCGCGCACCCAAGGAAGGGCTTTACGTCATGACCCAGGCCGCCACGATCGCCCCGCCGCAAGGCTTGAACCGCAAGCAGCGCCGCCAGGCCAAGCGCAACGCCCGCAAGACGGGACGGAGCGGCGTCGGATTCGACGGCCAGCAGGGCGGCAAGACGCTGCTGCTGACGCAGGCCGCCGACCTGCACCGGGCCGGCCGCCTGGAGGAGGCGGCCGCGATCTACAAACGCGTCCTCGCGGCCGACCCCAAGGAGCCCAACGCGCTCTACCTGCTCGGCACGATCTGCCACGCGACGGGAGATGCGCAGACCGCGCTGACCTATCTCGAACAGGCCGTCGAGATCGTCCCGAAGTGGCCGGCCCCGCACAACAACCTGGGCGTTACCTACGCCTTTCTGGGCCGGGAAGAGGACGCCGTTCGCTGTTACGAGACCGCCCTCTCGTTGCAGCCGAACTACGGCGACGCTCTGAAAAACCTCGGTTATTCCCGGCAACGGCAGGGCCGAACCGCCGAAGCCGTCGAGCTCTTGAAGGCCGCAATCGAGCATCTGCCGGAGGACGGCGAGGCCCAGCTCGTGTGCGCCTTGAGTCTGCAAACCCTCGGCCGTGCGAGAGAAGCCTTCGATCACCTGGTCGAGGCGGCGCGCCTGCGCCAAGACGATGGTCAGACCCAGGCCATGGTGGCGCTGGCCCTGAGGGAACGGGGCAGGCCGAAAGAAGCTCTAGGCTATGCGCAAAAGGCCCTCCAGGTTTGTCCCACGCTCAAGGACGCCAAGTCCCTGCTCGGCGTCTGCCTGCTGGAGAGCGGCCGTCGGGACGAGGCCATCTCGGTCCTGATCGAAGCGGTCAACGAGGACCCCGACAACGGCAACGCACAACAGGGACTGGGCCCGGCCCTGCGGGAAAAGGCGCCGTCGCACTACACGCCCGATCTCGAGCGCGCGCTGACCATCTGCTTCGACAAGAACTTCGTGAAGTACCAGGATCTGACGCCGACGGCCGCGCAGCTGTTGAAGCTGAAGTTCGCGGAGAAGGCCAAGGCCCAGGGGTCGGTCCAAGACGCCCCGGCGGCGGGCGATGGTGCCAGACAGGTCCGTCTCGACGGGATCCTGACCGAAGGCCTGCTGATCCGTTTGCTGCACAAGGTCCTGAACACGGATCCTTTCCTCGAGTCCTTCCTCACTCAGATCCGCCGAGCGCTACTGTTCTCCACACTCCAGCAGCCGCAGCTCTCCCCCGAGGCCTATCGCTTCATGGCGGCCTTGGCCTGTCAGTGCCACCACAACAGCTACGTCTTCTGGACCGAGCAAGACGAGACCGCGGCCGTCGAGGCACAGATCGCCGAGATGGAGACTCTCCTGAACGACAAGGTCGAGCCCTCGCCGGAGCTCGAGGCACGGCTTCTGCTGATCGCCATGTATCGGCCCCTCGACCGCCTGGCCGGCGCCGCGCGCCTGGCCCAAGTCGCCATTGAGCGCTGGTCGGAGGTGATCAGGCCGGTGCTGGCGTTCTCCTTGCACAATCGAATGCGCGAGCAGCAGATCCGCACCCAGATCGGCTCGATCGTCGCGATCGAGGACGAGGTCTCCCGCAAGGTGCGGGCGCAGTACGAGGAGAATCCCTATCCGCGTTGGTGGCAGCTGCCCGACCGGCCGACCCGGAGCTACGCCGAGCTCGTCAGGATCGAAATGCCGCATTTCGAGCCGCCCGCCGTCTTGGATGAACCGATCGAGGTCCTGATCGCCGGTTGCGGCACCGGCCAGCATCCGATCACGGTCGCGGCCTACACGAAGAACGTCCGACTGCTCGCCGTCGATCTGAGCCTCTCCAGCCTGGCCTACGCCAAGCGCATGGCGGAAGACCACGGGGTCGAGAACATCACCTTCAAGCAGGGCGATATCCTGCGCCTGTCCGAGCTCGGCCGGACCTTCCCGGCGATCGAATGCGCCGGCGTCCTGCACCACATGAAGCAACCCGAGGCGGGGCTCGAGGTGCTAATCGATCTGCTCGCGCCGGACGGTCTCCTCAAGCTGGGCCTCTACAGCGAGGCCGCCAGAAAGGCAGTGGTGTCCGCGCGCGCCCGAATCGCCGAGCTCGGCCTGGAGTCGAATCCAAAGGATATGCGCGCCTTCCGCCAGCGGATCCTGACCGGGAAAGAGGACCAAACGATGAACGCGCTGGTCGGGTTCCGTGACTTCTTCGACTTGGACAGCGCGCGGGACCTGATGTTTCACGTCCAGGAGCACCGCTACACGATCCCCCAGCTCGCCGACATGCTCGACCGCCACGGCCTGGAGTTCCTCGGCTTCCGCTTCGAAAAGCCGACGGTCAAGCAAAGCTACGCCCAGCGTTTTCCGGAAGATCCGGAAATGCGCGACCTGGAACGCTGGCATCAGTTCGAGCTGGCCGAACCCAGAACCTTTGCCGGCATGTACGAGTTCTGGTGTCGCAAGCGGGCGTGACCGCAGCCACCTTGCGGCCGGAGCGTTAACCTCTCGCAGAGGATAATTCCTGCCCCCGGTCCGGGCGCGACCCGGCAAATCTTGCCCGCAAAGCGGCAGATCTTGCCGGCCTAGGGGCAGCGTCTGCCGAGCAAAAGGCAATATTTGCAGGCACTTGGCAATTCTGGCCCGGCTCTTGCTTCGATTCGGCGGGGCAGTGGGTCTAGCCCGCTGCCACCATTGGGGACAGGTAGGCCCCATCGGCAAGTAGTCGAAACATCAGATCCATGTAGGAGTTCCAAATGCCTCTTAATATCATCTCGAACTTCGCCGCCCAGGTGGCCCAGCGGCAGTTGGCCATGTCGGACCGCGGCGCGTCGGACTCGGTGGCCAAGATCTCGGCCGGTACCCGCGTTCTGGCCGCCCGTGACGACGCCGCGGCTCTGGCGATCGGCTCTCGTCTGCGCGCCGAGGTGGCCGCCATGACCCAGGCCGGCGTCAACGCCGGTCAGGCGATCTCGATGCTGCAGATCGCCGACGGTGCCATGGCCCGGATCAACGACACGCTGGTCCGCATGAAGTCCCTGGCGGTGCAGGCCGGTTCGGACCAGTTGGGTTCGGTCGAGCGTGGCCTGATCGACACCGAGTTCCAGCAGCTCCTGTTGGAAGTCGATCGTATCGCGACGGACACCGAGTTCAACGGCCAGTCGCTGATCAACGGCGGCACCATCTCCGAGTTGAAGAACGCCTTCGACCCGGGCAGCGTCGGCGTCGCCAACATCGATCTGGCTTCGACCGTGGAGAACGATGCGGTCTTCCAGTTCGCCTACGCGTCCTCGACCGAGACCCTGACGCTCACCAAGCTCGGCGTCAGCAACGTCGTCAGCAACGAGGCCCAGGAGCTGTTCGACCGGAGCGACATCAGCTTCGCGTTCGACAGCAGCGTGGCTTCGGACGCGGTCTTCTCCTACAGCTTCGGTCAGGCCGGTGACACCTTCACGCTGACCAACGAGACCACGAGCGAGACCATCACGCTCGACCTGACCACCGCGATCGAAGATGCCTTCGGCGCCGGCGGTCCTGCCGCTGCGGTTCCGAGTGGCGAGAGCCTCGCGGTCGACTTCGCGTCGCTCGGCGTGACGGTCACCTTCGAGCAGGGCTTCGACTTCTCGTCCGACCTGACCGCGACGACGCAGCTCGCGTCGGCGAACGTCATCGATGGCGGTAACAACGCCACCGAGACGATCACCTTCGGCACAGGTCTCTCCGATGCGGCCATCACCGCCCTGAACGCTCTTATCGCGGGCGGCACGGCCGGTCAGCTGGCTCTGACCACGACTGACAACGGCGCCAACGCCGGTGTCGACATCGACGGCTTGGCGGGCATCGCCTTCCAGGTCAACGGTGGTGCGATCGGCGCCCTCGGTGCCGCGAGTGCGACCCTGGCTGAAAACGCCGCTTCGACGGTCAACATCATGATCGACGTGGACGGTGACTCCACGGCCGAAACGACTGTCGCCACCGTGGTGTTCTCCGACGTCTTGGGCGGCCAGGGCAACGGCACGATCACGGTCGACTTCAATCAGCTCGCCTCGAACAACCAGACTGTTTCGGCATCCGACAACCAGTCGGTCCAGCTCGACCTCACGGGGAGCCTGGACGCGGTGGCCGGTACCGGCAACAACCTGCAGTTCGATCAGACGCTGGATGTTGCGGTCGATCAGTTCGGTGTCACCCTGACCCTGGACAAGGGCTTCGACCGGACGACCGATGTCGTGTCCACGATCGGCACGACCACCGATTCGGCCGGCACGACGGTGGCCAACGGCAGCTTCGCTCCCGAGAGCCAGCAGCTGACGGCCGACGTCTATCAGGCCCTGCTCGACCTCGGCTTCGATGCCACGACCGGTGTCGGCTATGACGCCAATACCGGCATCCTGAGCCTGCAGGTGTCTGACGACGACGCCGCGAACGGTGCCGGTAACGTCACCCTCGACGGGCAGGCCGGGCTGAGCTTCGGCTTCGGCGACGGCAACCCGACCGGTGACCTGAACGGCAACGGCCAGACGGTCGACGTCTCGATCACCCTGGCCAACGGCAGCTCGGTGAAGATCGGCACGCTGACCGCCGACTTCTCGAACGCCGGCAACAACGGTGGGTCGGTCGGTGCGCAGGGCACGATCGATATTACGCTCGGTCGTGGTGTCTTCTTCAACCAGACGAACGAAGACGCTCTGCAGAACGACTTCACCTTCAAGATCGGCACCGGCAACAATACCGAGGACCGGATCACCCTGTCGCTGAACTCGGTGAACATCCAGGCCCTCGCCATCAACGGCACGGACGTGGGTACCGCGGCCAATGCGGACGCTTCGTCGACGGCCATTACCGCGGCCATCGACACCCTGAACAACGCCCGCGCCAATGTTGGTGCCTTCCAGAACCGCCTGGACATCGCCTCGTCCAACCTGGCCACCGCCAGGGAGAACACCGAGGCGGCCCGGAGCGCGCTCTTGGACCTGAACGTGGCGGAGGAAATCACGACCTTCACCTCGAAGCAGATCCTGGTGCAGGCCGGTGTCTCGATGCTGTCTCAGGCCAACCAGCTGCCGCAGAACCTCCTGCGTCTGCTGCAGTAATTTCGATACTCGGGTCCGGGGAGGGGTTTCCCTCCCCGGCCCACCTTTCCGCCCCGGGCGGCAGAAAGTTCATATTTGTTAAGAAGATATTAGCGCTGCATGTGTTAGGGAATTTAGCACATTAGGCGAGTTATCCGCCTCGGTAGAACTCGGAGGGGAGCCGAGCACGAGACGTCGCCGGGAGTACGGGAGATGGACGTCAAAGGCATCACCCCGGCTGCAGCTGCATCCCTCGCCCGGACGCCGCAAGCGCGCGGCAGCCGGCCGGCGGAGCCCCAGGCGCAGCCCAGGACAGGCGAGATCCGGAGCGAGTTGGCCGGACCTCTGGCACGACGCGTGCTCGAGGACAGCGGCATCAAGCCGGCCGATATCGCCAAGTACCGCGTCAAGCTCGACATCGACGACGATTCGGGCCGGGTCGTGGCCGAGGTGCGCGACAAGAAATCCGGGGAATTGGTCAACGAAGTGCCCTCCAGGAAGCTTCTGCGCCAAGCCCAGATGCTCAAAGAAGCCGTTGGCATGATTCTTGATAAGCCGGTCTAGCACCCGGCTTTCGGTGGGGCGCGGACAGGGAACCGGCAGATGGTCTCGAGCATCAACCTCGGCAACATCAACGTCGACGAGAACGGCCAAGTCAGCTTCTCGGGCGTCGGCTCGGGGATCGACTTCGCCGAGGCGGTCGACAACATCATCGCCGCGCGCCGGATTCCGGTCGACCGGCTCGAGGCCGACGTCGAGGCGAACGGCGAGAAGATCACCGCCTTCAACGACCTGCGCGGCCTACTGAACACCCTGCGCGGCACGCTCGACGACCTGCGCGGCCGGGTCACCTTCCAGAACGCCGGCGACGTCTTCGAATCGAAGGAGGTCTTCGCCTCGACCTCGAGCAGCAGCGGTACGCCCTCGGCCGCCGCCAACCTGATCGGCGCCAGCGTCACCAACGCCGCCGACGCCGGCACGCACACCATCGAGATCCTGCAGACCGCCGCGGCGCACAAGTTCAGCACCAACACCGCCAGCTCCACCACCGAGGACCTGGGGGTCGCCTTCGGCGCGGCCAGCGGCTCGATCTCCGGCGCCTTCGAGATCAACGGCACGCGCATCATGGTCGAGCCGAGCGACACGCTGGTCGACCTGCGCGACCGGATCAACGCGGCCAACGCCGGCAGCAACGCCACCGGCGTCACCGCCTCGGTCGTCTCGGTCTCTTCGGCCGAGAACATCCTGGTGCTGACCGCGGACGCGACCGGCCAGTCGATCCAGATCGCCAAGTCGCACCGCATCGGCTCCAGCGCCGCGACCGACACCTCGAGCGACCTGGGCACGGCCTTCGGCGCCGGCGCCAACGCCATCGCCGGCGCCTTCGAGATCAACGGCGTCCAGATCGACGTCGACCGGGCCGACACGCTCGACACCCTGGTCACCAAGATCAACGCCGCCAGCACCGGCGCCACGGCCTCGATCCTGAGCGTCGGCGGCACCCACACGCTGGCGCTCACCACCGACGACGCGACCCAGAACGTGGCGCTCGATCTGAACCACCGGGTCGGCAGCGGCTCTGCGACCGACACCACCAGCGATCTGGGCACCGCCTTCGGCCATGCCGCCAACTCGGTGGTCGGCTCCTTCGACGTCAACGGCCAGACGGTCAGCATTGTCGGCACCGACACGCTGACCACCCTGCGCGACAAGATCAACAACGCCGGCGCCGGCGTCACGGCGAAGATCATCACCAACGGGGTCAACGACTTCACCCTGGCGATCACCTCCGACGACGCCACCCAGGCCATCGCCATCACCGCCGAGGTCGGCAACGTGCTGACCAGCGCGAGCGGCATCGGCCTGTCGGACGACGGCGGCACGACCTTCCTCAACGAGCTCAGCGTCACCCAGGACGTGCTGGCCGACCTCGGTCTGTCGGCCGACGGCGGTACGACGCCGACGAACGTGCTGAGCGACACCAACGACGTGCTCGTCGATCTGGGCATCTCCAACGACGGCGGCACGACCTTCGTCAACGAGCTGGTCACCGCGCAGAACGCCCGCTTCCGCGCCGACGGCCTGATCGACACCTCGGCCTCGCAGAGCGTCGGCGTCGCGACCGCGACCACCGCCTACAACACCACCGGCACGCTCTCGATCACCCTGCCGGACACCTCGACCGTCGACATCACGGTGGACTTGACCGACACGCCCACGACGCTCGCCGCCGACATCATCGGCGACGCCCAGTTGGCCGCGGCCGGCATCACCGGCACGGTGATCCAGGACGACGACGGCAACTTCCGCCTCGAGATCCGCCAGAGCGACCTGACCACGACCGATCCGGGCAAGGTGCTCGACGTGCGCTCGAACGACCCGGCGGTGGATACGGTCGGCATCGACGATACGCTGACCTTCGACTTCACCAACGGGCAGATCGCCCAGATCGCCGTCACCAGCGGCCAGACCCTCAATCAGGTCCGCGACAACATCAACGCCGACGTCGACCTCACGGCCGCCGGCGTCTCGGCCCAGGTCGTGGCCGACGGCAGCCAGTTCAAGCTGGTGATCCAGCACGACGCCACGGTGACCGCGACCGGCCCGGCGGGCCTCGGGCTGGCGACCCCGGAGCTGATCATCGAGCGCGACAGCAACACGGTGAGCGACCTCTTCACCGGCATGACGCTCAACCTGTTCCAGGCCGAGGTCGGCACGACCATCCAGCTCGACGTCGAGCGCAACCTGGGCGGGGTCAAGCAGGGCATCCTCGACTTCGTCGACGCCTACAACGCGGTCAAGAGCTTCATCAACGAGCAGAACCAGGTCGACCCCGCCACGGGTGAGGCCGCCGAGGAGGCGGGGCCGCTGTTCGCCGACCCGACGCTGGCCGGTATCGAGCAGGGCTTGAGCCGCTTCATCGGCCTCGGCGCCCAGGGCCTCGACGACGGCTTCCGGGTGCTCGAGGAGATCGGCGTCAACTTCGTCGACAACGACAACCTGACCGACCCCCTGCTGGCCGACACCCTGGAGGTCGACGAGACCGTGCTCGACGAGGCCTTGCTCAACAACCCCGACGACGTCCGGGAGCTCTTCGCCTTCGAGTTCTCGGCGTCCGATCCGCGGGTCTCGCTGATCGACTTCGAGGGACAGACGCAGGTCGCCAGCGGCGGCTACACCCTCGACGTCACCATGGCCAACGGCCAGATCACCAGCGCGATGATCGACGGCGTGCCGAACTCCGCCACGGTGAGCGGCAACATCATCACGGCGACCAATGCGACGGGCGCCGATGGCCTGAAGATCATCTACACCGGCACCGTCTCGGCCTCGAACATCAACATCGACTTCTCGACCGGCGTCGCTTCGAGCCTGTTCTTCGAGGTCGACCGCGTGCTCGACGAGACCAGCGGCGAGCTCGAGCTCGAGGTCGATAACCTGAACCAGTTGAACGACCTGGCGGAGACCCGAATCGACGAGATGCTCGAGCGCCTGGAGTTCCAGCGCGCGCAGCTGCTCGAGCGCTTCGTGGCCATGGAGGCCGCGCTGGTCTCAATGAACAACACGCTGGATACCATCCGCCAACAGATCGACGCCCTCACCGCGGACAACAATTAGCGGCAATCCCAGGCGGCTCACGCCTCCTTAACGAAGTCCCGCTATACAACTACAAGTGATATCGGGAGACGCGCGCGTGGAACGCACCGCCCTTCAGACCTATGGCACCCAGCAGGTGATGACCAGCTCGCCGGTCAAGCTGGTGGCGCTGCTCTACGAGAAGGCGATCGTGTCGCTGCGCGAGGCGATCCAGGCCATCGAGGCCGGCCGGATCGAGGCGCGCTGGAAGGCCAACAAGCGGGCCACCGAGATCATCTCCCACCTGGCCGGCACGCTCGACCACGAGGCCGGCGGCGAGATCTCACAGAACCTCCAGCAGCTCTACGATTTCATGCTGACCCGGCTGTACGAGGTGGACCGGAACAACGACCCGCAGCCCGCGCGCGACGTCATTGGCCTGCTCGAGCCCCTGCACGAGTCCTGGCGCAAGCTGGCCGATGAGGCCGCCCGCAGCGACGCCCCGGCCGCGCCGCAAGCGCCGGCCGCGGTTCCGGCTGATGCCAAGGGCGGCCCGTCCGCCGAGCCCGATGCCGCCCCGCCCGTGGCGGCCGCCGGCGGCATCGGGCTCGGCGGACGGGCCGCCCTTGGCATCAGCCGGAACCGCGGCCGGCGCTTGCGGCGCGGCCGGGGCGTCGCTGCGGGCGGCCTCATCGGCCAGC
>JAAUYH010026014.1_pt1 | contig 11023 bp, 11 predicted proteins | sample 7278061 | NCBI WGS metagenome assembly JAAUYH01 (sample SAMN14350203, study PRJNA611818) | marine sediment metagenome | isolation source: surface marine sediment (0.6m) | place: French Polynesia: Moorea | collected 2018-08 | reverse complement strand
GTGGATTGAAAAAGAAGCATATTTGAGTTGGAAAAATTTAGTTGAGTACGTGGAAAACGTTTTAAAAGATTTTGGGACAAAATATACAATTAATTTTGCTTAGGTACTTATTTTCTTCTACAATATTCTGTAGCGTTATTGTATATATAAAATTAATTTTGTTACAAAAAAAATTTATAACATTATCTATATTTTTAAATTGCCAAGATTCATTGATATCTAATGTAATATGAAACTCTGCGTAAGCTCCATCATACATACAATTAGCCCGAACTGAATCATCTAATAACAGTTTAAAATTAGTTTCAAAGACTGAATAAAAATATTCTATATCCCATTTGCCATTGTTTATACATCCCACAATTTCTATTGAAAAATTGTTACTATTTATTTTATTTATATTCAAAAAGGTAAAGTAGTAATTTTGCCGATGATCATCTTCAAGTAATATAGTAATATCTAAATTCTCTGGAATAGTATTGAGCTTTATATTTCCGATCTCAGCGACTTTGATGTTTTTATCAGTTTCTCCTCGAACATATCCATGTGGCGAATCATGATATATTCTTATTTTCTTTTTATTTATAGTAACTTGTGGTTTATTATCAATATATTCAATTTCAATCAATGTATGAACCTGTGTTTTTGTATTTTACATAAAACTTGTTGAATATACTCGCGCAAAGTCGCAAAGACGCAAAGAAAGAAACCCAAAGAGATTTAAAGATTATTTACGATGCGAGTGATGCCATTTTTAATTAAGTCGGTGTTGAAATTAATAAGTAAACCCAGATGCTTATTAGTAAGACGCAGATAAGTAAGCAATTGTTTTTTATGAACAGGAACAACAACTTCCACAGACTTCAACTCAATAATAACCAAATCTTCCACAATAAAATCAGCCCGAAAACCTTCCCCCAAATCCATACCCTCATACACCACAGGAATTGGCTTTTGTCTCTCAAACCTTAACCCCCGCTTCCGTAACTCATAAGCCATCACCGCCTCATAAACCGACTCCAACAAACCAGCACCCAAACCAGTATGAATCTTAAACGCAGCATCAACAATCTCCCTAGCAACATCATTCTCCCTCATACACACTCCCCTCTCTCTTCTTATTCTCTTCCCATTGAAACACCCAACAGAAAAGCCCTTAGCGAACTTCCTTTGGGACTTTGCGACTTTGCGCGAGACAAAAAAAATCCCCCTAAAAAGAGGGATAAACACCAACTAAGCAGCAACCAACTCCTTAGCCGACAACTCACCTAAAATCGCACTAACATTAGTCTTCGCATCACCCAATAACATCAAAGTATTGTCGTTATAAAACAAAGGATTATCCACCCCTGCATAACCAATACCAAGACTGCGCTTCATTACCACCACATTTTGAGCATTCCATACTTCCATAACTGGCATACCTGCAATGGGGCTATCGGGGTCATCTAATGCGCTAGGATTAACAGTATCATTCGCACCTACCACTAACACCACATCAGTATCAGAGAAGTCATCGTTAATTTCTTCCATTTCCAATACAATGTCGTAGGGTACATTAGCTTCTGCCAATAATACATTCATGTGACCAGGCATTCTTCCAGCTACAGGGTGAATACCAAAACGCACTTCTTTACCACGCTTACGGAGGATTTTAGTTACATCAGAAACCATGTGCTGTGCTTGAGCTACTGCCATACCGTAACCAGGTACAATGACCACAGACTTAGCATCATTAAGTAATTCCACAGTTTCTTCTACAGTGGTTGTAGTAGCTTCGCCGTAGGATTTTTTCTCACCACTACTAGCTTTACCACTACCTTCACCAAAACCACCTAAGATGACGCTGATGAAAGAGCGATTCATAGCAGCACACATAATATAGCTGAGAATTGCGCCACTGCTTCCTACTAATGCACCAGTGATAATTAATACGTCATTAGAAAGCATGAAACCAGCAGCAGCAGCAGCCCAACCAGAATAGCTGTTCAGCATAGATATTACCACAGGCATATCCGCACCACCGATCGCCATTACTAAATGCACCCCTAACACACAAGCAATACCTGTCATTATTAGGAGGGGTTGTAAGCCATTTTCTACTGTCAACAGGTTGGTTGGATATGCTTCTTGACCAGAAGCATCCCCCGCCGTCATAAATTGCCAACCGAGGAAAATAGAACCACCTAGCATGGCAATATTAAGTAAGTGACGGGCAGGTAATAGTAAGGGTTTGCTACCAATTAAACCCCGCAACTTACCGAAAGCAATAATCGAACCTGTAAAGGTAACAGCACCGATAAAGATACCGATGAAAATTTCTAATTCATGAATAGTTGCTTCTGCGCCAGTTAAGCCTGATTCTGGTTGTAAGTAGTTGGCAAAACCCACTAAAACCGCAGCTAAACCCACGAAACTGTGAAGCATTGCTACTAATTCGGGCATAGAAGTCATAGCCACTCTCGCAGCTAAGATTGAGCCGATAATTGCCCCAGGAACGATCGCAGCTACTAATGTGGTGTATCCTGTAACCTGGGTACTTAGTGCTGTGGCAATAAAAGCAATTGCCATACCTGCAATACCGAATAGATTACCGCGACGGGCTGTTTCCTGGTTGGATAATCCCCCCAGGCTGAGGATAAATAAGGCACTAGCAGCTATATAAGCTACTGTTAAGAGATTATTGGACATATTTTTAAAGGATAAGGGATAAAGGATGAAGAGTCGTGATGTCGTGATGTCAGAAAAAACAACTACTAACAACTAACAATTAACCACTAACCACTAACTACTAACTACTTCTGGAACATTTTTAACATCCGTTGCGTTACCAAAAAACCACCAGAAATATTAATAGTTCCTACTAGAATCGCGATCGCGCCTAAAATAACAGTAGGTGATGTAAGCTCGCCTGAAATCTCTAACATTCCCCCTAAGATGATGATTCCGCTAATAGCATTGGTCACACTCATCAGGGGTGTATGTAAAGCTGGAGTTACATTCCAGATTACTTGCCAACCTACAAAGCAAGCGAGTACAAAGACGGTAAAGTGAGATAAGAAAGATTCGGGCGCACCGACACCAATACCTACTAATGCAACTGTTGCTAACAGTATCCAGGCTAAACCACTATTAGATTTTTTCTCTTCTTTTTGTTCTGTAATAGCAGCAGTCTTTTTCGGAGGAGTAGGAGAAGGATTGGCAATTTTTGGAGGTGGCCATGTTATTTTACCTTCATGTAAGACTAGCGCGCTTCTAACTACTTGATCTTCATAGTCAATCTTATAATCTTCTACACCACCCATATCTTTAAGTAAATGCCAGAGATTAGTACCATAGAGTTGACTAGATTGGGCAGCCATGCGAGAAGGTAAGTCAGTTAAACCGATAACAGTAACACCTTTATAGTTATAAATCTCATTAGGTTTAGTAACTTCACAGTTACCACCTTGTTCGGCTGCTAAATCGACTATAACAGAACCTTCTTTCATTGATTCCACCATATCAGTCAATATTAGCTTGGGTGCTGGTCTTCCTGGGATTAAAGCGGTAGTAATAATAATATCAATTTCTTTAGCTTGCTCTCTAAACAATGCCATTTCCGCCTCGATAAATTCTTTACTCATTACCTTGGCGTAACCACCAGCACCAGTACCATCTTCTTCAAATTTTAATTCGAGGAATTCTGCACCGAGGCTTTCTACTTGTTCTTTTACCACAGGGCGAGTATCAAAAGCCCTTACTACTGCGCCTAAGCTTCTAGCAGCACCAATAGCAGCTAATCCTGCTACACCAGCACCAATTACCATTACTTTAGCGGGGGGGACTTTTCCTGCTGCGGTAATTTGTCCAGTAAAAAATCTACCAAAGTTATTAGCAGCTTCAATTACAGCGCGATATCCTGCAATATTTGCCATCGATGATAGTGCATCCATTTTTTGGGCGCGACTAATACGGGGAATCGCATCCATTGCTAATACTGTGGCGTTACGGGAAGCTAATTTATTTAATAATTCTTCATTTTGGGCTGGCCAAATAAAGCTAATAATAGTTTTACCTTCTGGTAGTTTTTCTATTTCTTCTCCTTGGGGCGCACGCACTTTCAGAATTATATTAGCTTGTTCCCAAAGACTTTGAGCATCAGGAATAATCTTACATCCTGCCTTTTCATAAGCTTCGTCAGAGAAATTAGCGGATTCGCCAGCACCAGACTGGATTAAAATTTCAAATCCCAATTTTTGCAGCTTTTTAACCGTATCTGGAGTAGCTGCAACGCGAGATTCATTCTCATATATCTCTTTAGGAATACCAATAGTATTGGGAAGATGCTGCTGTTTACTAGCTTCTGCATCTTTAGTGATAGTTGCTGTCATGGATTCTCCTAATTGAGCAAGTGTTAAGTACAGTATTGTATAGGATAGACAATATGTATCTAAGCTTTTCGGACAAAAAAGTGTTTCACCAATACTAATAGCTTTTAATCACAAGTGTCATGACAGTCTTGTGAATTTTATGATCTTTGCTACACTTGTATATCTTGTAAACTTTCGCGACATATATTAGTCTTGTGCAAATTAGCTAGTTTTAAATTTGCTCCCGTGAAACTAGCACTACTCAAATTAGCCTCAACCAAAATTGCTTCATAGAGGTTGGCTTTAGAAAGATTAGCCCCCACTAGATTCGCTCCTTGTAAATTTGCCCCTGATAAATCTGCTTCAACTAAACTAGCACTACTTAAATTAGCACTGCGCAGATTGGCTTCAGTGAGAGTAGCATTCAAGAATGCACCGCTAAAATTAGCACCTTTTAAAGATGCGTGACTCAGATTAGCACCACTCAAGTTAGCTCCGCTCATATTTCCACCATTGAGGGTGATTCCTTGTAGATTGGCATTAGCTAGCTTGGCACCACCTAAATTTGCGCCAATTAAGTCCGCATCGCTGAGATTAGCTGCAATTAAAGTAGCAGCACTGAGATTTGCCCCGATTAAGTTGGCTTTACTTAAGTCTGCCCCTGATAAATCTGCACCACTTAAATTTGCTCCAATTAGATTGGCACTGTGTAAGTTAATTTCTTTAAGATTGGCGCGATATAGACAGACACCATTAAGATTTACCCCAGCAAAATTTCTGACTCCTGTGGCATATTCTTTTAGTAGCTCAGTTATATCTACCATGGCTTTTCTCCGTTCAAAATTTACTAACAAATGGTTAGTATTTGAGTAACTGTTAATTAACCCCTAAACTGTAATAACTTTATCTGGCATAATTGCTCCCTCTAAATTGGCTCCTCGCAGATTGGCGTGAGTCATACTCGCACCAGTCAAATCCGCTTTTCTTAAATCTGCGCCATAAAGATTTGCTCCTCGTAAGTCTGCTCTTTGTAAGTTGGCTTCTATGAGGTTGGCTCCTGCAAGTATTGCTCCAGTTAGATTGGCATTGGTTAAATTGGCTCTTTGCAACCAAGTACCAGTTAGTATGGCTTCAATTAGTTCGCTATGGGATAAATTTGCCTCTTGAAGATTCGCGCCACTGAAATTTACGGCGATTAGCATTGCTCCGCTCAAATCTGCTTGGGTGAGATCTGCTAAGACAAGAAATGCACCGTTAAGATTGGCGTTTCTAAGTTTGGCTTGGGATAAATTAGCCCGAATTAAATTAATACCGCTAAGTTTGGCTCTTGCTAAGTTGGCTCCACTCAACTCGACACTGCTGAAATCGCGATCGCCAGTTGCGTATCTTGTTAATAAAGTATCTACATTCATTTTTCTGTTGATGGTTAGTGGTAACTAGTGGTTACTAGAGTTTCACAACTTCCTCAAATTATTGTTCTAGAACTGTGAATGTAGATCCATTGGAGATTGCGCTAACTATCTACTTTTAATATATTCTCTGTTATCAAACTATGGAACTTTTACGATACAAAAAGTCAACAAATCCACCTTCTACAGAGATATCCAATAAACAAGCTAGAAATAAGCTTAATCTTTGGTTAATTGGTTTTCTCATTGCTTCTTTGGGTGGAGGAATAGCTTATTGGTACATTTCTCAAACACCAACACAAACTATTGAGTCAGAACCAATTACTAAGCTTGTACCTATAGCTGTAACAGCTTTAGGCAGATTAGAACCAGAAGGAGAAGTGATTAAGCTTTCTGTAGCTAATGCCCAAGATAGTCGTGTCAATAAATTGCTGGTAACTGAAGGCGAGCGCGTCAAAGCTCAACAGTTAATTGCAACTCTCCAAGGATTAGACCAAAAACAGGCAGAACTAGCCGAAGCTAAAGAAAATGTACTAGTTTATCAAGCTAAACTGGAGCAAATTAAGGTAGGAGAAGCCAAAATAGCAGAAATTTCTGCTCAAATTGCCAAGATTGCTCAGTTAAAAGCTCAATTACGCACCGAAAGCCTAGAAAGAGAAGCGGAAATAGCTGACGCTCAAGCGGAATTGAAAAACGCTCAGATTAACCATAATCGCTATCAAACTCTCTATCAAGAAGGAGCAGTTAGTAAATCCGCTTTAGACGATCGCCAAGAATTATGGGAACGGGCGCAAGCTAGATTAAATCAAGCACAAGCAAGGCTAGAAAACACTGTCTCGACTTTACAAGAGGCGATCGCCCAAGAACAGGCAATGCTCCATAAGTTAAAAGAAGTTCGCCCTGTAGATTTAGCAGAAGCTAAAGCTGAAGTCAACTATTCGATAGCGAAAGTTAAACGCATTGAATCAGAACTAGAAGACTATTACGTGCGCGTACCCATAGACGGACAAATTTTAAAAATTAATACTCTGGTAGGTGAACAAGTAGATACCAGTGAAGGAATTGTAGAACTAGGAAGAACTAATCAGATGTATGCGATCGCTGAAGTTTATGAAACCGATGTGGGTCAAGTGAAAGTAGGACAGAGGGCAACGGTAATTAGTGAACACGGAGGCTTTGAAGGAGAATTACAGGGAACAGTAGATCACATCGGCTTACAAATTAAAAAACAAGATGTTCTCAAATCCGATCCTGCTGCGGATAAAGATGCTCGTGTAGTTGAAGTCAAAGTGCGTCTCGATGCTCAAGACAGCAATAGAGTGGCAGGATTAACTAATTTACAGGTAAGAGTTCGGATTGATTTGGGTAGTAGTTAGTGGTTAGTAGGAGCGTGGTTAGTAGAGGCATTGGTCAGATATCGTAAATAACCATTAAGTTTTAGGGTTAAATTTTCAATAACAGGTTTGAGTTTTTCAATTTCTTCTCTTGTTAATAGATTTCGAGTGTACGCCCTTCTCAACCAGTGTCTTGTTTCGTTTAAAGAACCTCTAGCAATCCTAATAAAACGCTGATTATCTTTGTAATTAAAGCGTCCGTTTCCCTCAGCGATATTTGCCCCAACACTATCAGCAGAACGAACTATTTGTTTTCCCACTGTGTCTTTCTCAAAATACTGCCACTTTTCGACAATAAACCAAATTTCATCCGCTAACTTTTCAGCCAATTGATAAATTTCCAGTTTCTCAAAATTAGATCTGTCCAAATTATCAACTATCTATTAACTACTAACTACTAACCCTTATTAATCCCAAAATCTCAACGAGACTACCACCAACCACTAACCACGCTCCTACTAACCAATGACCCTTAAAACTCTACTAAAAAGATTCAACAAAGAACCCCCTCTAGGCTGGGCGCAACTTAGGCATCAAAAAGTTCGCTTGTTGGTAGCTTTAATCGCCATTGCTTCTGCCGATATTGTGATTTTTACCATGCAGGGGTTTAGGATGAGTATGTTTGGTGGAGCTACCAACCTTCACAAGCAGCTTCGCGGAGACTTATTTTTAGTCAGCAACCGCGCTGAATATCTTGGTGATGGTCAAACCTTTGATCGCCGTCATTTATACCAAGCTGAAGCGATAGATGGAGTAGCATCTGCTGACCCATTATACTTTTCTTTTGGCAACTGGATTAATCCTTGGAACCAGAAAATAAGCAGTGTAGGCGTAATTGCTTTCGATCCCGTCCGTCCAGTAATCGATCTGCCCGAAATAGATGGACAGCTAGAACAAATCAAACTGCCAGATACCGTTTTATTTGACAGCCTATCCCTCCCCAAATTGGGTTCTGTACCTGAATTTTTAACTATGGGAAAAACCGTTACAACTGAGTTATCGGGACGCAAAATTACGGTTGGTGGGATCTTTACCCTGGGTAGCACAATTTTTATCGACGGACACATTGTTACCAGCGATTGGAATTACCTACGGCTGTTCGGTTCGGATAGCATCGATAATCTCAAAGTTGGCATTCTTACCCTTGAGCCTGGTGTAGATCTAGAAACGGTAAAGAGAAATATTCAGACATATTTGCCCCAGGATGTGGAAGTAATGACCCATCAAGAATTTATCAAATCTGAAGCAGACTACTGGGCTGAAGTTCCTGGTGGGATACTGTTTAACTTTGCTGTTGTGATGGGATTTTTTATCGGGGTGGTGATTGTCTATCAAGTTTTATATGCAGATGTAAACGATCATCTAGCGGAGTATGCCACCCTTAAAGCGATGGGCTATTCGGAGCGGAATCTATTAGTTGTTGTGTTTCAAGAAGGAATTATTCTCGGTGTCTTGGGATTTTTTCCTGGATTTATTGGTTCTGCTGGCATATATGCCCTACTGGGATATTTGACCCGAATTCCCTTACCAATGCGATTTGGTGTGGCATCACAAGTGTTTATTATTACCATTTTGATGTGCTTAATTTCGGCAGCGATCGCCATGCGAAAACTCCAATCAGCCGATCCAGCAGATGTATTCTAGTTTGGTTTTAGTCCCTTAGCTTTTCACTACCCACTAACTACTAACTACTAACCATGCTTCTAAAAACTCTACTGAAAAAATTAACCAAAGAACCCCCTTTGGGCTGGGCGCAACTTAGCCATCAAAAAGTTCGCTTGTTAGTTGCCGTGTCAGGAATTGCCTTTGCAGATATTTTGATCTTTATGCAGCTTGGATTTTATACTAGTCTGTTTGGCGGGATCACTCGCATTCACGAACATCTCAATGGAGATTTATTTTTAGTGAGTGCTAGGGCTAAGACTCTCATTGATGGTCAAAATTTTGACCGTCGTCATCTGTATCAAGCTGCTGCCATAGATGGAATTGCTTCCGCTAGTCCTTTTTATTATTCTAATGCTGGCTGGATTAATCCTTGGGAAAAGAAAGTAACTAGCGTAGCGATTTTGGCTTTCGACCCTGCTCATCCTGTCTTAGATCTGCCAGAAGTCAACCAACAGCTAGAACAAATCAAACTACCAGATAAAGTTCTGGTTGATCGCCTAGCCCGACCAGATTTGGGACCAATTGCAGAAACTTTGGCGCAAGGAAAACCAATTATTACAGAGATATCGGAGCGCAGAATTAGCGTTGAGGGTATGTTTACTTTAGGTACTACGCTCTGGGTTGAAGGATATTTGATAACTAGCGATTGGAATTATCTACGTTTGTACGGTACAAATAGTATCGATAATATAACAGTTGGCGTGCTTAAAGTTGAAGCTGGTGCAGAGGTAGAGACACTCAAGCAAAAAGTCAGAGCTAGCTTACCTAGTGATGTTGCTGTAATGACTCATCAAGAATTTATTAAAGCAGAAAAAGACCATTGGGATCAAAATCACCCCGCAGGAACAATTTTTAACTTTGGGGTAGTAATGGGTTTTGTAGTTGGGGTGGTGATTGTCTATCAAGTTTTATTTGCCGACGTAAACGACCATTTAGCCGAATATGCCACCCTTAAAGCGATGGGTTATCCAGATAAAAGTCTGCTGATGGTAGTTTTTCAAGAAGCAATTATTCTCGCCGTGCTAGGTTTTATTCCTGGTTTTGGTGTTTCTATTGGGATGTATGGCTTGCTAGAAGCTCTAACCAAGATGCCCTTGGCAATGCAATCTGATGTCGCTTTAAGAGTATTTTTCCTCACAGTTACTATGTGTCTAGCTTCTGGTGCGATCGCAATTCGGAAACTGAGTTCAGCCGATCCTGCGGAAGTATTTTAGGATTTAGTCACGCTCCCACTAACCACCAACTACTAACTATGTCCCCAAACCCTGTTGTTACCATTCATAACCTCAACCATGACTTTGGTAAAGGTGAATTACGCAAAAGAGTACTGTTTGATGTAGATTTGGCAATCTATGCTGGTGAAATTGTCATTATGACTGGTCCTTCTGGTAGTGGCAAAACTACTTTGTTAACTCTCATTGGCGGTTTGCGTTCTGTACAGTCAGGTAGCGTTAAAATTTTGGGACAAGAACTGTTTGGTGCTAGTAAAAATGAATTAGTTAAGGTTCGCAACCAGATTGGTTTTATCTTTCAATCCCATAACTTACTTTCTTGTCTGACAGCAGAACAAAATGTCGGAATGTCTTTAAGACTGCATCCAGATATTCCCTTGGAACAACGTATTAACATGACTTCAGATATTTTAGAAGCAGTAGGATTAGGAGATAGGGTAAATTATTATCCTGATAATCTTTCTGGAGGACAACAACAACGAGTTGCGATCGCCCGTGCTTTAGTCAGTCAACCACAATTAGTGTTAGCAGATGAACCTACCGCAGCATTAGACAGTAAATCTGGTCGTAATGTTGTGGAAATTATGCAGCAATTGGCTAAAGAACAGGGTTGCACAATTCTCTTAGTAACTCACGATAATCGCATTCTCGATATAGCTGATCGCATTGTGCATCTGGAAGATGGCAGATTGGCGAAAGATATCCCAGTAATAAGTAATAACTAGGGGCAAGGCACTGCCTTGCTCTGGAACTTCCGCCTTCTTCTGCCTTCTTTTAATTCTTAATTCAATTTTCCCCAAGGTTGAAAGCCATGAGAGTGAACTACCCGAAAAGCATGGAGATTGAGAATAGTTGCAGGGCTGGGGGGACTACAGAGAAGGCTTAAATTCTTATGTAGTAAGTATTGTAGATACACGACCTGAAAAAAGATAACCAGTTCTGAAAGATTTTTTTTGGTCAATTAGGGCGAT
>JAAUYH010005279.1_pt1 | contig 11023 bp, 3 predicted proteins | sample 7278061 | NCBI WGS metagenome assembly JAAUYH01 (sample SAMN14350203, study PRJNA611818) | marine sediment metagenome | isolation source: surface marine sediment (0.6m) | place: French Polynesia: Moorea | collected 2018-08 | reverse complement strand
CTCAAACTAATTGTCCGAGAAACTACTGCATGAATTTATTAACAGTAGTTTCGCAGCAATAATATGAAAAGCATTTGCGGCATCATTTTTTCAGTACATCCAAATCGACAGTTCCAATTTCGTCTTGCCCTATTCATCGTATTGTTCCAACTGTTTTTGACGAGAACCCCATGCTTTCGCATATCGACGTCTGTGCTGGGATTCATTTCTCATGATGCAGAGCATTCATAGGCAAACCAATCTGCATTGAACAAAATAGTTGATCGTGCCTAGTTTTGAGTGCCTTTTTGTGTAGCAGCCAATTATCTGTTTCAAAGAAATTTTGGAAAGTGCGATCATGAGTTTGTATCGGACTGAAATTTCAATTCCTGAGCGTTCTCGATCGAATAACTCTTTTTCTTGTATTTTCATGATAAATTTCCATTATGCAGCTATCTCGGACTTGTTTCTCTCTTGGTGCATTTCGAAATTACTTGAATCATAGAAATTATGAATGCTACCGTGATGTCCGATTGGGCAAGTAGACGCTTCCGTACAGCCTGGTCTTTTTGCTTACTTGCAGAACAGGAATTATACAGTAGATTGGCAATAGTCTGGACGCACTTTATGATTGAGCCCGGAATATACAGCATTTTTTCTGATGAAATGCAATTTCGCGTAATATTTCAAGCTTTTGTAATTGTCGCTTTGAATTCATGTTAAGTCACACTTTATTACGCATTTATTTGTTCATTTGATTTGTTTTCTAGTGCATGATTGCATGATTGGGTTCAATAAAAGTTGCAATTGGGTGTTTGCAGTATGATATAGTTTAAGAAATGTTGATAAAATGCGATCTGAGGTGCCTGCGGAGAGCAGGTCACTCCGGGTTAAAAAGAATCTACTCAAGCCTAAAAATCTACAAGTATGATGCACCACTAACATTCCTTACTGAATTAGAGCTCCGTATGATTGGGGTCGACGACATGGTAAAGTATTAATGGAGAAGCTAACTTCATATTAGTCAGAGATTTCATAGCACCAGGGTCACTCAGCTCACTTTAAGAAATCATTTCATAACCATATATCAGTTTTCCGCTCTGATAATGTAATTTTCGATGTGCTACATCGACTTACGTTCACTTCGGTTTTCCGACAATCGTAATGTTTCATCAAACTCAGAAAATTTGTTTTATATTATGATACTCTAAAACAGAATTACATTTGAGAAGGTTGAGTCTTCAGCAACCTTAACATACAAACTCTTCACCACGCAACTATAAACTAGATTTAACAAATCAGCACGTTCACGTATTCTATCTTAACCTTTGCCAATGAACTTCACTGAGTAATATTTTAAATCAATTTTGTTTCTCGTTTAGTAGTTATTGAAGAAGTGTCTCGAATCTTGATGAACAATTTGGTACGTAAAATGAGCGTCTATTCATTTATCCACGCTATATTTATATTTCTCAGTATTGAAAGTTATGTACGACAGAATTCATATTTAGCAGACACTGATGCAGTGATTTACGGTAACTTCATCTGTTCATGTTAATTATGTAATAAATTGATATTTTGTCATGTCGTAGACTCGATTTCAAAACAACCCAGGAATAGTTAATCGGATAAAATTCTATCGTATTCAAGCGCACCATGAGCAGCATCGTCGAAAAAAATGCCTGCTAGCTATACCTTATATTTATAGAATGATTCACCGAAATATCTGCACAGTGAATACAAATTGAGTATTAGATCTTTGTTTATCCGTGCATAAACTGAATAAAATCTATGAAATACTTTCGATGTTCATATAGTCGGGAATGGCGTATACAAATTTTTTCATGGCTCTAGTTTGATGCGCAGTCTTCTTGCCATGCAGAAAATTTTATTTCATTTCAACTAGAAAACTTTGAGAGAGATAGAAAAATTGCTTAATTCAATATCATATGAGGTCCGATACATGTGACTATGAAACTCTTTCAAACCACATCAAAAACAGCATGTTTTGCTCCATATGCTAAAATCAAATTTCTTTGCTGCTCATAGATGAGTCTTTCAAGTTCTAAATCCCACATGTTCGCAGGGTATTCCAAGATAGCGTTTGAAATTCCACTTCTTGGCCAGCTGGCACACTTTATGTCTATCGTCAAACGCATCTTCCTACTGTACGATTTCCAAGCACAGTCATATAACTTTAAACGTATATGCGTTCCCCACGATCCATTCTTGTGTTCTAAGGAAATTTGCAGGGAGTAGCCCACTTCCGATTGTTGCAGATAATGAACCGTACTACACCTGCTTGAGAATCATTTGTAAGCTTCCTAAGAGGTATTTAAAGCACATGTGGAAGTGAGGCGTAGTATCAGATGTTTTCTCTACTTCTACCTTCATGTATATATATGTATATATATATCAATGAAAAATTCGCTTTAATTGATTTGCGCCTATGATGATAATGCGATCGCATCGTATTCCGACCTATCTAAAAGTGATGAAGGGTTATTATTGGCCTATTCCATCTAAAAAAGTATGAGAACCTGTTTGTCCACCACAGAGCAAAGATATAACGATATCCTTTGAAAGACGTGGAGGTTACCTCCTTCATTTCTGATCTTCTCATACTTTTTGTTTTTTCCAATAGATCAAAGGTCGATTCATTGTATTTCAAACCCCTTGGATAGGCGCAAGCCGTTACAGATCATGTTATTTGCTAACTCATCGTCAATTTCACATAACTGTACAATGCGCTAATTCTAGTCTATCTCTAAGTACATCCCCTATCGCATGATTTCGATGAAATCTCTTTTGAACTTTCAATTGAAAGGAGAAGTCCACTTCCAAATGCAGCAGCTAATGAGCGGTACCACCGGCTCGAGAATGGTTTCATGTGTACCCATTGAGTACGTAAAGACACAGGTGTGAATGAGTCGTAGTACCAGGGCTGCGAACAAGTGATGTTCTGCTTTCATTCTCACTCTCACTTTCATTTTTTCTGTAAAGAATTCTTTGCTGTTGTTTTGTGCCCATGACAACGGGTTCGACTCGTAAGCATGAACATTTGTGGAACTGATCAATGCGATCCTCGTGGCACTGATGAGGTTGTGTGATTCACTAATTTACACGCGGATCTGACTGAAAATCAATCTGAAATTCTATTTCGTAGACTCTTTGAAGGATACTACATATTTTCAGATTTTTCACTCTCTTTTTTTCATTTAATAGGCAGTCGGTTCTTTGTTTTTCTCCGCACCGTACCATACTGCGATGGCAAACCCCACATTTTCCGGTGTTTTCGAGACCGTTCTAGCCTCATTACTAACGGCTGGTCTTCTGAAGTTCCTGAACAACGTACTTGCCACGTTGCTCGCCACCTATGTAAGTCATGAAGGAAACGAACACGATAGGTATGGCTGGTTATACGCTGTTTGCCACTTCAATGTTCTAGCGGTGATGTATCGCGAACGAGAATTTCTAAAGCAGCTAAAACTTAAGCTCGGCGTTACAGAACTGAGCAAGGTCAACGATGATGGAACAGATATTGAAGACATTGATGATGCTGAAGTATATCCTCGTATAAAGCTTGGCAGGGCATTGGCACTACAGGCATTTATCACATTCGTGCTCACTGTTTTACCTGCTGTCCTGCTGGCCACGAAGATACGCTCGCTGAAGTATGTCCGATCGAATATTCCTACTATTCACCTGCCTCTGGCCGAAGTTGGAAATAGAAGCGCTCCTCTAATCCCATTTATGGATAATTGCGTCCTACATACACAGGGCACAGGGCCGATTGATTCTTCAGGGGTCATCACTGTGTTGACATGCGTCGGAGTCCAACAAAAAAAGGAAGAGACTAGCAGCCAGCTCCGGTCGGAGCGGCTCACAGCAGGGAATACGTTGACTTTTCGATACGCTCTGAACGCAGGCAGTTTCACTGTGATGTTCGATGCGTTGCGCATCAACGTCCGTGGGAAACCCTCGCCAGTTGCAGGTCCATCGCTGACAGAAGGTGAGTGGAAAGAATTTCGAGATGAAGTGTTTTCCCGTTTGACGAATGAGAGGCCATGTTGGGTGTCCACGCCAGGGCACTTAATTTGCTCTGTTTCTGTCACTGCCATCAATCTGAATGACACGAGCAAATATCCACATCTGCCTCGTCAGGTCGTGGTAGATTCGATCAAAAAGACGTTCGTGAATCGAGCTCGGCTTAATGCAACGAGCGAGCAGGTCGATGAGACGAAAATCATTGTTCGAAACGCCACTCCGACTCTGATTATTGCTATTGTTTGTGCTCTGATCGCGGGCTTCTTCGTGGTGAACCTGTGGCTAACTGTTCACAATGGAAATGGAGATGCAAAGGCGGATGCGCTTCGTGCTATTCGAAACTCGCAGACAACGAACCGTTCACATATGTCTATGATAGCTGGATTCCCCCTACATCCATTCAGAGTAACAAGAGTTGGATCGAAGACTATTGGAGAGACTGAATACAGTTTGTATGCTCTCGTTCCTATGAGAGACGGACAAGATGGTCAAGGAGAAACCCCGAATGGTTCCAATCGAATTCTGGGGGAGGTGAGTGATACAATTGAAGTGAACGTGGACGAAACCACAAGTTACGAGAACACCGGCGACCTAAATGATATCCATGTTGAACACGAAACTGAGGAAAGAGACAATTCCGGCACTTCTGATCAAGATGGGGAAAATGCTGAAGGCAACGAAAGACTTATCTAAACCGCATTATTGTGATTTGGGACATTGCCATTAGAACGCTATCGGGGAAAGCCAAACTGGTCACTCCACGTGCATTTGGCTTCAATTCCCAAACTTTGCAAGATTCCAGGTCTCCAGCTTGAGAGAGATTGTCTGCAGGAAACCTGCAGCCTTTTGCTTTCTGGATCACTGGCTGATAAGATACCTAATTCGAGTGCTCTCTTTTTATTATGTCCATTTTTAATTTTTATGAAAAAAATAAGTCCATCAAATTGAAACAGTTCACATTGGACAATTGAAGTTCAGTATCCATTCGACATGAGTTTGTTTAGACTAGTTGAACAGTTGGAGGGGCTGTTGAAAGACAGACACTACGAAATATTGTTTACACCACAAATATTTTCACGTATGGTCCACCAACGCCCGATCAACTAACGAGAGCAGTGGTTTGGACGCACAAATGTCCACATTGAGTCCATATAGATCTCAACACAGGTTCAAAAGTGGCAGAAGTACTTCACTTCGCTCATAGTCTGTTTTTGAGAAAAAACATTTTTGTTTGAGTGTCTTGCTGATTGAATTTTGATACATTTTTGGACCATTAGATAAATAAGTTTTTAGAACAATAATTCTAGGTTTTCTATAAAAAAGCGCATCCCCATCTAGCCTGCTCTATTAGCCTATTACCCATGTTTTTTGCCGCTGCAATCTCTGAAGACTGTGAAAACAGGTAACCAGGGTGTACCTCATTTCCTAAGCATGCGATCCCAAACACGGATAGATTTGAATATAAACACAAAACTTCGCCCCTATCAGACAGTCGAAAAAAACTGCTATACCTATCAAGTTTCTGAACCTTGTTGGGCAGCTCGAGCGCATTGCAGAATAATAAGAACAATAGGAGAGAGAATGTAAGCAACTAGAACGAAAATAATAAGTGAGCTGATCAAAGCAAATGTATTCGCGAACGTTGTCCACGAACACGATTATGACGTAGAAGTAAATAAAAACGAATGGTACGTATTGGATTTGTGTTCGAAACACACGGACAAAATATACAAATGTTATTCGTCCAGTTGTTCAAACACCAGTTCCAAGTTTACTGCTGCCGATGAACTTTTACAATAACCGACATTTACTAACAGCGATGGTACAATATCGCTTCTTATCCATATCAATGATACTGCCTTCGCAATCAGAGACTATATGAACAATACAGTGAGAATAGACGTAAAAAATAATATAGGACCGATTTGTCTTCATAATCATTAGCGAGGAAATCAATTCTAACGTGTACGCCACTCAAACACCCGAATGACGTAGCATATCAATAAATATATCAATAATGAATTCTAAAAGCTAAATAAAATATAGATTTTTGAATGATTGTCGTGACGATGAGTAAAAATCTCTTCCTTTCTGAAAATTCGATCTTACAATCAGTTAGAAGTAGTCGTTTCGTATTCAAGCATGACGTCGATGATGGCGGATCTATCTCACTTTATCTGAAAAATGTATTCTGAGTAAACTTCCTTTAAATGTGCAGTACATACATTACCTCGCTCATTTCACTATATATATACTCCAGTTGGGCTAATTCACTGTCGTGATGCCGATATCATACTGCAGGTGCTGTGTCTGCTGAGCTGAACTAAAGTTTCCTCGATTCTCATATGAAAAATTATGATACCATGCTATCGGCAGTAAAGTATTCATATCATAATTCTCCAAGCTGTCTAGTGAAGCCAAGGAGTTCTAAATACAAGAATTTGATGTTCGATTTCTATTCGCTAATATGATTCAAATTAGCTAGGCAAGTTTCTCATAAGCTTCAATACTGAAATAAAGTATCTTGTTCTAAAATTTGAGGCTTTGCCATCGAAATAGCGAGGAACGTTTTTCTATAAATTGAAAAATATACTCCGGAATAAGAATGATCATCAGAATCATAGGAATTGTTTAAGAAGTTCTATTAGCCATCTTTCAATAGAACCAGTACTCAATAATGTCACTAAGACCGAAAAGGCGGTATTAAATGATCAGTGGAGTGTGACAACTCATTTCACAGTTGGATACGGTTTCATCTCTTCAAAAGAATTTCTGTGAATCACAATGAAGCCTCGTACTGATAAAAAACTTATGTAAAGATTCACGTGGGAAAAGATAAACCAGTAAAAATAGAATCCCGTTCCTAAACATATGCTACCGCCATTCTTAAAGATGCTCGTATTGCTAATTAGGAGTAATTCGAACCTGCTGAGGTTTACGCCACATATTTGAGGTAGAATAAGAAAATTTACTGTTTCGAATTGCCCGTACCCACTATTGCGACAGTCGTTTTGGAATAAAGTCATTAGTAGAGAAGGTACTTTTTGCGTTTCAGAAAATAATCATGCAGCTCTTTGTCGGTTGAAGCGAGTTTAAGTATCTCTAATAAATTTTAATAGATTAAATAGTAAATTTGAGGCTTTAATGATGAGCCCGATAGATAACATAGCTCGACTATGTTGTTTTTTTCAACCTTAAAATCGAAAAATTGGATATAGCAGGACTTTTGCACTGTTCGCTCTAAATTTATTCACCTACTGTTCTGAATTACAACGATAAATGGCTTAAAAGTTTAAAAAGTGGCTCGATGGTAGTCTTTCTTCACTCTGAAAATAATGCGGCACATATGTAACTAATTTAGAGATCGAAAAGGTCAATTTAGCCGAATGAAATTTCCTGTAATGTAATATTACAAAAGAGAAATGACTTTGAGCTTTTACTGGCATACCTTCTGAAAAAAAACTCAAATTCCACCAATGTCCTACTTGTTTTAATAACGAAACTATTTGTTGTGGAACCTATCTGTGTGACTAATTAATACCTTCTTTTAAGCAAAACAAGATTATGTGTGATAAAATCTGAAAAATCTACATTTTTTGAATTATATCGTGTAGATGTTTGTTTCAAATGATTCAAGCTACGCTGTCAGGAGAATGGACGAATTAAGAATTCTTTTATGGAAAAAGAGCAGTATTTCATAAGATTCGCTGGAAACGAGCAGCTATAAATCTCCAATCAAAGTGCTTATGGAAAAAAGGATGCAATGAAATACGATTTATAATTCGTTTGGTAGTTTCGTTTGCGGAACTAAAAGTTGGTTATAATGAATTCATGAATTTCACGCATCGAAAAATGCAAGAAATCATGTATAGCTTTTGTAGAAGGTAGAGCGCTTGTAAAAATGCATTACATGCTGTTCGGTAAAGAGTAGGTAAAACAGCTCAGATCTGTGAAATAATAGTAGCCTAAAGGACTTCACGGAAAACTTGAATGTATAATGTTGTAAATGGAGCAGAATTCGCAAGTTTGTGATAGACGAGCTAGATCTTTCTGACCTCTTAAAAATTGTTGTTGTATCCATTCGGTAAAGGAATTATAATAGCAATAGAAAATCCACCAAGAAGATTCCCATCGTAAAATCCGGTTTAAATAATATAAATATTCTGAACCATGCATTGTTATACAATGGGTTGATAAAAGTTTGAATTAAAAAGATTTCATTTGATTTGACTAATATCGAGAATTAGTTTTTATTACAAAATTAGGATCGAAATTGAGAATTTCATAATCAGAACCAGCTATCCCAAAGAAAGATAGAGCAAGATATGTTCCACCTGATTTATGCAAGAGGATTTACAACTTACAGTATAATGTATAACTATGTGTGTGTGCTATTGCTAAGTAATGTAAGATGAAAGGGCTGCAGCTTCTATAATTTTACATCGTTTACGTATCAACAAAGAAGAAAATGAGACGTCTCCCAAAGTTTTCTGAAGGAGAAATGAAAGTGCTGAAGTACACGATATTGCAGAACAGTTCAATCACTGTACAAACTACATTTAAACACGTGAACTGTACGAAGATACAAAGAAAACGAAAATGGGTCCGTGCATTTCGGTTCAAAAACTGTTTCTAAGTAAGAGAAACTTGAATTCACGTATTGTATGGCATGTACTCAACATTTCTGGTCCACGCAGCAGCTAGCTGACATTGCATCTTCTCAAAAGGCAGATCTGATCGAGAATCGACTGAAAATATGACAGCATTGAAGATCCATATACATTCATATCTGGATATCAAGCAGTTTCTGTTTGGAGTGGCTCTTTGATGTATGGACATACATCCTTAGTTGGAACGATTGGCAGTTTCGATAGAAGTATGTAACACATCATAATCGACCACCAAATTTTACCGTTTATTTATGACTTGGACATTGCAAAAAGATACGTCTGTCTTATGAGAGGACAAATATGGTCCGCTCTCTGTACGCTCTATTGCTGTGTATCCAGGAAACGAAGAAGTGCAGTGAATTTAAAGAAATACGCAGAGTCCTGATTCGAACCAAATTTAAAAAAATCATGAGTCTCATAAATGGACGCCTGTGTGTGCGTCACGTGCATCTATCTTAGCCAATAGAATGCTTAGTAAGTTGGGCACCACTGAATTAATGAAATGGTTATAAACCTCTGCTTAACTCCTTGTTTTAGCATTCTTTTTTGCGGTGTTACAATCAATTATGGTTTAGAAAGAAATGGTTTAGGATAACAATTTATTGAATTACACACTGGCTCATCATCACGGGAGGACACGAATTTAGATTGTTGCTACCGTTACAAATTTTCCTTAGTTACGACTATGATTATGATTTGAAGAGCTTGCAATGAAGAAATACCTTGAGCATTTTAATTCAATTAGTAAGATGCCTTCCTCTTTATCAATTTAAGATTTAAAATCCTGCATAACTCAATCAGAACAAAGGAAACTGTAACGTGAGCAAAAACGCAAAGTCGTGTCCCTCCGGTGATGAAAAAGCTTTTTCGAACCAAGAAATTCAGAATAGTAGAATAAGAGAATGATTTCAAAAATGAAATAATGCAGACACCAAGCACGTGCGTTAGAAAGAAATGTAGATAAAAAAAGCATTTCGAGTCCATTCGCAATATGCTGGTACTTATCAAACGAAAATAATCAATTCCTGTTCTCCGCTTTGCAGGGAGAACACGCTGACCAGGAGAATTTAATGTAATATATTTTCCTTATTCTTGATTACTTTCCAAAGAAATTTTAATATTGTAATTCAGAAACACCCATCCATCTTGCTTATCTACTAGAATGCACGGGTGTCTCTTAATAGTAAAATCAAATATTCGACGCAAATTAATCGGAATATAGGAAAATTTGTAATGTCAGCAACAACGCAAACTCGTGTCCTCCCTGTGTTTTTCACTTGATTCGTTTGTTTATTGACTGAGAGTTCCGGAAACTACATAAATGAATGGAATTCAGTGGTAGAGTCAGACGTAGCGAATAGAAATTTTGACAGAATTAAGGAACCCTGGCCTTGCGAAGGTCTATGAGATAGCCTAATAACTACGGCAATTATGAAACAGAGAGTACAGTACTTTTTGCAGTGTTAGCATGACTGACAGTTCGCACGGTGCGAAAGTGAGCGGAGAACAATTGGTTTTCCGACACTTGTGATTGGCCATGCAATTTGATTAACTGTGAGGCGAAACCCCAACCGCGCTCCGTCATTGTCATGTCGCACAGCTATGCAATACGAGAGTCGCCACAGGTGGGAATACTTGAGAAACGAGTAGCAAGCGGCGGTCCTCAGAGCACCACCTTGCATTCCGGCGAGTTATTCGACACGAGACGCAAGTCTAGGCGCCGAAATAGGGGAAATGGAGAGTGGCATTGCGAAACCGGGCGAGGGAGCGGACCGATTGCGAGGCGCACGCGATGAGGCGAGGAAAAGGTAAAACGGGAGTGTTACAGAATGCGCGCGACTCGTTGAATTCCAGGTGGAAGAAGGGCGAGTGGTGGACGCGCGCCCTTCATATGGGGCGCCCCCAGGCGTGTGCCAGGCCACTGCACGTCCGCTCAGCGCGGCATGGAGGCGCACACGAGCGACGACGAGCTGATCGCGTGGGCGCTGCGCGCGCGGTGGGGGGAGCAGGCGCGCCCGTTGTGGCCGCCGCGGCGCGGCGCGTACTGCCCGGTGGGGCTGGCGCCGCTGCAGGCGGGCGACGTGGCGGTGCGCCTGCCCTGCGGACACGTGCTGCGCGCGGAGTGCATCTTCCCCTACCTGCGCGCGCACCCGCGCGGCCAGCCGCGCCACTGCCCGCTCGACGGCGTTGAGGTGCCCGCCGCGCTCAGCGCCACACGCATGCGCGTGGTCGGCCCCTACGACGCGCAGCGCGACCGCGTGGAAGAGGACGCCGACGTGTCCGACGACGCGTGCCTGCGCTGGATGGACGTGGCGCTGCGTGAAGCG
>JAAUYH010183081.1_pt1 | contig 11024 bp, 9 predicted proteins | sample 7278061 | NCBI WGS metagenome assembly JAAUYH01 (sample SAMN14350203, study PRJNA611818) | marine sediment metagenome | isolation source: surface marine sediment (0.6m) | place: French Polynesia: Moorea | collected 2018-08 | reverse complement strand
CGTTCCATGCTACCTCCCAACAAACAAATTACTGTGGATATCTAAGAATCTAAAAAGATTTGCGATTGCACATTAGGATGCCCATCCTCTCCGCAAGAACAAACACAAAGGCGCAACAAAAAAGATAACGGCAACAAAAAAGGACAGCCTCTATCCGCTGTCCAGTCTGGATTGAGAAGAATTTAGGGGTCTGCCGTAAAATGACATTCCATCTCAATACTGTTTGGGTGAACCCCGAATGTTGTTGGAGATCCCGCTCGGAGTTCAATGGCGAAAATCCCTTATGCCCAATAGCAAAAGTAAACGCTTATCAGCTCACTCTAGAAAGGCAATCCGCCGTGTCGATCGCAATCCCGATTAGCCATCATCCCATCCGGCAGGACAGTTCTACATAAGAAAGCGCTTTCCAACATCGCCGTGGGCAGCTTAGCGTCCTTGAGATTCGCATCTCTTAGATTGGCTCCCCGCAGATCCGCCCCCTGCAAATTCGCCCCCTGCAGATTCGCCCCCTGCAGATTCGCCCCCTTTAAATTGGCCACCTGTAGGTCAGCCCCAAATAGATTGGCGTCCCGCAAATTAGCATTGGGCAACTCACTGCCCTGCAGATCCGCCTGGCGCAAACTGGCTCGGCGAAGATTCGCCCTTTCTAACCGGGCCCCCTCTAGATTAACCCCCTCCAAATTCGCCCCCTGCAGCCTGGACTCAGAGAGATTCGCCACCGGCATTTGGGCATCTCTCAAATTGGCTTCATCCAGATCAGCCCCTTGTAATCTGGCGGATCCCAACTTTGCACCCTGCAGCCTAGCGCCCTGGAACTTTGCGCCCTGCAGACTGGAAAAATCTAAAACCGCCCGCTCAAGGTTTGAATTCGATAGAACCGCCCCCCTTAACTCAATCCCCTCTAAATCAGCGCCCGCCAAATTAATCCCCTTCATGGGACTGCCGTCACGGCTCAGGTCTTCTAGCGCCTTAAGCCGAGCATAACTCTTAGCCACCCCAGCCGCTGCCGCATTATCGATCACTTGCCAGGCCTCATAATGCCGCTTGCGCTGACGATCTCTCCCCTCAAGTGTGTATAAAAGAGATAGAACAACAATACTAAATCCTTCAATATTATCGGTTTGAATCGCCACCCCTAAGTGGCTGCCCAAACACCCAATCGTTAGCTCTTGGCAGGTTTCTAGATGGGTTAACCAGCCTTCAGTAATGCTGACGACGACCAAAACTAAGTAAGCGCCCAAAAGGGCGATGAAGATTTTAAATAAAGTCCACCCGGCAACCCGTAAAGCAACATCTTCAGTGAGTTGGAAAAAGTCGGATTGTCTACGGTCCATCACGCTTAGCCCTACGTCAACCTATACTTTCTCTGAGCCGCCCAAATTTTACATTAAACAAATGTTTGCATTGTATTGTAATGTTTCCAGGGGGATAATTTACAGGCGTTAACTTGGGAACCTCTTTTGTTGCGTTTGAGGGACTTCTAAGATGTAGGCCTCAGTTATCTTAAGGGGTAACTTGAGCGTTAAGTATAATCATTAAACATAAACAGAGACAGACCGAGAAATGCGATTGATACTCCCATCCGGCATGATAGCGCCTTTCAGGTCAGCTTCTCTGAAATTGACCTCGTTTAAGGTTGCTTCCAGTAAATAGGCCCCAGGCAGATAAGCTCCCCTCAAATTGGCGCCGCTCAAGTCAGCCCTTCTGAGGTCCGCCATAAACAGAACCGCTTGCTGGAAGTTGGCTCCTTGTAGATCCGCTTCATATAAAACTGTCCAGGGCAGATTCGCTCTGGACAGGTTAGCCATCAATAAACTGGCTTGATTAAGTAGGGCTTCCCGCAAACTGGACTGACTCAGATCCGCCTTTTTCAGAGCCGCTTGCTGCAGATCCGCCTCAGTTAAATCGGCTTCCTGTAGACTGGCTTCACTCAAATCAGCCGTTCGCAAATTCGCCCGACACAATTGGGCGACATTCAAATTAGCCTGTCTAAAGTCGGCCCCCAATAGATTTGCGTGACTCAGGTTAACGCCTTTTAAGTTAGCGCCCTTGAAGTCAGCGCCCCTTAAATCAGCTCGACTCAGGTCAGCTCCGACAAGTTCAACATCACAAAGCTTGGCTTGATCCAGCACGGCCTCTCTGAAGTCTCTTTCTCCTGCTGAATAGCGGGCTAGAAGTTCGTCCGTGTCCATCTTATATCCCATCAAATAAGCTGATGTGCTTCTACTTCGTAGTTTGAGGCAGTAAGGGGGTAGAGAGTAGGCAGTAGACAAGGGAGCGTCCCTGCCTACCGTCTACTGTCTACCCCCTACCTCAAGAGGCTAAATCAGTCGTAAACCCGGGAGAAGTTAAATCACACTTGAGGTAATCGCAATTCCCAAAACCGCTGCGAAGATGATCAGAGCGTAGAATTGAGCCCGACCCGTCTCAAAGTATTTCAACCCTTCGCCGCTGACCATAGTGGCTAACCCAGTCAGATTAACAATGCCGTCTACGAACTTGATATCTGCGCTCAATACTTGCTTAGCAAGGCGAAGTGTTCCTTGAACAAAGACGGTGTGGTAGATTTCGTCGATATACCACTTGTTGAGGGAAAGCTGGTAAAGGGGCTGAATTTTACGCGCGATCGCAGCGGGGTCAATTTTACGTTTGATGTACATCAGATAGGCGAGGACAATCCCAACCACCGCAATGGCCACCGAAGAACCCGCCATCAGCACAAACTCAGTCCAGTCAAACTCAGCTAGCGTTGGCATCGCTTCGCCAGTGGGATGAATGAACTCTTCAAAGTAGTTGGCGAACGGAGTTCCCACCAAACCAATCAGCACCGAAGGAACCGCCAGAACCATCAGAGGCGCGATCATCACCAAAGGCGATTCATGGGGAAATTCGCTGTGAGCGCCGTGGTCAGCATCATGGGCTTCGGCTTCATGCTCAGCCTCAAGGGTTAATTCTTGAGAATTCATCGCCCCAGGCCCAAACGCCAACCCGAGTTTTTGCAGGTTCTCATTTTTCAGTTGCTGACGAATCTCAGCGTCGTTGCCGCGAAACTCCCCTTCAAAGGTTGAGAAATACATGCGGAACATATAGAAGGCGGTAATTCCCGCGGTCAGCCAACCGATCACCCACAATGCCGGGTTTACTGCGAAGGCGGAGCCCAAAATTTCATCCTTAGACCAAAATCCAGCAAAAGGAGGAATCCCTGAGATGGCTAAGGTGCCAATCAAGAATGTCGCGGCGGTCACGGGCATATATTTTCTCAGGCCGCCCATTAAGCGCATATCTTGCGCCAACACCGGGTCATGCCCCACCACAGCTTCCATGCCATGGATAACTGAACCCGAGCCCAAGAACAACATCGCTTTGAAGTATGCATGGGTCATCAGGTGAAATAGGCCGCCGCCAAAGGAGCCCACACCCAAAGCCATCATCATGTAGCCCAATTGGGACATGGTGGAATAGGCCAACCCTTTTTTGATGTCATTTTGAGTAATTGCGATCGACGCGCCCAAAAATGCAGTGAAGGCGCCGGTCCAAGCGATGACATTCATCGCGACGGGCAGGCCTTCGAAGACGGGGAAGATGCGAGCCACTAAGAAAACGCCAGCAGCCACCATCGTCGCGGCGTGAATTAACGCAGAAATCGGCGTCGGACCTTCCATCGCATCTGGTAGCCAGACATGGAGAGGAAACTGAGCGGACTTCGCCACTGGCCCCAAGAAGATTAAAATTGCACAGAGAGAAGCTAGGGCTGCGCTCAATGAACCCGATTGAACTAGCGTTTGGAGGCGATCGCCCATTTCGCCAAATTCAAAAGTCTGGGTTAGCGCATAGAGGGCCAAAATCCCCAGCAACATGCCAAAATCCCCTACCCGGTTGGTTACAAACGCTTTTTGACAAGCTGCCGCAGCGGCCTTGCGCTCATACCAAAATCCAACCAGCAAGTAGGAGCACATCCCTACCAGTTCCCAGAAAATATAGATCTGAACCATGTTGGGGCTAACCACTAGACCCAGCATGGAAGAGCTAAAGAGACTGAGATAGGAATAGAAACGCACATACCCAGGGTCATGGGACATGTACCCATCGGTATAGACCATCACTAAAAACGCGACAGTCGTGACGACCACCAACATCATGGCGGTTAGGTGATCAACGGTGTATCCCATTTTGAGGTGAAAATCACCTGCGGTCGCCCACTCCGACAAAGCAGTGTAAGGAGCGTGTCCTTGGACCTGACTCCACAAAAGAGCGAACGAAAGAACCATCGTTGCTCCCACTAAAAATACCAGAAATCCCGAGATTGATTTGCGATATTGGTAAGTCTTATCACCAAATAACAACAAGCCAATGCCGATGATTGCGGCGCCTAACAACGGTAAGACTGGAATCAACCAGGCATACTGATATATCGGTTCCATCATTCGCGTTTACTCTAGTTTTGATATTCAAATTCAGCTCCGATTGGATTATCGGCAGGATCTAGAAGCTGATGAGAGACCTCTCCGATGCTGTCATCCCACATCCGGGATTTGCATTCACATACATTCCAGTAGAAGACCGTGGAGGAGTGGAGGGGTAGATGGAATGCCACTGAACTACGGTTCGCCAGGAAGGATTAATCATCCATTTCCTTCAGAGTCGCCACCGTTGTCGGCGATATCTGAGTTAGGGTTCGGAAAATCCAGTACTTAAACATGGTGTCCATAACAACCGGAATGGTGGCGATGAACAGCGAGATCATGCTCGCGTTCGCCACAATGCCTAAATGTCCTGCAATTCCTTCCAGCAAAACCTCCCAACCATGAGGTGAGTGGAAACCCACAACCATGTCGGGAATCAAGATAATAATAAACGCCTTGGCGCTATCGCTCAGACTGGCCGTGACCCCCGATAAAAATTCCTTTAAGACGTCTAGAGCGCCTCTACCCACTAAAAAAGTAAAGGTAAAGGTCGCCAGAGCGATGAGATCAGCAAAAACATTGCTGACTGCATTATTACTTTCCGCCAGAGACTCTTCAGCCAGTTCAGCCGCCTTTTCCTTAACCAGCTCCTCTTTCTCTTCTTCTGAAAGTGGAGGAGCCGATGTGATTAGAGCTTCAAATTTAAGCGTTTCCTCAAAACTTGCTAGTTCCTTAAACGCTTCTTCTTTGATTTCCTCATTCAGGAACACACTAGCAGGTTGATGGCCTCGAACTTGCCATACGATAGGACTCACGAGGAGATGCTTAGACAGTGTCTGAGCCAAGATCGGAATAATCAGCAACATCAGCAGGAATCGCACAGCCGCAACCGTCTTTTCCCGCGTGATACGATATTCTCTGGCGACTTCTTCCTCCGCCCCTGGACTCAGTTCTTGCCGAATTCGATTTAAGGTTCTGCCAATTGATCCTGACATAAACCCTTGTCGGTCCGTATCATAATCATCGTTACTGTCTACATATGAATATGATTTTCGGTTGAATCTATCTGGGTTACCCATTGCTGTTTTAGAAGATGGTAAATTGTCCTCTTAACCGCTATATTTGCCCAGAAATATGTCTGCAAATCTGAGCGTCTATGACTGCTCTACTCAAAGGAATCAAAGCAGATGTCTGGCGCTGGCCTTTAGCGATATGGCTTCTAGCTTTTAACTCAATCCGAATGACTAGAGGTCAAAATCATGGCAGATGGAACGGATATCAAGGAAGTTTAAGGAGGATGACCAAATATCTACTTAAACTAGAACAAATTGAGGCAAATCGTTGTAAACTGTCAGTCATTAGCCGATAATTTTGGGTAAATTCCAAAGTGCTAATGACTGACAAAGACCTTGTCTAATTTGTCCCGATTAGTCGATAATCGGGTTGTCAAGATAGAGGCTCAATGTATTAGTTCAACCAGCGCCAGTACATGAGTGATGAGAAACAATGACTATACTCAACACTTAAAAATTAAAACAAGGCTGACTCTTGATGAGTAATAATGGTGCAATCGGAAGTGGGTTGAGCGACACAGGTCAAAACAAACCCAATTTCCATTTGCTCGTCATCTAGAAAAGACTGATCAGACTGGTCAACAGTTCCCTGTTTGAGCTTGCCAGCGCAAGTGGAGCAGGCGCCAGAGCGGCAGGAGTAGGGGAGATCATGGCCTTCCTGCTCGGCGACATCAAGAATATACTCACCTTCAGGAACTTCAAGGGTAATGTTAGTTCCTTCTTCTTCGTTGATCAGCGTAACTTTGTAAGTTGACATACAATATGCCTCACTAAGGAAAAGGTATAGGGACTTAAAATGAAACGTCTATGACTTTGAAAGCCTTTCAACGTTTGAAGGTTGTTGCCTAGACATGGGAACTGTCGTTGGAATTGACAGCACCTAGCCTGGCGCTTGTTAACAACCGTTACTTTACTTAAAGTAAAGCAGGCCCATGGTGACAAAGCCGAGACGAAAAAGTGGCAAAGCTAGAAAAGTTTTTTGGGGCGGGACATGAGGCGAGTTCCGACCTTAATACTAATAATAGACTACATGCGAAGAATTTACGAAGAATTCCACATAGGGTTTTCATAGCCAAGTAGATAACCAGATGGATAATTCGTGAACGCGATCTGGGACCTTCTGGATGATGTCGGAAGACTAGCCATTGGATAGTACCCACAAGTGAATATTTTGAGAGAAAGTAGATGGAATTGGCGTCAGCCTCTAACTTATTCCGTGTTTGTCACAATTAAATCCCAATCTTGTTACCTTCCCGCAAATAGGATAGGAGTACTTTCAGTCAGCCTCTCCTCCCTCACGCCAATGTTGCAATGCCATTCGTAAGTGAGCAGGTTTATCCAACTTACGGCTGTTGAATCACTCTCTTCACTTCTGGCCAGGAGTTGTTTACAGACTGACCAGATGACTGGGTGACGCTGAAAGTCAAGATGGCGGGGTGAGCAAAAAAACAGGGGAAACGGTCAGCTCGCCCATAGCCGTCCCAAACACCTATTTGCCTTTCCATCAGGGACTGGGTGCGGGGTGTAGAGCATTGATTTAGACGGTACAACGAGGTAATGATTATGAGTCTCCAATTGATTGAAGGACTCTCACTTGTTTTGGTCATTTCCGGTCTTATCATCCTGCTGGGTCCAGTGTTGTATTGGATTCTTCCCGATCGTCGAAAGACCCCAATCAACACCGCCAACCTTGAAACAGGTCTTAAAACAAGTCATGGCAGGCTGCATCCAGACTTGGAGTTGTAAGCATCTTTTATCTATCAACAACTACCGCTGAATTAGAAACAACGTTCTAGCAAAGATCCCAGGGTTCTTCAGGAACCCTGGGATCTTATTTGTCCTTTATTTTCGCAATTTAGAGCGATCGCTCATTTCGCCATGCATCACTTGCAACTTCTGCATTCTGCATTCTGTATTCCTTCTCCACCACACTGTCCCGGCTTAAATGATACGCCCTTATTCCTAACAAATTTCTCACATTCTTTTGATAAGCTCGCAATGGCAAGTTTAAGAGGAGGGAAAATCAATTCAGCCGATTTGTCCTTAACCTTATAAATTCACAGCTTTTGCCCCCTCCCTATTAAACCTCGCCGCCCATCCCGAGGTTAATAAGACCGCTATGACCCAATGATGAAATTCGATCAACAGATTCAGCCAACCCGCCTGCGACTGAGAAAGCTTAGATGGAATGAAAATCAACTCTCCCCTGCTGCAAAATCAGACCTGTTGGCGGAGATTTTGGAAAATCTCTACCTAACGCTTGAAAGTTTAAATGTCGCCACAGAGGAGTTAACTGTCGCCATAAAGGAGTTGCGCCTTCAGACGAGGAGATTACATCATCAGAAACTGGCGATAGAATTCGAACATGACCAAGATTTACTTAATTTCACCTCCGATTGTTGTCTGGTGACCGATTCCAAATTCATTATCCAGGGGGCAGACCGGACAGCAGCGAACCTACTGAATGTCGCGCAACGCTATCTAGTGGGCAAACCTCTGACTGTCTTTGTCGCCCTTGAGGAGCACAGACTCTTCTTTACCCAACTCAACCAACTCGACCAATCCCGTTCAGTTCAAGATTGGGAGTTGTGTCTACAACCAAGAGGGGGAGCCTCCTTGCCAGTGTCAATCACGCTTTCAGCCATCACCGACACCCAAGAAGAATTAATTGGCTGGCGCTGGCTGATTCGCAACATCACCGATCGAAAATGCCTATAATGCCTTTCGCCCACTATTTTAGCCTTCACACTAGTAGGATATGCGAAGTGAACCGCGCCTATTAAACTGATATTAAACTGAGTTCACAGGAAACCAGCTTAGTGGTGATGAATATTGTGATGGGCACGGCCTAGCGACCTTTGCCCATCCTACACCTAATACCTCCCCTGCTCCCTCTGCTTCCCCTGCTCCCCTAAATTCCTACTGCTCCTCCAAAAATCCAGCTTGCACCAAAAACTCTTTCGCCACATCAGCCGGTTCCCGCTTGTTACCGTCCACTTCATAGTTGAGTCGGCGCATCGTGTCATCAGTCAGCACAGGCGCTAGGGCGTTAAGGGCGTCGCTAATGGCCGGGGAATTGTCAAGTGCTTCCTGTCGAACAACAGGGGCGACTTGATACGGGGGAAACAGACCCTTATCATCTTCTAGCACCACTAAGTTATTGGCGCTAATCTGGCCATCGGTGCCAAATGCTTCAACCACATCAGCTTCACCACTGAATAAAGCTTGATATCTCAACCCTGGATCCACCGGAATCAGCTTCTTGAAGTTGAAATCTCCATAAACCCGTTTTAGACCGGGTAAGCTATCTTCCCGCACTTGAAATTCCGGAGTGCTGACGATGATTAATTGATCGGCGTTGGCGACCATATCAGAAATGTTTTTGATGCCATACTGCTGGGCCTTCTCTTGAGTCATCGCCAGGGCTTGGGAATTATTCATCGGGGCAGGGGCTAACCAAACCAAATTAAATTTATCTTTATAGCCTTGGGCGACGGTATCGTATACTTGCTGGCGATCGCTATTGGTGGGCTCCTTCAAGACTGTCAGCAGCGCTGTGCCCGTATACTCAGGATAGAGATCAATCTCACCGCTAAGCAAACCGGCTTGGGCGACAGGCGTCCCCCCCAAATTCAATTTGCGCTCCACCTGGAATCCTTCTTTTTCCAGCACCAGGGAATACATTTCTCCCAAGATAAATTGTTCGGTGAAGTCTTTAGACCCTACTCTAACCACTTCAGCTGCAGTATCATTGCCGCCACTGTTGTTGTTGCAGGCGATTACCATTAGAGCAGTCAGCAAAACCAATGAACATAAAGTCAGCAAACGGCGGATCGACTTCATAAACTATCCTCATAGCGTTGATACCCTTTCAAACTGAAAGCTATAAACGGGAATACCATAAGGACGTGGGGACACATGCTTATGCGCCCCTATCGTATACATTCTTAAAAGATTAGGAGAGGCCCTCATTCTAAATCCTTCATGAGGTTAGCTCCCCTTCTCCCACATTGGGAGAAGGGGGCGGGGGATGAGGGCGCTCAAATCAATCCCTCGCGCACCGCCTTCGCAGCCGCTTGAACCCGGTCATCAACGCTGAGCTTATTCAGGATCATCCGCACATAGGACTTGACCGTTCCGACGGAGAGATAAAGTTGCTGCGCGATCGCCTGATTAGATAGGCCTTCACTAATGCGTTGCAGAATTTCTCGCTCGCGATCGCTCAAAACGGGCGCATTATTTGCCTGAGACTGCGTTCCCTTATTCGGAACCACTGACGTCTTAAGCATTGAGGCAACCTTATGGGCAATCTGCGGGTCAAGGTATGTGCCCCCTAACTGGATCAAACGAATAACCGCAATCAGTTGATTCCAGTCAATACTCTTGAGGCAGTAGCCATCGGCGCCAGCCGCCAACATACCAATCACTTGAGTGTCCTTGCCAAAAGCGCTCAACGCTAAGACTCGCGTAGAGGCGCAAGCACTCTTGATCTGTTGGGTGGCGGTAATGCCATCAATGATCGGTAGTTCAATATCCATCAAGATGACTTCGGGGGTCAATTGAGTCGCTAGCTGAATGGCCTGTTCGCCATCTTCAGCCTCGCCCACCACCTCAAATCCTGGCTCTAGACTGAACTGACCTTTCAAACCACGACGCATCAAGGCATGGTCCTCGACTAAGAGAACTTGGATCAGGGACTGTTCATTAGACTCAGACATGCTGTTTCACCCATCTGAAACGAAATAACAAGACAACGACCAGACGTTGTTTAGGCTAACCAAAGACATAACTGACAATGCTTCTAGCGATCAGTTTCGATCTTCTTAGGCGACTTAAATCAATTTAAAGAAGATAAGCAAAAATATGGAAATCAGAAATCAACTGACATGATTTCTCGCATGATTTCTCGGCAAGAGCTACTTTGACGGTACTTTTACTGAAGTAATAAAAATAAAATTCTCATAACCCCTAATTAGGGTTCTCATCGCCACATTAATTCAGCCACATCAATTCAATATCAGCGGGATAATGAAGTGAGCACCCGTTCACAAGAAAGAATCTTGGCAGTCATTAAGCTGCTTCTTTTATATTTTACCCCGCTGTATCTAGAATCTTGATCGGTCGTCATATCTCTTCCGAGACGTTTTAACCCCTCATTTAGATTCCTGGAATAAGTAGGTGAGGGGAAATGAACTGAAGTACGTAAAGCAGAGTCAATCTGCGGACAAAACTTACATCCCAAAGGTTTAGGTTGCTTTTACATTCTGTAATATGGTTCAGCTTTTTAACCCCTACCTACTTACTCGTTTGTGGGCAAGCTGAGATATTTCGGTAGGAAAGGAATACAGAATGCAGAATGCAGAAGGTTGATAGGCGCTAGGTTCTGACTCCTGACTCAGCAATTGTAAATTCAAAATTTTAAGAGGTATCACCCATTTCGCGAGGCATTGGGTCATCCAACATAAACTCGATTAAATGCTCCCAACTGTCAAAGAGAAGGTATTTGGTCAAGCTTTTAATATCGTTAAAGAATCCTTGTCGCGTTCTG
>JAAUYH010105851.1_pt1 | contig 11024 bp, 4 predicted proteins | sample 7278061 | NCBI WGS metagenome assembly JAAUYH01 (sample SAMN14350203, study PRJNA611818) | marine sediment metagenome | isolation source: surface marine sediment (0.6m) | place: French Polynesia: Moorea | collected 2018-08 | reverse complement strand
AGACAATTTACGATAGCGCCATAATTTTTGATTCTCATAATAGCGCCCCGCTTTGCGGCTCTGGGAGCGATCGCCTTTTTGAAATACAATTGATTACATTGCGGAGTAGTATAGTATCCCAACTCAGAATTAAGACAATTTACGATAGCGCCATAATTTTTGATTCTCATAATAGCGCCCCGCTTTGCGGCTCTGGGAGCGATCGCCTTTTTGAAATACAATTAATTACATTGCGGAGTAGTATAGTATCCCAACTCCAAATTAAGACCATTTACGATAGCGCAATAGTTTATTTTTTTAATTAGTAATTTTGTACTGCAATTTTTAATTTTCTTCCCAGGACTAAGATCAGACCTACCATGAATAAAGTTAAAGATGCCCATAATAAATGAACATTGTGCCAATACCAAGCAGTAGCCGACACAGGAATAAAGATAAAACAAAAAGAAATTAAAGAAGAGTTACGCAAAGTCACCCCATCTTTTAAACCAATAAAATATCCCTCTAACATAAATGTGATCAGCCGGAGGCTGGCGCTGCGCGATCGCAGTAAAGGCTAAAAGAGGAACAAACCAAATAGTATAATTAGTGATTGCTTGATTGATATCACTATGATTAGTCAAAAGTCTGAATATTGTCTCAGGAAATAACAGAGTGCTTAAGGCATAAGTCAAAGCAATTAGTAAACTATGGAAAATAGCAGTAATCATTAATGGCATGGTTTTTTCTATATCTCCTTTTCCTTGGAAATTACCAATTAGAGTTTGTACTGTCATTCCCACTCCTTGAACTGAAAACTGACTCAAGAGAACAATTTGGAGTAATAATCCGTTTTCTGTCAGGATCTCTTTCCCCATGCTTGAACTAAGATTGGTAAAAATAGCATAACTAGAAATAAGTATTAAAAAGCGTACTAAGATATTACCGTTAAGAACCAAAGTAGAAGTTATTGCTTCCTTATCAGATAAGCCTTTAATTGCATAGGGAAGGTCTTGCCATTGGATAGTTAAAGCTACACCAACTAAGCCGACTATTAGGGCTAAATATTGACTCAAAGCAGTAGCTAAACCTGCCCCCATACTACCCCAATCCCATTGCATAATCATGAGATAATCTAGTAGGACATTAAAACCATTAGCAACTAAAGAAATTAAAAATACAAACTCATTTTTTTCTCGTCCTAAAAACCAGCCTATCAAGACAAAATTTAGTAAAACTGCTGGCGCACCCCAAATTCTACTATTGAAATATTCAATACCTGATGCTTTAATTTCGGGAGAACCTGCTACAATTGCGAATCCCAATTTTTGAATCGGATATTGTAAACATAAAATCATTATCGCGATTGCTAAGGCAACTAAGCTACTTCGCAGTAAGTGCAACAAAATTTCTTTGCTGTCATTTCTCCCTACCGCTTGAGCTGTCATGGCATTAGTACTGTTACGGATAAACTTTAGAACGCGATAGAGATAATCAAATAAGAGGCTCGCCAGAATTACCCCTGCTAAGTAATTAATATCTGTTAAATGTCCTAAAAATGCAGAATCAAATAAGCCTGCTAGGGGAACCATCAAATTAGATAAAATACCAACCAAAGATAGCCGATAAAATCGTGGTAAAAAACTTTGGTAACTATGAGGAATGGCAAAGGACATATGACATAAGATATAGCACTACGTAATTTAGTTAGGACATTGGTAAACTCCCAAGCCTATGATTAGTCAACTTTTGACTTTTGACTTTTGACTTTTGACTTTTGATATGCGGAGCGGTATCCTTTAGGACTTGCGCGTAGCGCTATAATTAATGGAACTTTGGCATAACTTTAATAAATCCCAGTTAAGTGAAGGTTAAAGGTAGCGCAGATCAATACTGAAAACCAGGTAAAACTATCTACTCAGATGGTTTATTTTCATTAAACATTAAACATTTATCATTTGACATTTAGCTATTATCAACTATCAACTTTCTCCCAAGTATTAGAATAATTGCCCCCATAAATAAAGTTAAAGATGCCCATAATAAATGAACATTTTGCCAATAGCAAGCAATAGCAGCTACAGGAATAAAAACAAAACAAAAAGAACTTAAAGAAGAGTTACGCAAAGTTACACCATCTTTGATACCAATAAAATAGCCCTCTAAGATAAATGCGATCGCGCTTAAGGTTAGAAGAGGAACGAACCAAATTGTATAATTAGTAATTCCTTGATTAATATCATAATGATTAGTCAAAAGTTCAAAGATTGTTTGTGGAAATAACAAGACTGCCAAAGCAAAACTTAGAGAGAGTAATAGACCATGTAAAATAGCAGTAATCATTAATGGCATGACGTTTTCACTATCTCCTTTACCTTGAAAATTACCAATCAAAGTTTGTACTGTCATGCCTACCCCTTGAACTGAAAACTGACTCAACAGAGCAATTTGTAACAATAATCCGTTCTCGGTGAGAATCTCTTTGCCCATAACTGCACTAAGATTAGTAAAAATAGCATAGCTAGAAATCAGAATTAAAAAGCGAACAAAGATATTTCCTTTAAGAACTATAGTTGAAGTGATTGCTTGTTTATTGGATAAGGCTTTAATTGCACCAGGAAAATCTTGCCATTGGATAGTCAAAGCTACGACCACTAATCCTACTAACAGAGCTAGATATTGACTCACAGCAGTAGCTAAACCGGCTCCCATACTACCCCAATCCCATTGGACAATCATTAGATAATCTAATAAAACATTCGAACCATTAGCGATTAAAGAAATCAAAAACACCACCCCATTCTTTTCTCGCCCCAAAAACCAACCTATCAGCACAAGATTAAGTAATACCGCTGGCGCCCCCCAAATCCTGCTATTGAAATATACCACTCCTGATGCTTTAATTGCTGGAGAGCCAGCTAAGATTGCAAAACCTAATTTATGGATCGGATATTGTAAACATAAAATAATTATCCCGATTGCCAAAGCAATTAAACCACTACGCAATAGATGTAACAAAATTTCCTGACTATCATTTTTTCCTACTGCCTGAGCCGTCATAGTGTTAGTACTATTACGAATAAACTTCAGAACCCGATAGAGATAATCAAATAAAAGACTTGCCAAAATAACTCCAGCTAAGTAGTTAATATTTGTTAAATGCCCCAAAAAAGCAGCATCAAATAAACCTGCTAGAGGAACCATCAAATTAGATAAAATACCGATCAAAGATAGCCGATAAAATCGTGGTAAAAAACTTTGGTAACTATGGGGAATGGCAAAGGACATGAATTAGGGATTGAGAAAAGATAATACTTATATGCACAAGTTGTATGTACAAGTAAAAATATCAAAAATTAGTAAGTCCTATATTGTCGCACAAAAATAATAGCCTAAAAGTGTAATTCTTACAGTTTAATAATATTATTTATGGTTTACCAAAATGTCTGGACTTCATACCATGCTAAGTTACATCAAACTTTACGGGATAAACCTTTATTGCCACCAGAAAGCCGTATTTTAATAGCAGTTTCTGGGGGACAAGATTCTCTTTGTGTTAGTAGATTACTTTTAGATTTACAATCAAAATGGTATTGGCATATTGCGATCGCCCATTGTGATCATAATTGGTCAACTGATATGGGTATTGCTGAACATGTCGCCAAGATTAGTGAATCTTGGTCAACTACTTTTTATCTTACACAAGCTCAAAATCTCAAAGAAACCGAAGCAGCCGCCAGAAAATGGCGTTATCAGGCTTTAATCGAAATTGCTCAAGAAAATGACTTTCAGTATATAGTAACAGGTCATACAAAAAGCGATCGCGCAGAGACTTTTTTATATAATTTAATTCGGGGTGCAGGAGCCGATGGATTGAGTTCTTTAGGTTGGCAGAGGAATCTAACCCCTGATATTCAATTAATTCGTCCCCTATTAAATTTTACTCGTTCAGAGACCTTTAAGTTTTGCCAGCAATTTTATCTTCCTATTTGGTTTGATATTGTCAATGAAAATAATAAATATGCTCGAAATCGAATTCGAGGTTATTTGATTCCCTATTTAAAAGATAATTTCAATCCCCAAGTAGAAAATTCTTTAGTACAAACTGCTGAATTATTAAGAGCAGATGTCGAATATCTAGAAACCACTGCAACAAATTTATTAACTAAAGTAAAGCATCCTACGGAAAATAAATTAAATCGTCAAGAATTAAAAACTATACCTTTAGCCTTACAACGTCGTATTATTCGTCAGTTTCTACCACAGATAATTCAACATCAGCCTAATTTTGAACAGATAGAAGCCGTCTGTAAATTAGTCTCAGCTCCCAATAAAAGCCGTACTTCTACTTTACCTAATAACGCGATCGCAGAAGCTTCAGGAGAATGGATTATTTTTGTTAATAATTAACCAAAACCCTACCGAAACTGCATGTGTCCCAAACATTATTTAAAGATTATTTCCTTTAATGCGATCATTGAGAGCGAGATTTCTCCATTTGTGAGCGCTCTAGACAAGTACTGACTTTTTCTGCCAATATTTTGACCTGTGGTTGCTCAAAGATAGAAATGTGATCTCCAGGAACCTCATAAATTTCTACTTTTTCTCCTGACAATTCTTGCCAGCCCAATAACTCGTCTATTTCATAACCCTCTCCAGCCAACCATTCGGTAGCTTGAAAAAGAGTAATCTTTCCCGGGTAAAATCGAGGCTGATAATTTTTGTTAGCTTGTAAGTTGTTTTCTTCAATGTATCTATTCAGGAGAGTCAGGGGCAAAGGAAGCCCTATTTTTTTGACTATCTGAAAAGCCATTTTTTGCGACTTTGATTTCAAGTTATAGTTTAGCCAACTACTCCACGCGATCATCTTTTTAGCAAGATATTGATGTTTTCCTTGACGCAAATTATCGAGATGTATCTTAAGGCGTTGGGATAAAGGCAATCTTTGAGAACCAAGATTATTATAACAGTCAATTAAGGCTAAAAAAGCTACTTCTTGACCTTGTTGCTGAAGTTGTCGAGCCATTTCAAAAGCTAATTTACCACCGAAAGAATAGCCACCGAGGAAATAAGGACCTTCTGGCTGAATTTTTTGGATTTCTTGAAGATAAGCAGTTGCCATCTCTTCAACTGTAGTGATAACTGGGGTCTTCCCATCTAGCCCTTGGGGTTGTATACCATAGACTGGTTGTTCTGAATCAAGATGACGGGTGAGTTCTTGATATATTAAAATGCTCGAACCTTTGGCGTGAATCAAAAATAAGGGGGGTTTACTGCCATTGGCTTGAATCGTTACTAATGATGGACTCTTAGCTAAAAATTGTTTTTGAGCAATAATATTAGCTAAATCTCGAATAGTGGGAGCTTCAAACAGAGTAGCGAGGGGAAAAGTTCTACCAAATACTTTCTCGATTTCGGAAAATAGGCGCAATGCTAATAAAGAATGACCCCCTAGTTCAAAGAAATTGTCATGAATTCCGACTTGTTTCAAGGACAATACATTAGCCCAAATAGTGACTAAAATTTCTTCTGTGGGATTACTGGGTGGAATAAAGTTAGTTTCTAATTGCAGATGGGATTGATCCGGTGCCGGTAAGGCACGATGGTCAACTTTGCCGTTGGGAGTCAGAGGCATGGCATCTAAAAACACAAAAGCACTCGGCACCATGTAATTCGGTAGACGTTCGGCTAAGAAGGAGCGTAAGTCACTACCGTGAGGTTGTTCTGATTGAGGAACAACATAAGCAACGAGGCGCTGATCCCCAGGGATATCTTCTCGGGCAATAACTATAGCTTCTTGAATTTGGGGGTGGGTATTAAAGACAGATTCAATTTCCCCCAGTTCGATGCGGAAGCCCCGAATCTTCACTTGGTTATCGATGCGACCAAGAAATTCAATATTACCATCACTCAGGTAGCGAGCGAGGTCACCTGTTTTGTAAAGGCGTTTGGATTGGGATTTCGAGAAGGGGTTGGGGATGAATTTTTCGCCTGTTAGTTCTGGACGGTTGAGGTAGCCTCTGGCTAAGCCATTACCTCCTATATAGAGTTCTCCAGGTACGCCTATGGGTAATGGTTGGAGGTGTTTGTCTAGGATGTATATTTGAGTGTTACTTATGGGGCGACCGATAAGTGGCTGATTGTCAGAGATCCTCAAGTTGCAAAGTGTTGCATCAACAGTACATTCTGTGGGTCCATAAAGATTGTAAAAATTAATGCTTTTTACCTGAGTCAAAACTTGCCAACGAGAAGAGGCAATAGCTTCTCCTCCTACTAGTACGCATTTAGGTACATTATCAGCTAAAAGTAGCCCTGCCGATATCAATAGTTCCAGTTGTGATGGAGTGCAATCAAATACGTCAATCTTGTGGTCTTGTAGGTAGGATAATAAGGCGTTTCCATCAAATCGTACCATTGTCGATACGATATCAAGAGTGTGACCATAAATTATTTGAATGAACTGTTTTACGGAAGTATCAAAACTAAAAGATCCATTACAACTGATTCGTAGTGGTGAATTTTTTAGTTTGACATAAATAGCTTGATTAAGACCTTCTGCAAGATTTAAAATAGAATCATGTTCAATAGCAACACCTTTAGGTTTACCAGTAGAACCAGATGTATAGATGACATAAGCCAAATTATCCGAATTCACTCTAACATCAAGATTCTCCTGAGATAGTTGCTCTATTGTTCCCCAATTTCTATCCCAACAAACCACTTGTGCTTGGTTTTGCGGTAAAGATTCGAGCAAAGACTCTTGAGTCAACAACACCTCAACATCCGAATCCGTCAACATATAACTTAACCGTTCATTAGGATAGCTAGGGTCAAGGGGCACATACGCACCACCAGCCTTGAGTATCCCCAACAGTCCCACTACCATTTCAAGGGAACGTTCTACACAAATGCCCACCAGCACTTCTGGTCCGACTCCCAGACTTTGCAGGTGATGTGCTAATTGGTTGGCTCTATGATTCAATTCCCTATAGGTGATTTGCTGTTGTTCAAACACCACCGCCACGCCATCAGGGGTCCTTTCTACCTGTTCCTCAAATAACTGATGAATACATTTTTGAGGATACTCTGTAGCAGTATCATTCCACTCCACTAATAGCTTTTGTCGCTCTGCTGGGGTCAGCAGGCGTAATTGGTCTATCGGTTGTTGGGGATTGGCAACAATATCTTCGAGCAGAGTCTGGAAATGTGCCATCATCCGAGTAATCGTCGCTCTATCAAATAAGTCGGTTTTATAGGTGAAAATTCCCCGTAATCCTGATTCTGACTCGACAATTGAAACCCCCAAGTCAAATTTTGCGGCGACACTTTCAATCTCTATCGGTGTGACTGACAACTCCTCTAATTCTTGATTGTAATTGGGGGTGTTTTGCCAGGTAAAAATCACTTGAAATATAGGATGATAACGTAAATTTCTCTCTATATCTAGCTGTTCGACTATTTTACTAAAAGGTGCATCTTGATGAGCATAGGCCTCTAAGGCAACTTGTCTTACCTGCTGTAGTAAAGCAGTAAAACTGGGCTGGTTAGCTAAATCAATGCGTAAAGCCAAGGTATTGACGAAGAAGCCAATTAAAGATTCAACTTCGCGGTAATTGCGATTAGCAATGGGAGAACCAATTACAATATCTGTCTGACGACTGTAGCGGTGCATCAATACGGCAAATGCCGCCAACACAGTCATGTACAAAGTCGTGCCCGATTTTTGCGAGAGCAGTTGGAGTTGTTTGGTCAACTCCTGAGATAGGTGGAACGATTGACTACTACCGACAAAGGTCTGTTGAGCTGGGCGGGGACGATCTAGAGGAAGTTCCAAAGTTGGGGGAATTCCTGCCAATTGATGTTGCCAATATTCTAGTTGAGGAGCTAATGTTAGATTATTAAAATGATCTCTTTGCCAGAGGGCAAAATCGGCATACTGAATTGCTAGGGGTTCTAATTCTATTGTGGTTTGAGTCGTCAAACTTCGATAGTATGTCCAAAGTTCGTTCATGATGATATTCATCGACCAGCCATCAGCAACTATGTGATGTATCGTCAGCAGAAGTATGTGGCTGTTATCTCCTACATCAAGTAATTTGGCTCGCATTAGAGGCGCTTGAGTTAGGGCAAAAGATCGTCGAGCCTCTTCTTGGGCTAATTGGATAACGCTCAAGTCACAAAGGTCTCGAGACAATTCTCTGAGATCGATAAGTTGGAGCTCAATGCCGGCTGCGGGTAAGATTTCTGCTTGCCCAATCCCTTCAACGGTAATAAATCTAGTACGGAGAACTTCATGACGTTCGATAATTGCGTCTATCGCTTTTTCTAAACACTTATAGTTTGGATTTCCTGTCAGACGTAAGACCAAAGGTATGTTGTAGGTGGCATTTTGCCCTTCAAGACGGTCTAAAAACCATAATCCCTCCTGGGAATAAGATAGGGGTGCTGTTGTTTGTTTCTGAGACGGTATTACAGTAGCTATTGCATCTTTTGTCGTAGAGTGATCGCTATTAATCAAGTCGCTTAACTGAGTTACTGTCGGAGCTTCTAACAAATTTTGAATCTGCAACTCGATCTTGAATTCAGTTCTTAGGCGAGAGATAATTTGAGTTGCTAAGAGAGAATGTCCTCCCAATTCAAAGAAGCTGTCATTAACACCAATTCTTTCTAGCTTTAAAACTTCTGTCCAAATTTGAGCTACTTTCTCTTCTACAGCAGTGCGGGGTGAAATATATTCAGTGCTAGATTTCTCAAAATTCGGCGCAGGTAAGGCGCGTTTATCTATTTTGCCGTTGCTCGTCAGAGGTAGAGATTCTAGAATCACAAACGCCGAGGGAATCATATATTCGGGTAATTTTCCCTGAAGAAACTGCCGGAGAGTATTGCCTTGAAGAGTGCAATGGGGACGAGGCACAACATAAGCGATAATAAGCTTATTACCTGGGCGATCTTCTCTAACTACAGCAACAGTTTGACCGACCTCATCATAGCTAGTCAGAACAGTTTCGATTTCCCCTAACTCAATGCGGAAACCACGGATTTTAACTTGATGATCGATGCGACCGAGATATTCTAAATCCCCATTGGGTAAGTACTTAGCTAGATCTCCTGATTTGTAGAGTTTGGATTCTGGATCGTTACTAAAGGGGTTGGAAATAAATCGTTCCCGGGTCAATTCCTCACGATTGAGATAGCCTCGCGCTAAACCTGCACCCTCAATATACATCTCGCCCACTTCGCCGATCGCAACTGGTTGAAGAGAGGGATCTAGTAAATGAATCTTGAGATCTCGAATCGGACAGCCGATAACACTGCTACGACTGTCTAAATCACTAATCTGGAGCGGGCGATAGGTCACATGTACTGTAGTTTCAGTGATGCCGTACATATTGACCAACTGAGGAGTGCGATCACCATGCCCCTCGAACCAAGGCTTTAAACTCTGTAAATCGAGAGCTTCTCCTCCAAAAATAACCAGTCGTAGATTGAGTTCGGCAGCCACGTTAGCACTTTGTTCGACCTGGATTAACTGGACAAAAGCCGAGGGAGTCTGATTGAGAACGGTAACCCCTTCTGTTTGTAAGAGCCGATAAAAAGCATCGGGAGAACGACTAACCAGATAGGTTACTACTACCAGTTTTCCGCCATGGAGCAAGGCACCCCAGATTTCCCACACGGAGAAATCAAAAGCATAGGAGTGGAACAGCGTCCAAACATCATTGTGACTGAAGTTATACCAAGCTTGGGTAGCGGCGAACAGTCGGATTACATTGCCATGTTCGATTAAAACTCCTTTAGGTTGACCTGTAGAGCCAGAAGTATAAATAACGTAGGCTAAATTACTAGGCTGAACTTGACTGTCAGGATTCTCTGAACTTTGTTGGGCAATCTCCTGCCAGTCTTGGTCTAGGCACACTACCTGTCCTTGAAGTACTGGTAACTTAGCCAGATGTTTCTCAGTTGTCAGCAGTATAGATATCTGAGCATCAGCCAAACTATAGGCAATGCGCTCTGCTGGATAGGTTGGATCGAGGGGAACATAAGCTCCTCCAGCTTTAAGAATGGCCAAGATACAGATAACCGTCTCCAAAGAACGTTCGACACAAATACCGACTAAGACATCTGGTTGGACTCCCAGATTTTGTAAGTAATGTGCCAATTGATTAGCTTTTTTGTTGAGTTCTTTATAGGTTAGACGCTGATTTTCAAAAACTACGGCTGTGGCATCAGGAACTTGTTCTACTTGGGCTTCAAATAGTTGATGAATCGATTTGCACTGGGGATAATTAGTTGGGATTTGCTGCCAGTTCAAAGATGATGATTGTGATGCTGGATGAGACAGCAAAGATACTTGTTCGAAAGATGAATTCATGGAAGAAAGAAAGTAGCAAAACTGTTGTTTGATATAATCAAGAGTCTCAATGCAAAGCAGTTTTACAGAGTGTTTAATAGCAGTTTACTCAAATTCATCTTAATAATAATTCTCTGGTATTGTTAACCGTGAAACTACGTAGATAAGAACTTTTTAGCTAGTTCTGATTTATCTGACCTGGCAATCTGCTCTTTATACCACCGCATTTACTTCGTCAATTATGACTACATAGTAATTAATTATTGGTTTAGTACTACAATCAAGCTAGAGTAATTGACTAGTTATAATTACTGAACAAAGCAAGTGTAGTTAGTTTCAGGAGTTTTTCTGGTCACAAACTGCTGGAGCTTGAAATTTAGAGATGGAAGAAAACCAATTGCCTGAGCAGCGAGATATTGATATTAAGAGTGGTAACTATATTGAGAATTTAGGAAAAAATTACTATGAGATTCATGCTGAGACTGTAGTTATTGGAGATAATAAAAGCTCTTATGCTGCTGATGTAACTAGCGAGAAAGATTCTTCCCAAGCTAAGGTGCCAAAAGTTAAGCAAAATCCTTTCAAGTATTTAACTGGCAGAATTGATGATCCTAAATTAGTTTTTGGTCGAGAAAAAGAAGTTAAGCGGATCTTTGAACTTTTAAATATTGGTAGTAGTGTTGCTGTTATTGGT
>JAAUYH010100722.1_pt1 | contig 11024 bp, 12 predicted proteins | sample 7278061 | NCBI WGS metagenome assembly JAAUYH01 (sample SAMN14350203, study PRJNA611818) | marine sediment metagenome | isolation source: surface marine sediment (0.6m) | place: French Polynesia: Moorea | collected 2018-08 | reverse complement strand
CGTAGACACGAACACGGAAAAGATGAGAAACTCAATACGCTTGAGCGCCCTCAGAAAAGCACCACACACGCTCGAGCGCGACAATAACTGGAATAACAGAATAATGAGCCTAGAACAACGAAAAAGTGCAGGAGCTGGGATATACATCGAAGGCGTAATGGCATAAGCAATTAACCACCTCTTTGTCGATTATTCCCAACCGCTCAAGCGAGATTTACAAATCTACCTAGGTATACGCTCAAGAAGCTGCTATTCATGGGAGGCAACTCCTTTTCTTCAATATCCAAGTTGGATCGAATCCTTGAGGACGCGTGTCCATTCGCGCACGACAATGCTGCACATGACGCTTCCAGACTTTTTTCTCGCGACGTTTAGTGCGCTCAAGCTAGGATTTCCTGTCAAGCTTCTTCCAAATAACCGCGGTTGTACGCGTTGGTAATAGCGACCTTCACTTTGTCCTTAACCGTCGGTTTCATCACACCAATATATTCAGATAGGCACTCGCGCTCCACGCGCTGCATATCACGCGCGAATTGCACCGGATATTTATGCGCTTGAGCGCTAACACTGGCATACGCTTGAGCGGCAATTGACAATTCCTTCTCCCTGCGTGATAGCTCATCAGCTATCGCCTTATTCAACCTGGTCCATCTCTTGTAATTTGGCCCTCTGCTTCTTTTCGCTTGTTCCCATAGCTTCATTGCAGACACACTCACGCATATTTTCTTGCCGTAAGATTCAATCAGCACCAAACATTGCGCGATGTATTGGCGTAATGGCAGTTGACGGTCCGCAGCGTCACCATCGCCATCCGGCGATTTCCAGTCGAAATTGTCCGGCTAACCCCTCGTAAGCATTCTCAGTCCGTTTGTAATCAGCACGAACAGTCTTAGTTCGCTCACCTAGCAACACCAAGGTAGTGACATGGGCGATATTCTTCGTCATCAGTTTCTCCTTAGGTAAGACCTGGCGTTGCGCTTGAGCGCTTCTATTCCCACGCGCTTGAGCGCTCAGTAGACACAGGGTGATAGGATCCACATACATATACCCCGGTTTCCTTTTTTCTGGATCAGCTTAATCGGCTTTCACTCGAGCGCACTTCGACGTGGATGAAGATTCATGATTGTAGTGCTAAACTGCACAAAAACGTTTCATGGCCTAGAACTTTAGATAGCTTCACCTGCAGTCCGATATTCTGGACATTCCAGTATATCTGAACATAATTGTAAAAATTAAAGAGCAGCTAACTCACACAGAGTAAGATTTCAACCTTTTCGCATATAGAAGTTTGTTTTTCGCATTGCGCCAAAAACTGAGACTAAATCATTGTAAAATTACAAATTGCCACGAACGACTGATGGCTGGACAGCATTGGTAGAACTTTCAAGTGTAGCAGCCGTGATGAAAGCGATACAGTCAGAATAGAAAAATCCAAAGACGTTGACGTGGTGTTCTGCTGCTCGAGCGACCTTATTCAAAACTTCTGGTGGTCACATGAACAGAATTGGCGAAATGTCGTTATACTTTGGAACTGGAGATAGGGAAAAGTGAACGTGATAGTCTCACAAAAGATGGGAGTATCTCAGGGTTAATGAACAAAGAGCCAAGATAGGAAGTGTAACAGAACTAGTATTCAGAGTCCAGGCGCTCCCGCAGAACGCAGGAAAGAGAGGTGATGCGCAAGCAATTACGCAACTCGCAAAATACCGAGGTTCTACTTCAACAACGTCCCATGTTATGTGCAAATTTACACAGGAGGACGATTGGATTTGAAGCTGGGGTATTGTTTGTGCTTGTTGGAGAAACTGTAAATTTACTGTATGTTATCACAGTCCAGGGTAATCGATGTTCGTAATAAACAAATAGAATTCACTGTTCTTGGCATCTAAAAGTACCCTAAATGATTGACTCGTGATTCAATTCCCCATTTCTATTGTTCAAAATAAATATTTGCTAATGATGTAATCGAAGAGGATTTTATTCAATGCTTAAAATCCAGCTGTCATCAGCTACAGTACGTAACGTTCCCGAATCCGAAGCGTACTCGGTTTCTTCCATTGTTTCCCTTGGAACTTCTCTGGCATTCTCATGCTGTTAGATCACTTGTAAAAGCCTCGTTATAACGTGATCGGCAGAATTTATAATTGCAGAAATAGTGTCACTCTCTTTTTCCCAAAGGAGAAATTCGAACTCTGCTTCGAGACGAAGTCGCAGATAATGAAAGTTAGCCGTGTTAGGATATTTTTAAGCAATAGACGGCTTGATATTGGTTCAGACAAGCTCTATTGGCTGAAGATCGCTGTAGTGAAGCGGTATGAATTGAACAGTACGTCTTGTTTCGCAAGCAGCTTGAACAATTGCGAGATCGATGTTTTTACGCAAGTAGTACCTAAAGAGCATTTTAGTTTCTTTTGCAGGTTTTTTCATCATATGGAATAGAAAAATCATCGAATTCCTTCATAACTTCTTCCTTCTTCAACTTAGAGACTATACGAGTACAGTATTTTCAAGAAAACATTTGTAATAGCGTGCAGTATCATCGATAATTATTGAAGCTTCATGCATGTTTAGTGATAATAAATTCTTAAATCAACAAATGATGCTTTCTTGTTAAATAATTTGTAATAATCAATTCAACTATCACGCCTCTTATGTCGACAAAACATCCACACAAAATTTTAATTAGTTCAGCTTTTTCTTAAAATCTAGATCTATGATAATGGTAGTAATACTCTACTGTACAAATTTTCCGCATTCATTGATTCACCCAATTTTTCCTTTTTTCCTTCAAGACTCTCAGATATCAGTCACGCGAAGAAATGTGTCTTGGATTAATTGCGATTAATCTTCTTTGTTATCCAGGAAAAAATCATTTTCTTATTAGTATCCATACTATAGCAGTGTGGGCTGGTTTATTACCTGTTGTATCGCGTACATTATGAAAATTTCATGTATTTGAGTTAGTTTCTGAATAGTAAGAAACTCGAGTCCTTCCACAGGGCAGACTCGCTATAGATTGATGTGCCTTTCAATTACGAAGTTTCTAATTATACGAAATGTTACTCCTTTATTAGGAATACGAAAAAGGTGCTGAGTAAATTGTCCTGACTGACATTGACTATTATTTACTGGCTTGAACCCATCATCGTTTGAATCGTTTGTATTAATAGATTTCGTCTATTCCAAAACTAGTTTGCAGACAGTTTTGAACTGACACCAGACGTTTCAGCCGTTTTTTATATATATTTTACTGCAAGGCTACAATTTCTTTCCTTTGAGTTGTTCTGTAGTGCAGAAAATACTCGTAAATCAGTCTGTTTCTATTAGCTCATAGGTTTCCCCGTTAACAAAAGTACCTTTTTAATCTGGTGGATAATTCTTGGTAGACTGCGCGCCGGTCGTCTTCCGAGAAGGCCTGCTTTGATTGTTGACAGTCACGAGTTCACTCAGCGCCTTTCCCTGCCTCAGAATAGTGATAGAATACGTTATATAATATTAAAAAAGAACGTAGAAAATACAACACAGAAAGGAAATCATTCCGTTGCTGGAAGTGCGATGACTAGAAAGCGGATGAAAATTGCAACGAGGCGCTCAATTAAAAATAAACAGCAGCGCACCCCTGATGCGGCAGCACCGGTGTGAATAATATTCGGAGGCCCGGCACGACGATGAAATGACAGTAATGGCGCGTAGCGGCAAAACGTGGAATAACGGCGACGGGGTGGCGGCGGCGATGATGCAATGAAGTATCACGGTGTGGCGGAGGCAGACGATGTTGTCGGCAGCGCGGTGGCAGCTGAAGATTATGCCACTTTGGTGATGATGGCGGCGCAGCCCTTGCGGCGATTCCCGAGCCTCGGAGAATTGAGTCACCTGGGCGGAACAGACGCCGACAAGCAACGATGCTTCCTTTTTGCAGTCCCAACTGAGCTTCTCTGCTTCATTACAAATGCTGGGGTTAATAGGCAAGTTCGTTTGTCGCGTGCATGCTCGCGCGCCTAATATTTTTCTACGGAACCGCTGTTTTTTTGACAATAGATGTGAACGGCTGATTGTATACGGTCAATTAACTAAATGACTAAATTAGTGTTCGCTGTACTTGGCAATCCATCCTATTGATGGTTCGAAAAACTGTCGACGAACTGTTCCTTTTCTGAACCAAATATGATGTATTTCTACTATTCACTGCAACGTCGACTAACTTGGATATGCTAGCGAAAGCTACAAAGAAATGTAGCAGAAACGTCGTGCAAGGATCAAACGTTACCAATAAATGCTGCACTCATAGTGTTGTTCATGTTGAGCAATCTTCTCTTGCGGATGGAAGACGTGAATTATACCGAAAAAGGTGACCAGGAATGGCAAGATAAAATGCTCGATGAGCGCAAGTCATCATTTTCAAACAGAGACTCTGATGTGGATGTGTCTGTACGAAAATGACGTGTTTGGACCGTTCTAGGACTGCAAAGCATCTCGCCGATGATTCGAATTGAGCATACATAGCGCACGGTGTTATTGAGATTGCCAAACAAAAGCTGTGAAGTCCTATTCATATGGCAAAACTGTGTGGACGCGGCTATGGGCTGCTTGAAAGGATTTGAAGAACGTGAAGATGATGGTTGTAGATATGGTCGTTGGATAGTGAGGGCGAATTTGCGCAAGCCAGTACTGGACCTGAGTCAACAGTGGGTGAAAGAGGATGAAATAGAATCACCTGTGTAAAATATGAAGATAGCTCAGGTTTGGCTGCGATGGATATTGTTCGATATAGCGATATGTAAGTTTGAGTTGGCCCAATGGCTTGCCGCATGCTATGCCAATATAGAAAGATATATGGAAGGCATAGAAACCGAGAATGAACTAGAATGAGTTAAATGGTAGATCCAGTGAGTTATTTGTGATGAAAGTGCGGATGTAGAGGGCTCCGCGGGGGATGGTCAAATTTGAGGACTCCTCAAGAAATTTTGATAGTAACGTGAACTGCAGTAGAGGAGTGATGCGTGGTGAATCAGATTTGGTGATCGGCAGTGAATTAGAGGACGTTCAGAACTGATCGGTGTTGACTCTTCACTTGGACGCCATTAAAGAAGCCCCGATAGTTGCGCATTATCTAGTAAAATTTTGAAAATTAAAGCAACTTAAAAGTTAATTGGCTCAATTTAAAGACCTTAGGCTTCCTTAATGGTACCTAGAATCGTAATCTGCACGAATGTTTGGTCATTGTTCGAGGTACAGTGAATTTCTGCATGTTATTTTGAAAAGAATGAATGATATTGCTTAGGACACCTGGGATGATTCAAAAGCATGAAGTGCTGTTCGAACGTCAGACGTGTACTTACGATACCTTCCTGTTGTTCTGAATTGATTATCGTTTTTACCAAGCATTAGGTTGTAAACAATCAATTCGCAGTTGACTACAGTGCGCTCTGCGAATTATTTTCGCAAGACGCATAGAAATTTAATCTTGAGTTATTTTGGAGTACGCCGGAGCAATACAGTGGAGCAGCAGTCAATATATATATGGAGCATTTACCCTGAGTCTGTCGCGTCGCATATGTTAAGCGAGTGTAGGAACAATTAACTTTGAATTCGTCGTTATAGCAACTGATTATTATCTGAGAGGGATAATTTTAGAATCCTGGATTTCAATGTAGCTCGGGAAGGGTTATATTTTTCACTGCCGACGTATTAATTCCAAAATCTATCGCTTGAAGCCGTTATAATTTCGAAGTGCGGAATTTTGGGCATGGGATTATTATTTGAATGGCGATGGGGCGCAAAGATTAAGCTAGCAGAGAAGTGATGTCACGTACTGTAAGGGATACGGCAATGAGCTTAGGCGAAACGAATCAGCAAAACCAATATAAATGGTGAATGGCAACAATAAATCGAAAGTTCAGTCGACTTTCTACCTCCTAGCGGTAGGAAAAATTACTCTACAACGAGCTGCACATTTTGTCTTGGTTCTGGAGATCGGCATAATTTTTTCTAAACCATACGGAGAACGAGACTACGGACCGATGTTTCAGGTACAGCGGTTCTCACTTTAAGTCAGCTCCGTGCTTTGTCTTGTTTCACATCAAGTCGCTGCTGCAACTCTCGCTAGCATAAACAGTGTACTAAATTTCAAAGCATAGAATAAGACACTTACCAAGTAAATTGCAAACCACGTCGCGACAAATGAGACCCTGCTCTGTAGAATATCTTACTTCGCACTACTCGGCAATATTGTATGGTTCACACGTATTCTCAGTATTTTTTTCTACAGTTCCTGTTTCACTTTAAGTCACTGTGTCAGAGAGTGACTTAAAGTAAGGACCCCTTGTATGCGATGATGTAAGAAGTGTTGCAGAACTGCGCCAAAATAAGAAAGTGAAAATTTCTGAAACTCTAAGATTAAGTGATCGTTCAAAAAATAATTTCCTAAAATAAGATAAAGATTAAATTCTGCATCTGGCACTGTGAAAGTTGCAGTATTTGAGCGGTTTATTATATTCATTAAAGAAGTAATAACTCAAGCGAATATTGTGGGAACCTAGCAGTTGCAATTGTATTCTACAACTAATTAGAGAGATGATTACAGTGAAAAATAAAATTGATCGATTTCTAGGAAAAATCAGAGAAAAAAAGTTAATTTTAGATTCTGACACCTTTAAATTGGCACTCGATTTGTATTGTCTACAAAAAGTAACTTTAATCAAACTTTGAATGCTGAATAGATTTCTGAATACTTTTCCCGAGAAATTCGAAATTGAAATATTCTGGCGTTTAAATTCAGATACTTAGCACAATAGAAAATTGTAATACACAATTTATCCGCGCAAAATTCAAAAACCTCAAGTTGTAAATAAAATCAAGTAAACTACCTATAATGCTCTTCATTTCTTCGGTAGAATGATTCATTTGGAATTTGAAGCTCAGTGAAATTATCTTTCTATCTTATTGTCCGTATATGAATGATTGATCGACCATAGAAAATTATGAAATATTAGTCATTAAATATATCATTGCACATTTGTAAAGCTTTTCTGATTTTGACGCAGTCAAGACAACAAATCAGAATAGTGAAGAAAGAAATGGCTTTTAGCCAAGTTGTACCAAGGAATTAACTCAACAACCATCGCGATTCAATTTTTTAACGATGTGCACATATTCCCAACTCCGTGCATTTTGTGCTTTGTGATTTCCGTAAAACGTTCTTCTCGAGTTCATCCGAAGGCTGGATCCATCTCATGATTGAAGAAATGGATTCACGAACGATTTCTAAACGGCGGAAATGAGCTAAAAACATAGGATAATACAATAAATGTATGAAAATATTGTGAAAGAGAAAGATGAACTGACAAGCAGAAGGCGAAATACGATGATATATTAATGCATATACGAAGATAGGTTTCATAAATCGCGTGCAGCAGAGGAACTCGAACAAATTTTTTTTCTTGCGATTGATGTGGTTTGTTCTAACATCCATAGTTTTCGATTTGGCGTTTTGGGAGACATATCAATTAAATTATTACTTGTGTTCAGTCATGGCCTTTACTGCAGAACCGTATACTGCGGAACTATGCGGAAGTACTTATGTGCGTGCGAATGTACTCGATTCTGTCACGTTTTGTACGACAAGTATGAAAGATCCCTTTTTCGTCAGAAAATAAAGAACTTTTGAAAATATTACGATTGCTTAATAGTATCGGAATATGAAAATTTGTATTTTTTGTATTTCGTTGATCTTATGCACTTCTGAGTAAGGTTGGGAAGCCGAAAAAAGTTTTCAACTTTTCGATTCATACTATGTGACAGCTTTATCGTACTTATAACGTGTTGATGGTTCTAGTTCCGAGATCTTATTATTAGACTACCTAACAGGCAATAGCCAATTAAAATGCGATGAATAGTCCAGACTAGACGATATTTGACTCTCAAGGTGATATAATATTCGCAACAAAATGTTCTCGATCAACTTCACCTTCTTTGAGGTGTAGGTGTGCGTAAATAACGAACTTTGAATTTAAAGATACATTGAAATTAATTTAATTAACTAGATTCCTCTTGGTTTAACAGATAATTGATAACTAGTATTCTCTTGAGGTTGGCGTTAGTGTCCAAGAAGATCTGACTTCCGAATTTCAACGGGAGAATACTTTTCATTCTATCACTAATTGCTCTCCCTCACATGTTTAATGTAGACTTGATAAGTCACTGAGCAACATATTTGGATTCCAAGTTTCAATCCTCTCTCCAAGAGAACTCGTAAATCAGTGTAGGTAAGTAGTTTCGCTTCAAGAATTTGATCGGACAGTCTCTTCATCAAATTTTCATAGTATGCATATTATTATTTGAATTCAAGCTAGTTAAGCCTGAAAATATAGATCGGAAGGTTGGGCACAGCGTCCCAAAAACCTGTGCTCTACAATTGTCTCTAATTATCGTGACCATATTTTTTCAGTTTTTTCAATAATAAATAGCCCGTATTTGACAATAATCAGTACTGCTTTGAGCATTTGGTTGGTTTTGATTTCAAATGGGAAAATACGAACATAAATGTATAGTAGCGATATTTGGAATCATTAAAAAATTGCAAAATAGCGAGTTAGTGAGTAGAAGATTTTTTCGGGCCATCCAAAAAAACGCGAAGTCATTGGGATTTGTTTCAGCTATTTTATTAAAATTTTATCGTCGAACCCCCTAAGCCCTGCCTCAATATCGACTCAGTAATCGATTCTTATTTATTATGTTGGCAGAACACATTGCTCGAAACAAAAAAAACAGAAATTCCGTAACAACTAAGTGCATCCAACCAAAAACCTTTCATGTTTTCTGTGTGTGAAATGAATTGCTCACGTCATAGAGCCATTGAAGTGGTTGACTCTGCAATTTATACTAAAACTTGTTTCATTCGTTTCGTGATCACGCTGAACGTCATCTACCAGGTTCGTGTATCTATGGCCAGAGACCTTTCTCTTACAGCCATATTTCTATATTTTAAAAGACGGATTTTCTTCCCGAACCGCGCTGCCTGATGTATGCAGCACTACGAAATGGACTCGCTTCGTTCACTCATCTTGAGGTTAAAAGCTTGATGACGCATTGAATTGATTCAAATAGTCCACATCAATCTGAATTAATATAATCAAACTCTGATCTGTGAACTCTGAAGAAATAAACTGTGTATCTCTCGACTCAATTTGAATAAAACAGTTGGTTAATTAAAACAATGCAATATGAATTAGCTTTTGCGTGGCAACGTCAAAAGTAGACAAACAGAAACCTTCAATCGCCAATTATTGATGAAAGCAACAGAAAACTTTTGAACCACTTTTTCCATTATTTTAGGAGACTGTGAGTACATTCTCAGTGTTCTTGGCTCAATCGGCGAGCCTCTGTACTCTGAGCACGGCTGTGTTCAAATATACTGCAATACTGTTTAAAATAACAATTCAATATTGCCTCCGATCAATATATATTTTTTGCAGTACGTAGTTCATGCAATACTGTTTTTATCGCGCACGTATTGCTTGCTACATAGACTCTCGAAAACGTGTAAGCTACTCCGGAATTCCGATAGCATCCGTCAGAAACTACAAGACGGTAGCCAGGACTACTGTAGCGAATCATGGACGTTCTATTCATCATGTGGCAACCAGGACGCAATCTGGCGCTGGATCATACGTAGTTGTAGAGTGATGGGGAGACATGCTAGGCCCAAAACGAACGAGTAACATATTGCATGGTTTACAGCCACCACTTGCGCTATTGCAATACAAATTGCAGCTGTGGAATCAATAATTTTGCTATTGTATATTGAGTAGACTCCGGCAATCTCCAGTAGTACGCTACATAGAGGACCCTCCGCCTCCAGCACCTCACCGCCCCCTTCATCACTGCCAAAGCCCACCACAAACATCGACCCATCTCATGCTACAAGCTCATTCAGCCTCCTTACATATATCCCTGTATCAGCTGTCGTCCCTACAATGGAAACCGCCTCAGAAGTCGACCACTTGAAGGAATGGGCCAACAACTTCATTTTTGTTTTGACCTCGTATACATTACAAATCCTTCTTGTGGCAACGATCAACCATAACTACTATCATTTCTCTGAGACCTGGAAACCGTGTCGTTTACAGCGCTCTGTCGCATACTGGGAAGCCTTGGTTTTGGTATTCTCCACTAGTTACGTTGGGTGGTATGCTGAGGTACAGCGTCTCAGTGGAGACAACAGGGAATTGGGCGCTGCAGTTGCAGTGTTGGCGTATAATGTGCACCATTTAATGCGAAGGATAGGGAGGATTGTGCAACTGAACGCATTTGAAGCGTGGTGCAAAGATGGAGTGGAGTGCATGAATTCACTGTTGGGCAGGAGAGAGTCAAATGAATTATCGCAATTCGAAATAATTGTTGCATGGTGCAGACGAGGGGTCGGACACATGGCTGCGGTTTTCATTGAAGGAAACAGCAGCAGCGAGGAACAGGATATCGAAATATCTGTCAAAACACATATGAGCTGTGCGGATGATGTGGAAAGAAGAATCAGAGTGAACTACACGGTCCTCGGTAGCGAATCATATGGCATGGATGTGACTGTGTTACTGTGGTTGCGGAAAGTGTGGAATAGATTGAAGAAGACTGAGGCAAGAACAGCCCTAGGCTTGCGGAGAACGGTGCAATGGAGTGGTGCATTTTTGTGCGGAATGGGTGAGCATTGGGGCGTAGAAAAACGTGGTGCAGGACAAGGAGCTGAAATCTTGGAGACTTTCTTTTCCAAAAAGATGTCCGATTTACGTGATGTTCTTCAATTAGTAGAATGGAAGATTGAAGTTGAGAATGGGCGAGGTGAAATTCTCAGCATTGATGGACTTGGAAATGGAAAAGGAGTAGCAGAACTTCGTGGGACGACAAGTACTGCATATGGAAGAGGTTTCCGTTTCTACTCCGTGCGCGATACGTATGACGTGGATTTGTATTCATCTGAATTCAATAATCTCGTAAATTCGTACCCTCGACGACACAAGTTTAGGCGTACT
>JAAUYH010049549.1_pt1 | contig 11024 bp, 8 predicted proteins | sample 7278061 | NCBI WGS metagenome assembly JAAUYH01 (sample SAMN14350203, study PRJNA611818) | marine sediment metagenome | isolation source: surface marine sediment (0.6m) | place: French Polynesia: Moorea | collected 2018-08 | reverse complement strand
TATACAAATTTCGCGATAATATGTCCAACTTACTCGTAATCGTAGACGTTGGTTTCATCACTTTTATTGGAGAAAAATTAAAGGTAACGATTTTCATTAGAATTCTTTGTCAGATATAATTGATATACATTCATATTAATGCGGAACTACCAGAAAATTTCGGTGGACTTCTGACGTTTGTACCTATTATACTTTATTTGTCTCCATCTTATTTGCAAGTAATAGTTTCGACTATTCTCAAAACACAGGATTCCTTCTAATATGTACTTTCTTCTGTATCTCTACACAATGTACAATATTTAATAAAACAGGCTCTTCTGTAGCGTAAGGCCGCGTATTACCCATTCGCTTCAGTTATTAGTGGCATGAATTGAATTTTACTCCGCGCCACGTTGTTTACGAAAATACAATCCAATTATAATTACCACTTACTGTTGATGATATCTTATAACTAAAGTTTACAGGATGAATTAGAAACAACAAGTGAACGAGGGTGCGAAAAAATTCTCTTTCATTCAGGTGGCTATAAAAGGAGTTTAACTCAGACATTTCTGGTTAACCTGGCCTACAAACAATGATACTAGATTCTTATTCTTAAAAGTAATTTTCCGATGACTGACAAGGTATAAGCATTATCAGGACCAAAAAAATCTAGGGAACAAATTATTAATCTAAGACATATAAGTACAAAATGTCACAGAGATATCATTGCAGAAGATCCTTCTACCTTCTTAGTTAAGATTCAATATTATCAACCTATTCTTGTCTCGAATAGCTGAACTCGAATTATTCGTGGCATTTCTTGGTCCAACATGTTTGTCGTTAGCGAAATTTCCAATGCTAGAAACTAATCGAATCCATTCATGTGTCCACAATATTTTAAAATAATCTGAAGATTCATTTTAATCCTTTTGGACAGTAAATAAAATTAGAGCGTGGCCACTGAATTTAAGGAGGTCATTAGTACCCAGTATTTTATATTCCGCCTCACTCAGGTCCCGCTTTCTTTATAAATCACGTTTTTTTCTTTTATTTGGCATTCTCAGGCACAATATTTCTGAATCTCGTCACATAATGTTTTGGACTGAGAAAAACTCTAATTGGTTTACTTATTCTTCAGGTCACTAACACTATGCGCTCGATTGAGATTAACGAGCTAATTCCAGTGTATTCATGTATATCAGAGGCCTTCGTCCTTGTGAAATCTCAGGGTTTCGTAAATTCCATTCAATGTTCTTTCCGTTCAGTTCAATGCACTTTACTATCATTTTTTTATTTTCTCAAATGGCTAGGAATTATTACTCGTATAGCACTCGATGAATTCAAAAATGCCATTCCATACCTAATATCCTTCGAAGCAGATTATTTCGACGGAGCAGATGTAGCACAAAAGCTAGAACGCACTAATCATGAGCTCCAACTTTGCTCAATTCACTCCTCTCTATTTCAAAGTGATCCATGAATATAAGGCCCGCTTTGACTTGATGACAGCCCTTTGAAGTTTGATTTTAGAGAATCTTGCCAATCACTGGACTAGTCTGATAAGAATTTGAAGCAGGATCCACTCAATTTCCACTTCTATAATGACAGCCGCCTTGTATACCATATTTGAACCATCTGTATTGCTTTAATTATAAAATATCCGATGATTTCTCTATCCAGCTGACTGAACTGAATCTCTACAGCTTTCATTTTATTTGGAGTCTTACTCGATTTTGACGCATTAACAAGTGAAAGCAAACAGCGCTATCTGGAGATATGTAGAGTATTAAAACTCGCTTCAACTCTTTCGATCAGGTTGAAACTGTAGGAATGATAAAACTCAGTAAATATGTTGTTGTTGTTGTTGTTTTCTATACTTCTCTATCTTATGAAAAATGTTTAATTTTTTGAACTTGTTCTATATTCTCAACATCCAAAAAATTACTTCAATGTTAGTTAACACTTTCTATTTTAAGGATTTCAATAAGAGATCGCACATTCAGTATTTTTTTCGTTTCGAGAATGAAAGCCGAATGAGTACTAGCATGGCGAGGTCATTTTTTGTTCAAACGAAGTTGACACTCTAATACGTGTACTCACAGGTAAATGTTCTGAATCAAATTTCTTCCCGACATTTCGACTATAAATAATCCAAAACAATAGAAACTGAACCGCTCATGAATGATCGGAATAAAAATTTTATTTACGTACTATCCGTAATATTCCAATTTATATTGTTTCCATCTGCAACTATTCTATACTTGAAATACCGATAAGAAAAGGGTCCTAGATACAATGTACACTCTTCCCTAGAAAACAGTGAGAGTAATAGTTTTTTGTTACATACCAACTATTTGTAGGAAACGAACTATTAGTATAATGTAACCTTTTCTGAAGACGGCTTAGAAACATGTTTCCACGAGAATGAGCGGCTCGTCTCATCAGAGAAAGGTATCGCGACGGCTCGTTTTCTGAGCGAAGTAATGGTGTAATTGGAATCAAAAAAGCAATGAAACTTTGTAATAAAGAGTTGTACGACTGAGAGTAACGAAAAAGTGACCGTTTCATGACAAGTTGTGCATTGCATACCTTCTTCGACTTGGAACATAATTGAGGTGCCAATAAAGCATTCCAACATCGATTTCGTTCGATTCGATTCGTTACACACATGTGCAATTTGCTTAACGTTTATTCGAATATGAGCTGCGGATGCGTGCGCGGGTTGCGTAGGCCTTTTTTGAACTGTTGCCCGCGTGCCACTTTCAAATCCTCCAATCATTCTCGCTTTTATCATATTCGAGATCTGTGTTTTTTGTCTGCCCTTCTTCTCCCTCCTCTGCCCTAGGTTTCGTTGCCGTTCTATGTGAGCCTCGCCTCTCTGTGCTCACTCGCTCACTCGTTCACTTCCAAACTTCAACGGATCTCTGTGGGTCACCCTTAAAAGCCTTCCGTTTTCTCCTCTGAGACAATATCCAGCACGCACCAACACTGCCCAACACCTGTTCGAGGGTGCCCAACATGACCGCTACGCAGGAGACAATCATGAATCTCCCTTCTGTTCATTCGAGCGACGATTTCTCTTCCATCGCCTCTCCGCCCGACTCCGCGTCTGTGGCTGACGCCCTAGCAGGGTGGCTAGCTGCGCTTGGTGTTGCCAATCACACTGACAATTACGCGATTGCTACCGAAAATTGCGTATCTCTGTGTTCTGTCTTTGCGTCGCTCGCGCCTCATCTGTTGTCCGACACCGATTTCTTTGTTCCGAGCAAAGCCTCATCCACTGTTGCCACCCGTCAGCGCCGGTACAACACTCGCCGTCTCGCAAGGAGTCTCGCTGAATGGTTCGGTGTAGGCTCTCGTGCTAACTCGCCTGTGAGCAATCAGACCGCACCCTCCGACACTAACTCCTCCTCTTCTGCGACGTCTTCCACCTCTCTTCATGACGCCGCAAGGGTACGTATCAAAAGCATCACTGACGCCGCCAGAGCCGAAGGTGATAGCGTCGACGATCCTGCCCTCCGTCTCGCACTTGGCGAACTCGTACTGTGCGCTGCAATTAACTCCGATGACAAGAAGCGCTTCGTACAAGCCGTCTTGTCCCTTAACTCGTGCCATCAAGAGACGCTCGCTCACTCTATCAAATATTTTATGTCCGAGTCGGACCATTCCCCCTTCAATGCCGACTCTTCGCCGCCGACTGTGTTGGGTGAGGTACGTGCCAGCAGCGAAAATGCGCCACCGCCCCTGCAGTTCACGTCCTTACCTAATGCTTCTGGTTCCGCGAAGAAAACTAAGCCGCACCCCGTCGGAATCCTGGCTCCCCAGAGTATCCCACTCGCAGAGTTCAAGGCCATAGCTGAAGAGCGCGATGCATTGCGCAAGAAACTGGCTATTTGCGAGGCCGAAAGGAATGAGGCCGTTGAGAATTCGGAGAATCTGCAGCATGAATTGCAACTCGCTTCCGACAAACTGCAGGAGTTCAAGAGCAAGATTGCTGATTATGAACGCATCGTCGAAGAGAAAAGTTCCGAACTTTCTGACGCGAAGGCAGCATTGCGAGCTGTTAGTCAGAACTCTGAAGAAGTCGAGCGGTTGCGATCGAAGGCAAGTACTGCGGAACAGCTAGAAATAAGTCTGAAACGTGCTGGTAAGCGTTTGGAGGATGTGGCTGACATGCGCAACAAGATGAAGGGGTTGGAATCGCAAGTAGGCGCACTTCGTTCGAACGAAGACCTCATGTCGAAGCAGATCGAGATCTTGCAGAGCCAGTTGACCTCTGCTAATGAGCGAGCGCAAAATCTGGTCAAGGTGTCTGACGACCTTTCCCACGAGCTCGAATCGAAAACTGGAGAGGTTCGCGACATAATGTCGAAAAATCAGGAACTCACTACAAAGCTTGAGACGGCGAACGAACAGCTTGGTCAGCTTCTTATGGCTCCTGCCCCTGCTGCCCAACCGCAAGTCGAGGAAAAATCGCAGGGAAGTGAACTGGATAATGAAGCCATTTCGAAGCGACTTTCTGAAGAAGTAGGAGTGCATATGGCGTGGACCGATATTGTTGAATGCATTCGAGGTGTTGTGGAAGCGATGAACGAAATGGATGAGATGAGCCGTCGTGAGAGTAACAACTCTGAAGCGTCTTTCAATTCGCGCGGTTCAGGTAGCCACGCAAATCCCGATCAGCCATCAGAGAAATCTTCGCAAGATGGTGAAACAGGAGCATCCCAACCGGACGTACAATTATTGCCTGATTTCACAGTTGTCGACCAGAAATATGAGGCCCAACGAGGTGATACAGGCGATGAGTTCGATCGAGCTGTGGACCATCCGAACATTCAGGAGATTCCTGTAATGAATCGTCGCCCGTCGTTGTCCACCGTACCTGAGGATCGTGAAGGGTTCGAGGATGACCAAGATGATGATGTTCCGGAACCTGTTTCCTTGAATCCGAACTCTGTGGGAGTATCGAGCTCGACCATCCACGATGCCCCGGTGGGACATGGGTTCCCCATCATAAGCAATCATCATGGCGAGATTCCCCCAGTTGGTGGCAGTGACAATTTAATGGTTGTTCGACAGACTCGCTCCGACATGCCTGGAATGCAAAATACATTGGATGCGGTTCGCATGGAACAAGAAACGAACAGTTCGCTAGCCGCACTTCTGCAACAACTGGCTGATGCTCGTGATTCTACGGACCGGTTCAAATCGGCTCTCGCTGAGAAGGAACGTGAATGTGAAACCTTGCGTCACGACCTGTCGTCATTGATTAAGGAGCATGATTCCGCGTTGACGGAGCGCAAGGAATCTCGCGCACGTGATGCGGAGGTAATGCACGAGAAGGAACGAATGATTAGCCATCTCGAGCGTACACTGGCGTCACGCGAGGAAGAACTTGCGGACTTGCGTAAGCAGAAAGAGGAAGGGCAGAGGAAGGCGAACGAGGCGCTTCGTCAGATGGAGATGAAGATGGCGCGAGACACTCATGAACACACAGTGATGGTGCGCTCGCAAGAAATTGAGATTGCGCGACTTACAACCAAGTTGGAGGCGCAAGAACTACTGGCCGGCAAACTCAGTGTTGCAATGGACAAGACGGATGGTCTCACAGAAGAAATCCATAAAGCGCGTGAGACATACCTTCAAGATATGGCAGAAGCAGCCCGTCGTGAAAAAGAGGCTGCGGAAGAAGCGAGATTAGAAGCGGAGAGGATGGCAGCCACGCACCAACGTGCAGTGGCCGATATGAGGCAGGCACAGGCCGCAGCTGCTGCCGCCCGGGCACCGTCAGTGTGCTGCTCAGATTCGGCTCGAAAGCATCGCCGCTCGAGCCGAATTACCACCTTCTGGCGTAAGATAATGCATCTCGACAACTCGAGTGATGCGCGCGGGAACATTACCAGCACAGTACTTGGAACACAAGCGCGGATGCAGGCACCGCATCCGGCTGTGCAGGCGGCGACCGCTGGCCCAGCAATGATGTCAGTATCGGCAGCAGCAGCGCCCCCAGCGGTGACTGGTGGAACGGCTGGAGAAGGCTCAAATGAGTGGGCCACGTCAACATGAACCACAACCGAGAGCATATCGTCGCGTGTGGAAGAGAAGCAAACGGCGAAACCAGAGACGAAATTCGTACATGGTTAGAGCTGTGCTGGCGAATATTTATTCGGCGAGCAGAGTCGATGGACAGACATATCGTTCTTGTAGCAGACGAGATGGATTCGGATAATTAATCCTCGCACCCCACTACCAATTGCAAACATAAACTCGCGCGCCTACTTTGAAACTAATTTCTTTTTTATCTTTTTTTCCAAAGGTTGTCTGCCATCTGCGGTACAATCAACCGCTGCCACCATGTCTCGCCACCACCCAGATTTGGTAATGTGCCGAAAACAAGCAGGTAGGACAGTGGGACGATTGTGCGCGCGCTGTGAGGACAAGTGCGTTCATTGTGATTCACTCGTCGCACCACGAACATTGGTAAAAATATGTGACGAATGTGCATATGGTTCTTCACAGGTATGTTGCGCTTCCTGGTGATTTTGATGGTTCCTATTGATTTCAACTAACAGCGAAAGAATATCAACATGAATAGGGATGTCTTGTGTGTGGCAGCGAAGGCGTAGCAGATGCTTACTATTGTAATCAATGTACAATTCTCGAGAGAGACCGTGATGGCTGTCCTAAAGTTGTCAATGTTGGAACTGCTAAAATTGACCTTGTGTTTGAGCGGAAAAAGTACAAGCGCTAAGCGGGTACCGTATCTTCACTCTCACTTGCTACTGAACCATGGCACCAGTACTATACGGGGGTACCATATCTTGGGATCTACAAATTAGGTGGGTTGAAATAAAAAGTAAATTACCAGCTGCCCAAATTCAATTGCAAATAATGAGCATCAATCTACAAACGTACTCCAGCGTGTGGGTTGTCCCGTCGTCGAGCATTTTTCCACTTTGTTGCTCGTCTTCTCGAATCAACTTGTTGCTGCGCTGGACTTGACGCCTCTCACCCTTGCAATCATCACGTGCGTCAGCGTTGTACCTCGTTGCACTTGTTCGAGTGTGTTATCCAAGTTTTTTCATCTCTTTGTTGAAGCACACTCACGACTGTCCCAATCACTATTCCTATTTGTGCTTGAACGCTTCACCATCAACAATGGGTGAAAAGGATAAATCTGGTGGTCAGGAAGATGATGGTGATCGCGCCGTTCAAGTATGGAAAATCAAGAAGGTTATCAAGGCCCTTGAACAAGCTCGCGGAAACGGTACAAGCATGATTTCGCTTATTATCCCTCCACGTGACCAAACAAGTCGTGTCAACAAAATGCTCAGTGACGAGTATGGTACCGCCTCCAATATCAAATCTCGCGTCAATCGTCAGTCTGTGCTGAGTGCCATCACTTCGACTCAGCAACGCCTCAAACTCTATCCCAAAGTCCCCGAAAATGGACTTGTGATATATTGTGGCACAATTATTAATGACCAAAACAAAGAACGCGAAGTTTTGTATGATTTCGAACCTTTCAAGCCTATCAACACTTCTCTCTACCTCTGTGATAACAAGTTCCATACCGAAGCGCTTGCAAGTCTGCTCGAGTCGGACGAAAGATTTGGTTTTATTGTTATGGACGGTAATGGTGCACTATTTGGCTTGTTAACTGGTAACACTCGTACTGTGCTTCACAAGTTTTCAGTTGACCTACCAAAGAAACACGGTCGTGGTGGTCAGTCTGCTGTTCGTTTTGCGCGTTTACGTGAAGAGAAACGGCATAATTTTGTGCGAAAAGTTGCCGAATGGGCAGTTGCCCAATTCATCACCGATGGCCAACGAGTCAATGTGACAGGCATTATTCTTGCAGGTTCAGCCGGATTCAAAACAGATTTGTACACATCGGAAGTATTTGACCAACGATTGAAAGCGAAAGTATTGAAGACAGTGGATGTAAGCTATGGAGGAGAAAATGGATTCAACCAAGCGATTGATTTGTCGGCAGAAACGCTTGGCAACGTGAAGTTTATTCAAGAGAAGAAATTGGTGCAGAAATACTTTGATGAAATATCGAAAGATACAAACAAGTATTGCTTTGGTGTGAAAGACACGATGCGAGCGCTTGAACAAGGTGCAGTTGAAACATTGATAGTGTGGGAAAACTTGGAGCACAAGAGAGTGGAATTGAAGAATGCACAAACGGGAACAGAGGAAATTAAGATTCTAAGCAAGGAGGAAATGCAAGATATGACGCATTTTGTCGATGCCGAGACAGGCGTAGAACTCGAAGTAGGCGAACCCGAATTATTTGTGGACTGGTTGGCTGCACACTACAAAGACTTTGGTACATCGCTCGAAATAGTGACAGACCGATCCCAAGAAGGTGCACAGTTCGTGCAAGGATTTGGAGGTATCGGAGGCCTGATGCGATATGAAGTGAACTTTGAGGTCTATGAAGAACCATCAGAAGATGAGGATTGGGAAGACCTCTTAGGTTAAATGCAAAACAACGCGAGTGAATCGAGATGCAGCTTGAGCTACAGTAGCAGAGAGAAGTACACCTAAATCCTATAAACGAAGGAGTATACTTGAAGTGAGCTTGAAAGAAGAGATGGAAAAGCAGAGAAGCAGCAGGAAGTAGGGTGTTCAAGCGAGTAACTGACCGATGTGTAAAAGCAGAAGAAAAAAGAAATGGAAAACAAATCCTATACTGTACTGCACCGTAGTTGAAAGAAGTTTCGTAGAGTAGAAACATTTCAGGACTTGAATGAACCACAGTTCATAAGGAATGAGCAGTTAATGCAAGTACCGTATCGTAGGCAGGGAAGGTAAGAGGTACAGTATGAGTAGGACTGAAAGGATGTGAGTGCGGTGGTGGTGACGGTTGTGGTACCGTTGCTGATTGTGACAACGCAGGTGGGACATATTTGAGCAGTCAACGAGCAGACATGTATAAGTATGAAAAAGTGTTCATCCTCATCGTCTCCGGTCCGTGAGAAGTCATGTTTTGAATAATGAAATGTAAAGAAAGTGATCGTTGGATAACACAATGACGTCAATGGGTCTAATATTAACATCGATTGATAGAAGATTTTGAGAAGGCTGGATGGATTGTCAGACAGGAGGACTGTGTACGATTTGACAGGGAAAGACCTGAAAAGAATGAAGATGAAGCAGAGCGCTGTCGTAGGGAGAGAGAGAGAGAGAGAGAGAGGATAGGGGCAACTCTTGTGTGTGCAGTATGGTACAGCACAAGTGAGTGTGAGCATTCATGTACTGTACAGTATTGTACAGTACTTTATTAGATTCTAACGTGCTTGCTTGGTTGCTTGCTTGTTCATCCATTTATTGATTCATTAACCCGGTTGGTCGGGACATTTTCTTGGGATCCAAAAATGACAGACCACAAAGTGTATATACAGTACTGTACTGCAGTACTGTACCGCAGTACAGTACACCACAGTGTACTGTACTGTACTGTACAGTAAACTGCCGTAAACAACAGAGACTGCTTCCTTCTCAACGCGCCGCACAAGCTGCCACGCTGCAATTGGCTGCACTTTTCAACGTGTTTAGTGCAGTGTAGCGCAGTACTGCTACAATGCTGTATGGCCCTGTTGTACTATGCTTTGTTTTTGACTGCAACGTACGATCACTGCACAGCCGCGCCACTTTCAAATCAACCGCTATTTGGTCCTAATGGGGCGGTCCTCAATAACATCCAACCGTTGCCCGACCTCTTGCTTCTTTCTTCGCTCCCACTCAACAACTTTTCTCAACTCATCCGCTCCCGTCGCTCTCCTGCATTCCGCTCCCGCCATCTCAACGTCGACTTCAACCCTATTTCATCAGCCTGTCTCCCCCTACTGTACACCACTCGAGTGTTGCTTCTGCCCTGTGTGCGCTCGACTCTCGACTCTCGAATCTCGACCTTCGACCCTCGAACTACACCGCCAGTCTCGTGCGTTTTTGTCGAGCAAACACCAACCCGAACTAAACACACTCCCGCCTCTTCACCACCGGCTTCAAGCCTTCTTCGCTTTTGCCATGGTGTTACCACCAACTCAGTACATGGCGACACGCCAACTTGACCGTATTTGCGATATGCGTGTTTCCATAGGCAGTGCTGATTATGTGGACAGTGACCCATGGGGGCGTTCGCATATAGGTACCCCCGCGCCTCGTTTCGCTTCTCGTGCCGCTGCTGAACTATCACTATCTGCATTGGTTCCTAGAATTCACTCTCCTCCAACTCCGGCCACTGTTAACATAGCTGCAAGACGCAGTATTCGAAATTCTCGCATTGCTAAAGAAGCTGCCAGTCGCAATAATCCCACCAACACACTAACCAAGCAAAACAACTACCAATATCAACAGCCTCCTCAACCACCTCCGCACCTTCAACTTCGCGACGCTTCTCGCGAATCTGCTAACCCAGTTGATGTCAAGGTTCCACCGCCTGGACCTACTGTGACCGCCGCGCGTGCCGCAGTTCCTAACATCACCTTTGATAGTGTCTCCTCCGAACGCATCTCGGATCCACCCTCTTTTGCCAACCTTCGCGATTTATCCATTACTTCGAGTTCAAGAAGCCGTTCACCTCCTGGTACAAGACGCCCACGTGGCTGTAACACCCCTGCTAATTCTGCGCATTCAAATTCCAACACGCCTGTGAAAAGAGCTGCGCTTGCTGAATACCTTGAAATCAATGATGAAGCTATCGTCGAGCGTGTGTTCGATGATGCCGACGAACCTACTTCAGCAACAGGTGCCGGGTCCGTAGCTTCCGTTCCTCAGAGTCCTTTCCGCCTCAAACGGTGGATGGGAAAAATTAACAGCACTGCGGGTGGTTCTAATTCTAATTCTTCTTCACCTGAAGGCGATTATTATTCAGGCACTTCTCCGAAAAAGAAATCTGCAAACTTGCGTGACAGTGTTTCACGATTGTTATCACTCGACCCCGTCCCGGAGAACAAGGATGGTCGTCCAAGTGGTGGCTTGGATTCAATCTCATCCCCGCCTCGCTCTTTCGAACCTAAATCTTTCGATCC
>JAAUYH010169250.1_pt1 | contig 11025 bp, 7 predicted proteins | sample 7278061 | NCBI WGS metagenome assembly JAAUYH01 (sample SAMN14350203, study PRJNA611818) | marine sediment metagenome | isolation source: surface marine sediment (0.6m) | place: French Polynesia: Moorea | collected 2018-08 | reverse complement strand
CAAGATTTGTAGTGTAAAATAGCTCAATTCCATAGGAATTACGTATTTTACGGTATAAAAATCCATAGATAATATTAAAAGGAATTTGCAAAAATTTAGATTTAATTGTTTTCCTCCAAACTCCAAATCTATGAACAGCTACAGCACGAAATCCGGGTTTTGTCCAGTCACAACCATGTGCTATCCAATCTTCTTTTAATATTTCCCATAACCTAAAATAAACATTAGTTTTATTCTGGTATGAATCCCCGGAAAAATTTATTTCTACACCCATAATTTACCTCTGATTGATATTGAAGTCTGCATGTTACTCAATATTATTTGCTTATCCACTGTTTACCTCCAACCACTACTTCATTCCCACCTTGATTCCCCCTAGGATCAGCATAATGAAAGTAGTTATTTGATTCTTGCTTCACATTAACGGCGTTGGCTACAATTCCTAAAATATTAGCCTCAGAACGTGCTAACAGTGACTTTGCAGCTTCAGCGCTGGCTGAGTCTACAACTTTCGGTCTTGCTACCAACAACAATCCATCTACCATTTTTCCCAGCACTGCTGCATCAGCAATTCCTATTAAAGGAGGAGTATCAAATAGAATATAATCAAATTCTGTGGACAAGTTTTTAATTAAAGATGCCATCCCATCAGAATCTATTAAAGCCAGGGGATTAGGAGGTTGAATCCCAGCAGTAAGAACAGATAAATAGTTAGTAATTTTGTTTACTGCTAGTGAAAAATCATCTTGACCAACAATGATATTGCTTAAACCCGATGAGTTTATCTGACCCCAGAGATGATGCTGTGATGGTCGGCGCATATCTGCGTCAATTAGCAATACTCTTTGTCCTGTTTGGGCTATGACTGTGGCTAAGTTAGCAGCTATCTCTGACTTTCCTTCCCCAGGAACAGAACTTGTAATCACAATTGTGCGAACTTTTTTATGACTAATAAATTTAAGATTCGCTTGCAGCATTTGGTATGCTTCGTGAATCGCTGTGCGAGGAGAAGATGCTGCAATTACACGATGAGATACGTTCTCAGCCATCATTTTTAAAGAAGGAGATACCCTACTAGTTTCAAATTTAGGGATAAACCCTAACATGGTATAGCCAAAAAACTTCTCTATCTCCTTAGTTGTTTTTAAGGTTCTATCAATTAAATCAATAAAGAATGCTGCGGATACACCCAATAATGAACCAACAAATACACCACCCCCTAATAATAATAATGTCATTTTGGATATTATGGTCTTTTTGGGAATTATTGCTGGCTCCACTATCCTCGCATTCCCAATAGTTTGCTTTTCTGCTACTTCTATTTCTTGTAATCTAGTTACAAGATTTTCGTAGTCGGTTTTAGCAATAGACAACCTCCGTTCTAAATTACCTTGAGATTTTTCCAAATTAGGAAGAATACTTAGCTTTTTTTGATAATTTTCTCGGAGATTAAATAAGGTTTGTAGTTTCTTCTCTAAGCCTTGGCTTTGAGTTGATAATTGAATATATCTTCCTACTAGTTCCTCTTTAATTTTCCCCATTTGCAAATTCTTGGGAGAAATATATTGTCTATTACTTCCTAAAGCTCCTTCTATTCGTTTCTTTAATAAAGCAGCTAAAGCTAATTCTTGTTTTTTTAAATCATTTATAATTGGATGGCTATCTGTATATTTACCCGTGAGAGTAGCTATTTTAGCTTGTACTTTTTGCTGCTCGCGTAATACTTGTTGTACACCAGGTATTTGATTTAGAGCCGTGATTTCTAAAGCTTGTTTATCTGCTAAATTTAATTGACTCTTCATCTGTATTTCCTGAGTTTTAATGTCTGCTAGCTCAGTTTTCGCTTGGTCAATTTGTTCATTTAATTTACTAATATTATTCAGTGCAGCACTAGATTCTTCAGTTAAATTCACAGTGTTATGTTGAAGTCTAAACAGTCGTAATGCTTCAGTAGCTGAATTTAGTTCTCTCTTAGCAAATGGTATTCTTCTTTTGATAAACTCACCCGCAGCAATAACTTGAGTACGATTGGAAGCAATATTATTATCAATATACGCTTTCATCAATTGATTAACTACTGCTGCTGCTATTTCCGGATTGTCTGAAGTGTAAGTAACTTTTAATACGTCTGTTCCTATAACTGGTTCTACTTTGACTTTTAGGGATTCAATATCAAGAGGTTTACCTTTTTCATCTTTCAATTCTAATGTATTCACAACTTCTTGCAAAATTGGTTGAGAATTAACAATTACAGCTTGGGTTTCCAGAGGATTACCTTCACGTTTTATCGATTCTAAATCGCCAACTTTACCTCCTGCTTTTGTCAGAGATGAAATTCGGTCTGATTTGAAAAGTAGCATTCCGCTAGCTTCATATTGGGGTTTTTGTTTTAATACAAAAAAACCAGATAATCCCACTGATGTACAAAAAACTGCTGCTGCAATCAACCAACGACGCTTTAAAACAAGCCAATATTGTTGGATATCAAATTCTTCTTCTAAATGACCTTGTGTTTCAATGTTGTGCATAAAATTCCCAAATGTGATTAGATCATTATTTTGTCTCTCTTTACCAGTTATGACATTCTACATATTCTTTTTATCTAATGAATTCATGACTATATGTGGGTATAATTAGAAGTCTGATTTATAGTTACTAACAAAAGCTCATATTGAGTAAAATCGGTCTTTGATTAATAAGCACCTTTTTTGAGTAAAACCACCTTGATTGTTGATAGCAAAATTTTTAAATCCAACCAAAATGACCAATTCTCAATGTACGAAATATCTAATTCAACCCCATCTTCAAAATTATCGATATTAGAACGACCAGAAACTTGCCATAGTCCAGTAATTCCAGGTAGCACTTCTTGACGAATAAAATGTTTAGTTTTGAATTTTTTTACGTCTCTTAAGGGAAGGGGACGAGGACCAACTAAACTCATTTGTCCAAGTAATACATTAAAAATTTGAGGTAATTCATCTAAACTATAACAACGTAAGAATTTACCTATTCGTGTGACCCGAGGATCATCTTTAATTTTAAACAGAATACCATCCTTAATTTGATTTTTTGCTTCTAAACTTGCTTGTAGCTTTTCTGCATTGGTAATCATTGTCCGAAATTTCCAAATTGAAAATTCCTTACCATGTAAACCAATTCGTTTCTGTTTAAAAAAAACAGCCCCAGGAGAATCTAATTTGATGAGTATAGCAATTCCCAAATAAAGAGGGGAAAGTAAAATTAAGAGTATAATTGAGCAAACTAGATCAAAGTATCTTTTGATCCAAAAATCAATCCCTGCAATTATTTGCCCTGGAATTGTCATACAAGGAAATTCACCTATCATGCCAATTTCTGATTTTGGATGATAACTTTCAATTTGGTTTGGTAAAATTCGTAAGATAATACCAGATGTATGGAAACTCCAGCAAATATATAGACGATTTTTAATGGAATTCCAGGAAATAAAAACTTCTTCTATCCCTTGTTTCCGAAGATAATCTAAAGTTGCTTCTCGGTTATTAAAGTCTAAACAGTTAGGCTCGGATATTCCCTCAACGGTGTAACAATTATCTTGCTCTATAATGCGAATATATTTGTCTTTCTCTTCTGGCTCAGCAATGAGGAAAGCAGAATGCAGTAGCATTTTTTTCCTACGAAGTAAGTTAGTAGCTACATCAAAAATTAAACGATTGCTACATATAAAAATAATCGAAAAAAGCCAAGACAAAATAAAAGTTAAACGAGATAAGTTGGTATCTGAGCTGCCTAGGAAAATAACTAGCAATAAAAAAAGTTCAGATAAAGATATAGCCTGAATTACAGCTATATAATTACGGCGTTTCTTCCCAGGCATATATAATTTATTGATTGCATGGATACTAATACCAACTATGACAACCAGTAATTGCAGAGCAATATTATCTGCCCAATTAAAATATGAGCTATTTCCATACAATATTGCTAAATTCCACGCTAGATTTATAGCTATACCATCTAGTAAAATCAGTGTAATGATCCGCAATAGCCTGATAGGAAATCCCTTCTGTATGATAGTTTTTCCTGGGGTTCTAATATCTGGCTTAAATGTTGCACTCGGTATAGTTATATAAGACATGATTCGCTTTATCTCTCGATATCATTAATATTATGGAGATGTTGATCAGAAATTATAAATATTTTTCAGCTATGCTTTGAATAAAAGACCGAAAAATATTGGATTCCCGATAACATAGGGTTTCTATAACCTTTTTGCTTCTGTTAAAAGTTTTACTAACTGCTCCATACCGTTATCTGTCATCCAATGGGAACCTCTCTCTGTATATTTAATCTATATAGAAATCAAGACAGGCTAAGGCTACTAAGCAACAGCCTCTAAACAAGTTACATATATGCTATATCTGCAATAATTTAATTACACTTATGGGTTTGCTGAATAATTTAGATACTTTTGCACAATAGAAACACAAATTTTCAATGGTTACACTCGCTGATTTATCATTTTATAGGCATAATTTTTTGCATATTAGCAAAAACTTGCCCATTTTGTTGACAGTATTCTCAATTGTATCTACACCAAACAGACTTACAAAAAATGTAAATCTCACATCTATATCCAGTTAATCAGCTCGATTCTGAAATTTAAAGTGATTGGGTGAATTTATGATTGAGATTTGCTTAAATTTTCATTCAGTTTTTACTCAACTGGTTCAGCTATCACTACTAGGAGCGAAATTAAGCAAAAGACTCAAAATATTTATTGCTAGATATCAAAAGCTTTAATAACTCCTTTGTCTAGTATGTTGTCGAAAAATAACTTGAGATATGTAATTCATGGATATGAAAAGTTCCATCTTTAGTCATTAAGTTATATTTCTACAACAACAATCGACACCAGGGGAAAATTGTTTTTGATTCATTTTTACAGGTAGATGACTCATAGTTCGACTCAAATTATAAATATTTGTACCATGCTAAGTTTTGATACAACCCTGATATATTTTTGACTTAATCAATCACAAGAATCATACACTTACTTATCCATTTAGATATATAAATTTTTGATGAAGATAATAAGCTGAAAATATTATATAACAAGCAAAAAATACTTTAAATTTTATACTTTAAGTATATTTACTTGTGCAAATTTTGTTGATATATCTATTTGTAACTTAAGCCATTGATATTATTTGTGATTTATGAATTTTGTGTGTTGTTGTTAGCTGTATAGTAGCTTTATATACTTGTATTTTTACTGTTTACTGGTTGTAGGGGTATTAGAAGCTGATTTTTCACGGCAAGTCTTAAAACATCTGTAAAGGCAGCCGGAAAAATAATTTACACCACCAATTACCTAGGTAGAATCTTCTTTCCCCCTGCTTCTTGTTCAACAACTTTATTGCTAGGGAGAAGAATCTTTCCTCTCCTCTCCTGGGAGATGGCTGGCAAGTTTGTGGGACTAAAATATTTTTTTCTCAACCTCCTTGACATTTTGTCTACCTACTAGTAGATTAATTGTATGACAACAAACGATACTCGAACTCAAATCCTAGACACAGCTCAAGAACTGATTCAGAAAGTAGGGCTAAATGCCATGAGCTATGCTGATATCAGCAATGCTGTAGGTATTCGTAAAGCCAGCATCCACTACCATTTTCCCACAAAGGATGATTTGGTAGCAGCCCTGTTAGAGCGATACAGTCCCTACTTCTTGAGGTTATTTGATGTGATTCTGGAATCTCCTGAATCCCCAGAAATGAAACTGCGTCGCTACTGTGGGCTGTTTGAAGCTACCATGAACAGTGGACAGCAGGATCAAGCCTGTCTGTGTGGAATGCTGGGAGCGGAACTGAAAACTTTAAATTCTCCTCTAAGTTCCCAAGTAGTTCAGTTTTATCGAGACAACCACACTCGATTAACCCAACTACTACAACAAGGAAGAGAAACTGGAGAATTTCAATTTCCTGGCAATCTAGAATCAATGGCGATGCTGATTTTCTCTATGTTAGAGGGAGGAATGCTAATTACTAGAGCAGATGGGGGTGTGGCTCAGTTCCGGGAGATGGTTAAGCAATTGATACAAGTTGTCAAAGGATAATTTTTTTTACTTATTTAACTACCTACTGGTAGATAGTCAAGGAGGGATAATCATGGAATTTCACAATCAAGTAGTTTTAGTTACTGGTGGCGGAACAGGTATTGGTAAGGAAGTTGCACGACATTTCTTAGGGGAAGGTGCGAAAGTAGTTATTAATGGTCGTCGTCAGCAGGTTTTGTCAGCGACTGCACAAGAACTTGATCCATCTGGTGAAAGGGTAGCAATTTCGAGGGGTGATATTGGTGAGGTGGAAACAGCTCAAAGACTAGTCAAGACTGCTGTGGAAAGGTTTGGTGGTGTAGATATTTTAATCAACAATGCCGGGATTTTTAAACCGACTCCCTTTTTAGAACATACAGAGTCGGATTTTGACAGCTACATCAATATCATTCTCAAAGGTACTTTTTTCCCATCCCAGATAGCGATCGCAGAGATGCTGAAACGAGGTAAAGGTACAATAGTTAATGTTGGTTCCATGTGGGCAAATCAAGCAATTGGAGCGACACCATCCAGCGCCTATTCCGCAGCAAAAGCAGGGGTTCACGCCTTAACTCGCAACTTGGCGATTGAATTTGCTACCCATAACATCCGTGTTAATACTGTGGCTCCCGCCGTGGTGGAAACCCCTGTATATGGCACCTTTATGTCCCCCGAACAGGTACAAAAAGTGCTACCAAGCTTTAACAGTTTTCATCCCTTGGGACGCAACGGACAGCCTACAGATGTGGTGGAAGCGATTATTTATTTGGCAAGCGATCGCGCGAGTTGGATTACAGGGGCAGTTCTTCCTGTTGATGGTGGGGTAACTGCTGGTCGTCAAGCAGCTTGAATGTAACTATGATTACTTCATGATTAATCAATTTTCCTTACTTCATGATTGCGACTCAAAATCTAAAATCCAAAAATGTCGAGTTTGAGAAATTGAGGATACAACTATGGCTAGACAATTTACCAACATTGCTTTTACACCGGGAGTGAAAGAAATCCAACGTCGCTACGGTTCCCGTTCAATTTACGAAAATTTTCTCAAGCGGGGAGTATCTGAAGACATCTTGACAGCAAAAGAAACTGATTTCATTGCTGCACGGGATAGTTTCTACATGGGAACAGTAAGTAGTAATGGTTGGCCCTATGTACAGTTCCGTGGAGGTTCAAAGGGTTTTTTGCAAGTTTTAGACGAGAAAACACTGGGATTTGTGGACTTTAAAGGCAACTTACAATACTTGAGTGTTGGTAACTTGTCAGAAAATGACCGGGTTTTTCTCTTCCTGATGGACTATCGTCACCGACGACGATTGAAAATTTGGGGTCGGGCTCAAGTTGTAGATGATAACCCAGAATTAATCAAGCAACTAGCTGATGTTAATTACACTGCGGAACCCGAACGAGTAATACGAATTCAGGTAGAAGCATTTGACTGGAATTGTCCTCAACATATCCCCATTCGCTATAGCGAAGCGGAAGTGGCTGAAATGATTTCTCCCCTGACTACTCGTATTCAGGAATTAGAAAGCAAGCTGGCTGAACTTTCTCAGTAACTATCCCAATTAGAAGTTAAACACATATCTTGCACCTTCTCAATAAGAGTAAGGTGAGCATTGCCCACCCTACGGAATAATAAGGGTTACAGGCAATAATTTTCGCAATAATTATGTGGTGCAAGATGCGAGTAAACACTAAGGAGATTAATAATCATGACTAATACAGTACTGCATAAAACAATCGAAATTGATGGTCTGGATATTTTCTACCGGGAAGCAGGAGACAAGAACAACCCCACAATCTTACTACTACATGGTTTTCCTACTTCCTCTCATATGTTCCGCAATCTCATTCCAGTACTGGCAAATGAATTTCACCTGGTTGCACCAGATTACCCTGGTTTTGGTGCCAGTTCTATGCCCCATGTAGATGAATTTGAGTATAGCTTTGACAAGTTGGCGGAGGTGGTTGAGAAGTTTGTTCACAAGCTAGACTTACAGAAATATTTCCTTTATTTAATGGACTATGGCGCACCAATTGGTTATCGTTTGGCAAGTAAATATCCCGATGGGGTATTGGGGCTAATTGTACAAAATGGTAACGCCTATGAAGAAGGTCTGCGGGAGTTCTGGAATCCCCTGAAAGCATATTGGCAAGACAAAACTCCAGAGAATGCCAAAGTCCTGGCGGATAACTTCTTAACCCTGGCAGCCACAAAATGGCAATATACTAATGGTGTCCGCAATGTGGAAACAATTGCCCCAGATAACTGGTTCCACGACCAATATTTACTTGACCGTCCTGGCAATCAAGAGATTCAACTAGAACTATTTTATAGCTACAGTACAAACCCTCCTTTATATCCCCAGTGGCAAGAATATTTCCGCAACTATCAACCGCCAACCCTTGTGGTTTGGGGTAAAGGTGATTATATCTTTCCTGAAGAAGGAGCACACCCATACAAGCAGGATCTGAACAACATCGAATTTCACATCCTTGACACTGGTCACTTTGCTCTTGAGGAAGACCTAGATTTTATTGCTACACGCATTCGAGACTTTGGTCGTCGGAATAGTAGCTGAGTGATTAACTACTCCCCTGACTTCTAAGCAGGGGGCAGGGGGCAGGGAGCAGGGGGAAGGAAAAATTACACTTAGATAATTGATGGTGCAAATTATTTTGCATCGGGACTGCCTGAAAGCGAGGGGATTCTAAGTGGATAAAAGCAAGTAGCAAGGTACGCCAGTTTAATCGAAAATTATACTATCCTTTGAGGAAAAACCATGATTGACCTTTACACCTTTACCACTCCCAACGGACGCAAACCAGTCATCATGCTGGAGGAAGTGGGACTTCCTTACACTTTACACAAGATTGATATCACCAAGGGAGAGCAATTTACCCCTGAATATATCGCCATCAATCCCAATAGTAAAATCCCGGCGATGATTGACCAAGAGACGGGAATCACTGTGTTTGAGTCGGGAGCAATGCTGATCTACTTAGCAGAAAAGACAAGTAAATTGTTGCCTAATAATATAAGCGATCGCTTTCGGGTCATTGAGTGGTTAATGTTTCAAATGGCAAGTGTCGGTCCAATGTTCGGTCAATTAGGTCACTTTAAAAGGTCAGCACCGGAAAACATCCCCTATGCTATCAATCGCTATGAAAAGGAAGTACTAAGGCTGTTTGGGGTTTTAGAAGGACAGTTAAAAGAGCAAGATTATATTGCTGGCGACTATTCCATTGCCGATATTGCTACATTCCCTTGGGTAGCAGCTTCCCAGTATTTGGGATTAGCTTTGGATGACTATCCCCATGTTAAACGCTGGGTAGAAACTATGGAACAGCGTCCGGCGGTACAAGTAGGGATGGCTTTACAAGGGCTTTGACATACTCCCCTTGAAATACAGGGAGCAGGGAGCAGGGAGCAGGTAAGCCACTGTGTTGCGCGGGTTAAGCGCGTTGTAGCAAGTGGCGCAACCCGAAGGGGAGCAGGGGGAGTGAAGCAAGTAGTTCAAGTCCAGAAATTGGGTAATTTATTTTTTGGTGTTCCCTAAAAACTATGAAACTGACCAAAGCTGGTCTTGTGTGATGGCAAACCCCCTACAACCCTGGCTCACTTTTGACTTTTGACTTTTGACTTGCTAATGTTCATGTTTAATGGGCATTAGCTTAATTACTCCTCGATGAATGAAAAAAGAATTTTAATCTGGTATCGCCATGACTTGCGTTTGCATGATCATGAGCCAATGTATCGGGCTTGCAAACAAAAGGCTCAAGTTATTCCTGTTTACTGCTTTGATGAGCGACAATTTGCCACAACTTCTTTTGGATTCCCCAAAACTGGCGCTTTTCGGGCTCAATTTTTACTCGAAAGTGTTGCTGACTTACGTAATTCTCTCTTCGGGCTAGGGAGTAATTTGGTAGTGCGTCGGGGTTTTCCGGAAGAAATTATCCCATCTCTAGCAAGAGAACTAGAGGTTTCTGCTGTCTACTTTCACGGTGAAGTCACCTCTGAAGAGTTAGCTGTAGAATCAGCTCTGCAAATAGCTTTATCTCAAATTAATGTCCCAGTCAATCGCTTTTGGGGAACAACTCTCTATCATCCAGATAATTTACCTTTTGGCATTGAAGCAATCCCAGAACTGTTTACGAACTTTCGCAAATCCGTTGAAAAGAAATCCTCAATCCCTCCTTGTTTCCCAACACCTAACAAGCTCTGCAAATTACTAGATATAGATGTGGGAGAATTACCTCAGTTGTCTGACTTAGGACTTGCAGTACCTAAGTTTGACCAACGGGCTGTTTTACCGTTCAAAGGTGGAGAAACAGCAGGATTAGCAAGATTAAATAACTATATTTGGTCACAAAATTGTCTCAAAGATTATAAACAAACCCGTAATGGAATGCTGGGAGCAGATTACTCGTCTAAATTTTCTCCTTGGTTAGCCTTGGGTTGTCTTTCCCCCCGTTTCATCTACGAACAAGTCAAGGAATACGAAGCCCAGCGAGTCAAAAATGATTCTACCTATTGGCTAGTATTTGAGTTACTGTGGCGAGACTTTTTTCGTTTCATCTGTGTTAAACATGGAAATCATATATTTCGCCAATCTGGTTTACAGGGAATCAAAATTACTTGGAAGGAAGATTGGGAAAGATTTAAATTGTGGCAAGAAGGTTTAACTGGATTCCCTCTTGTTGATGCCAATATGCGGGAATTAGCAGCAACCGGCTTTATGTCCAACCGAGGAAGACAAAATGTAGCCAGTTTCCTAACCAAAAATTTGGGGATTAATTGGCAAATGGGAGCTGAATGGTTTGAGTCTTTGTTGATTGATTATGATGTTTGCAGCAATTGGGGTAATTGGAATTATACTGCTGGTGTAGGTAATGATGCCCGTGGTTTCCGCTATTTCAATATTCCCAAACAGTCCAGAGAT
>JAAUYH010122898.1_pt1 | contig 11025 bp, 11 predicted proteins | sample 7278061 | NCBI WGS metagenome assembly JAAUYH01 (sample SAMN14350203, study PRJNA611818) | marine sediment metagenome | isolation source: surface marine sediment (0.6m) | place: French Polynesia: Moorea | collected 2018-08 | reverse complement strand
TTTTTATGAAATTTTAGGTGACGATGAGAGTTAAATGTCCCGGAGAAAGTTCAGATAGCCCATCGCACTTAACTTGTCGGATAATATCCTTACTTCTTCTTCAGAACACGAAGCATTGCACTACAAAAGCTCGGTATCGGTCTAGTCGGTGGATAGTGCCTTGAAAGTGAATAATTTGACTATACTGACATACATTGCTTCGAGAGCGAGTCCTTCAATGTAGACAAATGGAAATAACTGAGACAGAAAAAGTCTCGTTATCACTTGTAAGGTATTAGTTTTGTGATGGATTTCGGCACACCAACCGCGACATCTATGGCGCTTCTTGCACAACCCGGATCGATTATTCACAATTACTCTCAAGAAATTGAGAGATAGTGGGTAGAAGCACGCACATGGTGGAAACGATCACAAGGGAGCATTTCATTGCTACAGACCCATCTCGATTTTATTTCATGGTTCGCCCTCCATCAAGATAAGCGCCACAGTAATCAAATGGTTCTTGAATACTTTGCCAACATGAAATATGTAAACGGGTCACAAATGCGTTAACTTCACAGCTTGATCTGACCACAATCACACTAAAAGAAATTCAATCCCTTGTTCATCGACTAAGTCGGTCCCAAAACCTCGTACCCGAATCGGCGACCGCACCCAAATTGCGTGGTGATTCCTGCGAAAAAAATTTGGAAGGCAATGAAGAAGGCGTCGAAGGCCGTCACAAAAAATCCTCCAAGATTTGGTGTAAGGCTAAATCTCTCTTCACAGAATCGGATCGACGACCAAGCGATGGCTCAAGAGTGCAGACTTCTTCTGATTCGTCCGTGGAAGCGCTACCGTCTTCGCATCATGATTCAGTGGAAACTATTCCAGGCGCGATGGGACCAGTGCCTAGGAATGGCTCTTCTCTCAAAACCAGCGAATCGGGCGATGAATCAACAGAGCACGACACAACTATTGATTGTTTCGAAAAAGCGGATGGAAAATTGTCTCGTCATGCAACAGAAACGGATGATATAGATAACTAGTTCGGCTATGGTTCTCGTTCAAACTCTCCACAATTCAGCAGAGATAATGCGGAAGATTCGAAAGAATTGAGTTCAGAATCTCGTTCCTATTCGATTGGCCATTCTCCTATGCACTGGATCGAATTTAAACCTTGAATGCCAGACCTCAATCAATCTCGAAGAAGCAGTGAACCACTCACGGCGAACTAGCAGATCCATGAGGCGTCGCTCAACTCGTAGCTGGTATGAGAGCCGTTTCAAACATCCAATGGATCCTACTAGATCTGATGGGGAAAATTCAGAGGCAAGCATGAATGGAGAACAGACCATCAAAGTGCACACTGGAAAAAGGGTGCCTGACTTTCTGCTTCGCTCAACTCCTCCGACTATGGCGGATATTCCGAGTAGCGAATCTGTTGCGATCTTTCCCTGTTAGATCTGATGGGGAAAATTTAGGGGAAAGCATCAGTGGAGAACTGACCATCAAAGTGAATACCGAAAGAAAGGTCTCGGACTTTCTGATTCGCCCACCTCCTCTGACTATGGTGAATATTACGAATGGCGAACCTGTTGCTATCTCTCGCACCCCAATAATCGATTGGAACACGTTTCCCAGCGACGACGACAGCCTCACATCTGACAGCAATGCGAGTTCCGGCGCATTGCTATCAGATGTGAGGCTGTATTCGTCGCTGGGAAAAACAAATGACAATACTAAGGATTCTTCTCCTTAGTATTGACATTTGTTTCCGGTTCCGGCGCATTGCTGTCAGATGCGAGAATATGTACGTTTCCCCTTCGCTAGGATTCTTGCTTTCCACATTTGTATGTTTCAGTACATAACGTGTTGACTGGCGTGCTACGTTCCGAATACCAAGGGCCCGTATCATTCATTATTAAGAAGAAGAAGAGTTCGAGTACACCTATTAGCGCGGCTAGCAGGAATAGCGAAGTGTGTGAAGGTATTAGAGGACATGGTGTCAAAGCTCTGAATTTGAGGCCAAAGAGGAGTGTGAGCACATGCGACTCGGCTTTTTCTCCTGGAGTTAGAATTGACAACACTTTTGAAGGATCAATTCCTCTAGCTGCACCCTCGACCAGAAAGATCGCAAGCGGCTCCAAAAGTAGTCCTGATCATAGGCCAAGTTCGAGTTATGCGTCAGCTAGTTCCCGTCAGCCCCGACGACAAGCGAAAGCGCAACCACTCGCAACACTACACTTACCGTCAGAGGTCCCTCGTCTCCGACCGAAAACGTTGATGACAAACATGCGAGATATTCTACCGACGGCTCGAGCGACTTCGGTGAGTTTGTGTCTTGGACAGAGTTGTCAAATTCAGAAGAGAGGCAGAAACGAATGACTTGTCCGACTTGCCGTAGATGAGAGAGGCCATTGGGAAACTCGCCGAAAGCAAGGCATTGCGCAAGATATCTCACCTCGAAGAAGAAGAAGAACTCAAGAAATTAGATCTGGCCGTAGTGAGGAACAGGGTAGCTCAGGAAACGCCGGACTCAAGCGATTAACAGTATACGAATTGAACGAGATCGCGAGAGCGCGGTATAGTAATGGAGCGTCAACGCAGTGCACTGGTCTTACACTTGATTTGTATCGAAATGCAAGTGCCCTATGCCTACCACCCCACCGCCTATTGCCAGCCCTTAGCAACTTTTCGATGTGGAGTCTATGTCGATTTCAACACATAAGCAGTTCCCAACATGTAATACCACAGAAAGCACGTAAATTACGCGTTTGTGTTCCCTTCAGCTCAGGAAACAGTTGAAACAAAGGTTCGATTAATGAAAATGTTTGGTACATTAGTTGCTTATCTAGCGCAGATTGTTAGAGCGAGTGGCGTCATCGGCAAGGAAACAATGAAATGAGAAAACGCTCATCTATGACGGAGCAAATCTCCAAAGTTTCGGGACGATCATTCACACATTCTGCATAGGAAACAGAAAACTGTACCGTACAATGAAAGTTCATAGTCCATTACCTCGAAGAACATGGTTTCATCTCAATGCATTTACAAACACAAAGAATCCATCGACACACATAAGAACGACTTCTCTATCTCTATTAATTGAGGAGTTTCGACACTTCTAGTCCAAGGTGAATAATATTCGCAAACAACGGGCATAAGAATCTCGCGTGTAACTTTTCGTGGCGGTATTCGCCTGCCGATGCGTCCGCAAGCGACAGAGATAAATGGGCGCGAGGGTCTACTATGTAGAACAGGGTGTCTACGCTGGACGAAGGAGATCGTTGCAATTAACCCAAAATTGCATGAACTTAAAACACCTTCAGAAGCTCAGTGCAGTAAGTTATTGTGACGAGTATCAGCCAAATGATCTATTTTAATTCTAAATTGGAATGAAATGATATTCAGCAAGAAAATGCGTGCTGTTTCCAAAACGACTGCGTCTAGCACCCTACAGATGCCACACTAACGTTCCCGTTCTTCTGAAGATTTTCCATTGCCTTGTAACAACCACAATATACTTACCAGCAGCCCGAGGATTGGCACAGCAGAAGGCAAGTAGCTAATTGGTATTGAGGTCATTGTACGAATTTCTAAGATCCAGAAATCAAATATGCGCGAGTGTATGCCAACCTCCCAGCCTCATTTTACTGTTTGAGATTGGCATCCCATCAGAACCGACATTTGGTGGACGATGGCATTTCTGGCATTAGCACCTCGGCTGCCATTGCCCGCTACGCGTTCCGCGGCACGCTCATTCCGAAGCGGTGCAATATGCATGGGGCGGCGCAGCGAGAAAATCAAGACGCGCAAAACCAAGCAAGCCGCCGCGAAAACAAAACTGTTCGCACGCATTGGAAAGGTGCGTGTCGAATCCAATGCGCTGCGATGAAGCAAGAATCTAACTAGGTTGATGGCTAGATTATCACAATGGCGGCGAAAGCGGGCGGGCCCGACGTGACGACCAACAAGGCACTGGCGGATGCGCTCGACGCGGCGCGCGCGGTGAACGTGCCCAAGGACACTACGAACGCGGCGATAGCGCGTGCAACGGCGGTGGACCAGGCTGATTTCAAGGAATCATCGTTTGAAGCGTACGGACACGGCGGCGTAGTAAGTTAGCACCAATACTCTGTGCCACTTCGCATGTTTGCTAACTTGCGCGAAGGGCGTTTTTATTGATGTTCTCACGGACAACCCGAATCGCGCGGCCGCGAAAATAAGAGCTGTGGTAACGCGTAACGACATGAAGTTGGCGTCGCCGGGCAGTGTGGCGTTCAACTTCGACCGGAAGGGTGTGTTGCGGATTCGTGCGGACGCCGTCAGCGACGCGGACGCGTTGTTCGAAGCGGCTATCGAGGCGGGCGCGGAGGAATGCGACCCCGACCCCAGCGACTCGGACTTCTATCGGATCATCACGGCGCAGGCTGACTTGAATACCGCGCGAAACACGCTCACGGACAGTGGCTACGACGTGGACTCGGCCGTCCTGGAGATGGTGCCGAAGGCGACGGTCGATATCTCGGAAAAAGACGCGGAGCTGAACTGGAAGGCCATGGAGTTGCTGGAGGAAATCGACGACGTCGACGCCGTCTTCTCGAACATGAGCCCATAAGTAAACAGAGGCGACTCTTGCGTTTTCGGGGATGTCCAGGTTTTCTCGCAGTGAAGGCTCAGGTGTAGTATGCGGTGGTGGTGAGATCAATCCGGGGTGGAACAAATTAAACCAACGTGTATGGCAAATTATAACGAAAAAAGCGTTCCACTGATCCGCCTAGGCAGTAGCATCCGGCCGGTGTCTTCACGACGTATGCCGGTCTATTCGGAGGCATGGCGTCGCGTCTACCGAGAATAGGCTGCCATCTTCGTCGGCTCTCCCAGACGCCGACGAATCGAGTGCCGTCTGTGATTCAGCCCCTATCTGCATCGGCCCCCTTCCGTTCCTTGTCCACGGCGCACCCCACACATGGGAAGCCGAAGGGCAAAGTGCCCGGATTTTCCTTCCCCGGGCCGCGCAGTCTCGACAAGATAGTGAAGGTTCAGCTGTTGCAGAAGCACGGCACTCCGCGCGTTCGTGAAATCTGGGACGAGTACCACAAGAACCACAAGACGGCGGTGGGCGACTCGCTCACGTTCGAGGAGCACAGCCTGCTGATGCAGCGCACCAAGCGCTGCTCGATCTTCGTCCTACCGGTACCGAGGTTCGTTCCGTGTTCCCGAGGTGCATATAGGTGATACTGACATTGCTACGCCCACGCGATGCAGAGAAAACGGGTACTTCACGCTGCTCTTGCAGTTCCAGGAGAAGTACTGCCTGTGCACGTATCTCGAGGACTTCAAGAAGGACCCGTCGTCAGCGATGCCGTACCTGACGTTCACGATATTCGACGACATGCTGGAGAAGAAGAATGTGGCGCTCGTGCGCGGCGAGGTGTCGAACAATATGACGGTCGCTGAGGCCGGACGGTACGTAATCATATTCTTTCGTTGTGGACGGTCGGTTGTCGTATGTGTGCTAACCGCATTGTTGAAATGGGCAGGATTTGGGAGCTCATTCGAACATTCTACCTCGGGCCCCGCCATCTGTACGAGAACGTCATCGCGTTCAACGAGAAGAGCGAGGACTTCGACTTTCGAAGCGTTCTCAACGTAGCACAGGTGTCGTCGTGATGCGAGGGAGGTAAAATGTGTTGGTTACTACAGTATTTCAATCAGTGCAATATTTTCTTACTTCTATACAACCAACCATTCTGGGGTGGAAGTTGGTCGAGCGGAGACCTACGTCGACCTGGTTGATGCGTACAGTACCAGAGCCAATTGAAGAAGCGCCTCATCGCAACGATGATTTCCTTTGCCACTGCCGAACGATGAGAAACTGCGGGGTTGGGTTAAGAATTCGTCCAGGTGGCGCAACAATTAAAGTGTTTACTGTACTGCGCAAATTGTTCCATGCGTATTTGCGAGGGAAAATTCACTGTGTTGGCAAGTTGCGCACCCATGGTGCGTGCGTCGCACGACATGGGAGTGGATAATACTGCACTGTACAGTATGATGATGCCAAGAACATTCCCGAGCGGTTGAAGCCATTCCCTTAAATCCTGCTTCGTCCCCTGCTCTAATTGGCACTTCCCCGCCGCCTCGTGCACGCCCGCCCACTGACCTGTCCCCCTCTGCCGTCGTGCGTCGCTTTTGCAGTGTTTCTACCGTACCACACCTGAAGATGCTCGTACCCACCTTCAACGTGCGCGGCCCCAATGTGCGGGAGAGCGAGCACTATATCGAGGCCGACTTCCACTATCGCAAGTCCACCGTCGTAGTCGGCCCGGATGGCACGGCGCAGGTCAAGCCCACCGCCGAACTGTACACGTTCCGCACGAGGAAGCATGTGGGACGTGTGGGTGTGATGCTCGTCGGCTGGGGTGGCAACAATGGCACAACCCTCACCGCAGGTATTATCGCCAACAAGCTAGGATTGGAATGGCGTACCAGGGAAGGTGTGCAACAATCCAACTACCGTGGCTCCATCGTCATGTCGTCGACGGTGCGCATAGGCGCGACCGAAGTCAACGAAGATGTGTACACCCCGCTGCGCGGCTTGCTGCCTATGGTGCACCCGAATGACCTCGTGCTTGGCGGCTGGGACATTTGCGGTGAGAACCTGGGCACAGCCATGCAAAACGCGAAGGTGTTGGACGTGGATCTTCAACGCCAAGTTGAGCCACATCTTGAAAAATTAACCCCTCTGTGTGGTGTGTATTACCCCGGCTTCGCCGCGGAGAACCAACGCGAGCGTGCCTCCCATATTCTTCCTGGGCATGACAAAGCCGGGCATCTTGCCAAGGTGAGGGAGGACATCCGCGAATTCAAGGAACGCAATGAACTCGACAAGGTCATCGTCATGTGGACCGCGAGCACGGAGCGATTCATGCGTGTCATCCCTGGCGTGAATGACACGGCCGACAGTCTGCTTGCATCAATTGAAAACTCTCACGAGGAGATCTCGCCGTCCGTTCTGTACGCTGTCGCCGCCATCCTTGAAGACTCGCCCTATATCAACGGCTCGCCTCAGAACACGTTTGTTCCGGGATGTGTTCAGTTGGCGGAGCACCGTGGCGTGTTCATAGGCGGAGATGACTTTAAGTCGGGTCAAACCAAGTTTAAATCCGCTTTGGTGGATTATCTAGTGAACGCCGGCATCCGGCCCACGTCCATTGTTTCGTACAACCATTTAGGAAACAATGACGGCAAGAACCTATCCTCGGCGCCGCAATTCCACTCGAAAGAAACCTCCAAATCGAACGTTGTGGACGACATGGTGAGGTCAAACCAAATACTGTATCCGCGCGAGGAAGATGGACCGGACCACGTTGTTGTCATCAAGTACGTGCCGAGTGTCGGTGATTCGAAACGAGCTATGGACGAATACGTTTCCGATATTTTCATGGGCGGCAAGCAAACCATCGTGACGCACAACACTTGTGAAGACAGCCTCCTCGCCGCACCGCTTATTCTCGACCTTGTTATTCTATGCGAGCTGTCCACACGCATCACGTACCGCACGGCGTCGACGCCCGGGTTCGTGCAGTTCCACCCCGTCTTATCGTTATTGTCTTACTTGCTCAAGGCGCCCATCGTCCCGCGCGGAATGCCCGTCGTGAACTCGCTGTTCAAGCAACGCGCCTGCATCGAAAACATACTTCGCGCGTGTGCCGGCTTGGCCCCCGAAGACGACATGCGACTGGAGCACCGCGCCCTGCCGCCGTACAAGCACGTCGCGAACGGTATCTGAATGAGCTAACTCCGACTTGGCGTTTACTGGCATTCACCCCTCCTGGCCTCGTTAGCACTAGAAATGTAGAACTTACTATTTAGGTTGACGTCGTACGAAATCATAGCAACCCTTCTTTCATTCAATTAAGTTGAACTGCTAGCTCTGTATCATCCGTTATAGCGACAACTCTTCCCCCCTCTCTACTTCCGTGGTTTTAGCGCTCGGGGATCGTCCGCGTGAATACGCTCCAGCTTGATGAGATGGATAGTCTAACGAACGCAGGTCGACAATCAGTTAGGACATGAAATACGCAGTAAACGTGATGATGCCGGACGAAACATACCTTGTTGCACAATCCCCACACACGTGGACTGTCCTCATGGATTCGGCTCGTATTCAACCGATTCAGACCTAGAATCTGACATTCCTCACGAGTTAGCAATTAGCCCGCATTTGAGAGACTCCAGGTTCGACGGAATAGCCTTACCTTCACAATCTCGCGCTGATACGCGGGTCGGCCTATCGTACTCCGAATCCGGGTAACGAGGAGTTTCGTGTTGTGCAACTTTGTCGCTAGTTGAGCACCTTGGGACTGCATGCTTCCTCGGGGCGCGTGTTCTCTAGGCAGATGAGGTGCGATGCAACGGAAAGCTAGGTTGACTGGATATACTTCACTTGTGACAGGTGCTCCTTAGCACGGTCGGATCAAACACTGAATACGTCAAACACGGTTGAACCAGTAAAAACGGCTGCGCCTATTTACAGGTCGAATCGTATTGGTTGCTTCCTGAATGTGCTAAGAACCGGTCCGACAGTTCAGCATCCAATCATATCGTTCAGAAGGTTTGATGTTTCCCAGGTGACACATCCCACCACGCTTCGCGATGCATAGTTCGGCATTGAAGAAGGAATCAGATGTTCTGCGAATTTGGACGGCAGTAACGCGTAAGCGATCCACTCAATGCATTTAAGAAATGTTGAAGGTGGTGCGACGACGTGGAAATACGAATAACTCTCTGTCGAGAGAAGTTCGATACGAGGGTTAGAATGAGGTCCTTGCTGACCTCACCTCACGCGTCTCCTCCTTCACACCATGAACCCCCTGGTTGAAATCGCTTTGTCAAACTATCCAGGTTTCGTTCCACAATATTTTTGCTGTTCCAGTTCCGTACTGTTTCTATCGGATAAGTAACAGACCTCTCGGTCGGCATGTCCTTGAATGGTGAGATTCGTGATACTCGCGTTGGCGAAGGTTCTGCATCTTCCATCGCAGCGTTTATCGGACAGAAGAAACGAAATGAATGAATTTGTTCGCGCATTGTATCGCCGCTTCGAAAAGTCGGGATGACGAGTTTGCGGTAACTCGTTTCAACGAGGTGTCGAGAACTCAACACTTTCCATCCGCAACGTAGAATCGGGGCTTCTATGAATCGCATTTCTGTTTCTCGTATGGGTCGTACACAGAAACTTACTTTCGGTGGAACATTTGTACCGTCGCAAGGTGGAATGGCTTGGAGTAGTTTAACTGCTGATTTGGTAACTTCAGTGTTTCTCGAACTCTCAGTTGGAAATAAGCCTGGTTTCGGATGGACTCGTATTCGTGGTATAGGCTTTCGTTCCGTTTGCGCCCATACCCACCCAGTAACGTCGCCGAACTTTTCTTGGAGGCCAGGTAATGGTTTGTCCGGGAACAGGTCAGCGGTACACATGGTTCGCGAAGAAGTGGAATGCAATTGTTGAGGGCTGGTCGCAAGAAACAGAAGATTAAAGCGCTGAAGTTAATCGGCTTGTAAAAACAGTGCCAGAAAAATGGCCTCGAGTTCGAAAGCTCGAAACGAAACGAAAGCTTGGATGGCAGCTGAAGAATACAATATCCTTCTCGACACCCTTCTCGCTTCTCTTCTACAACGAGGGTTGGAAACGAAATGAAAGCTCGGATGGCAGCTCAAGGATGCAATATCCCCCTCGACATACTTCCCGCCTCGCTTCCACGACGAAAACAGGCCCGCTGTATCGATTTACTTGGACTGTCGGATCTTGCTTCTTGTAAAATCGAACCCCCTCGCAACGCTTGTCGCATCGAGGTACATCCTGAAAACCTGTGTGAGAAAATAAGACTCCACGACTATGACATTGACTTCAACGCGGACCCGCTACGACGTCGAAGTCTTGTTGTACGTTGGAAAGAATGGACAAAGTTAACAACCCCATGTATCATGCCAGAACCTCCTATCATGAAATGGAGAGGTCGTGAGCCGAGCATTGAATACCCAATTCTTCCTGACCTTATCTGTGGAACGAGTTGCGATAAAAGATTCTGTGTTGAGGAAAAGGTCCCAATTGCTCCAATACCGAAGCACAAGGTGGCCTCAATCAATGCGTAAGTACAATCATTCAGTGTCAACTGTGGTCTCACATTGTCTACATTGACTAACATGGACTTTTATGTTCTCCCAAACGAAAGCGGAATTTGGTTCGATGCAACTAACCTCATCCGAGCTTGTGTTCGCGTGAATACTTCAAAAATCGAATTTGACCCTGTTTCAAATATTTTCGCAAGCGAACGACTTGGCAATCCGTTCAAAGGTGTCGATGAATCGGAAGATTATGTTATTAATCCTATAATGAAGGATATTGTATTGAAGGAACTTCGAGAAAGGAAGTCGTTTCAACTCTCGATACCCAAAAATGCATTATCTGAGAAAGCTGATATGGTGATGAATGATTGTTGCATGAACAGTCGGAGACGTACCGAGCCAATACCAGAATTACTTGCACTCAGGTCAGTACGTGAGCAGGTCTGGTCGTCTACGACGGATTCGATGTACTTCAAAGAAGATTTCGATTTTAAGCCCGCTGTGGTTTTTCCACCCTGTATCGAGAAACCAGTGTTAATGAAGGCCCCATGGAGTGAACCGTCAGTCTTGGAACAAGCACCCTTCATTCCCTTGCAGCCTAAGTTATTAGGGACGTCTGTCTATAGTCTGAAAGATCTCTGCCTCGAGAGTTATCAGACATGGTTTGTTCGAATGAATCGAACTGGCTTGAGACGTCGGTTTCGAAGTCGGCACATCCATCCAATTATCCATGCAGATTTGAGGACGTTGCATCTTCCACCTGTTTCACTCAAGTCCTTCCTCGGGATGTCCATGTGTCGACGATTTGCTTCTGGTATCATCGAATCTCTTCTCGATGTAATGGGAATTCGATTTTACGGGGAGTTATCCAGCTATTCTGCGCCAGAAATTCGTTTTGAACCGATACCTTTC
>JAAUYH010161626.1_pt1 | contig 11026 bp, 5 predicted proteins | sample 7278061 | NCBI WGS metagenome assembly JAAUYH01 (sample SAMN14350203, study PRJNA611818) | marine sediment metagenome | isolation source: surface marine sediment (0.6m) | place: French Polynesia: Moorea | collected 2018-08 | reverse complement strand
GAGATCGCTGCCATCCATGTGACGATAGTATTTTTCGTCATGATGTTAGTTTCTCCTATTATTTTTAGAAAACTCAAAAATTTTGTCTAGCGACTAACTACTCTACCTGGAACACCAACAACTGTAGAATTAGCATTAACGTCTCGTAAAATAACTGCATTGGCACCAATCCGAACATTGTTGGCGATTTTAATATTGCCTAAAATTTTAGCTCCTGCTCCCACAATCACATTTCTTCCTAAGGTTGGGTGGCGTTGCCCAATTTCCTTACCAGTTCCACCAAGAGTAACCCCTTGATACAATAGAACATAGTCTCCAACTTTAGCTGTTTCTCCAATTACCACCCCTATGCCATGATCGATAAAGACACCTTTACCGATTTGAGCAGCAGGGTGAATTTCAATTCCAGTCAGAAAGCGACTCCAATAGGAAATAATACGGGGTATCAGAGGAATTTCTAACCCATAAAGCCAGTGAGCTACCCGATGTAACAATAAAGCTTGAAATCCTGGGTAACACAACAAAACCTCTAACCAGTTTTTAGCTGCTGGATCTCTTTTTACAATAATCTGTAAGTCAGTCACAATTGCTTTGAGACATCCAAAAAATTTGTTCTGACTTAAGGATAAATAGGAATAGTCATCAGATTTTGAACTTATCAAATTCTCTTTAGTTTTAGTGCCGTCAGGTATTAGTTCACCAGTTAACGACATTGTTGTATCTCCTTTTAACTCTTATTTATTTGCTCTGTGAGGTTTTAGGTCTGATACAAAAAGATTATGCAAAGTTGTTGATTATTAATTGTTAAGTAGAGCTTGTTAAATAAACTTCAAATCCTTATGTAGTAAGGTTTTCAGTCTCATTAAAAGAATATTTAACATCTGAGCATAAGATTTTTTTTGTTATGATATTGCTTCAATTAAGAACTTAAATACGGTTTGCTGCAAAAGTTTTCTTAGAAGAAGAATAAATTGAAAATACCTTTGATTTAGTTGAAAATATTATTAAATAAGGATTTTAGAATTATTTAGAAATAATACTAATTATCAAAAGTCACTGTTGACTTAGTTTCAATGCAAAATTCAAAGTTTAAAACTCAAAAATATTTAGATATATTAAAGTTTCTGAATCAGTGCTACTAATTGATTAAAAGATTGAGTGATAGCCATGGATTGTTCTGAAATACGCTCTGCTATACTTGCTACTTCTTGAACTGAATCTTTGGCAAATGTAGAACTTAGTATTTGATTTTCGACAGAATTAGTAATATTTTCCATTAAAGGACTTATCTTGTCATTGAGAGAAGTAACTCGTTCTAGTCTCTGACTAACTATTTGGAATTCTCCAACTCCACTAGTTAGTTGTTTGGTTTCTGAATCGAGAGTTATAGTTTTTTCTCTAACTTCCGCTGTGATACTAGCAAATAAGGGGTCTAATTTCGCTATAGCTTCAAATAACTGTTGCATCAAGGAAAAAATTGTATCTGATAAATCAATTAGAGAATTTTGATTATCTTCGTTAATCTGATTACGATTTAAGGTTCGGGCAATATTCATTGATTCTCGAACCATCTGCTTACTCAAATCTTTAATGGTAGTAACTGTCTCGGAAAGTTGCTGACAAGAATTACTCAGATGTTCAAATCTTATGGTCATATTCTGAGATGTACGTTCCAGATTCATAATGGTGTTTATGGCACGGGCTAAACTTTCTTGAGTATTTTGTAGGGCTAAATCTTGTTGCTGTTCTTGAAATTTAATTTGTTGAATATTTAAAGCAATGGCACTGAATGAATCAGCAACTTCTTGAATCCGATGTAACACCTTAATGGTAGCTTCAGATTGACTCATAGCTTCATGAGAAAGAGTCTGATAAGCATCCCCATTGGAAGCAAGTATCCCTACTATTTGATCTTTAAGAGTTTCGTTTTGTTCATATTTCTCATGGGATATCTGATTACTCTTGTTGCTAGATTCTTCCAGTTGCTCAAGTAATTTGGCATTGTCTAGGGCGAATCCAACTTGGGTAGCAATTTCACTCATCCAACGAATTTCACTTTGTAGCCATTCACGGGTATGAGAACATTGATGAGCCACCAACAAGCCAAAGAGTTTGCCTTCATTAATAATTGGCGCAACTAAATTCGCTTTCACTTCTAGCTGTTCTAGTTGTTCAACGTAACAGCTTGTCAAGCCTGATTTATAAATATCACTCCAAGCGCGCACTCTGCCATTACGATAGAGGTTAAGATATTTGGCTTCAAAACAAGGATCATCAATTACTCTACCTTGACTTCTGATCCAGCCAGCACCTACGGATTCAGCGACGATCATCCCACGCTCATCCTGAGTCATACTATACACCACAACGCGATCGCAATGTAAAATTCTCCGCACTTCCCGAACACTAGTTTTAAGAATATCTGCTGTTTTGAGGGATTGACGGATATGTTGAATTACATCGGTAAAATATTCTGTCCACTTACTTTCGTCTTGGATTTGTTGGCGGAGTTTTTTGGCATCAGCTAGGAGTTTAGCATTGTCGAGGGCAAACCCAACTTGGGTAGCAATGTCAGTAACCCAACGAATTTCTGATTGTTGCCAATCCCGAGAATCAGAGCATTGATGAGCTACTAGTAAGCCAAAGAGTTTGCCTTCATTAATAATTGGTGTTACTAAATTGGCTTTAACTTCTATCTGTTCTAGTTGGTCAATATAGCATTTGGTAAAGCCTGCCTCGTAAATATTGCTCCAAGCCCTCACTCTACCATTACGATACTTATCTAGATATTTAGATTCAAAGCAGGGGTCTTTGATAACTCTGCCCTCTGCTCTTGTCCAACCAGGAGCCACTGATTCAGCAACAATTACACCATAGTTATCTCGATTGAGACTATACACCACAACGCGATCGCAATGCAAAACTCTTCGGACTTCTTCTACAGTTACTTCCAGAATATCTTCTTGTGCCAAAGATTCTCGGATATATCTGGTAGCATCGGTAAAGTATTTAGTCAGTTGCGCCTCATTTGCTAACTGATTTTGGAGTTTTCTCGCATCAGCTAAGAGTTTGGCATTATCTAGGGCGAAGCCTACTTGAGTTGCGATTTGGGCTAACCAAAGAATTTCGGGCTGTTGCCATTGACGAGGCACAGAACATTGATGGGCAACTAATAAACCAAAGAGTTTTCCTTCGTTAATGATTGGCGTAACTAAATTCGCTTTCACTTCTAGTTGTTCTAGTTGACCAATGTAACATTGAGTCAAACCAGACTCATAAATATTGTTCCAGGCGCGGACTCTCCCGTTGCGATACTGAGCCAGATATTTGGCTTCAAAACAAGGGTCATCAATTACTCTACCCTGGGCTTTAACCCATCCAGCAGCAACGGACTCAGCCACAATCAGACCGCGCTCATCTTCAGTCATACTATACACCACAACGCGATCGCAATGTAAAATTCTCCGTACTTCTTTAACAGTGGCTTTTAAGACATCTTCCCTGGTTAAAGATTGACGAATATATTGAATGGCATCAGTAAAGTTTTGATTCCATTGACTTTCACTTGAGTTGACTGGTGATGATTCTAGTTGATGGTTATTAGAGACGATGTTGTTTGATTCGAGCATAGAGCCTACTTGATTAGCGATTTGAGTTATCCAGTTAATTTCTTGTTGTTGCCAATTACGAGTATGGGAACACTGATGGGCAACTAATAAACCCCATAATTGGTCTTGATGAATAATCGGTGCGACTATTGCTGATTTTACTGCTAAAGCTTCTAACTGTTCTAAATCACAAGGAGTTACAATTTCGTCAGAGATATTATCCCAAACCTTTACTTTTCCTTGACGATATTGTTCCAGAGATGAAGCAGTGCAATAGACATGGTGTGTAATTTGAGCTAAAGCCTTAGTGCAGCCAGGAACAACAGCTTCAGCCATTATTACACCATAACCATCTCGATCTATACTATAGACTAAAACGCGATCGCATTGGAACAGCTCCGATAAAGCTTCGACTGTTGTATTGAGGATCTTTTCTGGTTCGATTTCATCAGCTATTTTGTCTTTTATCGGAATTAATAAACTCTTGTTATTTTCCTCAAGGTGGCTTTTTTGGCTAGTTAGTTGGTAATTTTCTGGATCTTTGCCATTTTTTTGGCTCTCTACTGTGGGAAGTTGAGTTCTTTCTGTTCTCTGATAGGTCAAGTCCCAATCTTCTGATTCTGCGGAGATTATCATCTGGGAGAGAGCGAAACTTGTTCCATTAGCTCTCTCTGCTAAAAAGCCTAATAAATCAGAAGACCAAAGTTTAACCTCAGAACATTCATGAGCCACCAAAAAAGCCCATAGCTTATTGTTCACCGAAATTGGCGCAATTGCTAAACTCTTAATGTCTAGTTTTTCTATGTTTTGTAAATCATTTTTGCTAACATCTGTTTGGTCAAGATTATTTATCGCCACAGGTAACCCATAGGCGTACATCTCTAAATATTTATCTTTCAAAAAAGGATCTTGAATTACTTTGCCTAAAATAGAAGCATATTTGGCATCGACAGATTCAGCTAAAACAACAGCTTGAGGTAATTCACTGGCACTATAAACAATTACCCTAGTACAGTTGAGTACTTTTCTCGTTGTTTCAACAGTGAATTGTAAAAGCTGCCTAACATTCTCCCCATTAGTCAGATTCAAATCGAGAGCTTCAGTCATCTAAACCTCCATCTAGTCTTCTATTCAAAACTAAAAGACCAGAAACCTGGCTTATAGCCAAGCTATTTGTAGGAATTAAGCAAGAAATCAAATAGTGCAAATTCAACAGTAAGTATATATGTGAGTAGGTTTCTAAGCTCAAAGAATAGGTGGGACTCTAAAATGGTTAGGTAATTTTAGCAATATTTCAGTAATATAAGATAATATACGAAATTGGTAACCTACTTCAAACTTTAAAATTGAATTGTGTAAATTTCAGATAATAGAGATGTGAATTAAAAGTGGATAAATATTTTATTCTGTATAATCACTTAATAGTTCATACTTAAAGTTTAATATAAACTTGCTGAACAAATCAAAATTTACGTGTTTTTACTTATTGCACGAACATTTTTAGTGCTATTTATGAAAAAACTAGATAATAGTGGTAGAAGAAGACTAAATTTGTTTGTATATCTGACAACTTTTGTTTCTTTGCTATGGTCAGTAGGTCTTATAAGCAAAGGCATTTGGGAATTGTACCAACAGTTTAATATTCAAACTGGAAACAATAGAACTAATATTCCTGATTTTGCTGCTGTACCCAATATTGCAACAGGAGTTTTTAAATATGGTGGTAGTACAGCTTGGGCTCCTCTTCGTTTAGTAGTAGATTCGGTTATTCAATCAGAGCGTCCCGAATTACAGTTACGTTATATACAACCAGAGAAAAAACCCCCAGGCTCTAGTCCTGGAATTGATATGTTGTTGAGAGGTGAACTAGATTTTGTCCAGTCATCTCATCCTTTGAGCTCAGAAGAATATGAGTTAGCTAAAAAAAAGGGTTTGAGCTTCCAACAAATTCCTGTGGCTGTGGATAGTATTGTAGTGGTTGTTCATCCTCAACTTAATATTTCTGGTTTAACCTTAGAACAACTCCAAGCAATTTATACTGGTAAGATTGTTAATTGGCAAGAGTTAGGTGGTTTAGATGTAGCGATTACAGCCTATTCTCGTCCTCCTAGCACTGGTGGTATGGTGGATTTTTTTCAGACTCGGATTATGGGAAAGCAAGAGTTTGGCTCCAATGTTCAATTTGTACCCACAACTACCCAAGCTCTGCGTCTACTAGAAGCAAACCCTGGAGGCATTTATTATGGCTCTGCACCAGCAGTTATTACTCAATGTACAGTTAAACCCTTGGAGTTAGGTTACAAAAAAAATGATTTGGTTGCTCCTTATCAAGAACCTTTAGTACCTTCTTCTGAATGTCCTAGAAGACGCAATAAATTAAATATTAGAACTTTACGTAACGCAGAATATCCTCTAACCCATTATCTATACGTAGTATTTCTGCAAAATGATGACAATACAGTAGAAGTTGGTCAAGCCTATGCCAATTTCTTACTCACTACTCAGGGTCAGAAGCTAATAACTAAAACTGGGTTTATTCCACTCAAGTAATTTACGGCGTTATTAGAGTGACTTTAGAACCAAAATTTCATTAAAAAATATTACAATAAATAACAAATGATCTCTGAAATTAGTAAAACTTAATTAAAGTCTTTACCCTAAGAATTATAGACCTAGGTAAGCAGACGGATAAAAATAAAGCTTAAATTGTCACTAAAAAATATACCCATCTTCTTTTTTATCATCAGCTTGCAATTAACTGAAGAAGAAATTCAGAATTTACGCACCCAGAACTAAAAAACATCTCTAACAGTTTATTCTCCGTTCTATGTTCCTCATTGCCTGAAGTCTTGATTTATCGTTTTACTGCGTAAATTCTAATATTGTTAAAAATCAGCAACACTATAATTAACCACAAAGTTCTTAGGCAAAACCATTGTCATGGCTTCATCAGAACAAGAAACTAATCATCTCATTGCTACTGTGGCTCTCAAGATTCGGCAATCCCTAAATTTGTCGGATATCTTACAAGCAACAGTGGATGGATTAAGAGAGCTATTAAAATGCGATCGCGTAATTGTTTATCGTTTTGAACCAGACTGGAGTGGTATTGTTACAGTAGAATCAGTTAGTGAAGATCGCTGGTCATTGATCAATAGTATTATCAAAGACCCTTGTTTTGAAGAATCTTGGACTCTTAAATATCGGCAAGGTGAGGTAACAGCGATCGCAAATGTTAGTGTTGGTAATATCGATGAGTGTCACCAAGAATTTTTGGAAAGCTTTGATATCAAGGCAAATTTAGTAGCACCTATTCTACTACCAAACCCAGGCGATCGAGTTGAACCAGAAGAAAATAACCAGCTCTGGGGATTGCTGATTGCTCATCATTGCCAAGAGCCTCGACAATGGCAAGAATCTGATTTTAACTGTATCAAACAAATCGGGAACCAAGTTGCGATCGCAATTCAACAAGCAGAACTAATTCATAAAAACTATCAAGAACTAAGACAGAGGAAATTAGCAGAGCAACAAAACCAACAAACTCGGAAATTTTTGCAAACTATTATTGAGCATATTCCTGTAGCAGTATTTGTTAAAGATGCTCATCCCGAAAACTTTGGTAAATTTCAGCTATGGAATCCTGCTACAGAAAAATTATTGGGTTTAAAGGCTCAAAAAGCTTTAGGGAAAACTGTCTATGATTATTTTCCTCCAGATCAAGCCGAAAAATTCAACCAACAAGATCAAGAAGTTATCAAAAAAGGGAATTTAATAGAAATACCCGAAGAGTCTATCTATAAAGGTAAACCAGAACATAAAATTATCAGAATCATTAAAATTCCGATTTACAATGAACTGCATCAACCCGAATATATCCTCGGTATTGCAGAAGATATTACTGCTTATAAACAAGCAGAAATTGAACTTAAACAGGCTAAAGATGAATTAGAAGCAAAAGTACTGCAACGCACAGAAGAGTTACAAAATGCTTATAATTGGTTGCGGAAAGAATTAACCCGTAAAGAAAAAGCTCAAATTGAGCTTCAAAATAGTGAAGCAAGTTTAAAAGAATCTGAAAGACGCTGGCGTAGCTTGTTAGAAAATGTACGGTTATTAGTGATGAGTCTGGATACTCAAGGCAACATAGACTACGCTAATCCTTTCCTACTACAACTAGCTGACTACAATCTGAGTGAAATAACAGAAAAAAACTGGTTTACTGACTTTTTACCTTCCGAGGCTCAAGAAGAAGCAAAAGCTATCCATAATAATATACTTCAACCTAGTTTTAATAGCTCTGTTTCTTATCAACAAACAGTAATTTTTCCTAAATCAAAAACTGAAAAAATTATTGCTTGGAATTCTACCCAATTACATAATACTCAAGGAAAATCTACGGGAGTGATATGTATTGGGGAAGATATCACCGAGCAAAAGGCGATTCAAAAGAAGAAAGATGAATTTGTTTCTGTGGTAAGTCATGAGTTACGTACTCCTCTAACTGCGATTCGTGGTGTATTGAGCTTATTAGCCGAAGACAAAGTCGATCCCAAAAGCCAAAAGGGGAAACATTTATTAGATATTGGGAATAGTAGTGCAGAACATTTAGTCAAGTTAGTTAACGATCTTTTGGAACTAGAATATCTAGAATCTGGCACGATTGAATTGATTCAGCAACAAGTAAATAGTAAAGAATTGATGTTACGTGCTATGGATAGGGTGCAAATTTTGGCAAACAAAGCCAAAATTGATATTCAAATTGTTGAATCGGATATTAACTTTCAAGGTGACAGCGATCGCTTAATTCAAGTGTTAACTAATCTCCTGAGTAATGGGATTAAATTTTCTGAGCCTAATAGCAATATTATCTTAAGTGCAGAGAAGCAAGATAACGACAATCTGAGAATTCTTTTCGCAGTTAAAGATCATGGTAGAGGTATTCCTTCGGACAAGTTAGAAAGTATTTTTGAACGTTTTAAACAAGTCGATGCTTCTGACTCTAAACGTAAAGGAGGTACAGGTTTAGGATTAGCTATTTGTCGCAATATTGTCGAACAGCATGGGGGAAAAATTTGGGTAAATAGTGTGTATGGGGAAGGAAGCACTTTTTACTTTACGATTCCTGTGGTTAGTTGTTGATTGTTCTTTGTCTTTTGTCTTTTGTCTTTTGTCTTTTGTTGTTTATAACCAATGACTAATGACCAATGACCAATGACTAATAACTGTTTCTCTGACTGCGCCACCATCCCACAACTAATTTAATTTCGTTGTAACTGTAATTTTCTCCCAATGCTTCTTTGAGAGTTTTAAGAGATTTATCTCCATGTTTTTCAATAGCTTCTGAGATAACTTTTTGAATACTAGGATCGATTAATTTATTTAAAGCTACTGGTTGATTCATCTCTAATAATTCTCCCAGATGAGTACAAATAGTAGTTACGGCTAAACCTCTTTCTTCTGCGATTTCTGCGATACTCAAACCTTGTTGATGAAGTTGCAAAGTCTGCATATTACTTTTTCCTGGTAATTTCTTAGGCAACTCTTGCGATCGCACAAAATCTTGAATTACAGATAAGAATTTCTCTCCATACTGTTGTAATTTATAACTATTGACTCCCGAAATATTAGTAAACTGTTTAGTATTTTGAGGTTGCAGTTGTGCCATTAATTTTAAACTAGAGTCAGCAAAAATTACATAGGGGGGAACAGACTGTAAATCGGCAATTTGTTTCCGCAAGATTTTGAGTTTTTCGTAGAGAACTTCTGCTTCTGCTTTGCGAGGATTATAAGTTTTATCCCTGCTAGATTTATCTTTAAGATCGACGGCAATTTCTACAGAACGTTGTTTTTTAAGTATTTCCCAACTGCGCTTATTTAATCTGAGAATGCGATAGCCATCATTAGTTTCTCCTAATAAGCCTTGATGTAATAAAGAACGCCCTAACATTTTCCACTCTGCTATGCTTCTATCCTTACCAATACCGTAAGTAGATAGAAGATGATGTCCATATTGTTCGACTTTCTTTTTACGTGAACCTCTCAACACATCTATAACATGAGTCATCCCAAATCTTTCACGACAACGAGCAATACAAGAGAGAAATTTTTGGGCTTCAATTGTCCAATCTTCTATGGGTTTAGGATTCAAACAATTGTCGCATTTACCACAATTTCCTGAAAATCTTTCTCCAAAATAACGCAAAATAATGGTACGACGACAATCAGTACCCTCTGCATAATCGATTACTTGATTGAGTTGTTGACGGGCAATTCTTTGTTCGCTAACATCGGGTTTTTGTTCAATGAGATAGTCAACTTTTTTGATATCTCCAAAGCTGAAAAACAGAATAGATTTAGCATTTTCCCCATCTCTTCCCGCCCTTCCCGATTCTTGATAAAAGCTTTCTAAACTTTTGGGAATATCATAGTGAAAGACAAACCGCACATCGGGTTTATTTATCCCCATCCCAAAAGCAATAGTTGCCACAATTACCCTAATATCATCCCTGAGAAACCGAGTTTGATTTGTTGATCTCGCTTCTGCTTCCATCCCCGCATGATAAGGTAAAGCTTCTACACCATCATTATTGAGTTTAAATGCAACTTCATCTACTCGACGACGACTTAGACAATAAACTATTCCCGATCCCGACTCTTGCCGAATTGCTTTAAGTAACTGATAGTAGCTGTTTTTTTCTTTGGGTTTAACTTCGTAATGAAGATTGGGGCGATTAAAACTGGCAAGATGGGTAGTAGGTTGGCGTAATTCTAACTGTTGAATAATATCCTGTTGGACTCTTTTGGTCGCAGTAGCAGTTAGGGCTAATATAGGTATCTGAGAATATTGTTGACGTAGTTGTTTGAGTTTTCGGTATTCGGGGCGAAAATCGTGTCCCCATTCTGAAACACAGTGAGCTTCATCAATCGCGATCGCGTTTACCCCAATATTTTCCGAAATATGGGAAAGAAACCCACTAAAGCGAGAATTTAATAATCTTTCGGGAGCCACATAAAGTAACTTAATTTTACCCGTAAGAATCGCTTGTTGACGCGATCTTTCTTCCTCATAAGATAGAGTGCTATTAAGAAAAGTTGCACCTATACCATTATCTTGTAGGGCATCCACCTGATCTTGCATCAAAGCGATTAAGGGAGAGACAACAATAGTTAAACCTGATTTGAGCAAGGCTGGTAACTGGAAACAGAGAGACTTTCCGCCACCTGTAGGCATTATAATCAGTAAATCTTTTCCTGCGATCGCATCTTCGATAATTTCCTTTTGTCCTACTCTAAAGCGATCATAGCCAAAAAAGTGTTTTAAAGCTGCTTCTAGAGAATTAAAACTAGACATCATTACATTCTACAGGGATGATTCCACCCTATTAACCTAACTATTATCCCTCAATCTGTATCAT
>JAAUYH010032383.1_pt1 | contig 11026 bp, 14 predicted proteins | sample 7278061 | NCBI WGS metagenome assembly JAAUYH01 (sample SAMN14350203, study PRJNA611818) | marine sediment metagenome | isolation source: surface marine sediment (0.6m) | place: French Polynesia: Moorea | collected 2018-08 | reverse complement strand
GGGACCAGCGTCGCCGTAGGCGCCTTGGCCGCCGAGATCGGTCTGGTCCCGACCCCGGGGGCGGCCGCCGTGGCCCCGGCCGCGGCGCCGGCCACAGTCATGTTCTTGCGGATCGGGGTGGCGATCGCCCGCGACTTGGCCTGCGGGGAATCGCCCGGTGCCCGAGCGGCCACCTGGACGGCGCGGTCCCAGCGGGTGGTGACGGCCCGATCGATCCCCTCGATCAATGCCTTGCCGGCGGCATCGAGGATCGGAGTCGGCACGCGCTGGGTTGCCTTCCGCTGGAGGTATTTCTTGGCCAGACCCACGCCATGATTCTGGCATCGGTCGCGCCGGGTTCCGACCAGCCGCCTCTCACCCCCTCTCGTTAGGATCGAGCAATGGCCGATCCCGCAACCTTCGCCGAAGATGCCATGCCCCTGATGGATCAGCTCTACTCCGCGGCCCTGCGCATGACACGAAACGCAGCCGACGCCGAGGATCTCGTCCAGGAGACGTACCTCAAGGCGTTCCGGGGTTACGACAGGTTCGAGGAGGGAACGAACCTCAAGGCCTGGATGTATCGAATTCTCACCAACAGCTACATCAACCGTTACCGGGCCAAGCAGCGCCGCCCCGACGAGACCGACCTGGACGACGTCGAGGACATGTACCTCTACCGTCGCCTGGGCGGCGAGCAATCAGGACTCGGCGACAGCGCCGAGGATGCCTTTCTCTCCTCGATCACCGATGTCGATGTCAAGGCGGCGATCGATGCCATCCCGGAGAGCTTCCGGATGGCCGTCCTGCTGGCCGACGTCGAGGGCTTCGCCTACAAGGAGATCGCCGAGATCCTCGATGTCCCCATCGGCACGGTCATGAGCCGCATCCATCGGGGAAGAAAAGCGCTCGAAAAGGAGTTGCACGGATTCGCAGGGGAAAGAAATCTCTTGCCCGACGATGCCGAGTCGGGCGCGGACGAGGAGGTCATAGCCACATGAACCAGGTACCGGATCCCACCGAGGCCGATATCTTCGCCAGCTCCGACCCCTTCGGAACCGGTCAGTCGTCTCCTTTCGGCGACGGATCTCCGACCTTCGGCGAAGGCCCGTCTGCGTTCGACGCCACCCCAGCGGCTCCCCCTCCGAGCCCCCACTCGGCCCACCTCCGGGTCACGTGCTTCGAGGTGCAACACCGCCTGCAGGTCTACCTCGATGGTGAGCTACCCGTGCCCCAGCACCGCGCCCTCACCGCCCACCTGGGGGCGTGCCCGCCCTGCCAGCGAGCCCACACGTTCCAGATCCAGCTCCGCTCAGTAGTTGCGACCAAGGCATTCGACCCCATGCCCGCCGACGTCAAGGACCGCATCACCCGGGCCCTGGGTCTCGACTGAGCCGGTCGTCCAGTTACACTGCCTCCCATGCTCGCTGTCGTCTGGCACTTCTGGATCGCCCCCATCCTCACCGTCGGCGCTGTGCTGGCGATCATCGCCGTGGTCGGCGGGTACATCATGAACGTCACCGCCAAGCAGTACCCCAGGGGCAAGCAGAAGCAGCAGTGAGTTCGCGCGGCGCTGTCGACTGGGACGTCGCCCGCTCGGTTGCCGCTCGGGTCAATCGCAGCGAGCCCGGGCTCGACGCGTCCGAACGGGCGCGGATGGAAGACGACTTCGCCGAGTTCACAGAGCTCGCCGAGAAGCTGGTCGCCGAAGAGACCGGACTGGTCTCGGCCGACGGACCCGCCCGGGGCCGGGTCGCCGACCGCGAGATGTGGGTCGACGTGAACATCCGCTCCTTCCAACGTCTCCTCAAGCCACTGCTCGACCAGATGGACGACAAGATGGACGGCCCATTCTCCGGTCTCGGCAGCAAGGCCGCCGGGGCCGAGGTCGGCGCCATGCTGGGCTGGATGTCGGGCAAGGTCCTTGGCCAGTACGACCTGCTCGTCATCGAGGACGAAGACCCCGATCTGCAGGACATCGTCTACTACGTGGGTCCAAACGTGGCCGCGATCGAGAAACGTTTCGCCTTCCCGCCTCGCGACTTCCGCCTGTGGCTGGCCCTCCACGAGGTCACCCACCGAGCCCAGTTCACCGGTGTGCCCTGGATGCGTCAGCACTTCCTGGACCTGGTGGGCGAGACGCTCGACGACGTCGACCCCGACCCCCAACGCTTCGTCGACGGCGTTCGCCGTCTGCTCGAGGCCCGTCGTGCTGGTGAGGACCCTCTTGCCGACGGCGGCCTTCCGGCGGTGTTCGCCACCGAGAAGCAGCGGGCCGCCCTCGAACACATCGGCGGCCTCATGAGCCTGCTCGAGGGCCATGGCGACATCACCATGGATCGTGCCGGCGTGGGCATCGTCGAACGGGCCGACCGATTCGCTCGCGTGCTCCACAATCGTCGGCGAAACACGACGCGATTCACCGGCCTGCTCCAGAAGCTCACCGGTATCGACGCCAAGATGCAGCAGTACCAACAGGGAGAAGCCTTCATCGAGGCCGTCGAGGAGACCGGGGGCCGGGAACTGCTCGACCGGGTCTGGGAGGGACCGAGCTTCCTGCCGGCCCTGGCCGAGATCCGCGAACCCGACCTGTGGGTCGAGCGGGTGTCGGACCTGGCTCCGACCGGTGGTGCCTGACCGGACCAGCGACCGGCTCGAGCGCTGGCTCGGGTCGACGACCTTCGGCCCCGGCTCGTTGCGGCTCGGGGTTTCGGGGGGCGCCGACTCGCTGGCCCTGCTGGCCCTGGCCGCCGAGGTGAGCGACGACGTGGTGGCGGTGCACGTCGACCATGGGCAGCGGCCCGAGTCGCCCGACGAGCTGGCTGTCGTCATGGCGGCTGCAGCCGCCGTCGGGGCCGAGGTCGAGTCGGCCACGGTACGGGTCGAGCCCGGCCCCAACCTCGAGGCCCGCATGCGGGCGGCCCGCTACGAGGTACTGGGCCCCGAAGCCGCCACCGGACACACCGCCGACGACCAGGCCGAAACGGTTCTCGTCAACCTGCTGCGAGGTTCCGGAATGAAGGGACTGGGCGCCATGAGACCCGGCCCCCGCCGTCCGATCCTGGCGCTTCGCCGGAGCGACACGACGGCGATCTGCTCGACGCTCGGATGGGCCCCCGTCGCGGACCCGTCGAATGCCGATCCCCGTCACGTGCGAAACCGGATCCGCCACGAGCTGATCCCGCTTCTCGATGACATCGCCGGCCGCGACGTCGTACCGCTCTTGTGCCGCACCGCCGACCACGCCCGCTCCGTGCAGGATGATGTCGAGGACCGGGCCGCCGAGCTGGACCCATCCGATGCCATCGCCGTAGCGGCCGCACCGGCGCCGGTCGCGGCTGCGGCGCTGGCCGAGTGGATCAAATCGACGACGGCCGCCGAGCATCCGTTGGACAGTGCCGCTATCGCCCGGGTGCTGGCGGTTGCCGCCGGCGATCGGGTCGCCGCCGAGGTGTCCGGTGGGTGGCGGATCTCGCGTTCCGGTCAGCGCCTCTCGATCTCGTGACGGTTCGACCGGCCGCAGCGCGCTCGGCCTTGGATACCCTGCGCTACGCATGGTGAGCAATCCGCCGGACGAGAAGTCGTCCGGTCGCATCGAATCCAGCTCTCTCGGGCGCACCCTCATCTCCGAGGCCGACATAGTCCGTCGGGTACAGGAGCTGGGGGAGCGCATCACCGTCGACTACGCCGGCCAGGAACCGCTGCTCATCGGGGTCCTGCGTGGCGCGTTCGTCTTCATGGCCGATCTGGCCCGCGCCATCGACCTTCCGGTCCAGGTCGACTTCATGGCGGTCTCGTCGTACGGCAACTCGACCACCTCGTCCGGGGTGGTGCGCATCCTCAAGGACCTCGACGAGGACCTGGCCGGTCGGCCGGTCATCGTCGTCGAGGACATCATCGACAGCGGGTTGACTCTCTCGTATCTGCGCCGCAACCTACGCGGCCGCGGGGCGGCTTCGGTCGAGGTGTGCGCCTTGCTGGTACGTGAGGGCCGCCAGAAGGTCGACGAGGACCTCAAGTACATCGGCTTCGAGATCCCGCCCGACTTCGTGGTCGGATACGGCCTCGACGCCGGAGGTAGGTACCGTAACCTGCCCTACGTAGCCGAGTTCGCAGGCGGAGGCCACGACTGATGCGCACCTGGATCCGGAGGCACCGGCGCATCACCGGCGCCGCGGTGTTGGTCGTCTTCGCCATCGTCCTGTGGTCGCTGCTCAGCGGTGGCTCGGAGCCAACCGAACTGAGCTTCACCGAGCTCGAAGGCAAGATCGCCGAAGGCCAGATCGTGGAGGCCACCATCCTCGACCGATCCCACCAGGTCGAAGGGACGCTCCTCTCGGGCGAAGAGTTCGTCGCCAGCTTCCCCCAGGAGTTCACCGACGAGCTGTTCGAGGAACTGCGAACGGCCGAACCGCCGATCGCCCTCGACAACGACCGGCAGGCCGAGAGCGTCTGGGTTTCACTACTGTTCAGCCTGCTGCCGATCTTCCTGCTCGTCGGGATCTTCTTCCTCATCATCAACTCGATGCAGGGCGGCGGGCGAGGCGTCCTGCAGTTCGGTCGGGCCAAGGCCCGGCGCATGTCGAAGGACCAGCCCACCGTCACGTTCGCCGACGTGGCCGGAGTCGACGAGGCCGTCGAGGAACTGAAGGAGATCCGCGACTTCCTCGCGGACCCTGAGCGCTTCCAGCGGATAGGCGCCCGGATCCCCAAAGGCGTCCTGCTCTATGGATCGCCGGGTACGGGCAAGACCCTGCTCGCCCGGGCCGTCGCCGGAGAGGCCCATGTGCCCTTCTTCACGATCTCGGGGTCGGACTTCGTCGAGATGTTCGTCGGGGTCGGAGCCAGCCGGGTTCGGGACCTGTTCGAGCAGGCCAAATCCGAGGCCCCAGCCATCATCTTCGTCGACGAGATCGACGCCGTCGGCCGGCACCGGGGCGCGGGACTGGGGGGCGGCCACGACGAGCGAGAGCAAACGCTCAACCAGCGGCTGGTCGAGATGGACGGCTTCGACGTGGCGACCGGTGTCATCCTGATCGCCGCCACGAACCGGCCCGACATCCTCGACCCGGCCCTGTTGCGGCCCGGTCGCTTCGACCGCCAGATCGTCGTCGATCGCCCGGACCTCGAGGGTCGGCGCCGGATCGTCGAGGTTCACGGCAAGGGCAAGCCGATGTCCGACGACGTGTCCGCCGAGGTGATCGCCCGCCGGACCCCCGGGTTCACCGGTGCCGACATCGCCAACCTGCTCAACGAGGCGGCTCTGTTGGCCGCCCGCCGCGGCCATGAGGTCATCGGACAGAGCGAGATCGAGGCGGCGATCGATCGTGTGATCGCCGGGCCGGAGCGCAAGACCCGGGCCCTCTCCGACGAGGAGAAGGCCGTCATCGCCTACCACGAGGCCGGCCACGCCCTCGTCGGGCACGTGCTCCCCAACAGTCACCCGATCCACAAGGTCTCGATAATCGCCCGGGGCCGCGCCCTGGGCTGGACTCTTGCCCTGCCCACCGAGGACAAGTACCTGAAATCGCGGTCCGAGCTGACCGACGAGATGGCGATGCTGCTGGCCGGTCGCACGGCCGAGGAGATCATCTTCGGAGAGCCGACCACCGGCGCCGCCAACGACATCGAGCGGGTCGCCGAGATCGCCCGGGCCATGATCACCGAGTACGGCATGAGCGATCGAATCGGACCCCAGAAGCTGGGCCAACACGGCGGCGAGGTGTTCCTCGGCAAGGACATGCATCACGAGCGCAACTACTCCGATGAGGTCGCCGCCCGTGTCGACGAAGAGGTCTCTGAGCTCGTCGACGCCGCCCACGCCGAGGCCCGGGAGATCCTCACGATCCATCGCACGGTCCTCGATCGCCTGGCCCAAGGCCTGATCGAACACGAGACGCTCGATGGCGATGCCCTCGATGAGATCCTCTCGGCCGTCGATGCGGGTGCGCCCGCCGACGCCGCATCCGTTCGCTCATCGGGGCCCGAGATCGGATCGGCTCAGCCGGCCGAGGAGCTGCGAGCGGAAGGACTCGACCCGTGAACGACCACTTCAATCCTGAGCCCGTCGACCTCGATCGCGTCGAGGCCGCTGTCCGCGAGATCCTGATCGCCATCGGCGAGGATCCCGATCGCAACGGCCTGATCGAGACGCCGGCTCGCGTGGCCCGTATGTACTCCGAGATCACCTCGGGCCTGCGCGAGGACCCCGAGATGCATCTCGCCAAGGTCTTCGATGTCGATCACGACGAGATGATCATGGTGCGCGACATACCGATCTACTCGATCTGCGAACACCACCTGCTGCCGTTCTTCGGAAAGGCCCACGTCGCCTACATCCCTCACACCGGCGGCAAGATCACGGGGCTGTCGAAGGTCGCCCGCCTCGTCGACGGATACGCCCGCCGCCCCCAGGTGCAGGAGCGTCTCACTCGCGAGATCGCCGACGCCGTCGAGAGCGCGCTCGATCCGGCCGGCGTCTTCGTAGTGGTCGAGGCCGAGCACATGTGCATGTCGATGAGGGGTGTCGAAAAGCCGGGCTCATCGACGGTCACCTCTGCAGTCAAGGGCGTCTTCCGTGACAACGTCTCGACGCGACTCGAGGCGATGCAGTTCATAGAACACCGGTGACGCAAGCGACCGAGCCCGGAATACCGAGCGGGTTGGCCGCCCTGGACCGCCCCGGTCCCCTGGTGATGGGTGTCCTCAACACGACCCCTGATTCCTTCAGCGATGGCGGCCGCTGGGCCACCGCACAGGCTGCCGTCGAGCAGGCGATGCGAATGATCGAGAACGGAGCCGATCTCATCGACGTCGGAGGGGAATCGAGCCGTCCCGGGGCCGAGCCCGTAGCGGCGACTGTCGAGCTCGATCGAGTGATGCCGATAATCGATCAGATCGCCGATCGCGCCGTCGTGTCGATCGACACCGCCAAGGAGGAGGTCGCCGACCGCGCCCTGGCCGCCGGGGCAGTCGTCGTGAACGACATCACGGCCTCGCTCGAGGCGGTGGCAGCCGAGCACGGCGCCGGCTGGATAGCCATGCACATGCAGGGCGAGCCTCGCACGATGCAACAGGATCCGACATACGAAGACGTGGTCTCCGAAGTCGTCGACTTCCTCGTCGCGGCCGGCGAACGCGGTCGCGACGCTGGTGTGCCGACGACCTGGATCGACCCCGGAATCGGCTTCGGCAAGACGATCCGCCACAACCTGGAGCTGATCCGCAACACGCACGAGTTCGTCGCCACCGGGTTCCCCGTAGTGGTCGGTGTGAGCCGAAAGCGATTCATAGGTCAGTTGCATGCCGCCAGCGATGGAGTAGAACAGGTGGGACCCGACGATCGACTCGCCGGTTCCGTGCTCGCCGCCACCTGGGCGGCCGCGGCCGGCGCCCACATCGTCCGGGTTCACGACGTACGAGCTACTGCGCGGGCGGTCGACTGGCTCGGCCGGGCACAAGAACACGACGGAACGGCAGAAGACGATGGCGAGTAGCCAGAAACTAAAGGGAAAATGGGCGCTGGGAATCGAGCCTCGCCACTTCACCTGGATCCTCCGGGACCGGCTGGCGGTTTGCGAACGCCCCGGCGGCTACGGCGACGCCCATCGCCGGGTCCGCCGCCAGGAGGAGATCATCTGGGTCCGGGTCAACGGCTTCGACCGGATCGTCTCGCTGATCCCCAGCGCGGCGAACCTGCACAACTACGACGAAGAGGACGTGGCCTGGATCCACCGGCCCTTCCGCGGCCCCGAGGACGGAATCGAACACCTGTCTTCGATCTACGCTGACCTCCACACCCTGACCACCCAGGGCTTCAAGCTGTTGATGCACCGCGAGGAGCTGGGCGATCACATCGCCGGTCTGGTCGCCGGGTACCTGGTGTGGACCGCCATGGTCTCCGATGAGCCCAAGGCGATCGTCACGGTCGAGCAACTCCTCTCCCGCCAGATCGGCCCGGTGGGCCGCGAGATCGTCGCGCTCGCGGGAACGCGCCCTCGAAACACCATCGGGTAGCGATGGCCGACGCCATCCGGCTGCAAGGTCTGCGGGTTCTGGCCTACTGCGGTGTGCTGCCCGAGGAGCTCGACCGACGCCAACCCTTCGAGGTCGATCTCACGGTGGAGACCGACCTGAGCTCGGCCGGCCACTCCGATGCCTTGGAGGACACGATCGACTACGGGGCCCTCGCCGATGCGGTTGTCGCTCTTGCCGAGACCCGGCGGTACTCACTGCTCGAGCGATTCGCCACCGACATCGCCGAGGTCGTGCTCGCCGCCGACGACCGGATCACTGCTGTCGGCGTCGACCTCGACAAGGTTCGGCCTCCGGTGCCCCACGAGCTCGACCGATCCGGGGTGTCGATCCGGAGGACCGCCTGATGGAGCGCCGGGCCTTCCTGGGTATCGGCTCCAACCTCGGCGACCGCGAGAGCCATCTCCGGGCGGCGATTCGGGCCATGCCCGACGTAGAGGCCGTTTCCCCTCTCTATGAGACCGCACCGGTCGGCGGTCCCGAACAAGGCGCCTTTCTCAACGGAGTGGTGGAGCTGTTCACGGCGCTGAGCGCCCGAGAGCTGCTGTTGCTCTGCCGAGAGCTCGAGATGCAGGCCGAGCGGGTTCGCACCGAACGGTGGGGTCCGCGCACCCTCGACGTCGACGTTCTGTGGATCGACGGCGAGCAGGTCGACGAGCCCGATTTCATCGTGCCCCATCCCCTGATGTTCGAGCGGGCGTTCGTCCTGGTACCCCTGAACGACCTCGCCCCTGACCTCGTGACCGACTCGCAGCTCGAGGAGGCCGCCGGGGAGGTGTGGCCCTACTCGCCGATGGAGCCGTGGCCCGAACCTTCTCCCTAGTGGGCCCGGGGCGGGCCGGCAGATCCCTCGCCCGGGCGCTCGAGCACCTCGGGTGGTCGCAGGCCGGGTCGTACGGCCGTCTCGACGATCCGGCTCCCGCAGCAGCCGGTGTCGAGTTGTGCATCGTCGCCACCCCCGACGATGCGATCGCCGCGGTCGCCCGGTCGATCGAACCGGGCGATGCCGTCGTCATGCACCTGAGCGGTGTCACGCCTCTGACTGCGCTCGGCTCCCACCGGGCGGCGGCGCTTCACCCGCTCGTCGCCCTCCCCGATCCCGATCGGGGGGCCGTGCTGCTCCGCTCGGCGTGGTTCGCCGTGGCCGGAGATGACCTCGCCGCCGAGCTCGCCGACCGGTTGAGCGGCCGCTTCTTCGAGATCGCCGACGAAGACCGGGCGCTGTATCACGCCGCCGCCGTCGTGGCCTCGAACCATGTCGTGGCGCTACTCGGCCAGGCCGATCGGATCGCCGCCGAGATCGGCCTGCCCTTCGAGGCCCTCGTCTCACTCGTCCAGGCGACGATCGGCAGCGTCGCCGATCTCGGGCCCGCGGCGGCCCTGACCGGCCCGGCGGCTCGGGGCGACCACGCCACCATCTCTGCGCACCTGGCGGCTCTGGGCGATCGACTCCCCGACGAGGTTCCCGGCTATGAGGCGCTGGTCGATCTCGCCCGTCGGCTCGCCTCCGAACAGTCGGCAGAATGATGGTGTGGAACGCTTCGACACCATCGCCGCACTTCGGGTCCATCTCGACTCGGTCCGCGCTGCCGGTCGATCCGTCGGCTTCGCCCCGACGATGGGGGCACTCCACGACGGCCACCGCAGCCTGATCGAAGCGGCGGCCCGGCACAACGACGTCGCCGTGACGTCCGTCTTCGTCAACCCACTCCAGTTCGCTCCGGACGAGGATCTCGCCGAATACCCCCGCCCGCTCGAACAGGACCTGGCCGTCGCCGAGGCGGCCGGCGCGAGAGTCGCCTTCGTCCCGACCCCCGAGGAGATGTACCCCCGGGAGCCTTGGACGACGGTGTCCCTTCGGGTGGTCACCGAGCCTTGGGAAGGGGAGAGCCGGCCCACCCACTTCGCCGGCGTGGCCACGGTCGTGACCAAGCTGTTCAACATCATCGGACCGTGCCGCGCCTACTTCGGCGAGAAGGACTATCAGCAGCTCGCCATGCTGCGCCGCATGGTCACCGACCTCGATCAGCCGGTCGAGATCGTCGGCATGCCCACGGTGCGCGAGGCCGACGGTTTGGCGATGTCGAGCCGTAACCTGGGGCTGACCGAGTCGCATCGGGCGCAGGCCCCGGTCGTTCATCGGGCGCTCAACGCCGGTGTGGCCGCGATCGAGGCCGGCGAGCGTTACCCGGCCGCCGTCGAGGCCGCGATCCGCCAGATCCTGGCCACGGCCCTCGACGCGGACGAGCCCGACTATGTGGCCGTCGTCGACGCATCGTCACTGCGGGTTCCCGAGCGTCTCGAGGGCGAGGTGCGGTTGCTCACCGCCGTTCGCTTCGGCGAGGTCAGGCTCATCGACAATGTCGGGGTCGTGATCCCGTGAGGCAGAGGCCCGACGTGATCGAGGTCGAGGAGCCCGACTTCGCCCCGTGGGACGGGCGGCGGGTGCCGGTCACGCTGCTCGGCGGATACCTCGGTTCGGGCAAGACCACGCTCCTCAACGAGATGCTGCGGCGCACCGAGGTTCCCATCGCCGTGTTCGTCAACGACGTCGGCGCCGTCAACATCGATTCCCGACTGATCGAGCAGAGGGCCGCCGACACTCTCGAGCTCACGGGCGGCTGCGTGTGCTGCAGCCTGAAGAACGGCTTCCTCGAGGCCTTCGAGCAACTGCGCAACAGAGAGGATCCGCCCGAGCTGGTCGTCGTCGAGCTCAGCGGTGTCGCCGACCCGGGACCGGTCGCCGGTCTGGCCTCGACGGCCGGATTCGCGGTCGACGGGATAGTGGTTCTGGTCGATCTCGACCGCTTCCGCGATCTGGAGTCGGAGGAATCGGTGATCGCCGATTCGATTCGGGCTCAGCTCGATGCGGCCGACGTGGTTCTGTTGACCAAGCGCGACCTCGTCGACGCCGACGAGGAGGCGGCCGTGCGGGCCCGACTCGCCGAGCTCCAGCCCGACCTGCCCATCCGCACCGCCGACTCGATCGACTCGGCGGCCGGGTTGGTAGGTC
>JAAUYH010064494.1_pt1 | contig 11027 bp, 10 predicted proteins | sample 7278061 | NCBI WGS metagenome assembly JAAUYH01 (sample SAMN14350203, study PRJNA611818) | marine sediment metagenome | isolation source: surface marine sediment (0.6m) | place: French Polynesia: Moorea | collected 2018-08 | reverse complement strand
GCATAACTGCGACGTTTGGCAATGGTGGCTTCCGAAGGATTATTAGCCGCGTAATAGTAGATATTGGGAATCGAACCAATCAAGCTGTCGGGGTAACAGTCTCCAGACATACCCATTTGTTTTCCTGGCATAAATTCCAATGAACCATGGGTACCAAAGTGCAACACCGCATCGGCTTGCCAGATATGTTCTAAATAGGTGTAGTAAGCGGCAAAACCATGATGGGGAGAAGCCGAACGGGAGAACAACAGACGCATGGGGTCGCCTTCATAACCAAAGGTGGGTTGCACCCCAATAAAGACGTTACCAAATTCCTTACCGTAGACTAACAGGTTTTGACCGTCGCTGTTGAGATGTCCTGGTGGGGGTCCCCAGTTTTCTTCTAGCTTCACAGAATAGGGGGTCAGACGTTCGTATTGTTCTACGGACATGCGATATGCCACATTGAGTTCGGGGGAAGCATATTGTGCCTGGGCATCGTGAATTACCGCCTCCATTAACTCTTTAGGAGAATCGGGCAGGTCTTTAACTTCATAGCCATTATTACGCAGACCTTTCATGGCTTCGTAAATCGACCCAAAGACATCTAAATATGCCGCAGTACCCACATTACCTTTATCGGGGGGAAAACTAAAGACAGTAATGGCAACTTTTTTCTGCAACTTGGGTTTTTTACGCAAGTTACCCCACTTCATCGCCCTTCTGGCAATAGATTCAACCCGATCTTGTAAGGCGATCGCTCTACCTGTAGCCCCATCTCTACCAGAGGCAATAATCGGTTCAATTGCCCCATCTAATTCGGGGATGGCAATTTGCAAGGCTACCTGTACGGGATGTAATCCCAGTTCGCTGGCTTCCCATTCTTCCGTAGTTTGGAACACTAAGGGGAGTGCCACGATATAAGGGCGGTTAAGACGTTTTAAAGATTCGATCGCCTTGGGATGATCCTGTCTGGCTGGTCCCCCCACGAGGGCAAAACCTGTCAGGGAAACTACCACATCGACGATCGCATCTTGCTCTGCTGACTGCCAGAAGTAAGCATCTACTGGTTTAGAAAAGTCCAGACCACCTGCAAACACAGGAATCACTCGCGCCCCCATACATTCTAGTTCCTGCACCATGGCTACATAATGGGCATCATCCTGGGTAACTAAATGGGTGCGTTGTAATACCAAGCCAACACAAGGAGCAAGGGGGTCTTTGAGGTCGTCGGCGATATCTTGACGGCTGTTAAACCAATCTAGGTATTCTTGCACATCCTCAAACATCTTGGGTGCCAGGGGATGCCAAATACCCATGTCGGGATAGACAATTGGTTCAGCGTATTGGATTTTGTTGGCTGGCTGGTCTTGATAGACATATTTATCCGACAACATTAACAGGAAATTTTCTAAGTTGTCGGCATTGCCCCCCAACCAATACTGAAAACTCAGCATGAAGTTGCGGGCATCCTGTGCTTTTTCCACAGGTAAGTATTTTAAAACTTTGGGTAGAGTCCGCAGTAGTTTCAGCATGGCATCCTGGAAAGAACTACCTGATTGCTGTTTGCGCTTGCGCATAAACTGGGCGATCGCACTTTTCGACTGTCCCAACTGTGCCATGGAAAAGCTACCTAATTTATTCAGGCGCATCACTTCAGGCATGGAAGGAAAGACAATGGCTGCATCCAGGCGATCGCGATGTGGTGTTACTGCTTCTACTACTTTTTGGGCTAAATCTTCGATAAATATTAAAGAAGCTATAAATATATTAGCTTGGGCTACATCTTGTTTAAAATTGGCGTAGTTCTCTTCGTCTCGTAATTCTTCGATTAAATAGCCACTCAATTCCACGGCTAAATGGGGATTATTACTGTTAATCGATCTAGCTGCTTCAGTGAGTGTACTCTGATACTGAGGCTCTAGCACGACATAGACCACCCTAAGAAGATCGCGTCCGTTGAGGGCTTCTGGCTTGACGCGGCGAATGGTGGACTTGACGTGGGTGAACATAAACTTGACTCTCCTTTTTGAACTTGAATGGGGCTAAAGCGCGATTCGGATGTCTGAGCTTAAATTTCTCAATTTTTAAGCTCTTAACTTTTATGTATCAAAAAACGCTGCCTAAAATCCGTATAAACACTAATCTGACACAATTCGATAACAATAACTAAATATTGCGTAACAAACTTTAACAAAATTTGTGAGTATATACTTACATCAATATTTACAAAGATTTACAATTTTCTCTTGACTGTGGCTGGTTGATTGACAATAGTTTATAAGTGCCGAGCGATCGCTGAAAATCAAGGCAATAATCAGGTGTAAGATAATTACAACTTATATTGCCTCTAAAAATGGAAACGCGAGTTTTAGGTAAATCGGATGTAAGAATCACCCCAATTATTATGGGAACTTGGCAAGCAGGTAAAACTGATTGGGTGGGAATCGAAGATGCTGAAATCATCAAGGCTTTGCGAGGGGCTTTTGATGCCGGAATTACTACCTTTGATACGGCAGAAGATTACGGAAATGGCTACTCAGAGAAAATTTTGGGTGAAGCCCTAGCAGTTGTGCGCGATCGAGTGGTTTATGCCTCTAAAGTATGGTCCACTCATCTCAAATATAATCTAGTGATTGAAGCTTGTCATCGATCGCTTAAAAACCTCAAAACTGACTATCTCGATTTGTATCAAATTCATTGGCCAGCGGGGAGTTGGGACAGTGAATTGGTACCTATTGAAGAAACCATGCTGGCACTAAATCACCTAAAGCAACAGGGAAAGATTCGGGCGATTGGCGTTTCTAACTTTTCTCGTCAGCAAATGGAAGCAGCTTCTGAGTATGGTCAAATTGATAGTTTCCAACCGCCTTATTCTCTTTTCTGGCGACAAATAGAACGAGAGGAAATGCCTTACTGTGTTGCCAATAAGATAACAATTATGGCTTATTCTTCTCTGGCACAAGGGCTGTTAACAGGTAAATTTGGTTTAGACCATCAGTTTGCGGTAGGAGACAATCGAAGGGATAACAAATTATTTGCCAATCGGGAGAATTACCAACGAGTTCAACAAGCTTTAAGCAAATTACGCCCCCTTGCCGAAAAGTATCAATGTAGTTTGGCACAGTTAGCTTTAGCATGGTTAATTGCCCAGCCACAAACTTGTGCGATCGCTGGAGCTCGTCATTGGCAACAAGCTGTAGAAAATGCCAAAGCTGCCGATCTTAAATTATCGGCAACACAGTTAGCAGAAATTGAGGCAATTGGAAGGATTGTCACTGACTATTTAGAGCCTCATCCAATGATGTGGAATTGGTAATCTGCTAATCTCGGAGAAGATTTTTCTTTTTGGTAGGAATAGATCCTGATGATTCGTACAAACCCCTCAATTACCCTGATCGATAGTTATTGGAAAATTGTCGAATATCATCGGCAGATCAAGGATTTATATCAATTTTTGGATATGCAGTTTGCTTATGAAGAAGATGGTTTACTGTTAAAAGCAATTACTAAAAATAAACTCTTCACTTACTTGGGTGATATTAACCTTTACGACGATCTACCTCATCCCTGTAATGCCTGGTTAGCAAGTTGGTATGGCAGATTTTACATCGATCCTAGTAATGTGCCAGAAGGATTGGCATTGGAAGATTGTACGCTAGAAAAAGCCCCATATATTGCTTTTGTTTGGAACTGGATTGGCTGTAATGATCCCAATGTTGCTGATGTGGAAGAACCAGAATGTTGGCTCTGTGTCACTAAACCAGAACCAGATAATCTCTCTGAAAGCCTCAATGATATTGCCAAAATGATCTGGGATAATTTTCGGATTGAGTTAACTTGTGAACAAGAAGATGATGAATGGCTAAAGGGTAGGTTTTATCGGGAAAAAGTTGGCTGTTCCCTAAATGGTTCCTGGTTTGTCCAAAGAATTCCGCTTTCTGAACTTTCTACCCCCTATCAAATGCAAAATTTGATTGTTCGTCCCCTGCGTAAAAAGTTTTTGCAGTTGACTAAGGGAATGTCTTGATTGACTGGGAGACTAGGGGACTGGGAGAATTTTTATCTGTCTTAAGTATTTTTTAAATTGATATTCTACCAATTAGAAAAAAGAATACAACAGATAACTCGTAGTGTGGGCAATGCCCACTATTCTTTTTCCAAAATACGATCTACTTTATCTTCAATAGTCATTAATCTTCGTAAAATTGTTGGTCTATCCTCATCCATTGCCGCCAGCAACCTAACTACACCAGAACTTGTTCGGACTAAATCTCTTTGTGTTTCTTCAAGTAACCTGATTCTTCGCTCATTTTCTGCTTTTTCTTCTTCTCTTTTTATTCGCTCTGTAGCTTGTTGTTCCATCATTGCTTGAATAGCACGAGAATTAGAACTGGCGATCGCCTTTGTTGCCTCTAATCCACTAATTAGTTTTTCTAGGGCGATCTCTATTCTGTCCAAGCGATTGCCGTTATTTGCTGTATTAGTCATGGATGTTATACTCCAAAGTATGTTTATTAATGTTTAAAGAAGCTTCAGCTAATGATTATGTCGAGAAGCTTCTTTTTTTTAGTTTATCTTGAGTACGGGCGATCGCAATCAAGCATTAATTTGTTCGTATTGTTTTTGTTCATTCTAGGAAAGCGCGATCGCCTTGTTTTGCTATTTTTGGGAAAGGCATTAGGGAAATAATTCAACTTACAATAGATTTGTGACCACAAAATGACCACAATTTTATTATGAAACGCGTAGTGTGAATTAGATTCTGAAAACTAGCAGTTTCGTTGAAATTATTACAATAGTTGTTTCACACAAATTGTAAAACCCTTGATTTAGCAAGGCTAATTTTAATTCACACCAGACGTTATGAAAGGAAGCAGGATGAAAAGTGTTGGCATAAGAGAATTTAGAGATAAAGCATCTCAGTATCTATCTAGCAGAGAAGTTATAGCTGTTAAGCGTCATGGAAAATTAGTTGGATTTTATATTCCCGTAACACAATCAGAGGAAATCGAAATCGAACAAGCATTACAAAGACTGAATCAAACAGTAGAGACAGCTATGGCAGAGAGTGGAATGGACGAAGCTACTCTCGCTCGTGCTTTAGATCTATCTCAAAAGCTGATTTACTGAGTGAGGTAGAGATTGAAGTATATGCGATCGCCCTAGCTATAACTATCATGGCGGCAATATTTACCGTTCAAAACCCACATTACGCAAGACATTCAGAGGAGTAATAGACTGTAACACTTCAAAAGTAGAGCGATCGCGGACAAATAAAGAGCCAGCAAAGCCCAAAGAGTTGATATAGATAGATTTATAAGAACCTTGCGATCGCGGTACGAGTAGCAGCCAATTTTTAGTAGCTAGTAGATTATATGCCCCTGGCTGCATAATTGTAGTGTTATCTACGGGTAAACCAACTGCTGCTAATAACTCGTGATAAAGACAGAGTATTGTTTGCGCCACAGCCATGGGGTTATCTGAGTCAGAGAAATTTAAAGAGGTGATGGCATGGCGGAAGGGAAAACTAGAGGTAGTACCGATAGAACCATTAAAAGTGGCTTTGGCGATCGCCTTGGCAATAGGGAGTTGGGTTAAATTCGGTGCTAAGGGAAAAGGAAGCAGTTGCAGGTGTTTGTGGGGTTGAGATGCACCAGCAATTCTACCAGCATTAAAAAATGCCAAACCATCAATTTCTTGGAGACATGTCCATAGTGCTGCGAAATCTTGAAGATTTAATAATGCCGTTTGTTCTTCATAGGCACGAGTGACAATCAATAGATGATTATCGACAACATTATATTTATTGAGCAAACATAAATGAGTCGGGGAAAGATCGCAGACAAATAATTCTTCTTCATAGGGCAGAAAAGGATCGACTCTTTTACCAGTTTGCAGCTCTTGTTTTTGTTGCTTGCGTCTGGCTTGTTCTTTTCGCGCCATGTTGGACATAGTACGCACCACAAACAAAATATCATTCTGTTCAATAATTTGATATTCCGTTTCAATCGACTGTAGGGCACCACATTGACGAGCCGATAATGTCCGTTCGCTCAACTTTTGCCATAGGGTACCAGGTTCTAATAAAGATTTACCTGGGGGATTATCGGTTAGTTCTGCCATTATCTTTTCCCAAAAGCACCAAAAAATCTATGAAAACAAGCCTATCTTATCAACTGTTTAGTGCTGCTTGGCAATCTCTACTAATTTGCTCTTGTAAAGCGGTTATCGAGGCAAACTTTTGTTCTGGGCGCAAAAACTTGTTTAAACTAACTTCTAGAGTCTGTCCGTATAAATTTCCCGACCAATTTAACAAATGCACTTCTACTGTAGGTTCTTGTCCCGCTACCGTAGGACGACAACCAATATTCATTACTCCTTTAATTTGAGAGCGAGCGACTAAAACATCAACCGAATAGACACCAAAGCGTGGCAAAAATTTATCAGGAGGTAGTTGTAGATTGGCTGTGGGGAAACCAATCGTCCTCCCTAATTGCTGTCCTGTAATTACTTCTCCTCTTAAAGAATAAGGTCGTCCTAGCATAAAGTTTGCCCGTTCAATATCTCCCTCTAGCAAAGCTTGGCGAATTAGGGAACTGCTGATACGTACAGATTCGCCCCGATCTTGGCATTTATGTAGTCCATTAATCGTCACTTCTATACCCAAATCAGTAGCAATATTTTTTAAATCTGCTGCTGTTCCTTGTCTTTGGTAGCCAAAATGGAAATCTTGCCCGACACTAACTTTAATCGCTTGCAGTTGCTCGACTATTATTTGCTGGACAAATTGTTTGGGAGTTAAAGAGGCTAATTGTCGGTCAAAGGGTAATAAGATTAACTGCTCAATTCCTATCTTGGCTAGATGCTCTCTTTTTTCTGCCACAGGGGTTAACAGCTTAAGTTTGTTACCTGTAAAAAATTCACGGGGATGGGGTAAGAAACTAACTACCGAAGGAAAAACATGTTTTCTTTGATGGGGAGCAAGTGACAAAATTGGTTGCAGGACAATTTGATGCCCTCGATGAATGCCGTCAAAGTTACCCAGGGCGATCGCAGTTGGTGTTTTAATTTGTTCCCGACTATTTACAGTAAACACGCTTTACATTTTGACACAATTTGCTAATTCTCCACAAAAAAACCCCCAGCTATCACACTGGGGGAGTCAACAGAAAGTATCTGTTGTATAGTTCTATCTCTTCTCTATAATCTCTTACCGATCTTTGGTTTATGGCGATCGCAATCACGATGAAGCTGTAAATTCAATAATTGCCGCTGTTAATCCTTCTAAAGTATATTCTGTGGCTTCTAGATCCACTCTGCCAAATAGTTGGCGACAAGTTTTACTGGTTTGAGGACCAATGGAAGCTATAGATACAGAACTCAACAGCGAGTTAAATCCATCGCCAGAGGGTAATTGTCTAGTAACTAACTGATAAAAATTCTTGACAGTTTTAGAACTGGCAAAAGTAACCACATTAACTTGTTGTTGCTCTAGTGCTTGCCAGGCTTGAGGGTCAATCTGTTCTGGACATTGAGATTGATATGCCGCTACTTCCAATACCGTTGCACTTTGAGCGGTTAGTTCTTTAACTAATACTTCTCTGCCACCAGTTTCCACGCGGGGGAATAAAATTTTTTGTTGGTTGAGGGGTTCGGGAAAGTTCGCCACTAATGAATCAGCCACAAAATTAGGGGGAATAAAGTCAGGTTGGAGGTTTTTTTGACGGAGAATGGCAGCTGTTTTTTTCCCTACTACGGCAATTTTAATGCCAGCTAAACTGCGGGCATCTTTCCCTAAAGTTACCAGGCGATCGCAGAAGTAGTTGACTCCATTTGCCGAGGTGAGAATCAACCAATCAAATTCTTCAAGGCAAGCGATCGCTCGATCTAAATCCTGCCAACTAGAAGGAGGGGTAATGGTCAAGGCAGGCATTTCCATTACTGTTGCCCCTTGCTGTTGCAATAAGCTGGTAAACTTACTCGACTGTTCGGCAGCACGAGTTACCAAAATAGTTTTATCTTTCAGGGGCAATTTTGAGAGAGAAGATTCAGCAACAGTATCTCGATGAGAGTAATAATTACTTAATTCCACGACTTTACCAATAACAATAACTGCGGGGGAAAGAGTAACTCCTTCAGTTTTATTTACTATATCGGTTAAAGTACCCCGAAAAATTTCCTGTTCTGGACGACTACAATTACGAATAATGGCTACAGGTTCAGTTGGCGAGCGTCCACAGGCGAGTAACTTCTGTTTGATCGTGGTCAGAGTGCGTCCACCCATTAAAATCACTAGGGTATCGATTTGGGCTAAAGCTTGCCAATCTAGTTGTTCTGGCTGATGACCACTCATAACGGCAAAACAGTTACTAAGTTGTTTATCTGTTAAGGGGATACCCGCTAGTAACGGTGCGGCTAGTGCCGAGGAAATACCAGGTACTAACTCAAACTCACAACCTGCTTGCTGTAAAGTAGCGATTTCTGGTGTCGCACGCCCAAAAATCAACGGATCTCCACTTTTAAGTCTGACTACCTGTTTCCCCTGTAGGCAATAGGCAACCAGTAATTGATTGATTTGGGCTTGAGGGGTACTGGCTTGCCCTCCTCGTTTACCTACGTTTAACTTGAGACAATCACTGGGAGTAAAATTTAATAATTGCGAATCTACTAAGGCATCATAGATTAGCACTTCAGCATTAGTTAAGAGCTGTTTGCCTCTTATGGTTAAATAGTTGACATTCCCCGTACCTGCACCAACTAGATATACTTTACCTCTATTGTTCATTAACTTATATTTTTATATTCAATCCTTAACTGCTCGATCGCCACTTCTGTTCCTTCGATAAAGCGATCGCGACGGATTTCAGTTAATCCTAACTCTGTAAACTGAGATAATTCAGCATCAGATAAAGCCCAGGGAGGACCTTCAGGGATAGTATCGTTATCGCGGCGGCGAGTAATGACGAGTAATGTTCCTTTCTCCCTTACCAAAGGTGCGATCGCCCTGATGACTGACGGACGCACATCTAAGGGTAAAGCCTGAATATTACGGCATTCGTAAACCAGATCGAACTGCTTTTGCCAGTTCGGATTTAAAGCAAATAAATCTGCTACTAGATAGTTAACAGCAGACTGGGGAAATCTTTGTTGGCACCAGGCGATCGCCGTGGGCGCAATATCAAAAGCCGTTACCCGATACCCCAAACTGTCTAGAAGTTCGGCATCATCCCCCAATCCACAACCGATAACCAGAGCCTTTTTTCCCTGTGTTTGAGGAGGATAGATTGCCAACCATTCTTGTAGATAAGGATGAGCTGTATTCTTTGCCCAAGGAACTTGAGTCGAATCGCCGTCAGCTTCAGCGTAAAGGGTTTCAAACCAACTAGAGGGATTTTGTTGCTTAATAGATTCAACAGCTAAAGATTTTACTTTTTGTTGTAGATTTTTGGGTTGTTGTTCAAACATAATTTATTTCAGAATATCCTTGAAAAGTAAATATAGGTCTATATTCAAAAATATTTTTCAGATTATGCACCAGTGCGATCGCTCTGCTTTACAAGCTCGTAATAGATTACTCGCTATGTTTATACTACTTTACATTCTCGACGCTACCCTGGTAATCATGGCACAAGACAAGTGGGCTATTGGTCGCATAATACTAACAATTATAGTGATGTATTTTGTTCTACAGGGACGAAAATGGGCAAAATGGCTGCTAATGGCTATCTGTAGTCTTGTGGTTGTTCTGTTAATTGCCATGATTCTAACTCTGGGTTCAAAGCTTTCTAGCACCTTAATCGCTGGCAGTTTGCTTATGGCTATTCTCAGTGCCATTATTCCGATTTATATGGTTAGTAGTAAAGACTTAAATCGTTATTTTGCCTACAAAAGACAAGTTCATCCTTAACAGCCTCACAGGTTCTTCAACTTGTTGATTTAACCTTAGAATACGGCATAATCTAATTTCTTTAATGGAGGCGACAGCATGTTATTTCGCCAACTATATGACAGTCAGTCTAGTACCTATACCTATTTATTAGCAGATTTAGAACTCAAACAAGCAATCTTAGTAGATCCTGTTTTAGAACAGGTAGAACGAGATTTAAAACTACTGCAAGAATTAGGCTTAAGCCTGAGTTATTGCCTAGAAACCCATATTCATGCCGATCATATTACAGGTACGGGTAGACTGCGCGAGTTAACTGGCTGTTTGGAAATTGTGCCTGCCAATGCTCATGCTGATTGTGCTAATCGCCAAATCCAAGATGAAGAAACTTTAGAATTAGGTTCGATTATCATTGAAGCGATCGCCACTCCTGGTCATACCGATAGCCATATGGCTTATTTAGTCAATGGGGAAAGAGTATTAACAGGAGATGCTTTGTTGATTCGTGGCTGTGGACGTACCGACTTTCAAAGTGGTGATGCAGGTACATTATATGATTCGGTAACTCAAAAACTATTTACTCTTGCCGATACAACTTTAGTTTATCCTGGTCACGACTATCGGGGTCATACAGTTTCCACTATTGGTGAAGAAAAAAGCTGGAATCCTCGCTTTGTAGGTAGAGATAGAAATGATTTTATTCAGTTTATGCAGAATCTCAACCTTCCCTATCCCAAAAAAATGATGGAAGCAGTACCAGCTAATGAACAGTGCGGTCTTAAAATGTCGTTTGCTAGTTAAAGGTTGCCTGAGAGACTGTTTGTTAAACAAAAATTAAATGAGTCATGTAGGTTGGGTTAGGCGAGAGTATTTACAAAAATTTACCTTTTAATTAATTATTCGCCTCTTGGTCAGCATTCCCTTGCGCCTAACGGCGGCGCGGGGTCTGACCGCTAACCCAACAAAATTAAAAGTTTGAAGTGTCTTAAGATTTACTTTACAAACAGTCTCTGAAAAGTTCAATTTATTGTTTGCTAAAGCTATTAGCCATTACTAAAAAACTGTTTGTTAAATAAATATGAAAAAAACAACAACTATAACTTTTTGTGTAACTGCTCACCGCAACGCCCGCAGTTTTATTGAGAATGGTTGAGAAAAG
>JAAUYH010048360.1_pt1 | contig 11028 bp, 4 predicted proteins | sample 7278061 | NCBI WGS metagenome assembly JAAUYH01 (sample SAMN14350203, study PRJNA611818) | marine sediment metagenome | isolation source: surface marine sediment (0.6m) | place: French Polynesia: Moorea | collected 2018-08 | reverse complement strand
ACGACGCCGCGGCCGAGATCGAGACCGATGGCCTCTTGATGACATCCGATACACGAGCCGGCGAACTGTGCTCGCGCTGCAATGTCCTGGGCCGTGAGACCCAGCGGTGCAACCCGCTCTTCGATGAGATTTTGCAATGCTCCCGTGCCCGCAGAGAGGTGCAGGGGATAGTTCTGGGTAAAGAAGTCGTTGACACTCTCGGCGTCCTTGCACGCCTCATCGACCACAAAGGCCATTTGCGCGGGATTATCGGTGAGCAGCCCTTCTATGGCTTGCAGAAAGTTGTCACGACACTGCGGGCCCGCGGGCAGATCGATGTTGTCGTTCCATAGAGGGCCGTGAGGAGCCTCGGCAACCGGGAAGGGAATCACCGAGGTCTGCGCGGTGTCAGGGTCGAGCAGTACTTTGAATTCGCGCAAGGTCCACGGGAAGTCGTTGAAGTTATTGGTGCGGATTTGGCCCGCGCCGACGGTGAGATGGTTGGCGCTCATAAAGGGGCCAAATCCCTGCGCCTGCAACTCTGCGTCGCCGAGCACAAAGGCGTCGCGCAGTCGGAAGCCGCGCTCCACGGGATCATTGATTTCTTGTACCTGACTCCAGAAATCGGCGATGGGTTCGCAGGCGGCGACACCGCATTCTGGATTGGGATTGGGAATTTGCGCTTCGATGATAATAAACATGCGCTGATTGCCGATAAAGGCGTTATTGGCGAAAATGATGCGCTGCTGGCCGCAGTGGGCGCCGTTTGCCGGGGCCAAGTCCAGGCGGTTGACGATGGCGGTGGCAAACCATTGCCGCAGATTGTCGAACTGCTCGGCCTCAAGGCGGTCACACGCCAGTGGATATCCGTTGAGGCTGGGAATGCCGCCGGCGGTTTCGTCGCCACAGTGAACGGCGCTATCTAGGCGTGCCCGACCAGCACTGGCATAACTATCGATCAGCTGATGATATAGCAGCTGGCCGTTGGGTTCGGTACCGGCATTGAGCCCAATGGCGTCCAAGACTTCGGCGAGGGAAAACACGCCGGCCGCATCTATGCTCGAATCAAATACCGCCCGAGAGCCCAGCGAGCCCGGCGGCTGCTCCTCTTCGATGACATCAATGCCGATGACGAGGGTGCCGTCGCCGATGGGGATGATGTTGCCGTTGACGCGAAAGCCAAATTGCACAAACGTGATCTCATTGGCCAGAATCGCAAAGGGCTGCACGGGGTCGGTGGCGAGCTCTGCTTCCACGAATGACGAGCCGCCGTCGGCGCTGAGGCGTTCGAGGGCAAAGTCGGGCTGCAGCGTGATGCGATAGTCGCCGGAGGTCAATTCGAGGACGATTTCCGGCTCGAAGAGGAAGTCCTCGCTAAACAGTGCGGTAACAAATTCAAACCGATCCCCCGCATCGGGCGGCAGCGGCGGCACAGGTGAGGGGAACGGCATGCCGGCATCGGCCGGGAACCGAGCGCCAGCATCGATTGTCGGCAAGCTGGCGTCGATTGTCGGATCAATTGGATCGACATCACCAATGCGGCGTTCGATGACAAACACCGCATTGCGCAGGCGGTAAACATTGCCCGACGGCGTGCGCGCCTCCAACTTCATTGTCAGGCTGCCGGGTTTCTCCGGGCTCTTGTCATTATTACTGGGCAAGCAAGCTACCGTGCTCGCAGCCGCAGTGGCGGCGGCGGCAAAGAACAAACTTCGAAATTGCATAGTTGATTTTCCTCCAGATGTATCCGACGGGGACGAGACAGGTCGCAAACGAGCGGACATCGCTGGTGCGATGCAATGTCGGTGCCACAGAGGAAAGGTGGACGCGTCCTAACACGATATGCCCAAACCAGCCTGGTCATCAGAGATCGTGTTAGACAGGCGTGATGATTATCAAATATCGGGAGTGGCTCGTATTACATTCCCGAGAAAACCGCAATGGCGCCTATCTCGATTACAGAGACTCATCGCCTCGGCTCAGTCGCAGGTGAACATCCCGGCTATCAGAAATTCAAGGCGGTCACCGTCGGCGTATCAGAGATTGTGGATGGGGACCGAACAGGTTGAGACGCAACAAGCGAATGACGACATCGCTGTCAGGGTTTTGTCGAATCCGCGTCTACGTCAGGGGACAAAGCGCTGGAGCATGGCAATGCCGTCGGCGTTGCTGTCGATGAGGCCGCGAACCAGGCTGGCGTATGCCCGTCCAAGGGGCATACCGCTGTCGGCGATGCCATCGAGGGTCGCAATGGCCTGCTGCGCTTGGGCCGGGTCGCTGGCCTCCCCATGGCCCTGACCCGCCTGGGTCGCCAACATCCAAAATGCAGCGGTCACCATCAGCCGGCGCATGGCGTGGGTCTCGGATTGACGCAGCAGCGCCGCCAGCTCCTCGGCACTGCTCATGGCGGCATAGGCGCGGGCCAGCGCCGGCAGAACCGCCGCCCGCACGTCGTGGGCCGGGTCATTGAGCAGCGGTTCGAGCAAGGTGCGCACCGTATCCGGCGCGCGGTCGACAAGGCCAATACACGCGCGGGCGGCCTGAATGCGCAGGCGCTCGGAACGCTCGCCCAGCATGGTGCGCAGGCGTTCGGTCACGGCCTCGGCATCGCCCACTTGAGCCAACGTGGTCAAGGCCACGGCCGCAATGGCCGGGTCGGAGTCGCGCAGGGCCAAGGTGAGCGATTTATCCACGGCCCGGGCCTGCAGGTTGGCGTTGCCGGTGGCCAAATGACTGAGCGCCGCCCGGCGCACCACGGGTGAGGTATCCGATAGCGCGCCGTTGACGGCGAGTTCCGGTGCTGTGCCCGTGGCCAATGCGGTGTCGAGCGCCGCGATGCGCACCGCGGGCGCGGCGTCTACCAGGCCGCGCTGGATGATCTCGCCGCTCTCCAGGGCGCGGGCGCCATCCAGAATCTGCAGGCGCTCGTCCTGATCAGCGCGGTCGTAGTTGCGCTCCAATATGGCCACAATCGATGTCCGCGCGTCATCAGACAATGGCTCCCCAGCGCCCTCGCCGGCCGCCATGGCGATCAAAATGCGCATGGCGAGCACCCGCACCGGACGCTCGCTATCACCGAGCAATCGACTGAGGGCGCGGATGATTTGCTCGCTGCGCCGGCCGACTTCGACCACGCGCAAAAGCGCCCGAGCGGCGTCAGTGCGCACGTCGGGATCGCCGTCAAACGACAGCCGCACCGCGATGGTGGCCGAATTATTGGCATCAAAGGCGTTCTCGGCCACGCACTCCATGGCCACGCGGCGCACCTCATCGGTCGTATCGAGCGAGGCGCGCAAGAGCGCCCGCTCAGAGGGCTTATGGCCGCCGGCCGCGGCTTCGCACAGACCTTGGGTACCGACCACGCGCAATTGGCTATCGTCGGACGTGCGGGCCGCGGCGGCCAAATAGGAATACACCACGGCCGGGCGTTTGCGGGCCAGGCGCACATACGCGGTCGTGGCTGTGAGCCTCGGCCGCCCCTTGCGCCGCCACATCTGGCCGATGCCGCCCATGGCGCCGGACCGCGATCCACCGACGAGCAGGCTATTGGCCAGCCCCATGGCGGCTCCCGTGGCCACGTCAAAACGCGCGGTCTTGACCAGATCGGTGAGCTCTTCTTGGCTGCGCCGGCCAATATTGCCGTATGCCTCGGCTGCGGCAGCGCGCACCCGGGGCGCTTCGTCTTGCAAAAGATCCTCAAGGGCCACGGCCGCAGCAGACTCTCCGGTCTTGGCCACTTCGCCCCACGCCAGCGCCATCGCCACTTTGAGCGGTACGCCCAAGTCGGGATTCTGCAAAAGTACTGCCAGTTCAGCGGCGGCATCTTCTGGAGCCACGCGGGCGTATACCGGTAAGGCGGCGGCGCGCACAGCTTCGGTCTCGGTGGCCGCGTTCCTCTGAAGGACAGACTTGATGGCGTCGGCAACCTCTTGATGGGCTTCTTCGGGCACGCGATCGCGCACGAGTTCCAGGGCAAAAACCTTCTCCCCTGCTGGCGCTTTGTCGTCTGCCACCAAGGTAGCGGCGGCGATGGCGGCCGCTTGCGCATCGGCCGAGAACGCCCGGCGCAACGCTTGGCGGGCCCGCTGCCGGGTGCGCGCCGAGATATCGCCGTTGGCCAAAACCGATGCCGCCGCCGCTGGCTCTGCAATGGCGTCGCCCCCGGTGACTTCGGCCAAGAGCTCGCGGCGGGCCGCGGCGTTGGGCTCGGCGCCCAGGGCGGTGCGAAACAGTTTTTGTGCGGTGTCGCGGCCCAGATCGCGCACCGCGGCAAAGGCCAGGCGGCGCAGTTCGTCGTCCGACGAGGCCAGTGCGCGCACCAGTTGGTTGTGGTAGCGCCCCGGCTGTCGCTGGGCCGCACGGGCCGCTACCATGAGGGCGCTCGCCTGAATGGCGGGCGATGGATCGCTGAGTGCCGATTCAATAAAGGCGACTTCGGCCTGGGTGCCGCGCGCGATCGCGCCCAAGACGTCGAGTAGTTCCGTGAGCTCGGCCGGACTCTGGGCATCGCCTGTGAGGGTGTTGAGCGCATCAATGCTGCCGTCGCTGGCATAGCGAAAAAATGCCCGCAGCGTGGGCGTCATGGCGCCAAGGGCCGCTGCCGCATAGCCCTGGCCCAGCGATTCTCGATCGTCGATGGCGCCGGCCAATTCGTTGCTCTGGGCCCCGGACCAGGCTTCGTCGTCGACCATGGCCACGCTCAGGCCCAAGTCGGCCACGACGTCACCAAAGCCGGGACTGGCCGGCAGCCAGTTGAATCCGCTGAGATTGGCACGGCCGGCGCGGGCCACCAGGCGATCGCCGCCCTGGGTGGCTTGGATATCGAGATAATAGCGGCCCGACATGGATAGATAGACCACGAGCAGCACCATGAGAGGCACAGCCACCACGGCGGCGGCGACAATGCTGTAGATGCGTTTGGTGCGCTTGAGGATGGCGCGTTCGCTCGCCGTGGTTGCCCCCACTTGTTCGCGGCGCAATTGCCACAGCTCGTGGGGCCACAGCGGTTTGCGCTCGCGGGCTCGGTCGGCAAGAAGGGCGCGCGCGCGCTCGGCACCGAGGAGTTTGGGACCGGCCAGGGCCCGGATGCGCGGGGCCAAAATGTGATGGGCCAAGGCGTAGGTCGGTTCGCGGTTGGCGTGCTGGGTGGTGCGGGGATCGACCACCACCCGGATAAATCCGCTCTGATGCAGGCCCGCCAACAGGGACCGCGCCGTCGTGGGATCGATGCCGGCGCGCGCGGCCAGCCAGCTCACCGGCAGGCTCCCGCGTCCGCCCGAGAACCCGGCGCCGGGGACCGCCGGCAAGGTCGAGGTCGACATCGGCGCCGGTTCGCTGGCGAGCTCGGCCAACAGGCGCAAGCTGGCGCGCTCGGCAGATGCGGTTTGCACCGCGCGATAGGCCCATGCGGCGACCAAGCGGGCCAAAAACAGGCTGGGCGGCGGCGCGACCGCCGGATGGCGCTGGCTGGTGCTGAGGTTGCGGCTATCGACAACTTCGGGAACGCCCTCCGAGCTGGCGTGCAGCATATCTTCGTAGTCATCGCCGTCATCGCCGACCTGCAAGGTGTCGAGCTGGGCAGCGGCGCCAATGCCGAGGGCCCGCACCGCGAGGGCCACGACTTCCAGATCGGTGGCGAGTACCGGGCCGTCGGCGGCCAAACGGGTGACCAGGGCATCAATGAATTCGGGCGATAGGGCCATGTTGCCCGAGGGATCGACGCTGGCCCAAATGTGGGGTAAGACCATTCGCGCGCTGTGCCCATCGTAGCGCTGCAGCTGGATGCGATTGGTCGGCGGAAAGAGCGATCCCGTGCGCCGTTCGAGTTCGCTGAGCAGGTAGACGTTGTCGCTGTCGCAGGTGAAGAGAAAGCGGACCCGGCCCGCGGCTCGGGTGACCAGGCGCGAGTAAAGGCTACTCAGTTCGGCAATGACGGCGGCGCCAGCATCCAGGAGCGCGACGTCGACGCCATCCACAATGAAGAGGAATTGGCAATCGCGCAGCGGGCCGCAGATCATGCGATCGAGAAAGCTGAGCGGGGCCTCGCCCTGTTCGGGCCTGACGGCAGCCGCGGAGCCGGATACGCCAGCGCCGCTGTGACCGTCGCTACCACTCTCTGTGCTGGCCGCGATCTCGGCAATCGCGTTGGCAAACGCCGCTTGTGGACGGTGGACATCTCGACAATACAGGGCGATGACATCCTGGGTTTGCAGGTAAGGGAGCAACCCCTGGCGCACGAGCGCGGTCTTGCCCACCCCAGATTCTCCATAGAGGAGGCCGGCGCGATAGGCGCGCTCGCTCACCATCTGGCTGAGCGCACGCAGCTCTTCGTCGCGGCCGACCAAGGGCCACGAGGAAGACGCGTTTGCCGCCTGAGACTCGTCGATGGTAGGAGCCCCTTCCTCCGTATCCGGTTGAAAAGTTACGGCCGACACAGCCTCACTATATCGTAGTCGTAGCGATACGGGGACCGGGGGCCCGATCAGATCGCGCGCAGATTGTGGGCGATTGCGACAAAAAACGGCACTGCGCGAGGATCTGATGGCGGATCTGACGACGGATCTGACGGCCAATCAGATGTAGGCCCGCCCTATCGCGCCCATCACAATGTTCGCACTATCAAGAAGTGAACCGACAGCGACAGCTGTGCGGGTACAAATGGCTGCGATAGGCTCCCAATGTCGTAGCCATTAGGCTAGGGTCTGTGTTGTTTTGGACGATCATACATCGGCACTTGAGGTACGGGAACTGACCGTACACTACGGCAAGCGGGTCGCCGTGGATACATTGAGCTTGCATCTGGCTCCCGGGGAAATCGTGGCGATGCTGGGCCCCAATGGCGCTGGTAAGAGCACCTCACTCTTGGCTATGGCGGGCGCCTTGGTGCCCAGCAGTGGGGCCATCCGTATCGCCGGGGTCGATCTCAGCAGCGATCCATTGGCGGCGCGGGCCCGCATCGGCTTTGCCGATCAGCCGCCGTCGCTGTACGACTTTTTCACCGTCAGCGAGCACGTAAACTTTGTTGCGGAAGCGCGAGCGGGCGGCAGTCAGCGCAACCAAGGGTCGGGCAGCACGCCCGGCAGCACAAACGGCGCGAGCATTGCGGATGAAGTAAGTGACCTGCTCAAAGATCTAGGCCTGGGGGCGATTACTGACCGCTTTTGCCGCGAACTCTCCTTTGGCATGCGGCAGCGGGTGGGCTTGGCCGCGGCCCTGGTCGGGGATGTGAACGTGATTTTACTCGACGAGACCCTCAACGGTCTCGATCCTCGCGCGGCCAAGGCGGCCCGCGACGTGGTGCTGCGCGCGGCTGAGCGCGGCGTTGCCGTGCTGATGTCGACCCACCTCCTCGGGGTGGCCGAGCGCCTATGCCACCGGATCATCATCATGGACCGTGGTCAGATCAAGGTCGACGTTCGCGGAGATGAGTTGAGTGAGCTCCTCGACCGCGGCGCTGGCGCCCTGGAGGCGCTGTATCTTGAGACCGTCACCAGCGGCGAGGCGGTATGAACGCGCGGAGATTGCTATATTGGGGCGACTTGGCCGAGCGGCGTCAGCGGCGCGCGCGCCGGGGCCCTTTGGGATGGTCGCCGTGGCTGTTGGCGGGCGTGGGCGGCATTATTTTGGCCTTGGAAATCGCCCGCCGCATGGGAGCATGGGGACCCGTGGCGCAAGCGGCCGGTGTTGCAGGCGGTGTTTCGGGTGATACTGCAGGCGATGTCGCGGGCGATCTGGCGAGTCTGACGCGAAACGCCGGCAACATGTGGCTACTCGTGCTCGTTGCCGGGCAGACGCTGGTGGTATTTTCCACGCCCTTTCGCCTCTTTTGGCGCCCGGACGCGGCCCTGATCGCGCGCATGGCGATTCCCGGCGGTGCGGTATTTGCCGTTGGGCTGTGGCGCAGCGTGCGCGCCGCCATGCGGATGGGGCTGCCGTGCGCAGTGGCGGCCTTGGCCTTTGCCCTGGGCCCGCAAGGCGATGTCGCCATGGTTGGGCGCTATTTGGCATTGGCGGGCGTGGCCGCAGCCATGGCGGCGTGTCTGGGGCCGGCATTGACGCTGGCGGCGGGCGCCATTGTCGCCTCCGACCGCCTGCGGGCGGCCATGGACAATATGGCGGGGGAGTTTCGCGCCCCACCGACCGCATGGCTCGGAGTTTTGCCCGGCATTCTCGGCGCCACCGTGGCCGGGGGCGCCATTGTGTTGGCCCCGTGGGCGCGCGGGGAGGCGAGCGGACCTTGGATCGGGGGCACGGCGTGGCTGTGGCTTTTGGGGGCGTTGGCGCTATCGCTGGCGGCGGTCGCGTGGGCGCGAACCCAGGCCGATGCAGTGATGTTGGCCGCCATGCGCGAGGTCTCGGCCTTGGATCAGGAGCGTCTGGCCCACGTGGAAAAGGTGCAAGCGTCGCAGCTCGAGCGCTGGGTTGGCCGGCTTTTGCGACCGGCCGCTTATCTGGTCTTTGATAAAGATACCCGACTGGCGCGGCGGCGCTATCCGATTCCGTTTTTTGTCGGCGTGGTCGGCACCGGGGTGATGTGGCTCATGGCGTTCACCCAGCCGCAAGAGATGGTGCAATGGGCCGCCGCCATCGGCATTGGCGTCGGGGTATACGGGGCGGTCATGGCCCGGCGTTTGGTGACGCCGCCGATTGAGCAGACGCGGTTTTTGCGCACCCTGCCGGTGGGCGGGGCCGACGCACGTGCGGCCAAGCGGATGCGGGTCTTGGTGTGGAATGGGGTGTACGTCGGCTTGGGCGCCATTGCCGTGGTTGCACGGGCCGCGGAGCCGGCCACGGCCGCTGCGGTGTTGGGGGCGGTGCTGGTGATCAATGTGGTGCTGGGGATTTTGCTGCGGGGAAGCCAAAATATATAAGGTTCCCGTCCTGTCCCCCCTCGGGTACGATGTATTGAGTGACTGACCACTTGAACAAGCTGGTGATCGAGGTTCCCTTCGAGCGCGATTTCGCCCATGTCCTGTTCCAGCAGGTTTCTCCATGGCTGATCCACGTCGAAGCCTCGCGGCCAGATGGACAAGAGCTCGATCGCTCCGATTGGGAGCCTGATGCATCGTTATCGTATATAAAAAACGTACAGCGAGCCGAGGCGGTTACACCAGATGAATTCTTTGCCGCGGTTGTGCGCCGCTATCTCCGCGAGTTTCCAGCGATCTTTGCCGCTTCATCACGCACGCAACATTATCGTATTACACGGCAAGAGTACGATTTAGCGTGGCAGAACAATATCATCGCTCATCTCGCTCGTGAGATCGCAGACTTGGTTATTGAACTTGCCGTGCTGCGATCGCGCCTTGCCGAAATCAGCGGGGAGTTACTGCTGCATCCTATAAAGGAATGGGAGCGCGCCGAGTTGGTTATCGGTGACAGCGTTCCAGCGGAGGTTCCGAGATTCTACCAGGAGTATTTGGCCCTAACCACGATGGCATTATCCCTGGCCGAGCAACGCGAGTGGTTTGAGGCAAAACTCCGGCGCGTCTCCACTCTCGGTATTCAGGCCATCGGAGCACTCGCCGCGCTGGACTCCCAATCCTCGTCTCCGGCTGTGAGCAACGGCAAGCATGCGCCCTGGGGCTGCGAAAACGCCGTACATCTGCGGTACCTGCAGTTGCAAAATATCCGCTGCTTCGAGAAGGTCACGTTTTCCCTGACCCCACCTGACTCGAACCGCGGACAGTGGATCACGCTGCTCGGTGATAACGGCGTCGGCAAGACGACGATCCTACGTGCGGTCGCTCTCGCTCTCTTGCCACCTCGCACGGCCAATTCTCTCATCGAACAGTTCATGGCCGGCACTCAACTCACACGCAGCAATGACGCCAGGGATGATACAGAGTCGTCGATCACCGTCGAGCTAAATGACGCGCGCATATCAAGCGTGATCGTTGCTGGTGATGTAGAGCAGGAATCGCTCACGGTCAGGACGATGCCCGACCCGCTGCCGCTGGTGTTCGCCTACGGTTGTCGACGGGGCAGCGCCACCGGTGGCCCAGATCGCTCGGCTGATACAACGCCTCGCTTTGGCGTCAACACGCTGTTTCACGACAATGCGTCCCTGGTTCACGCAGAGACCTGGCTGAGAAAAAGGCACCATGTCGCCAATGTCATTGACCAGCGAGAGGGACCGTTCTACCAGGCGGTCAAGAACACGCTCACCGCGATCTTGCAGGTCGAAGACATCGAGTTCGACACGGATCATGTCATGGTGCGCGGGGACGCGGTGGGGCGCGTCCCCATCGCCGCGCTGAGCGACGGATACCTGACGACGCTGGGCTGGACGGTCGATTTCATCGCGCGATTCGCCGAGCACGCCCGGCAGCACGACTATCCTCTCGATGGCGATTTTGCCGCCCGCATGCCCTGTGTCGTGCTCATTGATGAGCTAGACCTGCATCTCCACCCTCGCTGGCAGACCGAAATCATTACTCAGCTCAGGAACGCATTTCCCCTGACCACCTTCATTACGACCACGCACAACCCGCTGACGCTGCGCGGCACAGAGCCAGGTGAGGTCTTTGTCCTCCGTCGCACCGAAGGGGGGACGATCGAGGCAGTGCCGAGAGACCTCGCGCCGGGATTGCACACGGATCAGATTCTCACCGGCGATTGGTTTGGTTTGCCATCGTCGTTGGTCGATCGCCATGCGCTCGACCTATTGAAAAAGCATAGGCAGATGTTGTGGCGCCGGGTCCCTGCAGATGATCCCGAGCGTCGAGCGATCGAGGTCGAGCTTCGCAAGCGACTCGGCAGCTTTGGTGACACCGCAACCGAGCGGCTTGCACAGCAGGTCGTGGCGGATTATCTCGAAGGAGAGACCCGCCCGATCACCGACGCGGATCGAGACAGGCTGGTGGCGCTCTTCAAGCGCGAAATCGAGAAGCCCACCGATGAGGATGGTCTTGAGACGTCTGTCCCCAGTGGCGGAAGCAGCGGAGAGAACGGGTGATCGATTACGAGCGACCTACAGAGCCGGCCGAATTTGCCGACATGGTTCGCGACGCAGGGCTGGAGGTTCGCTGGGCGGATCTGGTGAGGCTT
>JAAUYH010053621.1_pt1 | contig 11031 bp, 7 predicted proteins | sample 7278061 | NCBI WGS metagenome assembly JAAUYH01 (sample SAMN14350203, study PRJNA611818) | marine sediment metagenome | isolation source: surface marine sediment (0.6m) | place: French Polynesia: Moorea | collected 2018-08 | reverse complement strand
GCGAAGCTTTCTAAAGCCGACTCATCGGCGCGCCTCACGCTGCCGTCCGGCGCATCGGTCGATCTGGCCCGCACATCCACCGATGCCGCCATCGACCTGATCATCGCGGAGAGAGGCGGCACCGGTTAAGTGACCTTCACAGGCATTTACCATCGCTCCGGTGTAGCCAATTAAGCCGGATGCATCCACTCAGCGATGCATCCGCCCATGATCCCACAAAAGCCCAGCCCTCAGCCAAATGTGTAGTCGATCAACGCATCGAGGCTACGTGGCTGTAGACCGACATCGCGTTCCTTGGAAGCGCTTGATGCAACGCTGGTTCTAGTTTCCACAATGCCTGGAGGCGGTTAGTTGAGAGCTCGCGGTGACGTTGCAGGAGCCGAAATCCGGTGTGCCCTTTCCAAACTACCTCTTTAGGCCTTGCACACAACGAGAACCGGGGACCCTTTTTTCTCTTAAAGTGAAGGAGCGAGAATTTCAGAGTTCATCGCTGTGTGGAGATCTTCGCCCGAATTGCCGGGAAATGATCGAGAACAACTCTAGAATGATCAATAGAAATGCCAGTACCGTTGAAAGCCCCAATACCCAGGGCTTCGACAAAGCCCTGTCAGTCCACCGTGGTGAGAGCAGCACAGCATCCCGCGGGCTGTCCCGTGTCACTTCCAAATGCAGCCAGCCATATCCCGAATCCGCAAGAACCTGCATTGCGGGAGTACGACCGACAAGTCCTAGTGGTGGCCCGGCGGGCTCGACCAGCACCGACGCAGTCACATCCCGCTTGTGCCAATCCACGATTTTGATCCGTGTTCCGGAAAGAAACTCCCCCGACCGCACCTCTTGCGAGCGACCGCCTAAGTAGCGCCAAAAGAATGGCTTTTCCGAGAATCGATAGCTTCCCTTGTACAGGTAGTCGGGGTTCTTGTGTCCGGCCGCTATGCCAATCTCTACGTTGCCCTCTAGCTCAATTGGAAGCATGTTTTGCCAGCTGGCTTTCTCGAACTTCAGCTCGGCATTCTGCGCAAAATCCTGCTCTCCCAATCCCCAAAATGCCTCTCCGGGGTTTGGGTAACTAAGCGACAAGATCAATTCCCCGTTCAGGCGCGACATCTTGAATTCTGCTACTGTGCCCGCCTTGAGACCTAGTGGGGACTCATCTTCAATGTCGATGCTTTCCGCTCCGGCCTGCTCTAGTCGTCCCGCAGGCAACGTGATCCCGTAAAGGTTCTCGACTAGCGTGACCGTGACTAGTCCAGTTTCGACATCCAGAAAGGCAGCACGATCCCTGGGCAGGAAAAGCAAACCACCCGCAATCACACAGAGTACGGCGAATAGCGCTAAGGCGACAGGGCTTCGCGCCCGAAAGACTGCCGCCATCCGCAATGCATGTACTCGTGGGATAACAGAACCGCCCTTCAATTCAAAACAACCCAAATAACATCGGAACGAAGTGGATCCATCACGACCTGGCCATTGTTTCCACGTACGGTTTGAGTTCGAATGATTTCAATGCGGATTTCCTGCGCTTGATGTTCATCCTCAGCGGCCCAATCAAGGGGTACCGTACAGACATGGCTGTAGTCGCCCCGTTCGGTGGGCGTCTTGTTGCACGGGCTTGGCTCGCTACCCTCCAAGAGGGCCTTCAATGCGTAGTTGTGCTGATCATGCAAGTAAATCTCGAGGCCACTAGGCGCTGAAGAGAACACGGTTTTCCAGTTGCTGGGCAGATACCGTTTCTTCATGCTGAACGCATCGCAATTGCCGAGCAGAAGGCGCCCAAAAACCCCGGTCCTTGGATCGGGATATATTGACCACGGAGGTTTGCTGAATTTCGTTTCGTATATCACCGCAGCCGCCCCGCCCGTCCAGTCTTCGGCGACATTCAGTTCCAAATACCCATCATAGCGTCCCTGGTCTGCCCAGACTCGATAACAAAGCTCCTTACTCGCCAGACGCATCGGAACCCAAGCTGTCGGGTACATGCCAAGTTCGTGTGCCCGCGAAATCACCCTTATGGCCCTTACCGTAGCTCCAGAAGTCTGCTTGCTTGTATCCCAGTCTTCTTTGGGCGCAGAGTTGGCGATGAGCGCATTTGTCGAGGGTCCTGCGTCAGGCTCTGCCGCGGGAACCTGAGCTTGAACAGCAATTCCTTGCGAGAAAAGCATTGCCAGGGCGACGGTCAATATGAATAGAATTCTGGTCATATTCGCCAGGCGGAAATGTAGAGTGTCCAGATCAGTATTGTCGATAGTCCTATTTCTGGCAAGCGCGCTGGCAGCGGCCGCCGACCTCGTCCACGTCCGGAACAGCGCAGGCGAGATCGGCTTTGGCTATCTCATCCGTTATCAGGGTGCTTGCCATCTGCTCACGCCCCACCACGTAATCGCTGGCCCCCATGGGTCCAGTTTTGGGCGTGTTCTGGGCGCGCCAAGCGTGAGGGGTAGAGCCAGGCGCGACACCGGGGTCGAGGCCGAGGTGATTAGCCAGAGTTCGGAATACGACATCGCTTTGGCGCGTATCGAGGATCCTTCAGTGGATTGCTCAAGGTCATGGGGATTTCCTGAAAGCAGCAGCTTCAATGGATTGTTGAGAGATGCAGTCAGAACCACCCGAAAAGCGTGGCTGGTAACTCAACATGAAGCGCGAGACCGAAGGTTCAAGATTGCGATTTTGGATCCGAGGCCGTTTCACTTCATCTTCGAGTTTGACGACCCGAATACACCAGAAAAGATCGAGGGGATGAGCGGCTCAGGTCTGTGGATCGACGAAGAATTAGTGGGGATTCTGATAGGCCAACCAGAAGGGGAACCCGAAGGTAGCAACAGGTATTATGCTTTGCGTACTGAAATCATCGCCCAACTTCTGTTCATGGACTCGTCCCCCGTGCCAAAGGATGGAACCGAGGGTGTAAGCGGCGCGGAAACCGAACCGGTGGCGCCGACCATCCGCGAAGCCAGCATAGCACCTGAAGCGTTGGTCGTGGCTGGGTCCATACCGGTTCCACCTGTGCTGACGGTCTGCGACCTGATGGCGGCGAACCCAGCCGACTCCATGCGCCACCCAGAGAGCCCGGGTGTAGATTTCGACGATCTGCAGATCGAAAAAGCTGTCGAAGCCTGCACGGCGGACAAGGGCAAGCACCCCGAATCGAGCCGCCTGCAATACCAGTATGCGAGAGCGTTGACTGCCCGTTTCGATCAAGACGCCGCTGCCGGCAACCTCGCAGAGCCCATTGCCGCGCTGTCCAACGCACTAGACATGGGCCACGGCCACGCGATGGCGAACCTTCGGCGGCTACTTTTCGATTATCCGGAACATTGCGCGGAAGGGATCCCGTGCCACCAATTGTTTGTCCGAGCACTAGAAAAAGCGCGAGCACTCGACCCAAATCTTTTTACTTCGCACTTGGCAGATGCGCTAGCTTATAATGATTTTAACAATGGTTATTGTGACAGTAAAATAGGTTGCGATCAGACCGCGGCAAATCTGTATCTTGCTCTCGAAGGTACTGTATTTTGGCCGGATGCGCGCCAGCAATTGGCCTATCTTTCCCGGCGAGAAAGGATAGAGCTCTCGTGCGATGCTGAGGGGAGCTGCCTAGAGTTTCAGCGTAGCGTTTTCGAGGAGGCGGCTGAAGACGAAATCGCTTGGGCCCAACGCGAACTCGGGCGTCTATACTGGGAAGAGCGAGAGACCGAGACCGTCTGCACTGCTCCTGAAGCTTGCCTTAACCTAGCGCTGGACTGGTTGGACAAGGCGGTGGAGAATGGTGATCGCTGGGCAGCCGATCAATTAGGTGACATGTATACCACATGGTCGGCCGGAGAGCTTTTGGGCTGCGCAGGCCAAGAGATAACCTGCGCGATGCAGGCTGACGAGCATTACGCTCGGTCGGTTGAGCTTGGCCACGGCGCGGGGCTTTTGGGGCGAGCCTGGCTAAACCTCTATAATTGGGGCGAAATGGGGTGCGATGACCCCAAAGCTTGCGTCACCCGCGCATTCAGCTACCTCACTGATCCGAAGGCACCCAACACCAACTGGGCAAAATCGCTAAGAGCCTATGGTGCTAGACACTATTCTGACCAGTTTGCCCCGATCTGCCACGACAGGGATTGCTGGCAAACCGCCTTTGACCTGAACCGAGAGGCCGGGAAGAGCCGGACGTATAACGTCAACGAGGCCGCAGAGATGTTGGTGGCGACCGCAATTTTTCATGAAAGAAAACTGGATTGCGGTGCGCCCGAGGCCTGCCTTGCCGAAGCTGTGGCATTCGCCGATGAGTCCTACCAGCGCGGATCCGACCGGGCGCTTCAGCCCTGGGCCTGGGCTATGTCAGAAATCCTTCAACGTTCTCCGGACTTCGGCTATGCCTTCGAAGTTTCGACATTTGATCCAGAAACCGGGCGACACGAGCTCGATCCCGATGCCACAGATAAGGAACGGCGCCCCGGGCGTACCTTCGGTTGCGACCAGGCCGCGGCCGACTGCGCTGCGGCTTTCGAAGCTTTTCTGTCCGCCGCCGAAACGATTGTATCTAGAGAAGGGAGCGTGCCTGGGTCCAGTTTTCTCGACGTTCTGGTGCGTTTGGCGTTCAACACTGAGGCACAAGGCAAACTGGGGATTGATCGCCATCGTACTTGGAACGTGCTGGACGATGCCGTCGAATTGGCCTTTGCTCAGGGAAAGACCGGGATCCTCACCGATGTCTTGAGCCTGAATGACGGTCAATGTGACGCCACCGATTGCACCGCATACACTAAAAATACAATGCTGAGGCTGGCAAAGGTTGGTGAGCCGGATGCCATTAAGAAAATCGTCGAGGCCGCGCTGGCTACCGATTGCGCCGAAGGAGGCCGCGCCGACTGCGGGCCCATGGACGATACTATCCTGATAGCGTTGTTCCAGGGCATCGAAAAAACGCGAGATTTGCGCTGGAATATTCACTTCAACCCGCGTGCCAACAACGATCTGGCGGTTGCTGTACGAGCACATCTGGAACAAGCCGGGCTGTTCGCTTATTCGGCCCGTGCTGCACGCCTTAGCATATGGGACGAAGAAAACAGCTTTGCTCTGAGCTATGCTCCAAGCACCGAAGCCTTGCAGCTTCTTCGGCCTATCCTGCTCTATCTGACCGAAGACCCTGCCCCTATTAACCCAAACCGTTTTCTAGGTGATATCGTTGCACTGCTGCAGTTTACCGAGAACGTTCAGGTTCAACCAGAGCGCGCGGCCGACGCGATGTTGCTGGAGATCGTGGCGGAACAGGATTTTGAGGACTCGTTGACTATCAGGTGGCTCCGCGAAGGGCATATCTCAGGGGACAATCTTGGCGCCATGCAGCGGATCGTCGGAACGGGTGTAGACGGCAGTTTTGGTCCCAGAACCCTTAAGGCGCTGGAACGCTATGCTCAACGCTGCAAGGCGGACTCCGCGTGCCGGCACAACAATCCGGCCGCTGTAGCTCGGGACATTCTGGACGCGATCTGACCAGTCGGAACCAAAGACCTACCGCGGAAGTTGGGGGTCTCACTTGCGCGAACGGCTCTTCTTTCTGGCCAATGCCGACCGTCAAAGCGGCCGTCAACCAGGCTGGCGTACAGGGCGGGCCGGAGGGCCTACGGTTCCGCGCCGACCGCAACCAGACCGGCCAGCAGATCGGGCTGAAGAACACGCAATCTGGCTGGCGGTCATTTCGGTTCGTAGCGACTTGGCTTAGCGCCGCCACGACTGTGCGTCGTGTGCGGCGCGAGCGGCGGCGGCCACTCGCAAGGGGCGCAGCAGTCTAGCCGGTTGCGATCCAATCCCCGGTGATCCGTTTGACGAACAATACGCATTTGTAGGCACCCGAAAAGCGGGCGCGAACGCGGCCGCTAGACTCCCGCTACGGTTTGCAGGAACTGATATTTTCTCGTTTTCGAGATATCCGGGTCAAACTACAGAATGCGATCCAGGACTTCACTGAGGCGGTGAACACTCCGTGTGGTCCCGTCACCAGCTACAACTGCATAGACCAAGTCGAGCATCTTCTCTGGAGAGGAGGCGAACAAGTCATCCGGCGCGCCCGAGATCGAAAAAACGCTTGTGCGATTCTCCAACACCTCCGGACGGACGAAAGGCACAATTACCTGGACAGCCTCTGGAAAAGCGGCACCAGACTCCAAAAGAAGCGTGACGAGATCGAATGTCGCGGATGAAGTCTGCAATTCTATATCTAGCGGCCAAACACCCTCAAAAAAAACATGGCCAATAACTTTGCGCCACTTTGAGAGTTTTTCCTCCTGCGCAGAGTTTCTCATTTCTACAGCGAGCCTGTGAGCGAAGCTCTGCATGCCTTGCGCTCCAACACTGCGCAAAGCCGAACGGGCATCAACCGCAGATATCGGATAGCCGACCGATGCTGCTTGGCTTGCGATCATCATTGCGGCCAACCAATCCTAGAAGACGCGCAATTCATCGTCGGATAGTAACTTGTTACTAAAGATTTCTATAAACGAGTCTTTCACTAATCCGATCAACTCTGGCGAACCAATATAGCTTGTGTACTTTCTGGCCGCCCACGCGGCCTTGGCATCTGCCGAGGACCAATCGAATAGCGGTAATATCTTGTTTGTTGTCCAATCGCGAGCCCTACGAAGTGACATGGCTCGCCGCACGCTGCCAACTGGCGCGGCTGATCACCGCCTCGGCCGACAACGCCGCCGCCCGTGCGGCCGAGGCCGCTCATGTCCCATATTCGGTCCGGCCGGATGCCACGCCGCTACTCGGCAATGTCGACGTGCCGCGCGTCGATCTGATCGTGTCCGCCCATAGCTTTCGCATCATCCCGCCCTGGGCGCTGCGGCGCGCGGTATTGGGCGGCATCGGCTATCACCCGTCCCTGCTGCCGGCGTTTAGGGGACGCAGCGCCGTGGCCGGAGACCGGCGGCACCGTCTATTGGCTAACACCGGAGATCGACGGCGGCCCTCCGGTGCACGTCAACGGCCGCCCATTGCAGGGCGTTGTTCGGGTCGTGTCCGGTGATACGCCGGCGTCGATCTGGCGCCGCGAACTGGCCCCACTGGGCTTGGAGATGCTCCGACGCGCCGTGGAGGCACATTTGCCGAATCCTTCAAAACCCCTTCAAGCCCCCCTTTAAAGGGCCTTTAAAGACCTCCGATCCGACGAATTCTTAAACACTTTGGGCTGGTTCGAGCCCGCCCGCCCGGGCCTTCGCCCGTGCTCAAACACCACATTTCGCGCCAAAAAACGTTTTGCTGCAAAATTGCCTGTCAAATTCTGCAAAAATCCCTGTGTTCTTTGACAGAGATATCTGCAGTAAACTGGAATACCCTGGAAGAAGCCGGAAGATCCTGGATGGATCATGAAAAACAGCGGCTTACAGGTGATCTTGTAGCAGATTTGGGCCGTGTGGGCAAATTTGCAGTAAGCCCGATTTCAGCCGATATTATGTTATCTTTCTGAATTCGGCCCCTCACGACGCTTAGAGCGTGTCAGAGGCCATGAGACCCTTTTAAACTTGGATTTAAACGGCGCGCCCTGCCCTCTCAGCCACGCGATATCCGCCAAATTTCGGACCTCCAACATGCAACTGCTGTTGCATGTTTGGGTGGCCAGTTGCATGTTCGGCGTAAGGCATTGGTTTTCCTTGAGATTGATAGGGAACGGCCGTGACTATCGGCCCTCCGAACATGCAACAGATTTTTGGTGAAACAGGCCAAACCAGCGATACCGGGGACGAACCCTAAATCGCAGGGCGCCTGGCAACCAAGCCCCTCGTGGGCGGGTGGGTCCCGACAACCGAGCGGTATCATTCGCGCCGGATCGTTGCCGTTGCCGCGGCGCAAGAAGTAACCTCGGTCGTGCAAGGGGAAAGGGGGCGCCATGGACTTCACCGAAAGCAGCCCGATCGAAACGGGCTTCACGCCGATCTTTCAACAGCGCGTGCGGCCGAAGCTGGTGTCGCTGGAGGCAGATCGCGTGGCACGGCTGCGGCGGGCACGGCTTTATGTGTCGGTTGCGCTGGCGGTTGCGATCGCGCTGGTCATCGGCGTTCTCGTGATCTTCGAATTCTCCGAGGGGTCGGTCATCGCAGCGATCTTTCTCGGGGCGATCGGCGTTATCGGCGCGCTGGTGTCCTGGAAACTTCAGGCCGGGGCCTGGTCCGGCTCGGTGGCCGAGGTCGTCATGCCGGCGGTTTGCGACCATGTGGGTCAGATCAGCTACGACCAACACGCCGGCAAGGGATTTCCGACCGGCGAGATGCGGTCACTGGGGATGCTGCAGCGCTACAACGACGCGAGTTACAGTGACAGGCTGGAAGGCATCTATCGCGGCACTCCCTTCGAGATGGCCGAAGCGCGGCTGAAACGCGAGACCCGCGACTCCGATGGCGACCGCAAAACCAAAACCGTGTTCTCCGGGCTCTTGTTTCGGATCGGCGTCCCGATCTCAGCCCCGACGCAAATCCTCATAGCGCGGGACTACGGCCGGCTCGGAAACAAGCTCGGCTCGCTCTTCAGCTTTTCCGGCGGGCGCGACCTGCCCCGGGTCGAGTTCGACCACGACCGGTTCGAGGCCGCCTTCGAGGTGCATGCCGGTAGTCCCAACGAAGCGCGGCGGTTCATGCCGCCTGCCTTCCTCGAAAGCCTTTTGGCCATCGGCGAATCCGAGGGCGGGCGCAAGGGACTGAAGGGCATGACCGCGGGCTTCGAGGGCGATTGGTTCTACCTCGCGCTCGAACGCAGCCGAGACTTCTTGAAAATGGGATCGCTGACAACGCCGGTGGCCGCCATGGAGGACGATCTGCACGCAATCTTCGACGACATTTCACTGATCAGGCGCATCATTGACCGATTGCACGGGGACGGACCAGACGCCTAGCAGTCGTTCAAACAGGCTCCATATGGCCAAATTCATTCCCGTCATTAGCTGCGCGATGGACGAACTCGAACGATGCGGACTTTTGAGACATTGAGTCCATGTCGGGTGTTGCGACCTGGCGATGATTCGCTGGCTTCGACGAAAGGGTGGGGCGGAAATTTTTTATTTGGTTGCAGGAGTTTTCGCTCGGGCACTTGCCGTTAGATCAAAATTTTGCGCATTTGGGTTGGCAAAGTAGAAATTCAGCCCATCATGGGTTAAAGGGATGTTAGTTGTAAGAACGGTACTACGTCCGTACGGGCAACGCGTGGGGCTATGAATGCTATGGTGTGAAAAGCCTACTGGAGATGCGGATGTCTGACAAACCCACAGCGAATCAGAAGCTAAGTCGTAAACGCCTCCGGAAGGCGCTGTCCGTGGGTGTGTCAGTTTTCGGCATTCTCGGAGTTATTTTCGGCGTGGTTCAAGGGTTACGGGCCAATGTTCTGAATTCCGATTTGCTAGAGGCCAATAAACAAATATTGGAGTTTCAGAAACGTGCTGACAATATGGATGTTCGTTATGATGACGGTAGCTTGATATTCTACGCTCGGAATGGCAGCGTCGTAACTCCAGATGAAATATCTCTTGAACCGAGGTTCGTGACGCAGAACAGTGAAGTTGCCGATGTGGAAATTTTTTCCATCAGCACGACACCAAGACCTGAAGACAAAACACCACAAACAATCACATATCGAGAAATCAGATCACGCATATGCTCCCGTCCCAGCTATTTCGAGTTCTGTCAGTCCGAGGACCACGAATTGGTCGGCTTTACCGTGCGCTTCAGTGTCCACGGCCTTCAGGACAAGCAGCACCTTTCAATCTGATCTCGATCTTATTGGTGTACATTCTGCTTGCCCATCGTGGCGAAGCAGCTGAGGCATGCTACCAGAAGCCGACTCTGCACAACTCGATTTCTTGTTTCGAGCAGGACGATGATGGCGATGGTATCCGTGAACTCTACCTTTCGATCTCAACTCTCTCCGATCTACACGCCGTTCTCTTAAGCGAGGACGATACTCTCGAAGACGACCACATAGCAACCGCTGTCACCAGAATGATCACCAAGGCGGTGAATGGTGGAAATCCAGCACTCAAGCTTTTTGTCAGCGGTCCAGGTGACGACGACTGCAACGCGTACCCGTTGACCGCACGGGTCGGAGAGGGTCCAGTTGCTCTTCTAGCGGATGATGAAGAACTTGCGGCAAATAACACCACATGCTGGAACATCAAACTGGACCTCCTGTCCTACAATGTTGTGGCGGCCTATCATGCGCCGATTATTCAGGGGTTCAGGTACGCCGGCATTGAAGGTTTTGGTAAGTCCCAGGCAGACCAGTTTAAGATGCTCGTAGGTGTTTCAACCGTGTCGATGGTCGAAGCAGGTTGGGATGTAGAATTCGTGATAGACAATGCCAACAATCTCGGTTTGACGGTTGAACCTCTTGATCACTTGCCAGCCGGTATTTCGCAGTCAGATGTTTTGTCAATAAAGGAGAACGATTCCGTCTTTTTTTGGACAAGTCGCGACCGAGGTAGCTCAGGGGTGTTTTTAGGCAGCCGCAGAAAGGATTTGAAGGACGCTTTTCCGGAGATGAAGGGAGCTGTGCAATACTTGGCGATCTCGGAGCTTGCGGGTGGATCTCTGAGAAATGGCGTTTGGGACGCAGGGAATGGCGAACTCGACCAAAATCGAATAGCGAGTGTCGTTCTGCACGGAGGGCAGCCTGACCCGATGGAAGCTACTGCCAACGGCCAACGCGTCTCGTTGCTCAGCCAAAATCCGGAAAGACGAGCTATCGAATTTCTTGCGTTTATGGAGCAATACGGAGTTGATAGAAGCGAGCTTCCTCAAGCGGTCTTGCCTATTCTAGAGTATACCCAGTCGTTCTTTCAATGAAGAGATGAACATTCTGTTGCAGTTGGAGTTCTAAAAGTCTGCGAAACAATCTCGTCTGCAAATAACACTGGACGTTCGCTGCGCGTGCACCAAGGTTCAAATTGGAGAGCCCCCATTGGGTGGTCCGGGTTGATTGTTAGTGCATGGTCGGTCTCGGGTCCAATGGAACGATGCTTTCCAGCGCCGGTGGCCGGTATCCCAGAGCGCTGTG
>JAAUYH010003885.1_pt1 | contig 11031 bp, 8 predicted proteins | sample 7278061 | NCBI WGS metagenome assembly JAAUYH01 (sample SAMN14350203, study PRJNA611818) | marine sediment metagenome | isolation source: surface marine sediment (0.6m) | place: French Polynesia: Moorea | collected 2018-08 | reverse complement strand
CCATTTTCAACAAAAGCAAAGAAACCGGGTTTATAAACCAAAAATTAAGGTTTTTAGGTTCAGTGATTATCAATAAACCCGGTTTCTCACGGTGGTGCAAGATATGACCTAACTCCCAGAGGTAACAAAGACAAAACCAAACCCATCCCAGTTTTCACCCTAGAAACCGACTTCCCTGCTAAAACTAACTCCCTTCCTTTTTGGATATCTCCCCTTTCAATTAACCGCAAACCTAACAATAATTCTGTTTCAGTACATGTTTTTGAAAAATTAAATAGTAATCCTATATTTTTACCCTATCTCCTCTTACCTTCCTATTTCTCCCTACTCCCTTTTCAACCTCCGCAACATATCAAACACTTTTCCCCTAACTCCCAGAGGTAAAAAAGACAAAACCAAACCCATCCCAGTTTTCACCCTAGAAACCGACTTCCCTGCTAAAACTAACTCCCTTCCTTTTTGGGTATCTCCCCTTTCAATTAACCGCAAACCTAACAATAATTGTGTTTCAGTAAGTCGCTGCAATCTAATTTTTTCTAAATCCTCAAATTCAAATTTATAACTTTCTAAATACTGCAACTTATCAAATAAATAAGGAATTGCTCGATTAATTCCTTGCTGTTCCCCATGGACGCGATATTCCATCAATAATTCTGGTAAATAATACCCCTTCTTACCCCCTAAAGCTAACCGCACAAATAAATCATTATCTTCGCAATTTTGCCAATTAGGCTGCATAAAACCGACTGATTCCAAAGTCTGACGACGAAATAAAGTCGCACCAATTTGGAAACTTTGATTAACAAATACTACTTCTAATAAATTATCTACAACTCCTTCTGGTAAATTTGCTCTCCCCCAACGTCGAGAATTTACCTTGGTTTCTGCTTCATCCCGAAGATTATTAATATCAATTATCCAGTGATCTGTTCCCACAAAATCAATGCTCAAATCATTTTCTAAAACAACAACTGTACGCTCTAAAAAATCCGGTGTTAATCTATCATCATCATCAAATTTGATAAAATATTCACCCCTAGCAGCTGCAAAACCAGAGCGCATATTATTACTTTTACCAATATTTTGAGAATGACGAATATATCTAATCCGGTTATCTGTATAATTTGCCATTAACTCCGATGTTTCATCTCGGGAACCGTCATCACAAATAATCAATTCTAAATCTTGATATGTTTGCTTGAGGACACTTTCAATGGCGAAAGGTAGTAGATAAGCGCGATTATATGTAGGGATACAAATGCTAACTTTAGGCATAATTTGAATGTTTTTAAAAACTAAAATAAACTATTTACCAAGGTGAAAAAAATTAAAAACTCGGTTTTTTATCGGCGAAATATGATAATATAACGGTTTTAACTTGGGTAAAATACAGCCTTGTGGGATGTTGCTTTATAGCTCGTCTTAAATATTGTAAATATTATAAATCAATCTCTTAAATATTAAAAATAAACTTTATATTCTACACCTTATACCCTAGACAAGTCCTGGCTTGGAGTAAGTAGGCTACACCTACAACCAAAAACCGCTATTTCGATACTTTATCCACAAAAACCCAGTTTTGAACTACACCCATAGACTTAATATTTACTTGATAAATGGTCTTATTTAACTTACGCAACTGGCAAAATTATACTGTTTTTAGTAAGGGTTTTAACCTTTATTTTGAAGAATAAAATACTCACTAAAAACCAAAAATAAACTTTCTACTGTAACACTTACTTCACTGCTAATTATGAATGCGTTTAAATTGCTACACCAAGTCTTTGATGTAATTTAGTTTATATATTCAAATCAAAAAATGATTCATTTAAATTTGTGAATAATTTTTTGTATTGTGCGACCCATCTTACTCAATAAACTAGGTGGTTTTAGTTCTTTAGGTCTTTGTTCCGGATTCTGCAAAAAACGATAGTATAAAAACTCCTCTTGATAACGAATATTCACATCTTCTCCTTTACATAAACGAGAAAAATCAATAGAAGGATAATTCATGTAATGCAGACGATGAATAGGTTTTAATCCCTCCTGATTGTAGAGAACATTATTGATATTGACAAACGGATCTGCATCTGCACAATTACCAGTTCTATCTTTACCATTAGGACTGAGAGTAAAATTAAATAAAGAAGAATTGCATCTTAAAGTCATATAGCTAAATAAATCAGCATCGCACCACCAAGAACGCTCATTTATCCATGTAAATTCTCGATTTTCAATAAATTGTTGGATTAATTTATCTAGCTGTTCATCAGGAAATAAATCCCGCTTTGAACCAAAGAAACTAGAACAGTGCAAAAATTTTCTCACCTCTACTTCTTCCATCCCCACTTCATTTTTGATAACCCCAAAATTTAAAGCAGCCACATTACTTGCTTTTTTGTGTTCCCAATCATCAAAAATAAAATCATAGTCTTTTAGCTTCTCTATTACCTTATGTAAAGGACTCATCGCCAAACTATCAGCATCATAAAACACAAATTGTTCAAATTGACCATCAAAAGCACACATCTTTCTGAACAAACCACTTTTTTTGTACCATTTTTTTGATAAACCTTGATTTTTTAGACTAGCCTGAGGATGAGCATTCCAAACTTGATTATAAAAATTTTCCCAGCGTCTCATTGATAGCCTATTTTCAAATAATCTTACATTATCTCTACCTTGGATTTCTGCCGTTATTTTGTCTATATTACTATCGTAGGGAATAACACAAATAGGAATATCTGGATCTATATTCACCTCAATACTATTTAATAACGCTATTAATTGGTCATAAACAACATCATTAGCAAGGGTGTAAACACCAAATTTATTCATTTCTATAAAACCTTTATTGCTAAAATTCATGTTTTCGCTAAATATATATATTAGAGATGACTTAAATCCCCCAACGAGTGACAACAACACTCCCTTCCTCTCTCTTACTTGTTCCCTATTCCCTATTCCCTATCCCCTAATAAACAGGTTCATGAACATTTTAATTATATCTTCCACCTTTCCCTATCCACCAACTCGCGGAGGAACCCAAGTCAGAACTTTTAATCTACTCAAATATCTAACTCAAAATCATGCTATTACCTTAGTGACTCAGAAAGAACCCAGTGTCACAACAGCAGAAATAGCCGAATTACAAAATTTTGTAGATAATCTCGTCCTTTTTAACCGTCCCCCAGATATGGGAACCACCGCAGGAATACTGAAAAAAATCCACAGATTTAATCAATTCCTCCTCACAGGAACACCACCAAATGTCTTAAACCGCTATTCAGTTGAGATGCAAAATTGGATTGATAATTTTGTCCAAGCAGGAAAATGTGATGTGATTACTTGTGAACATAGCGTCAATGAAATTTATATTAAACCTCATTTCCAAAAACAAATAAATACTGTTGTTAATGTCCATAGTTCTGTTTACGCAACCTGTCGCAATCAACTAGAAATAGGTATTTCTGAAAATACTCTCAGAGATAAAATTAATCTCCCACTTCTGCAACGCTACGAACAACGTTACTCCTCAAAATTTTCTCAAATTGTTGTTACTACCCCAGAAGATAAACATCAATTACAGCTATTCCAACCCCATAAAGAAATTACAGTTATTCCCAATGGCGTAGACTTACTTTCCTTCCCTAATCGTAACCACGATCCAGGAGGACATCGCTTAATTTTTATCGGTGCAATGGATAATTTAGCAAATATCGACGCCGTCTGTTTCTTCGCTCACAAAGTGTTACCAGAAATTCAAAAAAATTATCCAAACACAACATTTGATATTGTTGGTTCTAATCCTGTTACCGAAATTTTAGCACTTAAAGAAAAACCCGGAATCAATGTCACCGGGCGAGTATCTTCCATGGTAGAATATTTACATCAAGCTACTATTTGTGTTGTTCCCATGCGCACAGGATTTGGAATTAAAAATAAAACCCTCGAAGCAATGGCAGCTGGTGTACCCATAGTAGCAAGCGATCGCGGCTTGGAAGGACTTCCAGTTGATGGTACTGGAGTACCACTAAGCGCATTACGCGCCAATCAGCCAAAAGAATACATCAACGCCATTAGTCAACTATTTGACAACCCCCAACTACGCACAGAAGTGTCCGTTAATGCTAGACGATTGGTAGAAACTGATTTTACCTGGGAAAGTACTGGTAAACACTATGAACAAGTATGTATGAAAATATCGGTTAAAAATAAAGCCTGCTAGGTACATACAGAAATATCGACTTATTGTGGTATTCTGGTGCGGAAAACTACCAACATCCAGACCCTCCCAGGTCATGTCCTACAATAACTATATAGTAATTTAGTTTAGCAAAACAATCGTAGTTATCAATATGTCACAAACTCTTGCTGCACAAATTTCTTCAGAAGTGCTGATACCAGTTGCAGAGTATTTTAAAGTACTCTCAGAAGTTAGTCGGCTACAGATTTTAAGTTGTCTGAAAAACGGACAGATGAACGTCACCGAAATCGGTGAAGCTACTGGTTTAGGACAGGCAAATTTGTCAAAACATTTAAAAGTATTGACTCAAGCAGGTTTGGTATCTCGTCAGCCTCAGGGAGTCAGCGTTTACTACTCCATCGGTGATCCAATTGTTTTCGATCTATGTGAGTTAGTGTGCGATCGCATTAGTCAACAAATAGAAAAACGAGCTGAAGAATTTGGACAGTTCAAAGCCTTTAGTAGCCTGCCAAAATAGTTATTTGTTTGTATAAACTTTTGCCTAGTTCCTTTAAACTTTCTCTTGGGAATCATCAGGGTGTTAAACCTAGACAAATAGCTAACCGCAGGGCGATTCCATTGGGCTTTTCAAATGCATGGTTTAAGTAAACCTACGTATACAACCTGAAAATTATGTTTTAAAAAACTACCTTTTAATGGCACGGTAATACCGTGCCTCCACCCAACAGTGAATTGTATTATTTTTGTCTCAAAAATTGGTATTCCTTAATAATGTTTCACATAAAGCGGAAATCGCTGTAATTTAAATCACCAGTGTCTAGTCCCTCAAGCAACAACTGTCCTTCCTTCTTGCCAAGATCAAAAGTGACTAAAACACCATCGTTGGTATTGCTTATTTGACCATTAGAGACCTTTTCATTAAACCATTGTTGCGAGTCCAAGGCACCCCAACCCTGGAATTTAATAATATCGAAACCAGACTCAAAATCGGTAATTACATCATGTTCCTGTTTCATCCAAGGCTTTTTGAACAAAAATGTATCACCACCCTCGCCACCAGTCATTGTATCACTGCCACGACCGCCTTTAATCACATCGTCACCGTCACCACCAACCAAGACATCATCGCCATAACCACCAATTAAACGGTCTTTACCTGCTCCTCCATGGATGCTGTCGTCACCTTTACCCCCATCTAGCTTATCATTGCCATCACCACCTTCGATGATATCGTTACCTCCACGGGCTTGGACGTCATCATTACCGAGGCTGGTATAAAATTTTTCGGAGGCTTTGGAACCTTTTAGTTTGTCCTTGTAGATTGTGCCATAAATGACACCATCTTCCAGATTGCCGATTAAATTATCCCCTGCAAATTTAACGGTACTTTCATTAAATTTGACTATGGCTATTTTAGTGTCCCCTTTGAACTCCCGCTCATAGGTGCCAGTAGCAAAGCCTGTGAGGGAGTCTATACCATTGTTACCATCAACATCAGTCTCTTGATCCGTAAACTCAATGTTAACGTTGCCACTACCCTTAATATTCAGATTGCCGATTTGCTTGGAAGAGACTAATTTTCCCTTGATCCCAAAGTAATCTAATATCTTGGGTTTATTACCTGAGATGTCTAGGACTAAAAAACCGACTTTAGAGTTGGCTTTGTTATATTGAGTATCAGGATTTTCAATTTCTGTGGCTGACAAATCTGATTCTGCTGAAAAATCAAAAGAGAAGGTGTCATTAGCAGCAACTGCAAAATTAGCAATCACTTTAGTGTCAATCTTGACCTTTCCTTCAAAAGCCTCATCTACACCAATACCCAAAGCTTCAGTAAAGAGTAGAGCAAAAGTTGGATCGTTGACAAAAGTAGTGTCAAAATCAGCGATCCCTAGAGCCACTCCACCTTTAACTCTATCCTCCAGCTCAACGGAATTTATACTTCCGTCAGCACTTTGACTAAAATTGAAGAATAGAGCATCCCCAGTAGCATTAACTTCGTTAAAGTCAGCGTTTGAACCAGTTTGTTCTAAAAATACAGTTGATGACATGAAATTCTCCAGTAGTTATGTTCAATTAGTTATAAATAACATTTGAAAGCGTTCAGAATTCAGCTTACCTTCCAGTTCAAACAAACTTGTTGAAATATCCGCTAAGAGACTATTGATAAAGTCAATATTAAGGGTATTTGGTTTTGCAGAAACCGGGTTTCTTAGGGCTTAACCTTCACTTTATAAATGATCTCTTAACTATAAACGACCTACTGGCGCACGTCTGCGCCCTTATTTAACACAACTTGGCAATTTTGGACAGATGCCCAACAAAATATAGGCAAAATCTCGATGATTTCGTTTTTTTGCCCAAGTTCTGTCCTTAATTTACCTTAAAATCCCTGTGTATTTTTTCGCTTTATATTTCCACTATTGAACTTTATTGTTAGCTTTACAATAGCTTACGTAAAGTTCATATTTCGGCGTTGCATAAATGCGGGATGAATTAGCCGTTGAGGGGAGTGAAAATTCGCTCTAAATTAGTCCAAATCATCCCATGATTTAGCAACGCCTAATTTTTAGGCAGGAATAGCAGCGATAAAATCAGCATTCAAATCAAGACCCGTAATACCAATCACCTGTCCAATGATTTCAGTACCGTTATCAAGAATAAGTGTATCCCTCCTCAAAACCCCTGGTTCCACCTCCACTGTGGAAACACCAAGAACCAGAGTCTGTGGATCTTGCACCTGAATTTTATCAATACCCTTCTCAAAGTCATTAATAATCGCGCGATCGCCAAAGCCCGAACCCAAGGCACCAGGAACACCAGCTCTGTAGAAGTTACCATTCTCGGTTCCTAGAACAAATGTATCTGAATTGACTAGACCAACATCACTCTCAGGAATACTTATTGAGCCTATTAATACACCACCGAATAATTGATCTATCTCTCCAGGTTGACTGCCACCACCATTGAGAGTGTCATTGCCAAGACCACCGACAACAGTATCATTGCCCTCATTTCCAAATAGCTCGTCATTGCCGTTGAAGTCCTGACCAGGATTATCGCTGTTGCCCCCATCGATGAAGTCATCACCTTGACCCCCTCTGATGGTGTCATTACCGCCACCACCAGAAACAATATCCTCGTCGGAACCTGCGAATATATCGTCATTGCCGGAACCTCCTTCAATTGAATCATCGCCGATCGCAGTGGTGATAAAATCATTGCCCTCTCCCCCATCGACGGTGTCATCACCAAGACCTCCTATGATTTCATCATCACCGGAATCCCCGACCAAGAAGTCATTGCCAATGCCCCCATCAAGCAAGTCATTATTTTCGCCCCCGTCAAGGACATCATTACCAAATCCACCGAGAAGAAGGTCTTCTCCTAGACCCCCAAGAATAGTATCACCACCAATGATCTCTCTAGTTAGAGGATCTCGACTATTAGTACCCCCAATCAGGGTATCATTGCCACTGCCCCCGATAAGAAAATCATCATCGTCTCCTCCATTGAGAAGGTCATTGCCACCTCCCCCCACTATACTATCATTGCCATCATTTCCAAAGAGTTGATCGTCACCATCGTCAGGAGCTTCAGATACCGGACCATCTCCGAAGATTAAGTCATCCCCATCATCTCCTTTGATGAAATCCTCTCCACCGAATCCCACCAATGTGTCATTTCCACGACGACCTAAAATAGTATCCGCATCAAGGGTACCGAAGAGTTCATCATCTCCGTTGGTTCCTGTTCTGAAAGCCATGTGATTTATCTCCTACAATTTCAAATATTACAAAATACAAATTCTTTTAAATGAAGGTGAAAGTGCAAACTGTTCTTATACTCTGCACCTACTATTGTTGTTCATTGGGCTTGTTGCATAACTTAGATAAAGGGCAAAGGAAAAAGTTTTTGCTCTTTAACCCTATATATCAAACAAATGGGAAATGGTGAGGCTATGCCGGAAATTACTAAATTAGAAATGGAAGTTGATGGATGAACAGTTTTTTTCTTAATGTCCGTGTTTATAGTAATTTTTATTTTGTTAAGAGTCAAGCATTTTTTTGAGATTTATCATCAAGATATTTTATAGATTTGAGGCGAAAAAAAACATATATTTTTCACTGAAAAAAGAAATAAAAATATGGATAATAATGAATAACTTTTACTATCCAGATTTAATTGATTATTTTTTAGAGATTATTTATAAAATAAATATTAAGAGTCTGTTGTCAAAACCGGGTTTCTTAACTCCCAAGCGGGGGTACTGAATTGAAAAATTGGCGTTGCATAAATGGGGGATGATTTTAATAGTTTTGTGGAATGAACCGGAGTGCCCGTTCCTTATATTTTCAAGCGGGTAGGATGCCCCACTCATATTCATCCCTTGATTTAGCAATGACGAAAAAAAGACTAAAAAAACCGGGTTTCTAAACGAAAAATTAAGGTTTTGAGACTGAGAGATTTGCAAGAAACCCGGTTTTTAGCCCAGGTGCAAGATGTATGTAATGGGGATTGAACTCCAGGGCTTTTTCATAGCAAGCGATCGCTTCTTTTAACTTACCTTGTTCTTGCAAAGCTACACCTCGGTTGTAATCAGCGTTCGTGCTTTGCGCAGCTGACAAAAGCAGCATCGCTTGTCGATAGTAAGCCACTGCAGTGTGGAAATTCCCTGCTTTTTTGCAACCAAAACCCAATTTGTGATTTAATTCTCCATAGTGAGCTTGTTTGTCTGGAGAGAGTTTACCTTGGGCATAGAGTACATTACCTAAGTTGACATCCGCTTCAAGGCAGTTGGGCTGCACATTCAAAGCCTGTTGATAGCAAGTAACCGCCTCTTCAAACTTGCCTTGTTGTTCCAGAGTGTAGCCAAGGTTGTTGTAAATTGGTGCTGCATCTGGTCGCAGGGCAATGGCTTTTTCATAAGCTGACTCTGCTTGTTGGAAGTGACCTTGAGTTTGATGCAAATTCCCTAAACTAAACCAAGCATTAGCTGATTCTGGTTGAACCTGTAGGGTTGCACTCAGGAACTTCTCAGCCTCTTGGAGGTGACCCTTGTGCTGCGCTAGCATAGCCATTCTGTATAAGGCATCGGGGTGGTCAGGTTGTGCTTTGAGAACCCGGCAATAACACTTTTCAGCTTCAGTTAAGCGATTGGCTTGATGATGTTGAACTGCAAATTGGAGGACTTGTGCAACGCTTTTAATATCTGAGTTGATTGTTGCAGGCTTGACATTTTTGCGCTTGAGAAAGATGTGTTTGATAAAGCGTGTTTTGGGAGCAAAAGAAAACTTATAATCCTCATCCCCTCTGAGAAAATCGTAAATCTTAAATCCATTTTGAATAGCATATCGGATGCTATATGCATGGAGGACAATGCCTGGTGGAGGATTATTAAATGTATGATCGCGACCAGCTACATAAAACAAAAAAGCTTTTTTGTTAAAATCAATCAAATTAGCTATGACTGCTATAGGAACATCTCTATGCCACAATACAGGAAGATATAAACAATTACTATCGAAACTATGGTGTAACATAGCATAGAGGAACTTAAGAAACACCTCTGTATCCTCTCCCTTGCGGGTTCTCCATCGCGACTGCCATAAATTTAACAATATATGAATATGTTGTTCCAGATTATCCGCATTTACATGGGTAATCTGGAATTCATCTGAGTTGTCAATCTTTCTGAGAAAACGCCTAATTTTTTGGCGAGTATTTGCACTCAAGTAATTTTGCAGATACTGCTCCCAGTCCTCAGGTAAAGAAATGTAAGGACAACAATAATTATTAGTATTATCTTGCTTGTTTTTAACTTGATATTGATATATTTCAAAACCATTATTAGCAAAGATTTTGGCAAATAGATGCATCCGCTTATCCGCTTCTAAAATATTTTTGAGACGGAAAACAGACCATTCTAACCATTCTAAATTTTGCTGTATATAAGTTGCAAAGGCATGAACGACTTGTTCTTCATACTCTGGTAGGCAAATCAATCCTGTATAATCTGCCATGCTATTACCCCCCATGTACAATTCCCCATGTTCTTGATTCCTTCTCATCCCTAAGGGGAAAAAGGCAACATAAGATGAGTTATCATCGGGTTTGGCAGCTAACACAAACCATGGATCGTTCTTAGACTTCATGTGAAACCACCCATACAGCCAAACCCAAGATAAGAAAAATTGAGCCTGGGGGTCAGATTCGTAAATAGCTTCCCAATCTGTTCTTATTTGTTTTAAGTTTTCAAAATCGTTAATTACAGTAACTTGCATATAATTAACCCTATTTGCAAATAGTTTTTATTTTCACACTGGAAGACAAAATTTTTTTTGGGAGTATCTAACCACAAATGTTGACGTAAAGCCTGCTTAATTGTTAAAATAAAGCAGGCTAAAAAATTAATTGCTTGGCCTAGATTTGATCTTTGTCGCCCTTCTTAGGGTGACAATTATTTTTGGCATCTTAACATTTTACTAGTCTACAGCAGCGATAGCGTTACCAGCAGCGCTAGATAACTTGTTCTCAACAGCTAAGAGTGCAAAATCATGTTCAGCAATGGTGTCCTTACCAATTGCTTCAATCTCGTAGCCAACTTCAGCATAGTTGCCATAGATATCTAGGTCTGCCTTGACATAGATATCAACGTATACATCCTTATCCTTATCGATTTTAGAATCGAAATCAAATTCAGCTTCTACTTCTTGTTCTTTTTTAGCGCTGTAGTAAAAACTGTAACCACCGAAGACTTCTTCGTTTGTAGATTGGATGTAGTTGATGTCAGAGATAATCATTATTATTCTCCTGAGAATTTT
>JAAUYH010243669.1_pt1 | contig 11033 bp, 10 predicted proteins | sample 7278061 | NCBI WGS metagenome assembly JAAUYH01 (sample SAMN14350203, study PRJNA611818) | marine sediment metagenome | isolation source: surface marine sediment (0.6m) | place: French Polynesia: Moorea | collected 2018-08 | reverse complement strand
GCTGAAAATAGTGGTAGAGAAGAAGCGAAGTTTTCCAGAAAAATAGGGTGGGTTACACCCGAATTTACGCTCCTTGACAAGTAGTTGCCGACAACCTTGGTTGAAGCACCGAAGCACAACCCTTCAGAAAGCTATGCTTTCTGATTGAATAGTCAACTTTGCCGCTTGTTTTGTATAACAGTGTCACACAAAGATAAAAGAGTAAGCCAAAAGTACAACGGTAAAGACAAACAAAATATGATTTGCCCAATCATTAAAATTCCAATCTTTAAACATATAAATTAATCCTCAACTGGCTCTTGGAAAAATTGTTAAAAAACTAAGAATCGGTGAAAGAACTTTTTTCTAGGACTTTCCCCGATTTTTTGTGCTATTTACTACTGATTCTGGGTGGATGTTTTGAAACTAGGTACAGGCTTATCTTCTGGAGTCTGAGACTCTTTAGCTCCTTGAGGTTGTTTTGATGTATCAGGAGTACCTCCCTTACCACCTTTGCTTTCTTTGGGTGGTTTGCCTCCTTTGAGGAAGTATTCTTCAAAGCTCTTAATCACAATATAGAGGTTGGGGACAAAAAGCAAACTCAAAGCAGTAGAGATTAGCATCCCACCAAAAACACCAGTCCCTAAAGACCAACGGCTGATTGCACCAGCACCAGAAGCAATGAGTAGAGGTAAGAAACCAAACAGGGTAGAAAACGCTGTCATTAAAATTGGTCGGAAACGTTGTTCGGCAGCGTAAATGGCAGCTTTAGTAATACTCATCCCTAAAGAGCGAGCTTGGTTAGCAAATTCTACAATCAGAATCGCGTTTTTACTTGCCATCCCGATTAACATTACCAGACCTACTTGACAGTAAATGTTGTTGTTGAGAATCGGCCAAATACCACTGGTTTGGACGAAACTAGCACGAAACCAAATACCCCCTAATGCTCCCAAGATTGCCAAGGGAACAGTCAGCATGATTATAGTGGGGTCGATGTAGCTTTCATACTGAGCAGCTAATACTAAAAACACCATCACAAAACCGAAGCCGAAGACAATGGGAGCAGCCCCACCAGCTTCTTTTTCTTCTGCTGCTGTTGCTGTCCACTCGTAGCCGAAACCTGGTTGCAATGTTTGGGCTGCTACTTCTTCCATGGCTGAAATTACCTGTCCTGAACTATAACCAGGTGCAGGAGCAACGTTAAGTTTAATCGCTGGATAAACATTGTAGTTGGTAACAATGGGTGGATAAGTAATTTCCTCAGCCTTGAGTAGATTACTAATTTGTATTAGTTCTCCATCGCGCGAACGCACATAGAGCTTGCTAATATCTTCAGGATTAGCTCGCGAGTCTTGCTCTGCTTGGGCATAAACTCGATAAAGTCTGCCATCTAGCACGAACTGATTGACAAAGTTAGAACCTAAATAAGTTTGGAGAGTCCCGAGAATTTCGCTGATATCAACGTTTTGCGCTAAGGCTTTTTTGCGGTCTATTTGTGCCTCCAGCATGGGACTATCAAAAGTGAAGGTGGAAAAAGCCAGGGCTATTTCTTCTCTTTGGTTAGCAGCCTGAATTACCCGTTGAGTGTTATCGATTAAGGCTTCCATGCCCTTTAACTGGCGGTCTTGAATATAGATTTCTGAACCACCAAAGTTACTCAAACCATCCACAGGGGGAGCATTGACCGCAAATACCCGCGCTCCATTAATTTCTTGTTGAAATCTTTGGTTAACTTCTTGTAACAGTCCAAAAGCAGAACTGTTAGCTCCACTTCTTTCGTCCCAGGGTTTGAGCTTGACAAAAAACAGACCCTTGTTGCTATTTTGACCATCAAAGGAAAATCCAGTTATGCCCAGAGAATGTTCTACTTCCTCAAACTCGGTTACTATCCCCATCACTTGTTTGTTGATTTCGTTAGTGTAGTTGAGGGAAACTCCAGGAGGTGCTTCGGTGAGGACAAATAAATAGCCTTGGTCTTCTTCGGGAATAAAACCTTGGGGCATAGTTTGATACATCCAGCCCGTCAGCACCAGACCACCAATAAACAAGGCAATTACCACGATTTTGAGCTTGGTCAAAAACTCAATCAATCTGCGGTACAACCCTTTGAACCAATCAAAGCTGCGGTTGAATAGGGCAAAAAACTTACCCAAAGGCCCACGTACTTCTTCTTGAGGACGCAGCAATATCCCCGACATGGTAGGGGAGAATGTCAAAGCATTAAAGGTGGAAAAAGCGACGGCAAAGGCAATAGTTAAGGCGAATTGCTTATAGACAATCCCTGTTGTACCTGGAAAGAAAGACACGGGTATAAACACTGCCATCAGAACTACAGAAGTAGAAATTACTGCTCCTGTCAATTCTTCCATGGAATCTAAAGCAGCTTGCAATGGTCGCATTCCCTGAGACATTTTTGAGGAAACTGCTTCTACTACTACAATCCCATCGTCTACTACCAACCCTGTTGCTAATACACAAGCAAACAAGGTTAACTGATTGAGACTAAATCCTAATGCTTGCAAACCAATCATCGCCCCAATCAAGGCTACAGGAATCGCAATAGCAGGAATAATGGTAGTACGCCAGTCTTGTAAGAAAATAAAGATGATTAAGACCACTAGAGCAATCGCTTGTATTAGGGTGACTGCTAAGTCTTTCAGAGAGGAGTTAACAAACAGAGTATTGTCGTGAGCTACTTCTACTTTCAAACCTGGAGGGAAAGAAGCTTCCAACTCAGCCATTTTTGCTTTAACTGCTTCTGCTGTATCTAAGGCATTCGTACCAGGAAGTTGATAAATAATCAGGGATACGGCTGGTGTATCCCCATCAAAGAGCGATTTAGTAAAGTAATTTTCTACTCCTAGTTCTGCCCTGCCGATGTCTTTGATGCGGATTAAAGTACCATCATCACCTATTTGTAAGACGATATTTTCTGCTTCAGAAGCAGTGGTAAAACGACCCACCACCCGCAAAGGAAACTCAAATTGCTGCTCAGACGCTGCTGGGGCTTTCCCTACACCTCCTGCACCTACTTCAAAGTTTTGGTCTTCAATAGCACGAATTACATCATTGGAGGTAAGTCCCCTGGCTGCCAGCTTATCGGGGTCAACCCAAATCCGCATGGCATACTTGGCACCACCAACTCCTTCTAGACTCCCCACACCTTTAATTCTTTTTATTTCATTCCAGATGTAGCGGTCTAGATAATTGTAAAGAAATACCTCATCGTATGGGTAGTTACCAGCTTCATCTTTTTCTGCATAAAAGGCATAAGCTAGGGTGACGCTAGGGGATTGTTTTTCAGTTTTCACCCCTGTAGAAATTACTACTGGGGGCAAATCTGATTGTGCCTGGGCAACTCTATTTTGCACCAAGACTTGAGCCATATTAGAGTCGTTTTCTACGGGAAAAGAAACATTAACCGTGGCATTTCCCGTATTGTCGGTAAAAGAGTCAATCCATTTTGCGTCTTCCACCCCATTGATTTCCCGTTCTAGTACATTTGTAACGTTATCAACGGTGGTTTTGGCATCTGCACCCACATAATTGGCTGTTACTGAAACCCGCTTCGGAGCAATCTCTGGCAGCTTATCTAAGGGCAGGACTGCCATACAAACGGTTCCTACTAGCAAAATTACAATAGTACAGACGGTGGTTAAAACTGGACGTTTAATAAAAGGGCCTGCTATGGAGAACAACATATACTATCTCATTGATTTGATTGAGAGTTTTTCGGTTTTTAGTGTGATTTTAGGCAAGGTTTTTAGCTAGGGAGCGCGGTATTAATGAAGTATATTATTTGAGCGAAAACTCTGGTTTATAGACAGAATAAGGTTTGGGAGGAGTTGTAATCTCTTTGTTAACTAGAAACTAGGGTTCTAGGGCATATTGCCTGTTACCTGGTTTGTTCGCTAGTTAAGGATTCCTCTGTAATTGGCGTGCCGTTTTTTAAATCCAGAATCCGCGTTACGGCAATTTTGTCCCCTTTAGAGACACCAGAAATAATTTGATAACTTTGACCTTGGATACTTCCTACCTGAATTGGTTGTTGCTCTGCTATTAAAGTTGTCTCACCTTCTGAAGATTCTCCTGGTTTGGCAACAAAGACAAATTTTTGTCCTCCTAGTCTAGTGATGGCTGTAGTTGGTACTAGTAAGCCTGGTTTTTCATCCCAGATGACTTGAACCCGCACATACTGTCTATCTCTTAGGCTATCGTCGTTGGGGAAAGAAACTTTAGTAAGGATAGACTGAGTGTTTTGGTTGACTAGAGGCGAAATGAAGCTAATTTTGCCTCTAGTCCCTGGATTCCCATTAGCATCAACTATCTCAACTGGTAATCCCAGTTTGAGGCGAGAGCGTTCCTCGGTGGGAATGCCAATATTAAGATTAAAGGCTTGATTATTAGTGATGGTGGTTATGGTGTCGCCAAGGTTGACAAAGTCTCCCACTTTTCTCTCGTTAAAACTCCCCACTATCCCGCTTATAGGAGCATTAATAGTGTTAAAAGCTAAGTTTTGACTTATTGAACCTAATTCAGCTTCCGCCTGCCTCACTAATGATTTTTGACTATCGATATTAGCGAGAGATTGCTCCACCCGTCTTTCTGCTGCTTGCAGAGATTTGAGGGAAGCATTCAGACTTTCTTTACGAGAGTCGCGCTGGGCTATAGCACCATCTAACTCGCGAGTTTTATCATCCAAATCTTGCTGGGGTGATGCACCACCTTTAACTAACTCTTTTGAGCGTTCAATGTTAATCTTGGCAAGAGTTACCTGTGCTTCAGCATCTTGCAAATTAGCTCTTGCAGCTTCCGCGTCTGCTGCTGCTCTAGCTCTCTCTGCTTCTGCTGCCCTCAGTTCCGCTTGAACTTGACCGAGTCTTGCTTTTTCCACATTCACAGCTTGGGCTGCTGCGTTAACATCTTCCTGTTGTTGGGTGGGTTCTAGTTCAATTATGGGTTGTCCCTGACTTACGCGATCGCCCTGATTCACAAAAATTTTCTGGATACGACCATTAATTCTCGGTGCTAAATTGACTCTTCCTTTCGCTTCTAGAGTCCCTACATATTGAGTACTATTGATTAAAGTAGCAGTTTCTAAAGTCTGTAACTTAACGGGAACTGCCCTAGTGCCATCAGCTTGAGATTGTGATTCTGTACCACCACAGCCACTTAACAACAAAGGGAACGCGAAGACTACACCTAATAGTTTCTGGGCAAAATGAGTATTAGTTTTGGAGTGAATCATCAGTTTTATTCAGCATAGCTAGATATAATAATCCTAAATTTAATTCTAGTATTATTAACTTACTATGTTAAATATATTAATTTTTACTAACGTAGAATAATTAACTGAAAATTTATCATATTTTACTGTTTGATTCTAGAGCTTGTCATCAATCAGAAAAAAACTGTTTTTTGACCCATTTTCAAGACTTACTTTGTGGAAAAATAACCTATATAGGTCAACCCTATTTTTGATGAATACTAATTTACTTAATTTTTCTGGGCAAAATCTCCAAGGAAAATCTTTTAAAGAGCAAAACCTCATCGGTGCTGATTTCCGTGGCGCAAATATCTGCAGTACAGACTTCACTGGTGCCAACCTAACCAATGCTGATTTTAGTGATGCTGTGGCTGGTTTAGATCGAAAATCGACCATTATTGTGTTCTTAATATCAATTTTTATTTCGATGACAGCTGGAGCAATGGCTGGATTGGGTGGTCAATTCATACAACGATTATTTGAGCAAAGCCAATATACATCCCTAGCTATAACGATTAGTAACATTCTGCTGGCAATTTTTTTGTTGGTGACTTTTTGGAAAGGTCTAGGTACAGCGATTAAGAGTTTAGTCTCGAAAATTGTATTTTCCAGTTTACTACTTGGTGTGTTAGCGATAGTAACTGGTGTTGGTAATGGAGTTGGGGCAATAGGAGTTATTTTTTGCTTAGTTTTCTTAACAATTGTTACTATTGGTGCCACTGTAGCCAGAGCTTGTGGTGGAACTATGAGCAATATTTTGTTTTTCCTGGTTGCCATTAGTGGAGTGCTAGCAGGGCGAACCTTTAGTGGAGGATTGGGAGCAACAGCGATCGCTATTAGCTCTGTATTAATTAGCAAGAGGGCATTGTCTGGGGATATTAGGGATAGATTTATTTTACGTCTTAGTCTGGCAATTTCTGCCTACTTCGGCACTTCTTTTCGTAAAAGCAATTTAACTAATGCTAACTTTACTAATGCACGACTGATTAATGCTGATTTTCGCCAAGCTACTCTAACTGACAGTTGTAGGGAAAAATTGCAAAATTTGCATTTAGTTATTAATTGACATCTGGTTTTGAGTACGGTATTCCATAGTCATGTATATTATTATAGTCTTATATACTATAAATAAATATAAAATATGGTTAAAAACCATATGCTCTCAACTTCGTTTAGTGTAGTTTTAATTAATTTACTAGCTTAAATGAAGCAAAAAAAGTATCAATTGATTCGGCAGAAATAGCATCATTTTGTTGACTAACAGCCAAAACATAGAGACGCTGTTCTACTAACAATAAGCGATAGACAATAGTTTCATCTTTATTTTGCAGTTGGAATTGCTTACCTGGATAATTGGCAAAAGTGATATCGTCGTCTGCAACTTTAATCAAACCTACCCTATTATCGATAATGTAATCCCGTGTTCGCTCTAGGACTTCTGGAGCATTTTCAACTCTTTCTGGGGTTACTTCTTCCGAGTAAGCGATCACATATCGAGAGGATGAGGGATGAGTGGCAATAATCTCAAATTTAATATCTCCCTTGGGAGCTTCCACTGTCTCATTTTCACGGGTAATAGTTCCAGGAGGCATCAATACAGTAAATCCTATGTCTTTCATCAGAACTCGCGACCAGGGTAAAGCCATTTCATCAATGTTGATAGAGGGATTGGGAACAGTCTCTCCCCTCTGTAATCTACGGATTTCTGCTTCAAATTGCTCGTGACCCCTCTCAAAAAAATCAGGACGATCAAATAAACCTGCGATCGCTGGAGCAGTAGTAATAAAAAATAATAAGGGGAGACCAATAGGAATATTAAGTAAAAAATATCTTTTCATTTGATGATTTAAGAAAATATACCAGTACCTTAAGCTGAGATCTTACACCAAATCTGTAACTGATTTGTGGTATCAGGGAAAAGGGAAAAGCTTAAAGGAAAAAGAGTAATAAATTGATTCCCAATAGCTAATTATTCAGTTTTTTTGTACTGATGCAAGATGTGAGTTAAATGCTCAAGGGATAAGTTAATCTGACAAAGCAACAGGCAAGAGAAATGTTTTAAACTACTATTGTCCAATCATGGTTGCTCCTTGACCCAATCCTTGAAACATTAACCAAGAAAGAAATAGGTCAGATACAAAAATTGCTAGGAGTGAAGTCACTACAGCAGCAGTAGTAGATTGTCCCACTCCTTTAGCACCACCCCTGGTAGTCAAACCCCAGCTACAGCCAATAATGGCAATTAAAGCACCAAAAACAATTCCTTTAATTGGACCACTCAAAATATCCCAAACATCCAAAAAATTACGGATGGAATCGAGGAAGACACTATCTGCAATGCCATACATACTTTGAGCGACAATTAATCCCCCTGCCAAACCTGTAAACAGAGCGAGAATACTTAAAGCTGGCACCATAATACAACAAGCTAGTAGGCGGGGAATGACAAGGTACTCAATGGGGTCTGTATTGAGCATATAAAGAGCATCAATCTGCTCTGTTACTCTCATAGTGCCAATTTCGGCAGCAAATGCGGAACCTACTCTACCCGCAACCACTACCGCCATCATTACGGGACAGAGTTCTCGGGCTAGAGCTATAGCCAAAATCCCTCCTACGGCACTACCTGCCCCCAGTTGCAGAAACTCTCGCGCTACTTGAATGGTAAAAATCATGCCAATAACCGCAGCAGTTACTAGAGCAATTAGCAGAGAAGCAGGTCCAACAGCCATCATTTGCTCCAAACTACTGCCTACATCAAGCTTGCGCGTAAGTAGAAAGAATATCGCTTTTCCACTTAGTAAAACAGCAGCCCAGGAACGTTGTATCCAGGACAACAAGCCAGAACTTGACAGAATTCGATTCATTATTAATATATAAGCTTAAATTTCGCAGGTGATGAGCCGAGCCAGAAAAAAGTTAGCCATTTTTGCCCCATAAGGAGAATTCCACCAATCCCCAGGAAGACCGCCTTCAGGAGCATTGAGAGAGAAATCAAAATCATCATATTTGATTATTTTGCCATTTTTACGCCAACCAGTTGTCTCGCTGATACGTTGTAAAAATTCGTTGTTTTGCGCTCTGAGTGTATCCATATTACCCCCAAGACTTTGATAAAGATGCAATTGAACGCTAAAGCCAAAATGATTGTTACTATAATGTTTCCAAAGTTGGTCAACTACCATGATGGCGTTACAGGGAAATTTTTGTAGGTCTTCGGGGGTAATCTCTTCTAGGTCAGGTTTACCAGTAATCTCGATCATAACCTTAGTAGTTTCTCTATCTGCCTCTTTCCATTTGCCAGTTGCTAGGAATTCTCTTAGTTTCCCATAGCGATAGGTATCAGCTAGTAGCATCAAAGCTTCATCCAATCGTTTCTCAAGAAGAGAAACTCTCTCTAATAGAGAGGATTCTTTATCTATTGTTCCAGAAGTTAAATCTTTGTCATTTTCCATAGCTTTCGCTGTACAAAAGTTTTACCGATAATGTATCGCGTCGGCTCTCTCAGCGCAGGTGCGGAGAGCAAACCCACGCGGATTGCTATCTCAATACGAAACTTGGGGCTTCCCGCCGACAATACTAAATTGATCTTTTCACCCAATTAGAGCTTAATTAGTGAACTACCTACACTGTACCGAAGGTCAGTGTAGGCTTCCAACTTCATCCGCAACAGCAACAACAGTTGACTTACGCCCTCTGCGTTGTCTTACATTGCGTCCATTGGCAGTATCCCGCGTCCCACAGGATAATATTCTGATGCCTTCATCTCTGCAATTTTTGGCAGCATTGATATCTCTATCTATCCCTTTTGTCTGACAACTAGGACAATCCCAAGTACGGACATCGAGGGGCAAGCTGTCAACTACATTTAGGCAATGATTACAAGTTTTACTCGACGGGAAAAATCTATCTATTTGAAGAAAAACTTTCCCTTCCTTTTTGCACTTGTACTCAAGAAAATTAAGGAACATTCCCCATCCACAATCACTGATTGCTTTTGCCAGCTTGTGGTTACGAACCATTCCCTTTATGTTTAAGTCCTCGCAAACGATAACTTGGCTTTTGTTTACCAATTTACGAGACAATTTATGAAGAAAATCTTGACGAGCGTTGCTTATTTTTTCCTGGGCTCTGGCTACCAATAATCTCGCTTTGTTTCTAGATAATGAACCTTTTTGTTTCCGAGATAATTTACGCTGTTTTCGCTTTAAGTTCCCTTCATGCTTCTGAAGATGTTTTGGATTATCATATTTGCTTCCATCACTGGTAATACAGTAACTAGAGATACCTAGATCGATACCTAGAACTTTCCCATTACTATCTACTTTGATTTCAGGTAAACCATCATCAAATAATAACGAAGCATAGTATTTATTAGTCTTAGTTTTGCTGATAGTTACAGTCTTAAGCTCCCCATCAAATAACCGATGCAAGTTAGCTTTTACTTCTCCAATTTTAGGTAAGTACAAACCATTTCCAGCAACTTTGACATTTTGTGGATACTGTAATGACTGTTTCCCATACTTACTTTTGAATCGAGGATAACCACCTCGTTTTTCAAAGAAGTTTTTAAAAGCAATACCAAGATTAATTACTGATGATTGAAGGCATTGAGAATAAGTTTCTTTTAACCATTCTGTTTTTTCTTGTTTCTTCAGTTGAGGAAGCCATCTTTTCATAGTAATAGCAGATATCCCTTTGCCAGTATCTTTATATATACGGTTATTCTCAGCTAGACAATAATTCCATATATATCTACAACTCCCAAAAGCTTTAGCCAGTGAGAGTTTTTGCCCTGGTGTTGGATATAGCCTGACTTTTACTACGTTTCTCATGGCAGTATATTAACACATATTGTTTTGTTGTTAAAATGTTTGGTGTCGATAAATCCTGACTGGCATTCATCCGAACACCAAAACAAGTTTATGGTGTCGGGCTTCTGCCAGATTCAGCTAACTACTGAGGTGGATGATTGCGCCTCATTCCTTTGGTAAGATAAGCCAATAAGAATCCTGTTAAACCAGCCATTCCCCAAGAGAAAAAGTTGGTTGTTGCTGTTGCCATACCAATGAACAGCAACCCTAGTAACCAGTAGCGAACATTGATATCAGATTTGAGTTTTTTAAACTTCATCTGTCCGCCCTCCTGGAGACCCCCGTTAAAGCGGTACTCCGCAGAAGCTGAGATTGTTCCTTCCTGATTTTATTTCTTAAGTTCTTCTTCATTATGCTTATTTTGCTCGACGGCTTGATAAGCAGAACCAATTACAAAGCCCAAAACGGCTCCCCCAATCACTGCAACTGGTCTGCGAGAAGTTCGTTGGCTAATATAATTAACTGCTAAACCCAACATCGCGCCAATAAGAGCAGACATGATTCCTGAAAAAATAATTGTTCTAAGATTCATAGATTTTACCTTTGATACAATTAGGCAATGCTATACAGCAATTCTTAACTGAGTGATATACAACTGTTACTCAAAACTTATCCAAAGTTATTCACTTTAGGGTTTGATTCCTGCTTCAACCAACTCCGTCGGCGGTAAACTGTCCACAGGCGTAGATTCGGGTCTAACCGACCCTATTCTTTCAATTATATATTCAGTTGAAGCGTGGGCTAAATTTAAGCTAGAGTTTAAATCTCTACATATAGGCTTACATTTATGATTACTACAGTGATAAGCTGCTACGCAGCTAAATTTAATAAACAGCATTGCCTTTATTTTTAATTTTACGTCCCCACTTAATAATTAGTTCTCCCTCATTTAATAATTTATTTAACAAATC
>JAAUYH010027071.1_pt1 | contig 11034 bp, 13 predicted proteins | sample 7278061 | NCBI WGS metagenome assembly JAAUYH01 (sample SAMN14350203, study PRJNA611818) | marine sediment metagenome | isolation source: surface marine sediment (0.6m) | place: French Polynesia: Moorea | collected 2018-08 | reverse complement strand
GGCGTTGCAAGCGCCCATAGCGGGTGGCTAGGCTCAAAGGCGTATTTTGATGCCTTTTATTGAGCCATGGCTTTTCAGAAGCAGACAATTTCGCCCTGGGCACTGGCCATCATGGCCATTCCGCTGCTGGTCCTGACGGGCACCGAGCTTATCCTTGGGTTCTGGGGGGACAGCGGCGTCTCGGTGCCGACAGAACTGATCGAGAACCCGGCGCGAGTTGAGCTGGCGGCGCGGTATAACGCCATGGCCGCCTTCGTCTTTTTCACAACGGTCGCTCTCGCGGTCACGGCCATCTTTGTCTGGGATGTATATTGGAGGTTCTCGAACGGATCGAAAGTGCGGGTGGTGGTCACCCTTCTTTTGGTCGTTTTGGTGACGTTGGTTTTCTCGGTCCTGGAACCCGAGGAGATGAAAAGCTTCGAAACCTACCAACTGCTTGGCGAAGACCTCTTTCGCGAGGCCTTGGGGGCGGCCAAGACGGGCGCCTGCCTGCCGGATCGCGCGACCTGCAGCACAGGCAGCGGCTTTGATGCCATGGTGCATCTTGTCGATTTGTCGAACCATATCGTTTCGCTGGCGGCCGCCTGTTCGCTTTTGGGCATTGTGCTGGCGCTTGGCCAGATGCCAGGCGCTTCGGACGACGTCGAAGACCTGGCAGACCAATTGCGGGACGCGCGCCGTGTCTCGAAGCGCTATCTGTATTGTTCCGGCACGCTTCTGACGGCGGGGATGCTTTGGGTGCAGTCCTGGATGTCCTGGCCCACGACGCTGATTGCCGATGACGCAGCCCGCGCAGAATTTGCGGGGCTCGTGAACGCCTTCTCGCTCTTTCGCGGAACGACTTTCAGTCTGCTGATCCTGTCGGTGTACCTGCCGGTACACCTGGGCCTGGCACACCGCTTCGACAGCTTTTGGGACGAAGTGCCGCGTGACGCCGACATGGCCAAGGACGAAAGCCTGGCACGGATCAATTACGTCGATAGCCTGAAAGCGATCACCGCGATTGTCGCACCTATTCTGATGGGTGTGATCGGCTCAAGCTGGAGCGTCTCACTTGGCTTCTGAGGGCTCTACGCGGTTCAGATAGTCCGCCAGCGTCTTTCCCGGTTCCTCTTCGAAGGTCTCGAAAGAGATGTCGAGGGTCTGGATACGGTCGACCCGGAACACGCGGAAATCATTGCGCAATTCGCACCAACTGGTGACTGTCCAGACGCGGCCCCAGTATTCCATCTGCAGGGGTCGTACGGTGCGTTTCGTCTCGTCCCCATCAGGGCTTGCATAGACGATGTCGATCTTGCGCCGGGACCGGATGGCCGCGCGCAAGGGCGCCATATGGACGAAGCCGCGAGCCGCTTCGGCAAAAGGGTAGACGGCGAAGCCCCAGCCCGAACTCGGCGCGGCGCGGTCTTCGGGCAGGACGGCGTCCACCTTGTCCGAGAGGGTCTGCGCGGCTTTCTGAAGTTCTTTGTCAGCGGCCTTGGACACGACTGCGAGACCGAGATGCAACGCTTCGAGCTCGGTCAGGGTGAGGTTGAGGGGCGGGAGCGTGATGGGCGCGGTCATCATGTAACCCAACCCGCGTTCGCCTTCGACGGGGATGCCCGAGGCAATGAGCGTGTCCATGTCGCGATAGAGCGTGCGGACCGACACGCCCAGTTCTTCGGCCAAATCCTTGCCACGGTGCAACCGCCCGTCGCGCAGAAGCTGGATCAGTTCGAAGAGGCGGTCGGTCCGACGCATGGTGCTAGTCCATCCGCCAGCGAATATGAGCGTGACGCATGTTGACAGAGGCGCCGTCGATCATGGCGCCGAAGGGTGCGAAGTCCGGGTGATGCGTCACGGCCTCTGCAGCTGTCAGCGCGGCCTCCATCGAAGTCCATTCGACGACGTCCGTCCAAAGGCCGTCCGTATCGATCGTGAGGACGCGGCGCACCAGCGCGCCCTGGTTCCTCAGCACGGTTTCGGTTCCGGCGGCGGCTTCAAGGAAGCGCTTCGTGTCCGTGCCGTCGACCAGCCGGAAGGTCACGATCTCCAGCACCGGGTCGGATGTGTTGCTGCGGGCGGTTTCTGCCTGCGCGAAGGCGACGTTTGCGGTCAAGGAAAACAGGTCTTTGGTCATGGGTCATCTTTCTGATTCGATTGGGTGATGCCCTTGGATAACGGACCCCAACTGACATTAACCTGTCAGTTGTGTTCATGCACGCTGAATTTCATGGCGTTTCCGGGCTTGCGCGCCTGTCCGATCTTTTCGGGCTGCCATAGGGCCCCTAAATGACTGTCAGGAAATGTCAGCCCATTTGCAAAGGGAACAAAAGATATGGGTATTGGAAATATTGGACTGCCCGGCATCCTGCTGATCGCAATCGTCGTGCTGGTGCTGTTTGGCCGGGGCAAGATCTCGTCCCTGATGGGCGAGGTCGGCAAGGGCATCACGGCCTTCAAGAAGGGCGTGGATGACGGCAAGAAAGAGATCGAGGACGAAGCGGCCGAGGTTGCGCGCGACGTGACGCCGGACGAGGAAAAAGACAAGGTCTGACGGGCTAACCCCATGTTCGATTTAGGCTTTGCCGAACTTCTGGTCATCGGCATCGTAGCATTGATATTCATTGGTCCGTCGGATTTGCCGGGGGTTTTCCGATCCATGGGCAAATTCACGGGCAAGATCCGCCGGATGGCGCGCGAGTTCTCACGCGCCATGGAAGAGGCCGCCGACGAGGCTGGTGTTAAAGACGTGGCGAAAACCGTCAGGGGTGCAGCGAACCCGACCAAGATGGGTCTAAATTCGCTCAATGAGGCCGCCGAGAAATTCGAGAACTGGGATCCCGTCAAATCGACGAAAGAGGCGGCGTCTAAGGGGCCGAAGACGGCTGAGCTTAGCGAAGAGCGCGCCGAGCAAGCACAAAAGATCCGCGACAACGCCGCCAAGAAGGCGAACGAACGGGTAGCGGCTGAAAAGGCCGAGGCCGACGCAGAAGCCGCACCCAAGGACGATGCATGAGCGACGACGACGAGATCGAGGACAGCTCGGCCCCGCTGATCGAGCATCTGGCCGAGTTGCGGACGCGGCTGATCCGGTCGATCATCGCGCTTCTGGTCGGTATTACGGTGATGTTCGTGCCCATCCAGGGCGAGTTCATCGCGGTCCATATCCTTGAGTTTCTGCTGAAGCCCATCGAGGAAACGCTGCGCGCGTTGGGGGATCCGTCGCCGACGCTTCAGTTCACCGCGCCGCAGGAGTATCTCTTCACGCTGTTCCGGATCTCGCTTGTTTTCGGTTTCGCGCTGGCCTTCCCGGTTATCGCATTTCAGATGTGGCGGTTCGTGGCGCCCGGGCTTTACCGGTCTGAAAAGTCGGCCTTTCTGCCCTTCATTATCGCCTCGCCCATGATGTTCCTTCTGGGCGCGAGCTTCGCGCACTTCGTGGTCACACCACTGGCGATGTCGTTCTTTCTTGGGTTTGCCGATGTCTCCTCGGTGTTCGCCAACCTGCTTGGGCAAGGCGTTGACGAATTGCCTGAAGGCGCTGCCATCGTGCCGGAAAGCGAAACCGGGCTGAAAGTAACTTTCTTCGGTAAGGTCAATGAATCGCTGGGTATTTCCCTTACCTTCATCATGGCATTTGGGCTGTGTTTTCAACTGCCGGTGTTGCTGACGCTAATGGGCAAGGCGGGGCTTGTTTCAGCGCGCGGTCTGGCGAGCGTACGCAAATACGCGATGGTCGGTATCCTGGTGCTGGCCGCCCTGGTGACGCCGCCCGACGTTGTTACCCAGCTGATCCTGTTCACCGCCGTCTATGGGCTTTACGAAATCTCGATCCAACTGGTGCGGATGGTCGAAAAGAAGAAGGTTCAGAAGCTGCGCGAAGAGGGCATTCTTGGTGAGGACGAAGACCTTTATTCCGAGTTCGAGGATGACGAGGGCGAGGCGGACGGCGAAGAGGACGCCAAGGCGTGAGTGATCCGATGGAACGGATCGCTGCCGCGCTGGAGCGGATGTCGCCCGCACCGATGGCCGCGCCGGATTTCAGCGTGGCGGACGCCTTTGTCTGGCACGTGAGCCCCGACAGGCTGGAACCGGTAAGCCGCGTCAATCGCATCGACATCAAGTTGCTGATCGGCATCGACCGGTCGCGCGATACGCTTCTGGAAAACACCCGCCAGTTCGCGCGCGGTTTGCCCGCCAACAATGCGCTGTTGTGGGGTGCCCGGGGCATGGGAAAATCGAGCCTGGTTAAGGCAGCCCATGCTACCGTCTGCGCCGAAGGGGCGGACCTGAAAATCGTTGAAATTCAACGCGAAGATCTGCCGTCTGTAGGGCGTTTGCTGAACGCTCTGCGTGGTGTAAAGGCGCGGTTTCTGCTCTTTTGCGATGATCTGTCCTTCAGCCATGACGATCAGCACTACAAGTCGCTAAAGGCCGTTCTGGACGGCGGCATCGAAGGGCGTCCGGACAATGTGATTTTCTATGCGACGTCGAACCGGCGGCACCTGATGCCGCGGGATATGATCGAGAACGAGCGCTCTTCCGCCATCAATCCGTCCGAAGCGGTGGAGGAAAAGGTTTCGCTGTCCGATCGGTTCGGGCTGTGGCTGGGCTTTCATCCCTGCACTCAGGACGAATACCTGGCGATGATCCGGGGCTATTGCGAGGCCCATGGGGTCGTGATCGACGACGATACGCTTCGCGCAGAGGCCATCGAATGGCAGGCGACGCGGGGTGCACGCTCGGGCCGCGTGGCATGGCAGTATTTCACGGATCTGGCGGGTCGGAAGGGCGTGACGCTTTAGTCCATGAAGCGTCGGTTGTGCAGGTGCCGAAGGATCCCGATCATCGAAACGGTGATGAAAAACACCTGAATGATCGCCGAGGCCAGGTTGAAATTCTGCGCCAGACTAATCAGGACCATCGCGGCCGCCACGAGTTTCGAGACATAGTAGTACGGCGATTGGCTGGGCAAGCGGTCGTAGGCCGCAAGCAGATAGCTGATCGAATAAAGGAGCGCGCCTGCCAGTCCGATGGTTTCGGAGATCGAGATCTGAATGAAGTCACCGTACGGCATCGTGGTCGGCCTGCTATTGGACACCTGTAGCAATAGCGTTGGGCAGCGCGCCATGCATCACCTGGAAACCGGCAATCACGTGGCCTTCACGGTCGGATAACAGAGCGTGAATTACTTGCGGAATTTGTCGAGGCTGACGATTTCGGCGTCCCCGGCGGGTTCTTCCGAATTCTCCACCTCTTCAACCTTCAATGGCGCAGGCGTCTCGTCTTCGTCGTCGTCTTCCTGCGTTTCGAAACGCAGGCCGAATTCAACAGACGGATCGACGAAGGTCCGGATGGCGTCATAAGGCACATAGAGCGGTTCTGGGGCATCGCCGAAGTTTAGCGTTACGGCAAAGCCTTCGTCCGTCACATCCAGGTTTTCAAACCAGTGCTGCATGACGATTGTCATTTCTTGCGGGTACCGGTCCGAAAGCCAGTCGGCCATTTCGACGTCCGGGTGCATCGTGTCGAAGGTGATGAAGAAATGATGTTGTCCGGGCAGACCATTCTTGGCGACATCGATCAGAACCTCTTGGATGAGGCTCCGCATCGCGCGATGCATCAGATTGCCATAGTCAATGGTCGCGGTCATGCGCACTCCGTCATCGGACGCACCCAACATAAGCGAATTCCGAGCGAAGGAAAGCCAGCTTAGTTGAGATCATGTTAACGGAAGAAGCGAAATCATGCCCATTGCCGCTCCGGCCAACAAAACCCATCCGATGCCAAGGTGGCGGTGCAAAAGCAGGTAAGCCGCCACGCAGGCGATCGCGGCCGCCAACGGGTCAAGCGAGGAGAGAACGGGGCGAATTGTCTGAACGGGACCGGCGGAAAGGACATCGATTTCTCGAAAGAACACATGTGCGCTGAACCAAAGGGACAGGTTCAGGATGACGCCAACGACGGCGGCGGTGATGGCATGGAGCGCCCCTGAAAGGCGTGGCATGTGGATCAGGCGCTCGACATAAGGGGCGCCCGCGAAAATCCATAGAAAACAAGGCGTAAAGGTGACCCAGAGCGTGACAAATGCGGCGAGGAAGGCCAGCGGCAGTCCGCCTTCGCGGAACCCGGCCAGAAATCCCACGAACTGGGTGACGAGGATGAGGGGGCCGGGTGTCGTTTCTGCGAGTCCCAGACCATCCATCATCTCGGGCGTGGTGATCCAGCCGAACTCGCTGACCACGGTTTGCGTCATATAGGCCAGCACCGCATACGCCCCACCAAATGTGACGACGGCAAGGCGCGAGAAGAAAAGCGCGATTTCGGTCAGCAGTGTTTGGTTCAGAAGGGCCAGCAGCAGGATGGGAAGAAGCCAGATGGCAAGCCAGATCAGAACGGTCCGCAGGGTGTTCGCCAAGGCCACGGGTCGCGGCGGTGGCGCCCAATCGGTGCTGCGTCGGGTGGTCAGGTAGCCGACGAGGCCAGCCGTTGCCACGATGAGCGGGAATGGCAAGGCAAAGCCGAAGATCGCGACGAAGGCAAGCCCGGCGACTATCCAGTCGCCGGGGCGTTTGATGGCCTTTCGGGAGACCTTGATCAGCGCTTCGATCACAATGGCGACGACCGTGGCTTGCACGCCCAGAAAGAGCGCGTCGATCAGGGGCACATTGCCGAATAACGCGTAGATGGACGCGAGAATCGCCATGACGATGGCGCCCGGCAGAACAAACAGTCCGCCCGCCAAAAGACCGCCCGGCACGCCCCCTTTTTGCCAGCCTGCATAGGTGGCGAGTTGCATTGCCTCGGGGCCCGGAAGAAGCATGGTGAACGAGAGCGCGTTCAGGAACTCTTGCTCTGTCAGCCAACGCTTCTCGTCGACCAGAACGCGGTGCATCAGGGCGATCTGCGCGGCCGGACCGCCGAAGGAGTAGATCCCGATCCGTCCGAAAGTGCTTAACATTTCGTTCATGGGTGCCCGTGTCCTTCGTCCGATCCGTCCCGCGCCCATCGATAGAGCGCATCATAGATCGGCAAGCCTGCCATGAGTTGCTGGGTATCGTCGCGGTACTGCCGCGACAATCCCACCGAAAGCGCCAAGAGGCCTGCGGCTTCTGGGGCCAAGTCGTGACGGTTCGTGTCGGCGGCGCGGATGACTTGGGCCAAACGGTCGAGCGCGGGCGTGTGCAGGCAGAAAGCATCCAGAAGGGCGTCAAAGGTGCATCGGTCGCCGTCGTGGGCAAAGGGCGCGTCTTCGACGTCGAACGGTGTCGCGCCGAAGCGGTCGGCGACGCCTGCCACTTCGTCTGACGAGACAAACAGAAACCGCGCATCTGCATCGACAAAGCGCCGGATCAGCCACGGGCAGGCAATGCGGTCGATCTTGGGTCGCTGCCGGGTGACCCAAAGCGTGCTGCCGCCCACCGGCTTCGGGAGCGTCTTGGCTGGGATGCGTTCCGTTTCGGGGTCGTCCCGCCAGCCGTACATGCCGCCTTGAAGGTACTCGGCATCCACCCCTTCGCTTTGAAGCCAGGCGGTCACACCCTGGCTAAGCTTCTTGCCCTTCTGACAGACAATCACCGTCCTTCGGCGCTGAAGTCGTTCGGTCAATGCGTCGACTTCGGTATGGGGATGGCGAAACGAGCCTGGAATTAGGAAAGGGTCCTCGGCGAAGTCGGGATCGATGCAGACATCGACGATGGCCGGGCAATCTGGCGTGCCGATCAGGCGATTCAATTGTTTCACGGTGATTTCGTTGGGCGCAGGCATGAGGCATCCTCTCAGGGCGAGATCAAAAGGATGCGAACCTTGGGCCAAAGCCTCACGGGGCGGTCGCGAGCCCCTTGAAGATTCAGTATCGTCTGGACACGCGCGCGGCAAGTGCGGACACATCGATAGGTCCGAAAGCAGCGAGTTGGGTTGAAATAAAAGTGCAGGCTTCTGTTGCCAGGTGCCTGCGAACCCCGCCTAACGCTGCTAGGCGCTAGGGCTTAGATTTCGGCGTTACGCACTGCATTAAGCAGCGAGTGCAACCGGAGCTTTGTTGTCATTTGCAACTAGCTTATGTGCGCCGATAACGGTGGCTTCCAGCCGAGACAAAGCAAACCCCTTTAGACGTCCGTCGATCCTATTTCGGCCCCATGATCCCCAAATGAAGGATTTTGGTGGAGCCGCCGGGTACCGCCCCCGGGTCCGATCCGCTTATTGCGAGCGCGTTTATGTCCATAGTTCCCGAGGGAACAGACAGTATTTAAGCGAAACCAGCGTTCCGTTCAAGGAAATGGATCAAATCTGATTGTATTCGTCGCGGGACTTTTGCGCGCCCGCATCTTTCCTTCGACCGCTGATGCGTCTACGTCTTTCCCGGAATTCAGGGAGAAACTCATGCGTGCATTGCTCGTCGAAAAAGAAGAACAAGGCCAAACCTCAGCCGCTGTAGTGGACATTGACGAAGACCGTTTGCCGGAGGGCGATGTGACGGTGGCGGTCGAATATTCGACGGTGAATTATAAGGACGGGCTTTGTATCGGACCGGGCGGCGGGTTGGTGCGGAACTATCCGCATGTGCCGGGGATCGATTTTGCGGGCACGGTCGAAGCGTCCGATGACGATCGCTACAAACCGGGCGACAAGGTCGTGCTGACCGGCTGGCGTGTGGGCGAGGCGCATTGGGGCGGTTATGCCGAGAAGGCGCGCGTCAAGGCCGACTGGCTGGTGCCGCTGCCGGATGGGCTGACCACCCGGGCTGCGATGGCGGTGGGGACGGCCGGTTTCACGTCGATGCTGGCGGTGATGGCGCTGGAAGATCATGGGATGGAGCCCGCGCAAGGCGAAGTGCTGGTCACCGGCGCTGCAGGTGGCGTGGGTTCGGTTGCGACGGCGATCCTGGCCAATCTTGGCTATGAGGTGGCTGGTGTGACGGGGCGGCCAGAGCAGGAGGATTACCTTAAAGGTCTGGGAGCCAAGCGGATCGTGGCGCGGGACGAAATCAATGAGACCGTCAAGCGCCCACTTGAAACCGAAACCTGGGCCGGTTGCGTCGATGCCGTGGGTGGAGCCATGCTGGCGCGTGTGCTGGGGCAGATGAAGTACGGTGCCTCGGTGGCCGCTGTGGGGCTTGCCGGTGGTGCCGGTTTGCCGGCGACGGTCATTCCGTTCCTGCTGCGCGGCGTGAACCTTCTGGGCATCGACAGCGTGATGCAGCCCTATGACAACCGTGTACGGGCCTGGAAGCGCATCGCGAGCGACCTGCCGATGGACAAGCTTGAGGCGATGGTGGTCGAAGCAGGCCTGGGCGATCTGCCCAAGCTGGGTGCCGACATCCTGAAGGGTCAAGTCCGGGGCCGCGTTGTGGTCGATGTGCGCACCTGATAGGCGCACGCTGCGAACAGCGAGGAGGGGCAGATGAGCAAGGCATTCGTATTTCCCGGGCAGGGCGCCCAGACCATCGGGATGGGGCAGGACCTGGCCCAGACTTATCCGGCGGCGCAGGCAGTTTTCGACGAGGTCGATGATGCGCTGGGGGAGAAGCTTTCGGACCTGATCTGGAACGGCGAGGCCGAGACGCTGACGCTGACTGAGAACGCCCAACCTGCTTTGATGGCGACCTCCATGGCGGCGATGCGTGCCTTGGAGACCGAAGGCGTGACGGTGGGCGATGCGGCTTTTGTTGCGGGGCATTCCTTGGGCGAGTACTCGGCGCTTTGCGCGGCCGGATCGCTGGGCTTGGCGGATACGGCGCGTCTGCTGCGGCTGAGAGGCCGAGCGATGCAATCAGCGGTGCCCGTGGGCGAAGGCGCGATGGCGGCTGTTCTGGGGCTGGCAACCGACGCCGTGGAGGCATTGGCCGAAGAGGCCGCTCAAGGCGAGGTCTGTCAGGTCGCAAATGAGAACGATCCCGCGCAAACCGTTGTTTCCGGGAGTAAATCCGCGATCGAGCGGGTTGTCGAGATGGCCAAGGACAAAGGCGCGAAACGCGCGCTTTTGCTGCCCGTGTCTGCCCCCTTCCATTGTGCCTTGATGGAGCCTGCTGCGGTGGAGATGGCGGAAGCTCTGGCAGGGGTCGATATCGCCGCGCCCAAGGTGCCGGTGGTGGCCAATGTGCGGGCCGAGGGCGTGACGGACCCAGATACTATCCGGTCCTTGCTGGTCGAGCAGGTCTCGGGCCGGGTCCGGTGGCGTGCTTCTGTGGCATGGATGGCCGAGCAAGGCGTGACCGAATTCTGGGAAATCGGTGCTGGCAAGGCGTTGTCGGGCATGATCCGGCGCATCGCGAAAGACGCCGCGACGAAAGCGGTGGGGACATCTGGGGATGTCGCGGCTGCCGTCGGGTGAAGTAAGAGGAACAAGCAAATGTTTGATCTGACAGGAAAAGCGGCGTTGATCACCGGCGCTTCGGGCGGAATCGGGGCCGAGATTGCGCGGGTTTTGCATGCCGCAGGCGCGACTGTAGGCATCTCGGGGACGCGCGTTGAGCCTTTGGAGGCGCTGGCGGGTAAATTGGGCGAGCGGGTGCATGTGCTGCCCTGCAACCTTGGCGACGCAGATGCGGTGGAGGCACTGCCGAAAACAGCAATCGAAGCCATGGGATCGGTCGATATCCTGGTCAATAACGCCGGGATCACGCGGGACAATCTGTTCATGCGCATGTCTGCCGAAGAATGGGATGAAGTTCTGACGGTAAACTTGCGCAGCGCAATGATTTTATCCAAGGGCGTCTTGCGTGGCATGATGAAGGCGCGTTGGGGGCGGATCGTCAATATCTCGTCCGTTGTGGGCGCGACGGGGAATCCCGGACAGGCAAACTATGCCGCGTCGAAGGCGGGTCTTGTGGGCATGTCGAAGTCACTGGCCTATGAGGTGGCGAGCCGCGGGATCACGGTGAACGCGTTGGCGCCCGGGTTCATCACGACGGCGATGACGGACAAACTGAACGAAGATCAGAAGGCCGTCATCCTGGCGCAGGTGCCGGCGGGGCGCATGGGAGAGGCGAAGGAAATCGCGGCGGCGGTGCTGTATCTGGCCAGCGAAGAGGCCGGCTACGTCACAGGTGCG
>JAAUYH010138925.1_pt1 | contig 11035 bp, 14 predicted proteins | sample 7278061 | NCBI WGS metagenome assembly JAAUYH01 (sample SAMN14350203, study PRJNA611818) | marine sediment metagenome | isolation source: surface marine sediment (0.6m) | place: French Polynesia: Moorea | collected 2018-08 | reverse complement strand
GTTCAGGACGTGACCTGACGCCGTCCCAAACCCCGGGTTCAGGACGCGTGGGTGATCGATGGTGACGGAAGCCTCTTGGCGGGTCGAGGCTTCGGGCGCAGGCTCCGCCTCAGAACCGCGCGATTCGAGAGGAGCAGCGCCATGGCCACCGACACGAAGACACCGACCCCGACCCCCTCGCGCGAGCAGCGTGCAGCCGAGCGCGCCAGCTACCTGACGGGCTTCCTGTGGCACGCAGGCGCCTTCGTCATCATCAATGCCCTCTTCTGGATCCTCGATGCGGGGGGTGACGGGAGTGTGACCTGGTCGTACATGGTCACCCTGTTCTGGGGGTTCGGCCTCGCCTTCCACGGCCTCGCCTACCTGATCGACGGTCGCCAGATCGAGGAACGCAAGACACGCGAATACCTGGCGGAGGACGACTCGTCGCAGGACTGACGCCGTCCCGAACCCGGGGTTCTGGACCGCACCACGCGCCGTCCCAAACCCGGGGTTCAGGACGCGTGGGTCAGGACGCGGGGGTCAGTAGGAGCGGGGCATGCGGAGCACGTGCTCGCCGATGTAGGACAGGATGAGGTTCGTCGAGATGGGCGCCACCTGGTAGAGACGCGTCTCGCGGAACTTCCGCTCGATGTCGTACTCCTCGGCGAAACCGAAGCCGCCGTGGGTCTGGATGCAGGCGTTGGCCGCCTCGAACGATGCGTCGGCGCCCAGCATCTTCGCCATGTTGGCCTCGGCCCCACACGGCTCGTCGGCCTCGTACCTCCTCAGCGCGTCCTGCACCATCAGCTCCGCGGCCCGCATGTTGGCGTAGGCCTTGGCGATCGGGAACTGCACCCCCTGGTGCTCGGCGATCGGTCGGTCGAACACGACTCGATCGCTGGCGTAGGCCACGGCCTTGTCGATGAACCACTTGGCGTCGCCGACACACTCGGCTGCGATCAGGATCCGCTCGGCGTTCATCCCCGACAGGATGTACCGGAAGCCGTGGCCCTCTTCGCCGATCAGGTTCTCCACCGGCACGCGGAGATCGTCGAAGAACACCTCGGTCGTTGCGTGGTTCATCATCGTTCGGATGGGTCGGATCGTCAGCCCGTTGCCGACCGCCTCCCTCATGTCGACCAGCAGAACCGACAGGCCAGCGGTGCGCTTCATCCCCTCCTCGAGCGGCGTCGTTCGGGCCAGGAGCACCATCAGATCCGAGTGCTCGGCCCGGCTGGTCCAGATCTTCTGTCCGTTCACCACGTACTGGTCGCCGTCGCGGACCGCACGTGTCTTCAGGGCGCTCGTGTTGGTCCCGCTCGTCGGCTCGGTCACACCGAAGGCCTGCAGCCTGAGCTCGCCGCTGGCGATTGCCGGGAGATAGCGAGCCTTCTGCTCGTCGGACCCGTGACGGAGGATCGTGCCCATCGTGTACATCTGGGCGTGACACGCTCCCCCGTTGCCGCCCGAGTGCTGGATCTGTTCCAGGACGGTTGCCGCCGCCGTGAGCGGGAGGCCGCCACCCCCGTATTCCTCGGGAATCAGCACGGACAGCCACCCGGCCTCGGTGAGGGCGTCGACGAACTCGGTCGGATACGCCATCTCGCGATCGAGCCGTTGCCAGTAGGTGCCGTCGAACCGGGCGCACAGCTGGGCCACGGCGCCCCGGATGTCGTCGAGGAGGTCGGAGTCCATCACTGTTTGCTACACCACTCGACGGCTAGACAGGGCGTCGATGACCGACGACCGCTCCGGACCGTTCTACGACGACCTCAGCCCCGGTCACGTGTTCGAGGTGCCCCCCGCCGTGACCGTGACCTCTGGCCTGGCTGCGGCCTACGTGGCCGTCACCGGTGACGCGCCGGCCCTCTCGACCGACGGTGTGCTGTGCCACGCCGTGACCGGGGCGGCGACGCCGCTCGTCAGCCCGGGTCTGGTGCTGAACCTGGCCAACGGCGCCTCGACGGTCGCCACCAAGCGGGTTCTCGCCAATCTGTTCTACCGGAACGTGGTGCTCCGGCGGCCCGTGTTCGAAGGTGAGACCCTCCGGACCGAGACGAGGGTGCTCGCCATGGCCGACAGCTCACCGAAGCCGGGTGCTCGGCCGAGGGGCAAGGTGCTCCTCGGCATCACGGCATCGGTCGGCGACGAGATCGTGGCCGACTACGAGCGGTGTCCGCTCATCCCGTGCCGCGCCGACACCCTGCCCGGCTACGGGGACGACATCGGGCGGGCCGGCGGCGTCAGCGATCTCGACCTCATCGGGCCCGCAGTACCCGCCGACTGGGACCTCGGGCCCCTCGGTCCGAGCGACGACTGGCCCGTCGGGTCGACGAGGGACGACCAGCTCTCCGATGTCGTCGATCAGGCTCCGGCCCTGGTGCGTCTGACCCGCAACCATGCTGCGGTGCACCGAGACCACCGGCGGTCACCCCACGGCCAGCGGCTGGTCTACGGAGGCCACTCGGTCTCCCTGGCGAGCGCATCGCTCGACCGGGTGCTGGGAGGTCTGGCGACCGTCCTCGGTTGGGACTCGTGCGATCACACGGCACCGGTGTTCGAGGGCGACCTGCTCACGTGTCGGCACACCCTCCTCCGGACCGAGGCGGTCGCCGCCGGTCATGTTCGCTGGCTGCACACCGAGGTCGTCGCCGATCGTGGCGGTGAGCCGACGACCGTCCTCGACTGGCGGCCGGTCGTCTACACGACCTGACCGGCGAGAGCTCACACCGGGGCTGACGCGTCCGATGGTGGAGCATGCGCATCGTTGCGTGCCTCGCCTACGTCGCCGCCGCCGGGCTGTGGTTCGGCTCCCACCCGAGCCCGGCCGTGGTGTCGGTGATCCTCCTCTTCTGGCTCCTCGCCATCACCAGGTTCGAGCAGAAGCTCACCGTCAACGAGGGACCGTGGAATCACCCCGAGGCGCTCCGGCTGTCGTTCACCGTGCTCCCGACGATGGCGATCGGCCTCTCGCTCTTCGCCCCGATGTACGCATCGTGGGCGCTGCTGCCCTGACGGCCGACCTCGTCGATCTCTCCGGTCGACGCCGGCGCTGAAAGACTGGCGCTCATGTCGATCGAGCTCCGCATCGAACCCCGCAAACGGCCGGTCGGCAGCGGCGAGGTTCGCCGGCTCCTGCCGTTTCGCCGCCGCCGCATGGTCGGCCCGTTCATCTTCGCCGACCTGATGGGCCCCGACGATCTCGCGCCGGCGTCCAGGGTCGACATCGACGCCCATCCCCACATCGGGATCTCGACCGTGACCTACCTGCTGGAGGGGCGGATGGTGCATCGAGACTCGACCGGGGCCGTACAGGCGATCGAGCCGGGTGCGGTGAACTGGATGACCGCCGGATCGGGCGTGACCCACACCGAACGGTCCCACCCCGACGACGTCGACCGCACACGGCAGCTCCACGGTCTGCAGACGTGGGTCGCGCTCCCCGACGATCGGCAGGATGCGCCGCCCTCGTTCGAGCACCTCCCGGCGGCCGAGGTGCCGGTCGAGTCGTTCGGATCGTCGACGGTCAGGGTCGCGGTGGGAACCGGGTGGGGGCTCTCCTCGCCCGTCCCCGGGTCGTCGCCGCTCGTGCTCGCCGAGGTCGAGCTCTCGGCCGACGACCCGGTTCCCGTTGCGGTCCGTCACCCCGAGCTCGCCGTTCTCGCTGTCGACGGTGACGTGTCGATCGGCGGCTCGCCGCTGGCCGGCGGGCACATGGCCGTGCTCGGCGAGGGTGAGCGACCCGTGCTGCGAGGCCACGGACGGGCGATGGTGCTCGGCGGGGAGCCCGTCGGCGATCGCCGGATCTGGTGGAACTTCGTCCACCGCGACCAGGAACGCATCGAGGAAGCGAAGGCGGCCTGGCTGAACCAGCAGTTCCCGCTTGTTCCCGGCGACAGCGATCCCTTCGTGCCGCTTCCTGCCTCCTGAACCGCCAACCGGGCCCTCAGGCTCCCGCCCGCCGGAGCACGTAGACCGTCGACTGCACCCCGAGGCCGGGCAGGTGAGGGCCCCGCTCTTCGAACTCGATCGTCAGTCGACGCCCGTCGACGTGCTCCCCGATCTTGGCCGGGAACCTCGGATCCTCGAGGGCGTGATCATTGAGCGAGAGGCCGAAGAGCCCACCGGGCTCGATCAGATCGACCAGCGGGTCGAAGAGGTCGAGCGGCGCCGCTCCCGGCCCGATGACACCGATCGCCGTCACGATGGCATACGAGCCGGACGGGAACGGCGGTCGGGGGGCGTCGAGGTCGAGGTGGACGAGCGTGCGGTAGACGCCCTTCGCCTCGGCCGCGGCCAGCATCCGGTCGGACGGATCCGCCCCGTCGATGACGGTGAAGCCGGCGGCAGCGAGGGCCTCGCCGGACAGTCCGGTGCCGCAGCCGTAGTCGAGGAGCGGTTGTGACCGATCGCCGGCCCACGTGGCGAGCGCCGCCGCCACGCGAGCCGGTGATGCGTACCCGTTGCTGATCAGCTCGGCGTCGTAGGTCGCCGCCCACTCGTCGTAGTAGTCGCGGACCTCGGAAGGAGCTTCCAGGTCGTAGACCCGGCGGAGATAGCCGGCTTCGTCATCGCCGACATCGTGGTCGTCACCGCTCGTCATGACCGTCGAACCTAGATTGCTCTCCCGACCGCTGCGACCCGACGCCAGGAGGTGGCGATGGCCACCGTGCACCTCACCCTCGACGAGATCCACTCGCTGACCGTTGCCTGCCTGACGACGAGCGGGTGTGACGACGAGAATGCGGCGGCGGTTGCCCGCACGATCACGGCTGCCGAACGAGATGGTGCCGTGTCGCACGGGCTCTTCCGGCTGCCCGGCTACGTTGCGTCACTCCGCAGCGGCAAGGTCAACGGCGCGGCGCGGCCCCGCGAGGAGTGGCTGACGCCGGCCGCCCTCCGGCTCGATGGCGACCGGGGCTTCGCCCCCCTGGCCATCGAGGTCGGGACACCGCTGGTCGCCGAGGCGGCGAGGAACCACGGCGTCGGCGTGCTCCTCATCCGCAACAGCTTCCACTTCGCCGCTCTGTGGCCGGAGGTCGAAGCGCTGGCGGCCGAGGGGATGGTTGGCCTCGCCTGCACGGTCCACACCCCGATGGTGGCGCCCTTCGGTGCGTCGAGGGCCTTCTTCAGCACCAACCCGATCGCGTTTGCGTACCCGAGGCCCGGAGGTGATCCCTACGTCTTCGACATGGCGACGGCGGCCAGAGCGAGGGGTGACATCGGCGTCGCGGCCCGCGATGGCCACGAGCTGCCGCCCGGCGTCGGCCTCGACGCCGACGGCAACCCGACGACGGATGCCGCCAAGATCCATGACGGCGGGGTCATCCTCCCGTTCGGTGGCTACAAGGGGTCGGCCATCGCCACGATGATCGAGCTCCTCGCCGCCGGGCTCGTCGGCGACAACTTCAGCTACGAGGCGGCGGCGATCGACAACCGTGATGGTGGCCCTGCGATCGGTGGCGAGTTCGTGCTGGCCCTCTCACCCGACGTGCTCGCCGGACCGGGCTGGGCCGAGCACAGCGAGGCGTTCCTCACCGAGCTCGGTGCGCTCGATGGCGTGCGATTGCCTGGCGACCGACGTCGTGCCGCTCGTCGTACCGCTGGGCCCCGGGGTGTCGACGCCGACCTCGTTGCGGAGCTCCGGTCGGTGGCTGCGGGCTGACGGCGCCCCCACCGATGGTGGGCCGGCGGCAACTCGCCGCCCACCGGGTGCCGTCGTAGGATCGCTGCTCGTCGACCGAAGGGGGAAGCTCTCGTGTCACTGGTGACTGCGACACCGGAATCGGTGGGGATGAGCTCGTCTCGCCTCGAACGCGTCTCGACGCTGATGCAGACCTACGTCGAGGAGCGGGGCGTCCGGGGCATCAGCACGCTCATCGCTCGCCGGGGGGAGGTCGTGCATGCCGAACAGTTCGGCCTTCGGGACGAGGACGCCGGTCGGCCTGTCACCCCCGACACGATCTTCCGCATCTACTCGATGACGAAGCCGGTCGCGTCGACCGCGCTGATGCTCCTGCACGAGGAGGGTGCCTTCCAGCTCGAGCACCCCGTCGCCACCTATCTCCCGGCCTTCGCATCGCTCCAGGTGATGGAGGCCGACGGTTCGCTCGTCGATCCCGTGCGACCGATCGAGGTCCGCAATCTCCTGACCCACACGAGTGGGCTGACCTACGACTTCATGGTCGACACCCCGGTGCCTGCGCTCTACCGCGAGGCGCGCATCATGAACGACGGGAGCCGAACCCTCGAGCAGCTGATCGCCGCCATCACCGAGCTCCCGCTGGCGTCGCAGCCCGGCGCCCGCTGGCACTACAGCGTCGGCATCGATGTCGCTGCCCACCTCGTCGAGGTCCTCTCCGGTCAACCGCTGGGCGACTTCCTCCAGGAGCGCTTCTTCGAGCCGCTCGGAATGGCCGACACCGGATTCGGCGTCGCCGAAGCGGATCGTTCCCGCCTGGCTGCCATGTACGGGCTGCCCGACCTCATCGGGCGTGACTACGACCTCAGCAACCTGATCGAGGCAGCACTGTCGGGCTTCAACGAGCGGATCGACGTCTCCGGCACCTACCCGGCCGACACTCCCGACGTGTTCCAGCGTGGCGGCCTCGGCTTGTTCTCGACCATCGGCGACTACTGGCGTTTCGCTCAGATGCTCGGCAACGGAGGGACGTTCGACGGCCAGCGCATCATCGGCCGCAAGACGCTCGAGCTGATGCACCAGAACCACCTGCCGGCGTCGCTCCTGCCGTGGGAGCTGCTCGATCGGAACAACGAGGGGCTCGGCTTCGGTCTCGGCAGCCGGGTCCTGATGGACGTCGCCGCCACCGCCGGCCCGGGTTCGGTCGGAGAGTTCGGCTGGGCCGGGGCGGCGAAGACGTACTTCTGGGTCGACCCGGTCGAGGAGCTGGTTGCGGTCTTCATGAGTCAGTACATGACCGGGGTGCTGCTCCCCGATCGCGACTTCCGTTCGGTCGTCTACCAGGCGATCGACGACTGATCGATGGGCGTCGGGTCCGACCTCACGCTGGCCGAGCTCGAGGCCGACCCCGATCCGATCCTGGCCAGGATGCGGGCTGAGGAACCGGTCTGCTGGGTCCCCGCCCTCGACATGTGGCTGGTCACCCGGTGGGACGACGTTGCGACGCTCGAGGCCGATCCCGGGCTGTTCACCGCCGCCACCGATCCGTCGTTCCTCAGAAGGGCGCTCGGCGCCAACCTGTTGACGACCGATCCGCCCGAGCACACCCGTCTGCAGGCGATCCTCCGCCCACCGTTCCTTCCCGGCGGCCGCGCCGGCGATCACGCACGGACCGAACTGGTCGACCTCGCCTCGGGGCTGCTGGCGGCCATCGACGGCCCCCGATTCGACCTGATGTCGGCCTACGCCCAGCCGCTGGCGGCGGGATCCCTCGCCACGGTCCTCGGGCTCGACCACCACGGTCTCGATCGGATGTGGGCGTGGTGCGAGGGCCTGTGTGGCGACATCGCCAACTTCGAGAACGACCCCGAACTGACCGCGGCCGGTGAGCAGACGAAGACGGAGTTGGGAGCGGCGATCGCAGCGCGGATCGACGCCACCGACGACGACGATCGGTCGGCGATCCGGTGGTTCGTCGATCACGGAGCCTCGCCCGAGGAGGTGGTCAACAACGTCCGGTTGATGATCTCGGGCGGGATCAACGAACCCCGCGACGGCATCGGGCTGGTCGTGTGGACGCTGCTCTCGCGGCCCGATCTGCGGCGAGCCGTCGACGACGACCCGGCCAAGCTCCGCCGACTGATCGAGGAGGTGTTCCGGGTCCACAGCCCCGTCGGCACGGTCACCCGGCAGGCCACGCGAGACACCGAGCTCGGCGGCCAGCGGATCAGGGCCGGTGAGATGGTCAGTGGGGTCCTGCGGTCCATCAACCTCGACGAGGACCACTGGTCCGACCCCACCATGATCGACCTCGAACGGCGCGAGGGAGCCCACGCTGCCTTCGCTCTCGGTGCCCACCGGTGCCTCGGCGAGTGGCTCGGCCGTCAGGTCGTCAGGGTCGGCGTCGAGCAGCTGCTGATGGCGCTGCCGACGGTGGTTCTCGACCCCGACCACGACGTCGTCATCGAGGGGTTCGAGTTCCGGGGGCCATCATCGTTGCGGCTGCTCGTCCCGTGACCGGCTGGACGTTCGAGGGCGACTACGGGGCCGACGGAGCCGTGTGTGTCAGGCAGGCGTTCTCGCCCGACGATGTCGACCTCGCTCGCCGGGCGATCGACGACAATCTTGCCGACCTCTCGCCGCTGGCGAAGCGGGCGAGCGCCGATGACGACGGTGCGTTCGTCGAGGACTTCTGCAGCTGGAGTCGGCTTCCCGCCATGGAGCGGTTCATCAGGGAGTCGCCGGCGGCCGAGATCGCAGCTGTGCTCACCGGCTCGACCTCGATCCGCCTCTACCACGATCACGTGCTCGTGAAGGAGCCGGGTACGCGGCAGCGGACGCCGTGGCACCAGGACCAGCCCTACTACAACGTCGAGGGCCGCCAGAACACCAGCATGTGGTTCCCGGTCGATCCGGTCGATCGCGCCAGCACCCTCGAGTTCGTGGCCGGGTCGCATCGCGGGCCCTGGTACGTGCCCCGGACGTTCCTCGATGCCGAGGCGAAGTGGTTCCCCGAGGGGACGCTGGCCGAACTGCCGGACATCGACGCCGAACGAGATCGGTTCCGCATCATCGGGTGGGAGTTGGAGCCCGGCGACGCCGTCTTCTTCGACATGGCGACGGTCCACGGGTCCGGTGGCGTGGCAGGGCCGCATCGTCGTCGCGTGATCTCGGTCAGGTTCCTGGGCGACGACATGGTCCACGCACCCCGTCGATGGACGACCTCGCCGCCGTTCGACGGCCTCGAGGAGGAGCTGCCGGCCGGAGCGCCGATGGACCACCCTCGCTTCCCCGTCCTCTGGCCGCCTCGAGGGTGACGGGCCTGGGTGTCAGCCGTCGACCAGTCGCCACATCTCGACGAACTGCTCGAGCGACCGGGTGGCGGTCTCGGTCGATCCGGTGGCCAGGACGTCGATGAGCAGCCCTCGGGTCACGGCCACCCCGAGGCGAATTCGATCGACATCGACATCGTGGCCCAGGGCATCGGTGACCTCGCTGGCGACCGCCAACCACGGGTCGGTCAGGCCGGCGCCGTCGGTGGCGGCGACACACTCGAAGAACAGCCGGACGAAGGGGCGCTGCTCCTCCGACGAGACCTGGGCCCAGAGGGCCAGGATGAGCTCGTCGGCCGACGAGTGACGGGTGGCGAGATCCAGGAGGGCCGCTCGCTGGGCCTCTTCGGTTGCGGTGACGATGGCGGCGACCATCCCGGCCCGGGATCCGAAGTGGTAGAGCAGCATCCGGTGGCTGGTTCCCGCTGCCTCTGCGATCTCTCGCAGGCTTCGGTCGGCGAGCCCTCGGGAGGCCACCTCGTCCATCACCGTGGCCAGCAGGGCCTCCTTCGCGTCGCTCATCTGACCTCCCGGTGCCGTGTGCTGGTTCTGTGTGTACCAAATGGTACAGTCATGGCATGCGGATCGAGAACACGAGACAGATCGACGCCCCTGCCGACGATGTCTGGGAGCTGACGACCGATGTCGAGCGGCTCCCCTCCGTCACGCCGACCATGACGAGCGTCGAGCGGCTCGACGACGGACCGCTGGCGGTCGGCTCGACGGTGGCGATCGTGCAACCCGGTCAGCGACGACGAACGTGGACCGTCACCGAGCTCGCGCCCCCGTCTCGCTTCGCATGGTCGACGAGGCTGCTCGGCACGACGATGACCGGGGTCCACGATGTGGCGCCGCACGAGCACGGGTGCACGAACACGCTGGCCATCGAGTTCGACGGCGCTCTGGCACCGATCCTCGGCCGGCTCCTTCGCCGCCCGATCAGCACGGCCCTCGACACCGAGAACGAGGGGTTCGCCCGGGCCGCCGCTGGGTGATCGGGCGAACAGTGATCGGGCGAACAGTGACTCGGGCGATCAGCGCTCGGGCGATCAGCGACGTGTCTCGTCGGGGCCGAGGAGCTGCTTGGCTGCGTTGCCCGCCCGGTTGTTCAGGTTGGCCTGGCCGGCAACGAGGATCAGCTCCGCCAGCTCCACCTCGTCGAAGTGGGCTCGGAGGTCGGCGATCAGTGCCGGATCGAGCTGGCTGGTCGGTCCGCTCATGGCATCGGCCAGCCGCAACGCGGCCAGCTGGCGGGCGTCGAACACGTCGCTCCATCGGTCGGGCTCGTCGATGGTCTCGATCTCGATCTCCCGCACTCCTCGTCGCCTCGCCGAGGCGACATGGCCGCGCAGTCAGGTGTGGCACTCGTTGATGACCGAGGTCCTGAGGAAGACCAGCTCCTTCACGGCCGGCGGCACCGATTGCTCGTCTGACCAGAGCGCCGTGCCGAACGAGGCGTAGGCGTCGGCGGTCCCCTCCACCTTGGCGAGGGTGTAGGCGAGCGGGGCCCCTGACAGCTTCGGTCGGCTCTTCATGCCGCCGAGTATGGCGGCAGGGCGAGAACGGCGCCTACATCCAGTCTCGGTCGTCGGTCTCGACGGCGTGGAGGACGGCGTCGCGGAGTGCCTCGGCGTCGTCGATCGGGATCATCCCGACCGAGACGGTTCCGGCTGCGGTCGAGACGTGGACCCGTCCGAGACCTCGGCGGCGCTCGAAGAGCGTCTGCGTCACCGTCACCCCGTTCGCCTTGCGGAGCTGGGCGTGGCGAGTCGTGCGATTGATGATGTGGTCGAAGGTGGCGATCTCCGCTCCGAGCGACCAGCGGAAGTTCCTCACGTGGCGCTGGGCGGAGAACCAGGCAGGAATGACCAGGAGCAGGGCGAGCAGCGACCACCATCCGATGACCCAGGAGGCCGCGGCGGCCGCCGCCAGCGCGCCGACGGCGGCGTTGCGTGTTGCCAGGAACACCTCTGCCGGGTGGACCCGGCTTTCCAGCCCGAGCTCACCCAGGGTCGATGTCTCGGCGTGGCGGCAGACCTCGTCGAACTGGTCGTCGTCGCAACCCGGGAGGCGAAGATCG
>JAAUYH010188846.1_pt1 | contig 11036 bp, 7 predicted proteins | sample 7278061 | NCBI WGS metagenome assembly JAAUYH01 (sample SAMN14350203, study PRJNA611818) | marine sediment metagenome | isolation source: surface marine sediment (0.6m) | place: French Polynesia: Moorea | collected 2018-08 | reverse complement strand
ATGCCCGATTGGATGTGGCGGGTTCCTTTGTGGGTTCGACAGCGAATAGTTTTGTCTTTCCCGATGGTAGTGAATTTAGTGCAACTAATCCCACCGCACCGCCATTGTTGAAGATTAATCTGACACCAGGGTTGCAATATGGTCAAAATCCGAGGGGAGATCTGGTTAACTCTGGTAACTTAACTGTAACACCAAGGCAAACCCTGAGTTTGTCAGGTAAAGATGTCACCAGCACTGGAAATCTAACAGCACCAGGTGGTACGGTTCAGCTTCTAGGAGAACGTGTAGGCTTGTTAGATAATGCCAAGATTGATGTCTCTTCTGACTCTGGTAAGGGTGGTAATATCACTCTGATTGGTAATGGTGATGTATTACTCAATAATGGTGCTTTGATAGATGTTAGCGGTGAAGAAGGCGGTAATATTGCTATCAATGCCAGAAACATAAAGATTTTAGGACGAAGTGAAGTACGAGGAGGGGCAAATGTTAGTACAGGTTTAGCTGGCGGTCAATCGGGAGATATTGTTCTCAATGCCACAGGAACAATAGCCATAGAAGAATCCAGTCAGATTAGCAACGACACTGATTCCAATGTTAATGGTGGTGACATTAATATTACAGCAAGATCACTCTCTTTGACCGGGAAGTCTCAACTGAGTGCCAATACTTTGGGAGCGGGAGATGGAGGCAGCGTGAGGATTAAAGCTGATACCGTCTCCTTTGATGGGGTGAGTAGGTTTGTGAACCCCCGCAGTGGAGCTTTCAGCACGGTGGGAAGTGGAGCAGAAGGCAATGCTGGGGGAATAGAAATCACTACTGGCTCCCTTTCTCTGACTAATGGTGCTCTACTGAGTACCGAAACCTGGGGACAGGGGGATGGAGGCAGCGTGAGGATTAGGGCTGATAACGTCTTCTTTGATAGAAGTGATGCCGTCAGCAGGGCAGCACCCAGAGCTGTGGGCAATGCTGGGGGAATAGAAATCACTACCGACTCTCTTTCTCTGACTAATGGTGCTCAACTGGATGCCAGAAGCCTTGGAGAGGGAAATGGGGGCAGCGTAAGGATTGAGGCTGATACCGTCTCCTTTGATGGGAGTTCTGCCCTCACCCAGGTGAAATTCCCAGACGCAGAAGGCAATGCTGGTGGAATAGAAATCACCACTAGCTCTCTTTCTCTGACTAATGGCGCTGGACTGAGTACCATCACTCGTGGAGGGGGAAATGCCGGTGGAATAGAAATCACTACCGACTCTCTTTCTCTGACTGACGCTATACTTACTACCAGCACCCTTGCACAGGGAGATGCAGGCAGCATAATAATTAATGCGAATGATACTGTCTCCTTTGATGGGAGTTTGGCCGAAAGCAAGGTGGGAAGAGGAGCAGAACCTGGAGCTAAAGGCAATGGTGGTAATATTGATATCCAGACACGAACACTCTCTTTAGCAAATGGTAGTCAAATACTAGCCAATACTTTTGGCGAGGGAAATGCAGGAAAAATTAAAGTTAAGGCTTCAGATTCTGTAATTATCTCTGGATTTGCTCTTGGTTCTGTTAGTTCTGAGAGTGGTTTGTTTGCTAACACTGCTGCCATAGGTGCTGCTGGTAATATTACAGTAAACACTCCAGAATTAACCTTGCAACAGGATGCCGAGATTTCCACTTCCACCACAGGAGCTGGAAAAGCTGGAGACATCACCCTGGACACACCGATTTTAAACCTTGCCAGCGGGGGGAAAGTCCTAGCCTTTACCTCTGGCAGTGGGGATGGGGGGACAATTACCGTGAATGCACCCAAGCAAGTGAATCTCGGCATTGGAGTCCAAGACTTTGAGCCGATCATTTCCGTGGAAACCAGTGACGCAGGTAAAGCTGGAGATATTTTCCTGACCACACCTACCTTAACCCTCTCGGACACTGCCCGGATTACTGCTACTGCTACCGCCACCGCTACTAATACGGAGGGTGGTGGTAGTATCAGCCTTAACGCCTCCAAGATGGACTTAGCGGGAATTGTGGGTGTGTTCGCCGAAACCCAAGGAGAATCTCCCGCAGGCACATTAACCCTAAAACCAGATAATAATAAACCCACCTTAGACTTGACCTTGGCACCAGGGGCAAAGATTTCCGCCTCTACTTCTGCCAGTGGTAATGGGGGTGATTTATTGGTGAGTGCCCCCCAAGTCATTAACATTAGTGGACAAGGGAAACTGGCAGTGGAAACCACAGGCACCGGGAATGCGGGTAATATTGAGATCGACACCCAAAAATTAACCCTCAGCGATAGGGTTGAAATCTCCGCTTCTACCTCAGGGGGTGCTGGCGGCACCATCAAAGTGACTGCAAATACCTTTGATGCTACGGATGGCGCCAAACTACTAACTACCACCTCCGGAGAATCCAATGCTGGTAGCATTATTCTGAATGTGAGTGACAATATTACCCTGGCAGGGGATAACACTGAACTCTTTGCCAACACCACCTCTAAATCCACAGGCGACGGTGGTAGTATTTTTATTGACCCCGAAACTATTATCCTTCAGGACGGTGCTTCTATTGCAGTTAACAGCCAAGGGTCAGGAGAAGGGGGTAACATCGAACTACAAGCAGGCTCTCTCACTCTAGAGCGGGGTGTGATTACTGCCGAAACTGCCAGCAATCAGGGGGGAAATATTAACCTACAACTCTTCGACTTATTAACACTGCGAAATAGTAGTCAAATCTCTGCCAATGCTGGAACAGCTAAAACACCTGAAGCAGAAGGGGATGGAGGTAATATTAATATTGATTCCCCGTTTATCCTTAGTTTCCCTGATAATAATAATATTACTGCCGAAGCCTTTTTGGGTACAGGGGGTAATATCGATATCACTACCAATAGCATCTTTGGCTCGGAATTTCTGGACATTAGTGCTTCTTCTCAATTTGGCTTAGAGGGGACAGTATCGATTAACACCCTAGAATTAGAGCCTTCTCAAGGATTAGTGGAATTGCCTTCTAAGCTAGAAACTCCCCAAATTCTCCAGGGCTGTGAAGCCAGCAGAGGAGGAGGCAGTAGCTTTATCAGCACTGGACGAGGCGGTTTACCACCAAGCCCCACCGAAACTCTGAGCAGTCGTCAAGTGTGGAAGGACGTACAATTGCCAACTCAGTTAACTAAAAACTCAGCTAATGCTGTCAAGCACTCAAACACTAATAATGAGAGAATTGTGGAAGCAACTGCCTGGATTATCAATGAAGAGGGGATTTTGGAACTCGTAGCTGAGAAGTCCTCTGATACTCATCAGGGGAGTTGTCGCTGAGGAATAGTAGGTGAATCAATCTCCATAACAATCACAATTAAGTGTAAAGACCGCCAGGCAAATAACAACAGCTAAAAACTGAGCCAGAAACTGAGCTACACTAAGCCTTCAAACTCATATAAATAAGGCATCCTAGAGATGTAAGCAGATAAGCTTGCAATCTTTTAGAGAAAGTGAAGCCAAACCCTGGCTAGATAAAACTTTCGATTGATTGGTTGAGTTAATAGTGTGGAGGGAATTATGTCTGGATCGATCGAACTATCTCTGGAACAAGAATTCAGCATTCGTGCTTTTGAAATGCAGGTGCAAAACCTAACCTGCGAGAAAGCTCAGGAGTTTTTAGTCCAACTCTACAAACACATGATTGTGCGTGACCAAATGTACAAAAAGTTACTGAAAAACCAATGGGGTATAGAACCATGTTCTTGGTGTCATACCAAACCTGTTTAGGAAAATCCCCAGTCAATATCTATGTAGAGAGACGTTTCATGCTTCCCGAAGGGTACGAAGTAACGTCTCTCTACAGTTGAACAATTTTTTAAGAGGTAGTGAGCCAAAAACTGAACTAAAAACTGAGCTACACTGAGCCACCAAGTCCAGATAGAGAAGGGATTATAGAGATATAGAAAGCAAGTTTTATTTGTCTCTCCCAAAGATAAATCAAACTTAGACAATGTCAAGGAGAAATAAGATGGTTGATTATTACTACGGTGACGCTGGCAATAACTATAAAGCCGCACATAAAACTGGCTGGTGGATATTTAAAAGGTTATGATAGGCTAACCAGTGGAGATTTGAACGATATCGACCGTTTTGTTATGGGGACTCGTTATGGCTCCTATTACAGAGGTGCAGATTATGCCCGTATTACTGACTTTGATGAGTATAATCATAGCGGTGATGTTGCGGATAAGCTCGTACTTTACGGCAGTGCAAGTTATTATTACACAGAATACGGGGCAGGTACAGGATACAACACAAATGTCTACTGGGCAGGTACAAGGGATTTGATTGCCACGGTTGATACACTTTCTAATGAGTCAATAAATCTATATGACTCGAACGATGTTGAATACATATAACCTACTCACGCCAAATCAGAGCGAAGACATCAAAATCCTGAAACCAAAATATTGTAGCAATTCTGTCAATTCAAACTTGGGCAAACTCATATTTTGCAGCCATTAGTAATCTTGGATTTTGGACTAAGAGCGATCGCGCTACACCAAACATCTTTTCCAGCAAAGCGATCGCTTTATTAGTAAGTTTGGTAGAACCCAAAAACCGAACTAAAAACTGAGACAGTCTGAGCCACCAAGTCCAGATAGAAAAGAGATTATAGAGATATACATAAGATACAGAACAATAGAAAAGGAAGAAATTAACAATGGCAACCATACGTTCAGATACGCTCTTTTCCGACCAATTGGACCTCGGAAACACAATACCCGGTCTTCTCGAACTTAATGTGAATGTGGTTGACTTTCGGGATGACGATACCGATGCTGACATCCCAGTCACTTTGATCGATGATGCGGTGCAGCATACTCCTCCTAAGCTTGACGGCAACTATTCAATCTTGAAAAGCTGGGATTTCCAGGATAATGATTCTAACCTACTGGCAAGCAAAGTTAATGCTAGTACCCTCATGCCTTTTGACTTTGCAGTCGATCATCTCATCGAATCCCCGACTAGCCAAGAGCTAGCCGCGCCGCTGCCGACATTCACCCTTAACCAGATCGGCGACTATATCAAGGAAGGCTTCTGGGACTGGTTTGGCAGCAGCGGATACCGCTCGTACAACATGAGCAGCACAGGCACTGGTGCCAACAGCGGCATCATCTATTATGACTACGACGGCTTTTCCAACGTTCCCCGTGCTGGCACCGATACAAACGGTCTTACTACCGCGCGGCGCGCGCTGGTGGACGATGCCCTCGATTATATCGGCGAGGTGCTGGGCATCAATTTTATTCACAGTAGTTCGCCATCTGGTGGAGTCGATCTCTACTTCAAGGACAACGATAGCGGTGCCTATTCCGGCTCGTCACTGTACAGTTCTGGCAACGGCACGGCTAACCATCGCTACATTGACTATTCATGGGTGAATATGTCGTCGTTATGGTCTGGCGGCACGTCGGATATCAATGACTATACCTACCAGACTTTCATCCACGAGATCGGTCATGCGCTCGGGCTGGGTCATCCCGGTCCTTATAACGACGACCCCAATTACTTCGTCACTGATACCAACGACTCCAACTTCGGCAATAACTCCAACGTTTACCTGAACGATAGCTGGCAGCAGTCGATCATGTCGTATTTCAACCAAAACCGGAATACGACGGTCTCCGCGGATCACAACTTCGTCATTTCCTACATGGCTGGAGACTGGGAAGCACTACGTGACTACTACGGCTCAGGGTCAGCCTTTAACGGCAATACAGTTTACGGATTCAATACCAACATCCCCGTTGCGGTCAGTGAGACATTTGCAAACCTCGCCACCTGGGCGGACGAAACTGCGTTTTGCATCATCGACAGCGACGGCATCGACACCGTTGACTTTTCTGGCTACGGAGCCAATCAGCGGATCAACCTCACGATAGCCTCTGGCAGCTCTACGACCGGAACGAGCTCGGACATCGGTGGACAGATCGGCAACATGACGCTCGGCGTTGGCACAGTAATCGAAAACGCTATTGGCGGTTCTGGAAATGATTTTATTGTAGGCAATAGTATTGCTAACGTTCTTAGAGGTGGTTTAGGTAATGATACACTAATTGGGAATTACGGCAATGATAAGTTATTTGGTAGTTACGGTAATGACACCCTCGATGGAGGTGTAGGTAATGACACCATTTATGGTAATGGTGATAATGACCGACTCGATGGTGGTTTCGGCCATGACTATCTTCATGGCAGTGTCGGCAATGATGAACTAATTGGAGGTGAAGATGATGACATCCTTGTTGGTGGCGATGGCAATGATATTCTAACTGGTTCTAATCCCAGTGTTCATAATTCTGGTTCTGGAGAATATGATAATTTAACAGGAGGTGTAGGAGCAGATATCTTTGTCTTGGGTGACTCCTTCGAAGCTTACTATCTAGGTCTTGCTAGTGCTGAAATCCTTGACTTTAACTGGAATGAAGGGGATCAAATCAGAGTTTATGGCAGTGCCAGTAACTATTCTCTCTCTTATACACACATGGGAGATGATGTAAATCCTACTCCTTTAGACACTGCCATAATTTACCAAGGTGATGTCATTGGTGTCGTACATGACACAACAAATGTATCCATATCGCGGGACTTCGTTTTTGTCTAGCAGTTTATCGAAATAAGCTAATAAGGACACCCATTCTGAGGAGACAGTAGTGAGCCAAAAACTGAGCCACCCTGAGCCACCAAGTCCAGATAGAGAAGAGATTATAGAGATATAAAAAGTAACTTCACTTGCTGAAATTACTTTCCTCAAAAGAGAAGAAAAAATAATTATTCTTCAGACAACGGAGGGTAATAACAATGACTATCGATCGAGAAATTTTAAATCTGATCAATCAAGAACGTAGTAACGCAGGGTTAAATCCCCTGTTATTGCACTCACAATTAGACAGTGCGGCAAACAACCACAGCGAAGACATGGCTCTCGAAGATTTTTTTAGCCATACCAGCTCAAATGGCACTAATTGGAGCGATCGCATTGCAGCAGTTTATCGAGGGTCAAGGTTGGCAGAGAACATTTCGGCAGGTCTTGCTACGCCAGCGGGTGTTGTCCAACAATGGATGAATAGTCGTCCCCATCGTGCCAACATACTGGATCCGAATTTGGAACATATTGGTATTGGCTATTACCATTTGCCAAATGATACTGGCTCGGTCAATTACAATCACTATTGGACACTAACTTTTGGTGCTGGTGGTGATCCCCCCGATCCTCCTGGAGATGAAACCATCTCTGTGGGAACTGCACCTAATTATACCCCGTATAGCAACAGTAACTATCTTAATGAAGATATAACTGAACGTGTCTACAGTTTCACTGTCAACGATCGTAGCAGTATTAACTTGAATCTTCATGATATTACCTCTGGTGATGATGCCGATCTTTATTTGTATCGGGACGATGGCGATGGTGTGTTTGAGTCGAATCAAGACCAAGAGCTGAGAAAGTCTCGTCGTGGGGATAACTTTGATGACTCAATTAATTATCTTGCTCAACCTGGTAGCTACTTTGCCCGAGTCGAGCATTATGCTTCTAGCCAAGGTCGTTTAGACTACGAACTAGATTTATCTGCTACTCCAGACAATCCCTCCCCAGCAGACGATCCAACAGAGGCTCCTAATCTACTACCAATGGAAGTTAATGTCGGGGATGTATTCCGTAGCGGCCCTGGCCCTCAAAATTTCTATGGCTCGATTGGTGAAACCAACACTGCTGATACCTACGCTTTTTCTGTCCCCAGCTTCAGCCCCGATAGTGTCTATCTCATGCGAATTAGCCTTACTGGACTCAGTGATAATGCTGATATTCGACTAATTGAAGATCTAGATGGCGATCGCATTGTTGACTCAGGCGAAGTTTTTGGCAGTTCAACCAACGATGGCTCGTTGTCAGAATCGATTGATATGCTGCTGGAAGGAGGAGATTATTTTGTTCAAGTCTATCAATATAGTGGCGATACTAGCTATCAACTCACTTTTGCTTAGATATTATCTTGGATTTAAGTCTTGCTCAAATGAGTAGCTGATGCACAATAAATTACCTGGTGGAGATAGGTAATAGGAAATAGTCATTAGTTGTTATTTACCTTGTCTCCCTATCTCCCCCCTCTTCCCTAATCATACCTTGACTCAGTAACGCGGTTTTTATTATGGGAGGTAACTAGATATGACTACAACTTTACAACTCGCAGATCGCACTTTCACATCTGAGGAAATTATTCCCCTGCTAGCTAGTTATAAACTAGTTCCCCAACTGTTGTGCGAGATGATTATCGATCGGGCAATTGCCCCAATTAACTGCACTCCAGAAGAGAAAGAGCAGGCTTGCCAACAATTTTATCAACATTGGGGTCTAACTTCAGAAGTCCAAAGGCAGGCTTGGCGGGAGCAGTACCATCTCAGTCAACAACAATTAGAAGACTTGGCAACCCGCAGGCTGAGAGTTGAGAAATTTAAACAAGCTACTTGGGAACATCAACTGCAATCTTATTTCTTCCAACGTAAAAGACAGTTAGATCGAGTCATTTATTCTTTGATTCGCACTACAGATCGAGGGATTGCCCACGAAATGTATTTTCGCTTACAAGAAGAGGAGCAGTCTTTTGCAGAACTTGCTCACACCTACTCGGAAGGACCAGAAGCAGCGACAGGAGGGCTTATGGGACCAGTTGAACTGGGTACACTTCATCCCCTACTGGCGCAGTTGCTCCATACAAGCCCAGTTGGTGTAATAAGACCACCTGTACCCTTAGGAGAATGGCTGGCGATCGTGCGCCTCGAAAAGTTCATTTCGGCTGAGTTCAATGAGTTCGTGCGTCAAAGATTGCTCCAGGAAAAGTTTGAAATTTGGTTTCAACAGCAGCTGAATCAACTTTCTGAGCCAGACAAAATTTGGATGGGAGTCAATACTGCTTCAATCCGAGGAAATATTAAAAAAAGTCACCAGTTTGACAAGAGAGAAACTCTAACAGCAGCGTCATAGGATCATAACTAGCGAAGATCAATGGTGACAAGTTAAGCAAAAGTCGAACTAGTCAAGTACTAGATATAGTGTTCTTATTAAATCACTAACAGGCGATCGCTATTTGATGGTTTGTTATCTAATTAAAAAATATACCGTTTAAATGCGTCTCAGCTTAAGGAAGAATAAGCTTTTCATTGTAAAAAAAACTTTATTGAGCTTTTTTTACCAGCGATCGCTTTTTACCAAGATAAAATTTTGTCCTAGCAATCTTTGTTCAGCTAAGTATCACTTTTGACTTTTCAGACATCCTCTAAATAACTCCAAATAACTCTAAAAAAATTTTGCTAGAGATTAAATGTAGCGAACTGCAAACAATATGTCCACAATTTGTGGTTTGATTATTATCAAGTAGTTTTCTGACAAAATTTTGGCACTTTTGTGTATATTTTATTCGCTAAACTACTAATAAAATTAATAGATATATATGCTCTTCAATTTGGTTAATTAGGAGTAGATTTAATCAATTAGTAAATTCTGGAAAAGCAGATTTAAGGACAAATTACTATTTATGGAACAGGCTTGGCAATGGTGGTATGACAAACAACTTAGGCAGTTAGACTGTGAAGCATCTCAAATTCGCGATGGTTTGTTACAGCAATCGTTTGTCATGCGTCGCAATCTGGAACTATCTCTTCTCAATAGAAAAGAATTTTCTAGTCCTATTTTTCAAGAATGGTTAACTAAATTAGAAAACCTACATAGTTCTCTGCAAGAATTAAGCGATCGCTTATCTCCTCCTTATTTGTCAGAAGGTCTACCTTTAGCGATCCAATATTTGGTACAGAAGTGGCAAACCCAACAACCATCATTTCAGTTTAAGTTGCAACTCCCCTCAAACTGGCTTAATAAATCTGCAGCACGAAATCGAATTGTTTTAACTTGTTTAGAGGAAATATTACAGATAACTCTAGCCAGATTAAAGGCAAATACTTTTACTAAACCTGGTTCGATAACTCAAGAGATTCAGCAGAAAGTATCAATTCTTATTACTCTAGACAAAAAGCAAGAGCAAAACCAACTCAAGATTCAAATTACTTATCCAGATTCAGCTTCCGCTATAGCTTTACAGCAATACCAAGAGATAAAATATCTGCGTCAATCTTTTATGCTACTCACATCAGGACAATGCTGTTATCAATGTCAGCAACAAATGGATGAATGGTGTTTTCGTTGGTAAATCATCTTGCTTAGAAAACTATCACTATAAGGAGAATCGATTAATGAGTCAAATTCAGTCATCGTCAAAATCTCTCAAAATACTGGTTGTGGACGATCATGAAGCAGTTCTTGGCGGAACTATTGATGCTATTAAGAAACAATATCCAGAAGCGTCAGTTTTTCAGGCAAAAACAGCAGAACGTGCCCTCGAACAAGTAAATAGTCTTACTCTCGATCTAGCAATTACAGACCTTTCTATTCCTGCAAAAACAGGAGATAGACCTCAACCAGATATTGGCATCCAACTACTGAGAACTTTAATGGCTCAATATCCAACCTTGAATATAGTAGTACAAAGTGCAGATGCCAGAGCCTTAATTCGCCTCAGACCTGATATATACGAACACGAAGCTGGTTTTACAGTAGTAGATAAAGGCGAAACCTTACAACAGATGTTAAATAAAGTTGATTGGTCATTGCAAGGATTAATCTTCACTCCCAAAGAAATGCGTACGGGTTTAGAACTCAAAGAAGAATGGCTAACTTTGTTAGAGTTGGCATTTAAAGATTGTTTGAAAGATAAAGAAATTTCTAAAAGAATGAATATTGCCGAAAGAACCGTCAGAAATTATTGGACAAAAATACAAGATTTATTAGAAGTTTATCCTGAAGACGATAAAAATATGCGGATTCAAACCGAAAGTAGAGCTAGAGAAGTGGGTTTAATTGATTGAATAAAAATCTCGAAAATTAAACTAAAAATTAACAATCGAGCTAAATAATATGTGGCAAAAACTCAAACAAGAAATTGCCATTTGGCGTGT